>JGI2924J29684_1078544_pt1 | contig 64288 bp, 69 predicted proteins | sample BenlonsequencITS_FD_29684 | JGI IMG/M metagenome (IMG submission 29684) | reverse complement strand
AGGCTCAGGCTCAGGCTCAGGCTCAGGCTCAGGCTCAGGCTCAGGCTCAGGCTCAGGCTCAGGCTCAGGCTCAGGCTCAGGGGGTGATTGTGGCTCGAACAGCTCCGCCTGGCCCGGAGCCTCGTGCGGTTCGGGGGTTTCGGGTTCGCGGGTTTCGGGTTGGGGCTCTGGTTGCGCTGCTGGCGGGCCGAGGACCGAGGGCTCGAACAGCTCTTCCTGGTCTGCCGGCTCGGCGTCTGGTTGCGCCTCTGGCCACCCCTCTTGGTGGGCGGCAGTGACGTCGAGACGAGGGGTCGCGGCGAGCAACGCCGCGGTGTACTCGCTGCTCGGGTTGCGGAAGACGTCGCGGACCGCGCCGGACTCCACGATGTCGCCAGAGCGCATGACCACGACGCGGTCGGCGAAATTCGCGACCACCCCCAGGTTGTGGGTGATGAAGACGATGGCGGTGCCGATCCGGTCGCGCAGATCGGCGAGCAGCTGCAAAATCTCCGCCTGCACGGTGACGTCGAGCGCGGTGGTGGGCTCGTCCGCCAAAATCACCTTCGGGTCGCAGCTGATCGCCAGGGCGATCGCCACGCGTTGTTTCTGGCCGCCGGACAGCTCGTGCGGGTAGCGTTTGAGCAGTCGTTCAGGATCGGGCAGGCGGACCAAGCCCAGGAGTTCGGCGGCTTTGGCTTGGGCCGCTTTTTTGGAGATCTTCTGATGGGCGCGCAGGGTTTCCACGATCTGGTCGCCCACGGTGAAGAGCGGGTCGAGCGCCGCCCCTGGCTCTTGGAACACCATGGCCACTTCGGCTCCGCGCAACGCGCGCAGCTCCTTTTCGCTCCAACCGGTGATGTCCGACCCGCCGACCCGGATCACGCCGTCGCGGTGCGAGTTCTCCGGCAGCATGCCGAGCACGGCGCGCACGCTGACCGATTTGCCGGAACCGGACTCGCCGACCACGGCGAGGATCTCCCCCGGCGCGACGGCGTAGGAGACGCCTTTGAGCGCGTGCACGGGGCCTGCGTCGGTGGCGAAGAAAACTTGGAGCCCTTCGACGGACAGGGCGTGCGGGGCGTCCTCGAACACCTGGGGCTGGTGCTCGTCCCCACCGTCGGGAAGGACGTGGCTTTCGTCCTCGGCGGCGGGGTCTGCGCTGTCGAGTTCGGGTTCGGTCATGACGGGGCCCCCTCGTCGGCGGCGAGCTTCACGAGGTCTTTCGGGCGCAGTTTCGGCCTCGACCGCAGAAGCGGGTTCCCCGCTTCGGAGAGGCTTTCGCCGACGAACGCGGTGGCCAGGACCGCGAGCACGATGGCGACGCCGGGGAAGACGCTGGTCCACCACACGCCGCCGGTGATGTCGGGGATGCCTTTGTTGACGTCGTAGCCCCACTCGGCGGCTTGGCTTGGCTCCACCCCGAAGCCGAGGAAGCCAAGGCCGGCGAGAGTCAGGATCGCCTCGGAGCTGTTCAAGGCGGCGATCACCGGCAGGCTTTGGGTGATGTTCGGCAAGACGTGGCGGAAGAGGACGCGCCCGGTGGAGGCGCCGCAGACGCGGGCGGCGTCCACATACGGCTCGTTTTTCGCGACGAGCGCGCTCGCTCGGATCACCCGGTAGTACTGCGGGATGAAGACGGCGCAGACGGCCAACGCGCCTGCGGCGACGCCGGTGAAGTCGGGGAGGCCGTTGCCGCGCAGCCAGTGCGAGAGCGCCCCCGTCCAATTGCTGAAGCTGCCGGTGGCGAGCCCGACCGAGACGAGGATCGCGAGCAAAAGCGAGGGGAAGGCGTAGAGCGAGTCCATCACGAGGGTGAGGATCCGGTCCAACCATCCGCCGAAGTAGCCGGAGACGAGGCCGAGGACCACGCCGATCACACCGGCGATGACGAGCGAGACCAGGATGACCTCGAACGCGGTCTGTGTCCCGTAGACCACCCGCGAGAACACGTCCTCGCCTCGGACGGAGGTGCCGAAGACGTGCGCCGCGCTCGGCGGGGCCTGCCGGTCGAAGTCCACCCCGTATTTGTTTTTGGTCTGGTCGAACGTGTAGGGCGCGATCCACGGCGCGAGGACCGCGACGCACAGGAGGAACGCCATGAGGGCGAGCCCTGCGAGCAGAATGGCGCGCTGCGCGCCGTGGACATTGCCGAAAAACCGCTTGCGCCGGGCGGTTTTCCCGGTTCGGGGGGCGAGAGCCTCGGGCTGGTCGGGCCCGGTCTCGTCGGTGAGGACGAGGGCGGTTTCGGCGGGCAAGGGGAAACCCGCCGGGTCGGCGGACCCGCGCGCGAGGGCGTCCCTTTCGGCGTTTTCCTTTTCCGGTTCCATCAGAACCTCACCCTCGGGTCGATGAGCGCGACGACCGCGTCCACGAGGACGCTGAACAACGCGATGACGATCACCGAGAACACGACGATGCCCTGCACGGCCTCGAAGTCCCGTTTCACGAGATAGTCGGCGAGGGCGTGCCCGAGGCCCTTCCAGTCGAAGGCGTTCTCGGTGAGGACGGCCCCGCCGAGCATGGCCGCGGTCTGCATGCCCATGACGGTGATGACGGGGATCAGGGCGTTGCGCAGCGCGTGCCGCCCGAGCACTTTGCGGCGCGGGAGGCCCCGCGCCTTGGCGGCCTCCACGTATCCGGCCTGGCTGGTCTGGATGAGATTGGCGCGCACGAGGCGGAAGAGGACGCCCGCTGTCATCAGCCCCAGCGCGAGGGCGGGCAGCACGGCGTGCTTGAGCACGTCGGCGACGGCCGACCAGTCCCCGGAGAGGAGCACGTCGACGATCATGATGTGGGTGCGCGGGCGCAAGTCCGCCAGCTCCAGTTCGACGAGCGTGGACGAGCGCCCGCCGTTGGGCAACCAGCCCAACCACACCGAGAACACGAGTTTGAGCAGGATGGCGACGAAGAACACCGGGGCCGCGTAGACGAGGATCGCGGCGAGCCGCGACACGACGTCGGGGAAGCGGTCCCGCCGAGCCGCGGCGAACCGGCCGAGGGGAAGACCGACGAGGACGGCGACCAGCATGGCCCAGACCGCGAGCTCGAAGGTGGCCGGGGCGTATTGCGCAAGCACCTCCGAGACCTTCTGATGGTCGGTGGAGGTCGTGCCGAAATCGCCGGTCGCGAGCTTCTTCAGGAAGTCCCAGTACTGCTCGTAGACCGGTTTGTCGTACCCGGCCTCGTGTTTGCGCCGGGCGATGTCGCCCGGCGACGCGCGACCGCCGAGGGCCGCGGTGATCGGGTCACCGGAAAGCCGCACGAGGAAGAACACCACGGTGACGAGGAACAGCACGGTGGGGACCACCAGCAGCACCCGGACGGCGAGGTAGCGCGCGAGGCGCCCGAAGCGAGAGCCCGGGCTGAAACGCAAGACTGGGTTCATGCCGCCCCGCCCCCCGATGTCCTGAGCGAGCCGACCAGGAGCTTGGATGGCCCGCTGATCGCCTGCCTCTGGCCCGTGACATGGTCGGTGGTCACAAAGATCTGATGCCCGGTGAGCAGCGGGATCACGGACACCAGCTGCGCCGCCTCGCGCTGCGCCCGCGCGAGGACCGCCGCGCGGCGCGCGGGGTCGGGTTCGCCCAGCTCGCTCTGGATCAACTGCACGAGCACCGGGTCGGCGAACCCGTTGTTGATGAAGTTCTCGTCCACGAAAAACGGGGTGAGGTAGTTGTCCGGGTCGGGGAAGTCGGGGAACCAGCCGAGCTGGAAGAGCGGATAGCTGCCCTTGGCGTACTCCTGGTTGTAGACGGTCCACTCCGTGGACTGCAACTGCACCTGGAAGAGCCCGGTGGCCTCCAACTGGGCTTTGACGAGCGCGTACTCCTCGGAGGAGGACGGCCCGTAATGCTCGGGGGTGTACTGCAGCCGGAGCGTCACCGGGGTCGGCATGCCCGCCGCCCGCAAGAAGCCCTCGGCCTTGGTTGTGTCCGGGCGCTCCCCATAGGTTTCGCGGAACGCGGGGACCGACCCGAATTGGCCGCCCGGCACAACAGACCAGGCGGGCTCGAACTGCCCGTGGTACACGTCGCGGGCGAGCGCCTGCCGGTCGACGCTCGCGGCCACCGCTTTGCGCACGGCGAGCTTCTGCTCGTCGGTCTGCCCCGGCTGGGCGCCTTTGTTGAACACGAGGTAGCGCATCTCGCCGCCCGACCCCTGGAAGAGCTTCACCCCAGACGTGTGGGCCAGCTCGTCGTAGTCCGTGGTGGAGAGCGTGTGGTACACGGCGTCGATACGGCGCTCCAACAGGTCGAGCTTGAGGTTCCCCGCGTTGGCGTAGTACCGGAAGACGACGTTCGACGTGGCGGGGCGCCCGTAGATCCCTCGGTAGCCGTCCCGTGCTTGGAGCAGCACGAGATCGTTCTTGCGGTAGGTCGCGATCGTGTAAGGGCCTGCGAAAGGAGCCCTCGCGACGATCTCGTCGTCACTGAGGACCCGGTCGGCGGGAAAGACCCGCTCGTCGAGGATCGGGCCGGGCATGGAGGCGAGGACCTGCGCGAACGTCTGGTCGTTGGGGACTTTGAGCAGGAAGTCCACGGTTCGCGCGTCCGGGGTTTCGACCCGGTCGAGATTGTGGAGGAGCGACTGCGGCCCGTTGGGGTCGTTGATGCGTGTGATCCGGTCGAAGGAGAATTTGACGCTCTTCGCGGTGAGCGCGTGCCCGTTGGCGAACTTCTGATTCGGCCGCAGCACGCAGCGGAACCGGGTCGGTTCGGCGAAATCGCAGCGCTCGGCGGCGTCCGGGGCCGGTTTGTCGTCGCCGTAGGGGAAGTTCAAGAGGAACGGGTAGATTTGCCCGTACAGCGTGTACGAGCCGTTCTCATAGGACCCTGCCGGGTCGAGCGTGGTCACATGGTCGGTGGTGCCGATGATGAATGTGGAGTCTTTGGGGATCTGGCGGTAGCCGTGGCCGATCCCGCACGCGGCGGCGAGAAGTGGCAGCGCGAGGAGGATGGGCAAGCGTGCGAGCGTGCGCATGCACTCCTCTCTCCGTGGGGCTCCAGTGAGCGGTGGGGCTCAAGTGCGTCCATATTCCGGCATAGACCCCGCGAGCGCAACCGCAACGACCTCCGTGGCTACAGACCGGGCACGCCCGCGAAGACTTTCAGAAAGACGTCGTGGATCTGCACTGTGGCGGCGTCGGAGTAAAAGCCCCGGCGCACCGAGCTCTCGCCCCGGTACAGCTCCGCTTCGACGGGGTAGTCCCCTTGGACGAGGTACGGGTGGGCAGCGGAGGGTTCGGGCAGCCGGTTCGCCGCCGCGAGCAACTCCGACCACACAGCGCCGGAAATCGGCTTGGTGACGTGCATGTCGGGTTCCTCGGACCCGTCGACCGTGCCGTAGTCGCCCTTTTTCAGCTCCACCGAGCCCGGTTTGGCGACGATGATGTACTCGTTGTGGTAGTTGGGCGTCGCGTTCCACGGGAAATGGTCGGTGGGCGGGTAATGGTTGCCGAGGTAGGTGTACACGACCGAAACGCCTCCGTCGTCCGCGACCGCGGGGGCGGCGGGCGCGAGCGCGGCCCCCAGCGTCGCGGCGAGGAGCAAACCCGTTCTACGCATGTGGCACACCTTACAGCATCACGAACTGGCCAGTCTCAGATATACGGCTGACGGCCTGGTTGGAGCGGTTCTCCGTTCGGATCGGCCGGCCACTGGCTGGGCCCCGCCATCTGGCTGAGCACGTTCGGCAGGCCAAGGGCCTCGTCCACTGGCGTGAGCGCAGCGTCGACAGGCCCCGAGCAGGCGGCGCGGTCGTCAACGATCTCCCCGCCGCGCCACTGGACGAGACGGGGTCCGCCTTGGCATGATCCGCCCGTGTCTGCGAGCGCCTGAAGCACCGGCCGTCCGCCCCCGTCGCGAAGCGGGGTCGAGGAGTGCGAGACGTCGTCGCCCGCGCCGTTGCGGACCACCAAGTCCGCCGAACCCGGCCGGACGGTGACGGTGTACGTGGCCCAGCCCAGCGCCCCTTGCCGCGCAGCGGGCACCGTGCGCGTGACGTCGACCGAGGTGGAGTCATCGGGGGCGGGAGCGGCGTCGGCCAACGCCGCCGAGGACAGCCCCGCAGCCGCGGCAGCAGCAAGAACAACAGCGGCGAGAACAAGCGTGCGCATGTGGCGTAGCTTACCTCCTCGCGGACGCCGTGACCATCTGCGATCGCCGCCCGAACATCCGCGCCGCCCAGCGACGCGGGGCTAACCGACCTGGCCTTCCAACACCGACTTGCCCAATGCGGCCTCGTCGGGCAGCTGGATCGGGTAGACCCCGTTGAAGCAGGCCGTGCAGAGCCGGGTGAGCGGTTGCTCGGTCGCGGCCACGAGCCCTTCGAGCGAAATGTGGCCGAGCGAGTCGGCGCGGATCGAACGACGGACGCCTTCGAGCATCCCCTCGGGCCCGTCCGCCCCGTTGGCGATGAGCTCGGTCGTGCTCGGGAAGTCGATGCCGTAAAAGCACGGCCAGCGCACCGGCGGCGACGCGATCCGCACATGCACTTCGACAGCCCCCGCCTCGCGCAGCATCCGCACCAAAGCCCGTTGCGTGTTGCCCCGCACGATCGAGTCGTCCACCACCACGAGGCGTTTGCCCCGGATGACCTCGCGCATCGGATTGAGTTTGAGCCGAATGCCGAGCTGGCGGATGGTTTGCGACGGTTGGATGAAGGTGCGCCCGACATACGCGTTCTTGGTGAGCCCTTGCCCGTAGGGGATGCCGGAGCCCTGGGCGTAGCCAATGGCGGCGGGGGTGCCGGACTCGGGCACGGGGATCACGAGGTCCGCGTCCACCGGGTGCTCTTCGGCGAGGCGGCGGCCGATCTCCACCCGCGCCGCGTGGACGGAGCGCCCGGCGATGACCGAGTCGGGGCGGGCGAGATACACGTACTCGAAGACGCAGCCCTTGGGCTGGGGGTTCGCGAACCGGGTGGAGCGGACCCCGTCCATGTCGATGGCCAGCAGCTCGCCCGGCTCGATGTCCCGCACGAACGAGGCCCCGACGATGTCCAACGCGCTGGTCTCGCTCGCCAACACCCAGCCGCGCTCCAACCGGCCCAGGCACAGCGGGCGCACCCCCCACGGGTCTCGGGCCGCGTAGAGGGTGTTCTCGTCGAGGAAGGTCAAGCAGAAAGCGCCCCGCAGGGTGGGCAGCAGCTTCAAGGCCGCCCGCTCGATCGCGGTGCGCCCGCCCAGGTCCTCGAGTTCGAGCTGCGGGTCGTCCGCCATGCGGGCGAGCAGTCCGCAGATGAGGTCCGAGTCCGTGCCGACAGTGTCCCGGTTGTAGTTCCTGGGGTCGACCCGCAGCAGGCTCGGGCTGGCCGTGCTGCGCTCGAGGAGTTCCAGGGTGTTGACCAAGTTGCCGTTGTGGCCCAAGGCGAGGCACCCGCCGGAGGCGACGGTGCGGAACACCGGCTGCGCGTTTTCCCACACCGGGGCCCCGGTGGTCGAGTAGCGGCAGTGCCCGATGGCGATGTGCCCGGTCAACGTGGAGAGCGAGGACTCGTCGAACACCTTGCTGACGAGGCCCAAATCTTTGACCACGAGGATGCGGCTGCCGTCGGAGACCGCGATCCCCGCCGCCTCTTGGCCTCGGTGCTGCAGGGCGTGCAAGCCGTAGTAGGAGAGTTTCGCGACGTCCTCCCCCGGGGCCCAGACGCCGAAGACGCCGCATTCTTCGCCAGGAGGGTTCTCAAGGGGGTCCGGAGCAGTGGTCACAGAAGATCTCCAAGCTGACGAGCGGGCTGTGCTGCGATCAGTCTACCGCGCGTTCCGCTCGCGGGCGAACCTTCCTCGGCCTCGTCCTCGCGCAACCTGCGCAGGACCGCGGCGGAAATCTCGGCCATCGCGTCGAGCTGGTCCGGGGCAAGGGCTTCGACGAACCAGCGGCGGACGTCGCGGACATGGCGCGGCGCGGCGCGCTCGACGGCCTCGCGCCCGGCCCGGGCGAGCACGACGAACGCCCCCCTGCCGTCGGCCGGGCAGTCGTCCCGCCTCACCAAGCCCCTGCGCTGCATCCGGGCGACCTGGCGCGAGAGGCGGCTTTTCTCCCAACCGAGCCGCGCCGCGAGCTCGCCGGGGCGAAGCCGGGGCTCGGCAGCCTCAGACAGCTCCACGAGCACGCCGTAGTCCGACTCGGACAGTCCGTCGCGCCGTTGCAGCTCGCGCCCCAGACGCGCCATCAGCACAGCGCGCATGTCGAGGAAGCCGCGCCAGGCGGCGGCCTCGCGCTCGTCGAGCCACCGGGGCGGAATAAACCCGGCGCCGGGATCGTTTCCGATTCTAGTTGACATATCAACTACTTTATCCAAAGATCGGAAGGAAACGTCATGCCAGCCATCACCGCGGACGTTCTCACCCTGCCCCGGATTCCCGCCCCGGACCCGGCCACGACCACCGAGCGCCCGGTGCGGTCGGTGACCACCGCCCCCTCGGGGTTCGAAGGCGAAGGCTTCCCGGTGCGCCGGGCGTTCGCCTCCGTGCCCGCCGCAGCACTGGACCCGTTCATCCACATGGACCAGATGGGCGAGGTCGAATACGCCCCCGGCGAGCCGAAAGGCACGCCATGGCATCCGCACAGGGGGTTCGAGACCGTCACATACATGATCGACGGGACCTTCGAGCACCGCGACTCGAACGGCGGCAGCGGGACCATCCTGGACGGCGACACCCAATGGATGACCGCGGGCCGGGGAGTCTTGCACATCGAGCGCCCGCCCGAGCAGCTCGTGGCCTCCGGAGGGCTCTTCCACGGCGTGCAGCTCTGGGTGAACTTGCCGCGCGCGCAGAAACTCGTCGCGCCGCGCTATCAAGACATCCGGGGCAAACAGGCCGCTTTGGCCGCCTCGCCCGACGGCGGCGCGCTGGTGCGCGTCATCGCTGGCGAGCTCGCGGGACAACGGGGCCCAGGGGCCACCTCGACCCCGATCACCATGGCCCACGCCACGATCAGCCCCGGGGCCCGGCTCGCCCTGCCGTGGCGCGCGGACTTCAACGCCCTGGTGTACGCGCTGGCCGGAACCGGGTCCGTCGGCAGCGAGGCCCGGCCCGTCCGAAAGGGCCAGCTCGCCGTGTTCGGCAGGGGCGACGTGCTCACCCTCGCCGCGAGCGCCGCGCAAGCTTCCGCGGAACCAGCGCTCGAAGTGCTGCTCCTCGGCGGCAAACCGCTGCGCGAGCCCATGGTGCAGTACGGGCCGTTCGTCATGAACACGAAGGAGGAAGTGATCCAGGCCTTCGAGGACTACCAAGCCGGCCGGTTCGGCGTCGAGCCCGCCGAAGACCCGCCCCGCACCGTCTGAACCGCGCGCACCAGAACCTCCGCCACCGGGAAGACCAGCGCGATCCTGGCATTTGTTGCATGGGTCACATAGTTGCGAACTGTGATTTATGCCCCACTTATCTCGTGATAGCAGGCAAATACTTCACTCGGGAAGGGTAGAATCAAGTGATCCAGGCAACTCGAATATCTGGGACTGAGGAGACAGAGCGATGAAACGGCGCACATGGCTGGCGGAGCTGGACCCCGTCGCCGACGAGGCCTACTGCGAACGACTGGCAACTCTTTCGGAAGGGTCCGTGCGACGGTCGTTCAACCCCTTCACAGACATCGACTGGGACTCGCCCGAATTCGCGGTGACCCCGAACGACCCGCGCTGGATCCTGCCGCACGCCGACCCGATCGCGAGGACCGACTGGTACCAGTCCCTCTCCGAGGAACAGCAGATCGAGGTCGGGATGTGGCGCCAGGCCACGGTCGCCAAGACCGGGCTGCAATTCGAAGTCGCCCTCATCCAAGGCATGGTGCGCTACGCGGTCTCGCTGCCCAACGGCTCGCCCGAGTACCGGTACTGCACCCATGAGGTCGCCGAGGAGTGCAACCACAACCAGATGTTCCAGGAGATGGTCAACCGCATCGGCGTCCCCGTGACCGGCATGGGCAGGTTCCACCAGTTCCTCACCAGCTACGGGGCCCAAGTCTTGGCGGAGCTGTCCCCCTCGGCCTTCTTCGCCTCGGTGCTCGCCGGGGAAGAGCCGATCGACTACGTCCAAAAAGCCATCCTGCGCGAAGGCAAAGCCCTGCACCCGATCATGGAGCACGTCATGGCGATCCACATCGCCGAGGAGGCCCGGCACATCTCGTTCGCGCACGAGTTCCTGAAACTGCGCACTCCCCGCGCGAGCCGCCTCAAGCGGTTCGCGCTGTCCCTCGCCTACCCGCTCATCATGCGCTACGTCGAGGAGCTGATCGTGGTGCCGCCGAAGTCCTTCTGGGACCGGTTCGACATCCCCAAGTCTGTGAAGAAAGAAATCTTCTGGCAGTCCGAGGAGTCCCGCGATTTCCGCCGCCGCCTGTTGGCGGACTCGCGCGCGCTGGCGCACGAGATGGGCATTATGAACCCGGTCGCGAAACTGCTCTGGCGACTGCTGTCCATCGACGGGCGCCCGTCGCGGTTCCGCAGCGAGCCGCAGCGCCGCCACTTCGAGCCTCGGGCTGAAAAACCCGCCCTCGTGGCCTGACCCGGCGTTCGGACCCGCAGCCCCCATGCCGCACGTCATCACCCAGTCCTGCTGTAGCGACGGGTCCTGCGTTTTCGCCTGCCCCGTGAACTGCATCCACCCCACCCCGGACGAACCGGGCTTCCTGACGGCGGAGACGCTGCACATCGACCCCGCCGCCTGCGTGGACTGCGGGGCCTGCGTGCACGCCTGCCCGGTGGACGCGATCGCGCCCGACTCGAAGCTCACCGCCGAACAGCTGCCTTTCCTCGAAATCAACGCGTCGTTTTTCCCGAAGGGGAGCCGCAAAGCGTGGTTCAGCCCCATGCTGGCCCCCATCCCCGAAGCGCCGAGGCTCCGGCCGCGCCGGACCCCGCTGCGGGTCGCTGTGGTCGGATCGGGACCGGCAGGCATGTACGCGGCGGACGAGCTGCTGACGCAGGCGGGCGTCGAGGTGAACGTCTTCGACAAACTGCCGACGCCGTACGGGCTGGTGCGCGCGGGCGTCGCCCCGGACCATCAGCGCACGAAACATATCGCGAAACTTTTCGACCAGATCGCCGACCAAAAAGGCTTCGCCTTCTACCTGAATGTCGAGGTCGGGCGCGACATCACCCATGAGGAGCTGTTGCGCCACCACCACGCGGTGGTCTACGCCGTCGGCGCCTGCTCCGACCGCCGCCTGAACATCCCCGGGGAGGAGTTGCCGGGCAGCTTCACCGCGACAGAATTCGTCGCTTGGGCCAACGCCCACCCGGAGCAGGCCGAATTGCCCGTCCAGTTGGACCACGAGCGAGCGGTCATCGTCGGCAACGGGAATGTGGCGCTCGACGTCGCCCGCATTCTGACCATGGACCCGCGCGCCCTCGCGGCCACCGACATCTCCTCCGCCGCGCTGGCGGCGCTGCGCACCAGCAGCGTGCGCGAAGTGGTCCTCGTCGGACGACGGGGGCCGGAGTTCTCCGCGTTCACCATGCCCGAGCTCATCGGCCTGACCAACTCGGCACAGGTGGTGCTCGACCCACCGGCGCGCGCGCTGGTGCGCCAAGCCCTCGCGAGCGCCGAGGACCCTGTCCGCACAGAGAAATTGGGGCTTTTGGCCACCCTGGCGACCCGGCCCTCCGGCTCCGGCCGCCACATCCGGCTGCGCTACCGGCTCACCCCCGTGCGGGTTGTCGGGCAGGACCGGGTGGAGAGGGTCGAATTCTCTGCGACGAACACGGCCTTCGCGGCCGACAGCGACGAAGCCGAACGGTCCCCCGAGCCGACAAGCATGGCGGCGGGGCTCTTCGTCACCTCGATCGGCTACCGGGCCTTGCCGGTGCGCGACCTGCCTTTCGACGAGTCAGCGGCGGTCGTCCCGAACAAAGACGGGCGGGTTGTCGAGCCTGGCACAGGCGAGGCGAAACCCGGGGCCTACGTGGTCGGGTGGATCAAACGCGGCCCCAGCGGGTTCATCGGCACCAATAAAAGCTGCTCCCGCGAAACCGTGCGAGCGTTGGTCGACGACTACAACAACGGGCTGCTGCCCGATCCTCCCGAACGCCCCTCGCAGCTGGAAAAACTGGTCCGCGCGCGACAGCCGGAAACCGTCAACCGCCAAGGCTGGCACAAAATCGACGCGGCGGAGATCGCCAGGGGCCGGGCGGCGGACCGGGTCCGGGACAAATTCAGCACGACGGCGCAGATGCTCGCCGCCGCGAACGCCCGGCCGTGACCCTCACCCTCGGACGTAGGCGACATCCTGCGCGTGGACGGTGAAACCCAGCCCCCGATAGGTCGCGAGCGCCGGGGCGTTCGTCTGCTCGACATAAAGCTTGGCCTGGGCCAACCCACGGCTGCGCGAGCCATTCCCGCAATTTCTCGATGCTCCATCCGCCCTGCTCCGGGTGCCGGTCGAACGCGGCGCTGTTCGGCGGGCTCTCATTTCGGCGGCTCCCCGAAAGCGCTCGCACCATTCTTGGTGATCGTCTGAGGCATGAACGCCTTATTCATATAGCTTGGATCGTACGCGAAGTACGGGCTGCTCCAGTTTGTGGCCAAGGCGTGGTTCTGGTTCACGGTGAGGTCGAAGCTGTAATGGCCGGCTGTCGCGAAACTCGCCTCTCGGAAAGACTCGCTCAGCCCGGTCTTCGGGGGTATGTGCGGCGCTGTGACTGTTTGCGCGTGCGCGGTCCAGTAGGCGGCGAGCTTGTCGAACGCCTCCTCCGCAGTGCCCTCCGGGTAATGCACCCAGTAGAAGACAAGGAGTTTGTAGGGGCTGTCCTTATCAGATCCGTGATCGTTGACTTTGTAATTGGTCGAGCCGCCGAACCCGCTGTCGGATGGACCGTCGCCTATCGCGTAATCAGCGTAAGACCAGCCGTCTGGGAGGCTTCGCAGGGATTCCTGCAAGTACGCGGTGATCCGGTCGCGGGCTTGTTCCGCTGTGAAGCCTGGGATGGGTTTTTTGGCCACCGGCCCTCCGTTCATGGCGTGGTCGATCTGATGGTTCGCCCAACCGCATCCGCTGACTCCGAAAGGAAGCAACGCCACAAGCGGCAACCGGAGCGCTTTACGGTTCATCATGGGTTATTGTTGTAGGCACGGGAACATCACCGTGACGGAATCGAGAGGAGAAACAAGGCGTATCTCCAGTAAAAGACGGCGGATAACCAGCAAACCGGGATGGCCTGACTTCAATTCTTAAGATGTATCCATCGGGAGAGGTTCCTACCCTATTCGGCTTCTCGGAATTTTCCCGTTCTTCAACACGCCATCCCCACGAGTGCCATACATCTCCGGTTTTTCTTACTAAGTCCGCAAAATCTGTTTTCTCCGCGACATGCATATCACGGCTATCGTAGTAGTGTATAGGCGCATTCTCTCCATCAATTCGGTCATCGCAAGTGTCCACCCCGCCGCCAGCGCCGCCATAACGGGCATTGTCAAGCGCAATTACCGTAGGGACCTCTTGAAGAGTGCGGCGCATATAATCATATAATGTTTCCTGCGCCTGCTTTCGGGTCAGTTCTGTGTGCATTGGTGATCCTCCTGAGGTGACAGGACTTTGCGCGTGGGTATGTTCCACAAGGCTTCTGCCTGCATTTGAGCATCCCGTCAATGTTGCGAGAGAGGCAATGAGAAGGACGGAGATGGTAAAAGAATTCAGCACAGGTCGCTTGTGTTGACTCATTCTTCATGCTCCGGTTCTTGTCCGTCGATGATTTTGCCGGTGTTCTTCAAGCCTTCGCTGTCTCGCTTGAAGTAGCTGCTATGCGCAGACCATCCTCATGAGTCATCGCGTGTGATCACTGGGGGTATGGGAACATGGTCATCACGCAACTCCGGTGGGAAGCAAGGAGTGTTTCCGCCGAAAGATGGCGGGAAGGAGGCAAACTGCGGCGGACGCGCCGTTATGTTCAGCGAGTACCCATCTGGCGAGTAGCCGTAGCGATTAGGATTGTCTGATCCTTTTCGTTCTTCCACGCGCCATCCCCATGAACGCCAGACATCTCCCACTTTTGCGACTAATTCAGCATAATCAATGCCCTGCGGCACGCGCATGTCCCGATAGTCATAATAGGAGATAGGCGAATTCTCTGAATCGATTCGGTCTTCGCATGTGTCCACACCACCGCCTGGGCTCAGGCGCGTGTTATCAAGCGAAATACCTTGCGGCAGTGCTTGAAGTGTTTTTCGCATATACTCATACAGGACTTCTTGAGCCTGCCACTGGCTTGATGGCTGAGATACGTTAGTCATGGTATTTTTTTCTGATCTATGGAATTTTCTTGTTTCGGAATTGGGCGTTTGAACGCTAGCAGGACCACCGCAACCTCCCGCGAGGACTACTGCCAAAACGCAGAGAAGCGTCAGCCGTCTACACCGGACTACTTTAGCTGTAGAAATACTCATTCATGCTCCGGTTCTTGTCCGTCGATGATTTTGCCGATGTTTTTCAAGCCTTCGCTGCCTGGTTCGAAGTAGCTGCTGTGCGCGTCGAGGCTCAGGCCGGTTCCGTACCCGTCTGGCCCTGGGTCGGTTTTGAACTTGGTGACGTCGGTCCAAGTGTGGGGGTCAACACCGAGGGGGTGGACGCCGACGCCGTCCCCGGCGTTCGCCACTTTGATGACGTCGTTTTCCGCGAGCGCGTCGAAGACCCTCGCGTTGGGGTTGAGGTCGAGCTCGCTCGCGCTTGCGGCGAACGCTCCTGGGGAGCCGACCTGTATCACCGCGTCTGCGTCGAGATGGTTTCCCCCGGTGGCGGCAGCGCCGACGACGGAGGCGCCGTAGCTGTGCCCGATGACCGTCTGGTGGGCGCGGCCTAGGTGCTCGTCGTCGTGCGAGGCGCGGATGCCCGCCTGGTACTCGCTCAAGTACGGCGCTCCGTCTTTGGCGAATTTGGGGTCACCGGCCCATTGGTCGGAGCCGTCCAACTGGCCGGTGATCGGGTCGTAAGCGGTCATGGGCCGGTCGTAGCACATCCACGTCGTCACCGAGACGTCACCGGCCTTCAAGGTCGGATCTGCGTTTCGCGCCGCTATCTCCATATCCTGTGCGTGTCCGTCGCAGATGCCCATTCGTGAGAGGTCTTGCCCGGTCCCTGGGACGAAGGTGTCCACTTTTTTGGCGTAGTCCGAGTTGTTGATGGCGAGGGCGGCGTGCCCTTTGCCGTCCACGAAGGTGAGGAATCGCGGCGGGTTGCTATTGCCCAAAGTCCGTTTGAGGTTGTCCAGGCCGTCGATCTCGTGTCGCAGCTCGTCTGTTTTCCTCTTCCAGTCCTGGTACGCGGCGCTGCCCATCGGGAGGTTGTCCGGCCCCCAGTCAGGCGCGTGCCGGTTCAAATCGTCCAACTGCGCTTGTTTCTCGGCGCGAATCCTCTTCAAGTTCTCCTTGTTGTAGTGGTCGCGCCCGAGGTGGTCGGGCGGGTCGACAGGGATGCCCCCATGGTTGCCGATATCGGGGTACCGCTTGTAGATGTTGTTTTTCTCGTCCTCATTGAGCTTCGACCACAGATCCCGCAGCACATACGGGTCTTTGGGAATCGGTATGACACCGTCCGCGATCCCTTTCGCGGTGTCGTGGGCCGTTTTGTCCGGGTCGTACGGTGTGTAGGGGTGGCCGTTCGCGTCCAACGCGAGGCTGTTGAAGTCCATCGCCTCGCGGACCTTCGCGCCCCACTCGCGACCGAGGTCTTCGAGCTGCCCGACGAGGTTTTTAAGGTCTTGGGTCAGCTCTTGAGCCTTGAACTGGAGCAGCTGCCCGACCTGCCACGGAGCCCCAGACGGGACCGAACCGGGTTTGACATGCACGGCGAAGTCCTGGGCGACCTCGAACGGCTCCCCGCAGTCCCAGGTCTGCGACCCGTCCGGCGAGGCCACGAACATCGCCATCCCCTCCACCCCGGCGACGAACTGGCGCGCGGTGTTCGCGGACTCCGACAAGTACCCGCCTGCCTGCTTGTACGTCTCGGCGGCGTGGAGCAGCATTGCGTGCTCTGCGCCGTAGGTGCGCCCGAAGCCCTCCGCGCGCTCTCGCAGCGCGTCCGAGGCCGCGCCGGTCCACTCCTGCCCGCCAGCGGGAAAACGCAGACGCTTGGGGAACTGCGCCTGCTCGTCCGCGATCTTCCCCGCCCGAGACTGCAACGCCTGCGCCGCCGTGCTGAGCACGGAAGGGTCCAGTTTCTCCAACAGGGCGCGGGTGAACGGGGCGCTCATGTGCCCACCCCCGAGCGCTCGATCACCGCCGCGCCGTCCTCGTCGGTCGCCCCAACGGTGTCGGCTGCCTCGACAACGGCGTTCCCGAGCCAGTCGTGCCCGTCCGCGAACCGCCGCAAATACGCCTCCTGCCCGTCCGCCACAGCCCGCAGCGCGTCCGCCACGTCCAAGCCCTCCAAACCGGCAGCGGCCTCCCGAGACGAAGCCGGCGTCTGGTCCGCCCGCAACCCCTCGCCGTCCGCCAACACCTCCCGGCCCGCCTGCCGGGCCTTGTCCACATCCAACCGTAACGTCATCGACGCGCCCCATCTCGGGCTTGTTTCACCAACGCCTCACGCTGGCGCATCTGCACAGCCTTCTCGCCCGAGTACACCGCGAAACGCGAGCCGCCCATCTCGACCACCTGGTCCGGCGCGATCGGCGGAAGGCTCCGACGCGCGGCCTCCGCCCGCTGCCGAGCCGCCGCGTGCTGGTCCGCCTCCTCCTCGCCCATGCGGTCCATATAGTCGAAACGCTTCACAGCAGGGCCAACATCCTGATACCCCCGCCACTGCCCACGATGCAACGCCATACGCCCGTCTTCTCTCCTGGCTCCACGTCGCCAGATGGCGATTCGGTGTTTTTGTGGGCTCGATCATACATGCTCACCCAGCTTCTGTCACGAGCCTGTCGGTCACTTTTAGGAAGTTCTCGATCAAGCCAAAAAATTACTAAAATACCTGTTTGATAAATAATTTCTCAGAGAAGCCAGCAGCAATAAAGTATTATTTGGGAACAGGTGCTTTTGAGCTAAAACAGATAGCGTTGCGACCGTGACGAGATGCCCTCGGCATAAATCGTCCGACGATGGTAGAGCGCGCCATACGTGGCCTCGACCTCGATGCGCTCGTGCGAGCGCGTGAAAAACGGCGCATGACACGCGCCGACTTGGCCCGCCTCACCGGCCTTTCAACCTCGACCATCCAGAAATGGGAGAGCGGGGCGACATCCCCGAATATCGAGACCTTGGCGAAAGCCGCCGCAGCGCTCGGTGTCCCAATGCGCCGCATCATCAAAGTCCCCACCAAACGGCGCACACTGGCAGACTGGCGGCGCCTTTCCGGGCTCAGCCGAACCAAACTTGCCCGAGCAGCCGGTCTCACCACGCCCGCTCTCGCAGCCCTTGAACGAGGCGAAAGCCAACTCACCGACGAGAAGGCCGACCGAATCGCACCACACCTGAAAGCCACACACGCCCAGCTCCACGCCGCATGGCAGCGCGCCCGCGAACGGCCACCAGGCACACCGGCCTAGACGACGGCGCAGATGCTCGCCGCCGCGAACGCCCGGCCCTGAACCTCACCCTCGGACGTACGCGACGTCCTGCGCGTGGACGGTGAACCCCAGCCCCCGATAGGTCGCGAGCGCCGGGGCGTTCGTCTGCTCGACGTAAAGCTTGGCCTGGGCCAACCCCTGGTCCCGCAGGTGGCGCAGCCCGACCAAGGTGAGCGCCTTGCCCAAGCCCTTGCAGTGGCATGCCGGGTCCACCCCGAGGACATAGACCTCGCCGAGCTTGTGCTCGGTCTGCGTCTGCGGATGGGTCCTGGTCCAGTGGAAACCGATCAGGCGGTCCTGCTCATCGCGGGCCAAAAAGATCCCCGCCGGGTCGACCCACGGCTGCGCGAGCCGTTCCCGCAGTTTCTCGATGCTCCATCCGCCCTGCTCCGGATGCCAGTCGAACGCGGCGTTGTTCACTCGCAGCAACTCTTCGTCGTCCTGGGGGCCTTGGTACTGGCGAACCGACACGCCGTCGGGGAACACGGGTTCGGGCAGCGGGGGGTAGGCGAGCCATCGGCGCATCTGGCACAGGGTGCGCACGGGCACGAGGCCGTTGCGGCGGACGATGGCCTGCGAGGCGGGACTGTTCTCGTGGTCCCACAGGTAGGCTCCCGGGCCGGCTTCGTCCAGGGCGGCGCGGACCAGCCTGCCGCCGAGGCCGCAGGAGCGGTGCTCCGGACGGACCTGGACCTCGACCATGGCCGGTTGGCCGGGCCGGCCCGGCTCGATGACGGCGAAGCCCGCTTCGCCGCCCTGCGCGTCCCGCGCGAAGAGCCGCCGCGTCCCATTGGGCAGCTCTTCGCGCACGAGGTCGTCCATGTGTCAGCGAGCCGCCTGTTCGACGGCTTCGCTTTCCTCTGCGGATTCTTCTGCCTGGTCATCGTCGCGACGACGGTCTTTCGAGCGGACGTTGGGGCGCACTGCCTTGTAGCCGACGTTGCGCACGGTGCCGATGAGCGCCTCGTACTCGGGGCCGAGTTTGGCCCGCAAACGGCGCACATGCACGTCCACCGTGCGGGTGCCGCCGAAGAAGTCGTACCCCCACACCTCTTGCAGCAGTTGCGCGCGGGTGAAGACCCGGCCCGCGTGCTGGCAGAGGTATTTGAGCAGCTCGAACTCTTTGTAGGTGAGATCGAGCGTCTTTCCCCGCAACCGAGCGGTGTAGGTGCCCTCGTCGATGACCAGCTCCCCCAACGTCACCTTGTCGGAGCCGCTGCTCACCGCGGCCCGGCCGCGCAAAAGGCGCAGCCGCGCGTCGAGCTCGGCAGGGCCGATGCTCGCCAGGAAGAAATCGTCAATGCCCCAGTCCGAGGACAAGGCCACCAATCCGCCCTCTTGGAACAAAGCGGTGAGGACCGGGGAGGTCCCGCCGCCCGCGAGCACCCGGCAAAGCCCCCGTGCCGACCCCAAATCGGTCCGCGCGTCGACAATGACGACGTCGACCGGACCGACGTCGACCAATGCGGAAAAGTCCGGCACGATGACCCGCACGCTGTGGGCGAGCAAGCCCAATGCGGGGAGGGCGGCCTCTGGACGAGGGTCGGCGCTCATGAACAACAGGTCCATCGCGCCTCCAAATATGTCGTCTCGATCATCAATTTCTCGGCCGTTCGTCACAGAACCCACGACGATTGCGGCACTCATACTGTATCGCGCGCTGTCCTGCCCGCGCGCAATGCACAATGAAGCGATGTGGAAAAAGGTCCTTCTGGGCTTCGCGCTCCTGTGCGGGGTGCTCGTGCTCGCCGACTTTTTGCTCGCCGCGCACTCCGAATACCGCTTCTCCCGGGCGGTGCGGGGGGCCAGCGGCCTCAAAGGCGACCCCTCCGTCACCATCAGCGGATTCCCCTTCCTGTGGCACAGCGAACGCGGGCGGTACGAGAAGATCACCATCCAAGCGGCCGACGTGCCGCTCGGCGGGGGCCGGTACGCGGACATGGAGGCGACGCTGGGCGAGGTCTCCAGCGCGAAACGCGGATTCGCCATCCTCGGGGCCGATCGGCTCCATGTGAATTTCGCGAAGGCCCGCACCCAGCTCGACGCCCGGAACCTCGGCCGCTACCTGAACATCCCCGACCTGCGGATCTCCTCGGCCACAGCGCGCGCGCAGCAGATGCCGTACAGCTTTCCGCTGTTGCGCCGCACCCTCACCACCTATGGCGTGGTGCTGACCGGGACCATCCACCTCGGCGACGGCTTCGCCAGCCGGGTTGCCGTCCGCGCGGCGATCTGGCTCGAAGGCCAATCGGTGCGGATCGTGCCGGTGAGCCCCTACACGGGTTTGGAGGCCCCCGACGCCGTGCCCACCCCGCCGGGCTCGGAGTCCGACGTGCTGAACCTGTTCAACATCACCCTGCCGCAACTTCCGCTGCCATTCGACATCGCGGCGGAGCAAGTCAGCGTCGTGGGCTCGAAAATCGTGGTGGAAGGACAAACGAAGGAAATGGACGTGACCCCGCAACGGTTCTATTTCGCATGAACGCATCTCTGCCGCTCATCGCTTTGGCCGTCGCGCTGATCGTCGGCGTCGCCGTCGGGGCGCTGTGGCGCTCCCGACAAGGCAAAATCCGCCTGGCCAAACCCGGCCCTTCGGCGCCGGACCCGCATGTGGACGAATTGGCGGGGCACGGCGTCGGCTCCGGGGAGCCGGTCGTCATGCATTTCTCCGCCGCCTGGTGCGCGCCGTGCTCGGCTGCGCGCGCCGTGATCCAATCTGTCACCGCCGAGGGCCGGGGCCGGGACGTGGAGCTCGACCTCGACGAGCATTCGGCCTTGGCGCGCAAGCTCGGCGTGCTGTCGCTGCCGACCACGCTGGTCTACAACGGCGAAGGGACACTGGTGGCGCGCATCGCGGGCGTGCCGAAAGCGGACAAACTGCGGGCGCTGCTCTGAGCGGGCCCGCGCACCGCTCGCGATGCAGGCGCGGGCGGTCGCGTATGCTGGGCCCCATGGTTGTGCGCCTCACGAGTCGTCGTGCCCTCGACCAGGGCCGGTGCAGCTCGCAGCTGTGTCCGGCGAGCTGACAGACGCTCCGGCGTCCCAGACTCCTCGATAACAGAGCCCCACAAACCTTTCAGGAAATCTCCCCATGACCGCTCCCCCTGTCGGCCACGTCGACGTCCGAGGCCCCCGGTTCGCCGCGACCGCCACCACTGTCGTCCTCGCCGCCGCCCTTGTCCTTTCCAGAAGCAACCAGTTCGCGGCGTTGGCCCTGCTCGCGCTGCAAACGGCGGTCTTCGCCATCACTGCTGCCGTCGGGCCGAAGCGCGGCCCGTACGGGCGGCTCTACGCCACGTTGATCGCGCCGAGGCTCGGCCCGGCGCGGGAGCACGAGCCCGTCGCGCCCCTGCGGTTCGCCCAGCTCGTCGGCTTCGTCTTCGCCGGGACAGGTGTCCTCGCCCTCACGCTCGGCCTCGCCCTGCCGTCGGCCGTCGCGTCCGCGGTCGGCGTCGTCGCCACCGCGTTCGCGCTGTTCGCCGCTTTCCTCAACGCGGCGTTCGGCATCTGCCTCGGCTGCCAGCTCTACCCCTTCGCGTTGCGCCTTCGCCCACAGACCGCCTCCGAGGCTTGACGGGGAAACCCGACTGACAGAAAGGATCTGCCATGTCCCGTGAGCATGTGCTCGTCAGCGCCGATTGGGCCGCAGAGCATCTGAACGATCCCGCCGTTGTGTTCGTCGAAGTGGACGAGGACACCGAGGCGTACGAGTTCGGGCATCTGCCTGGAGCGGTGCGCCTGGATTGGCGCACCGAGCTGCAAGACCCGGTGCGCCGGGATTTCGTGTCCAAAGAAGGCTTTGAAAAGCTGCTCTCTTCCAAGGGGATCGCACGGGAGGACACCGTGGTCCTCTACGGCGGGAACAACAATTGGTTCGCCGCCTACGCCTACTGGTACTTCACCCTGTACGGGCACGAGGATGTGCGCCTGTTGGACGGCGGCCGGAAGAAATGGGAACTGGACGGGCGGCTTTTGACCGCGACCGTGCCCGACCGCCCGACGACCGACTACAAGGCCAGCGAGCCGGACACGTCGATCCGCGCCTTCCGCGACGAGGTGATTTCGGCAATCGGCACGGCGAACCTGGTGGACGTGCGCTCGCCGGACGAGTTCTCCGGCAAGATCCTCGCCCCAGCGCACCTGCCGCAAGAGCAGAGCCAACGCCGAGGCCACATCCCCGGCGCGATCAACGTGCCGTGGAGCAAGGCCGCGAACGAGGACGGCACCTTCAAGTCTGACGAGGAACTGCGCGAACTGTACACAGGCGCGGGCCTTGACCCCGGCAAAGAGACCATCGCCTACTGCCGGATCGGCGAGCGCTCCTCGCACACCTGGTTCGTGCTCAAAGAGCTCCTGGGCCAGGACAAGGTGAAGAACTACGACGGCAGCTGGACCGAGTACGGCGCCCTCGTCGGCGTCCCCATCGAACTCGGCGCCTGAGAGCGCGAGAAGGAGGAACACATGTGCGCAGCGCCTCGTCAAGGCCAAACCTTGCCCGTGAGCGTCAATTTGGAGAAAGAGACCGTGCTCACCGGCCGTGTGCTCGACGCGGAAGGATCGCCTGTGCCCGGAGCGTTCGTCCGGCTCCTGGACGGCGCCGACGAGTTCACCGCGGAAGTGGTGACCTCCGCGACCGGCGATTACCGTTTCTTCGCCGCGCCCGGCGTCTGGACGTTGCGCGCGATCTCGCGCCGAGGCACCGCGACGGTGGAAGTGCGGCCGGAGGGCGCGGGAGTCCACGAGCACATCCTTGTCGTCTCCGCCTGATACGCTAGAGCCATGGTCGTGCACTTTTTCGAAGCCCTCCTGGTGATCTCTGGCGTCGTCATCGTCTGGTTCGGCGGGTACCTGGCGAAGTCGCTCTTCACCGGCTCCAAGTGAGCGACCCGGCCCCGAAGAACCTCCCCGCCCTGCCGGGGCTGCCGTTGCCTGAGGACACGGCGAACCTGCGATTCGGCCCGGATCTGTCCCCGCAGCTGTTGGGGCTTTTGCCGTTGGTCGGTGTCTGGCGCGGGGAGGGCGAAGCCCATGAGCCTGGTCGGGGCGACTACCGCTTCGGCCAGCAGATCGTCGTCGCCCACGACGGCGGGGACTATTTGGTGTGGGAGTCGCGCGCGTGGCGGATCGACCAGGAGGGGAACTACGCCGGGCCCGACGCCCGCGAGTCGGGCTACTGGCGCATCGCCGCGAATGACGACATCGAGCTGGTCCTCACCCATGCCAGCGGGGCTGTCGAAGTCTATTACGGCAGGCCGCGGAACCAGATCTCGTGGGAGCTCGGCACCGACGTCGTCGTGCGCACGAGCTCCGGTTCCGCCAGCGCTGCCGCGAAGCGCCTGTACGGAATCATCTCGGACCCGGCGGCGCACGACAACGGGGAAGGCTCGCTGTCGGAGCGCGCCGGCGGCGACCTCGCTTATGTGGAGGAGCGCGGAACTGGCGACGGCGAGTTCTCCCCGTCGCGCTCGGCGCGTCTGCGGCGCTTCATCGGCTGAACCCGGCGTTCTGTTCGCCTGATTCGCCCAAGCGGCGGATCAGGCCAGCGCCGCATCGACCAGGGGGCGCAGATCCAGGGCGCCGTCGGGGTGGCGCAAGGGCTCCCCGTCCAGAACGCGCACCCGGCTCGCGAGCGTGATGGAGGCGGTCAGCCACACCCCGTCCGCTGCGCGCAGATCCTCCTGGGTGAGAGGTTCGGCGACGCATTCGAGCCCGATTTTCTCCGCGTGGCGGAACAAGGCGCGCATCGTCGTGCCGTGCAGGATGCCGTCGTCGGGCACGGGAGTGACGAGCTTGTTCCCCTTGGTCAGCACAACCGTGGTCGTCGGTCCTTCCAGCACCTGGCCCGCAGCGTCGAGAAAGATCGCTTCTGCGGCCCCGCGCTCAGCGGCGTAGCGCAACGCGGCCATGTTGACCGCGTACGAGAGCGTTTTCGCGCCCAGAAGCAACCATGGGGCGCGCGCGCCGAGGTCCGCGGGGAAACCGCGCTCCAACGTCACCGCGCTGACGCCGTGGGCTCGTTTGGCAAAAGTCGCCTCGGGCACGGGCGAGAGGTACACGAATCCTGTCGGCTGCCGCTGCTCGGCAGGCACGCTCTCCCGCCCTCGGGAGAGCACCAGACGCAACACGCCCTCGCGCGCCGGGTCCCACTGCCCCACGGCGACCGCCACCGCGGCCGCCCATGTCTCGGACGGCACAACCGGCAGCCCCATCCGCCGCGCGGAGCCCGCGAGGCGTTCGAGGTGCAGGTCGAGTTTGAGCGCCGTGCCGCCCCGGACCAAGACGGTCTCAAACACCCCGTCTCCTCGCAGCGCCGCCAAATCGTCGACGTGCAAAAAAGCCGCCGAGGGATCATGGGCCTGGCCGTCGAGCGAGACGAGGAAGGAGGTGGGCATAGTCGAAGCTTACTGGTGCGCCCCATCGAAGGGGACGACGCCGTTGGACGCGGGAGCCACGGCGCCGAGGATCACCTTTTGCTCACAATTCGGCGCAACGGACCAGAACGGGCCGCGCGCGCAGCTCGGGCGACTACAGTCGCTACCGCGCAAAGCCCATGTGTAAGGAGGCCTGATGCGAACCTTGTCTGCTCTCTTGGCAGTTTCCGCCGCTGGTGTGACCGCCAGCCTGTTCCCCGCCCCCGCCTTGGCGATCGGCGACGCGCCAGCCGTGTGCGACGTCGCGCGCGCCCACGCCTCGGCCGTGTTCGACGCGTCCAACGCCTTCACCGACGTGCTGCACAGCCAGGGCGACCCGACCGCCGAAGCGGCCCAGACGAAGTTCCGCGCGACGCAAACCGACCTCGTCCAGAAACTGCACGCCGAAGCCGACGCGATCGACGGCGAGGCGGTGCCTGCCGATTTCCAGCCGGCGACGAAGCGCTACACCGCCGCGGAGCGCAAATTCGCCGACGCGCTCGTGCAAGGCGACCTGGATTCCTTCCAATCGGACGTGGACGAGCGCAATTCGGCGCAGCACGCCCTGTTCGCCCAATGCAACAACGCCATCGGCGCACAATCGCAGGGCTCCAGCGACAACAGCCCGCCGAGCGCGGGCGACAGCGGCCCGCAGGCCCCCGCGCAGGACGGGTCCTCGGCGCCAGCGGGCGAGTAGCATGGAGCCATGACCCCGAACGCAGCCGTCCTGCCGCCGCAAAACTGGCCGGACCAGGGCGTGCCGTGGCATTACGGCAATCCGCTCGGGGAACAGCGCGCCGCAGCGGCGGACCGCGCGGTCGCGGACCGCTCGAACCTGGACGTGATTCGGCTGACCGGGCCGGAGCGTCTGGCGTGGTTGAACAAAATCGTCACGCAGAAAGTGGACGAGCTGCCTGCGCCGTCGTGGGTGCAAGCGTTGGTGCTCGACGCCCATGGCCGGGTGGAGCACCATATGGAGGTCCACGAGACCGGCGAAGAAGCCTGGCTGGTCACCGAGCCGGGGCACGGCGAAGCGCTGCTCGCCTATTTGGCGAAAATGGTCTTTTGGGCGGACGTCGCCCCCGAGCCCGCCCCGCAACACAAAGTCCTCGCCGTGTACGAGGGCGCCGCCCGCCGCCACCTCGTCCTGTCCCCCGAGCAGTTCGCGCCGCGGTGGAGCCAACTCGTCCAGGGCGGCGCGCGCCCGGTCGGGACATGGGCCGTCGAGGCGTTGCGCGTGGCCGCGCTCGAACCCCGGCTCGGCGCGGACACGGACGAGCGCACCGTTCCCCACGAAGTCGGCTGGGTGAACCCGAGGGGCAGCGCGCTGCCCGAGTGGAAGGCCGTGCATCTGGGAAAAGGGTGCTACCGAGGCCAGGAGACAGTTTCGAAGATCGCGAATGTCGGGCGGCCCCCGCGCCAACTGGTCTTGCTGCACCTGGACGGCGAGACCTGGGGCGACTTGCGTCCGGGCGAGACGGTGCTCGACGAGGGCGGCTCGTCTGTCGGGCGCCTCGGCACTGCCGTCGCGCACTACGAGTTCGGGGATATCGCCCTCGCCCTGGTCAAACGCGGCCTGAGCCCGGAGGCGCCGCTGATCGTCGCGGGGCGCCCCGCGCAGCTCGATCCCGGCTCCTTTCTTCGTGAGGAAGAGCACAAGCCCGGCCGGGACGCCGTGAGAAAATGGCGTTTGGCGAGCACTGCGGACAAAATTGTTCCGTGAGTACGGTGGGGATCGTGCGCGGCGGCTTCAGGGACGCGCTATCATGAATCCTGTAAGCCAATAAATGTGAACACACATGGGAACCAACCCCCTCAGGTTTCCCATCAGCGCAAGGGGGTTCCCCGTGGGCCGTGGCCGTGCCAAAGCAAAGCAGGCAAAGGTGGCGAGGTCGCTTAAGTACAACTCGCCCAACACAGATTTCGACCAGCTCAAGCGCGAGCTGGCAGGCTCTGGCGGCGATCAGTCCGACGAGGAGCAGTGGTACGAGGCCGAGCCCGAACGCCGGTACTAGCGCGAGCGGTGCTCATGGGAGGCTTGGCGGCATTCGCGCATCCTCGCAGATTCTCAGACTCGCAGAACCTCGTCCTCAGAGGACGTCTTCCTCGCAGAGCCTGATCCCTGCGGAGCGCAGCACGAGGACTGATTTCGGCTCGGCTCCGCAACTCGCCGGTCGTGGGGGCAATGTCTCCGACGCGATGGACACGAGAAATCGCTGCTGCGCGCCGGGCATCGTTTGGAGCACAATCTCGACATCGCCGTCCTCGCGCTCTTTCGCGCGCAGAACCCGCGCGTTGCGCCCGCCCTGCCCCGCGGCCGCGCCGAGCACCGCGATCTCCGCGACCTGCTCCCTGGCCGTCAAACAGGTCCGACCACGCAAGCCTTCGAGTTCGATTCGTCCTTCGCCGCTTGCTCGCGCGGTTGCCACCGCGGCCTCGGGGCTGAGCCTGCCGTAGACGCTCCCGTCGGGGAGGAAAATCACCGACGGGGCGAAACGATGACCGCCCGTGTGCGAGCATTCCCACACGTCGTGCCCCGCCTCGGCGAGGGCCTCGGCCACCGGCCTGCCTCGCACCGCGCAGCATTGGTCCCGCCGCCCGTGGGCGCACACCAGCACCGGACGCGCCTGGCGCCAACCCGGCAGCCGTTCCCAGGCCGCCTCGTCCCAGGCGAACAGCGGCTCCGGGTCCAGCTCGATCAATGCGCGCAGATCGGCGAACTCCAGCTCGCGGGCCTGGCTCGACCCCGGGTCCAGCTCCGTTGTCGCCAGCACCGCGCGCTGGCCGGGCTTGGCGAGGCGGCGGGCCCGGCGGCGGCGAACACACAGGAGCCTCGCGTCGGCCCGCTCGGCCCATTGGGCCACAGCGTCGGTGAGCGCGCCGAAAACTTCGGCCTCCAGAATGTCTCTGCCCCAGGGTCCAGGATGCTCCAGGCACAACCAACGCCGTCCCGAACCGGCAGTGCCCGCCAAGGGCTCGTCAAGCGCTGAAACTGCTGAACAACTGAGGTCCACACGCTCCACTGTAAGGCACAAAGCCCCGCTCCGGACACGCCCTCCGGCCGCCCGAGCCGCCGTTTTCCTCAGGGAGTTGCCAGGCGGGCATGTTTACAGTGGATGCGGAAATGGTCCCGACACGGAGGTTTGACCCATCATGATGCGACGCACGCACCGCCTCGCCGCCCTGCTGGCCGCGGCAACGACAACGTTCGGCTCCGCCGCGACCTCAGCCGCCGACACCGAGCCAGGCGGGCCGCAGCCCCAACCCAGCGCGGCGGAGTCCTGCGCGGCGCTCGCCGAACCGGCCGCGGATCTGAGCGAGCTGAAGGAGAAAGTTTTCCGACTCGCCGGGAGCGCGGGCAACGCGACCAAAAACGGCATGGATTTCGGCAGCTTGATCGCGCTGTACGGCCAATCGCAAGACATCTTGCACTCGCTGCGCGACGAGAGCGCCGCCTTGCGGACCGCGGGCGACGAAGTGCGAGATCCGCAGCTGCGCGACTCGGCCGTCGCGCTCGCGGACACTTTCGACGAAGGCTCCGCCCTGGCAGACCAGTTCACCAACCCGGCAACCCCGAAGCCGCAGGGCGAGGATCTTACCCACAAGGTGACAGACCTTTCCAAACACGCCGCGGTGTCGTTGCAGCGTTTCGGGGACAGCTATCAGAAGACCTGCGGGGTGGACCTCGGCCTCGGCGGCCTCACCGCGATGGCGAAAAGCTTGACCGGCGCGAACCCGCCCCAACAACCGCCCGCGCCCACAGCGCCTGGCCAGCTGTCGCCCGCGCCGGCAGCTCCGAGCGAGAAGACGGACAACGCGCCCGCGCTGAGTTCGAACAAATCGCTCCTCGCTCCTGCGCCCGTCAAATAAGACCGGAAACGACAAGCGCCGCATTACAGTGGCCCCATGACCGAAGCCACGATCCAGCCCCGCGCTGACCGCGAGATCCTCCTCGACATCCTGGCCGTGCAACGCCAATCGCTCATTGCCAGCTGCCACGGCCTGACCGAGGACCAGGCGCGGGCGAAGCCCACCAGTTCGAGCCTGAGCCTCGGGGGCCTGGTCAAACACGCCGCTTACGCAGAACGCAACTGGGTCTCCCTGGCGTTCACCTTCTGGGCCCCTGGCCAACAACCTCCGGGCGGCGGGAGCGAAGCCTTCACGCGAAGCTTCCAACTCGCAGCGGACGAAACATTGGCGCAAGCCATCACGGACCTGCGGCTCGCCGGGCAGCTCACCGAAGCGTATTTCCGCGCGATACCCGACGAAGCCTACGAGAAGTCCCTGCCGATGCCCGCGCATCCCTGGCTTTCGGTTTTCCAATCCGAACTTTCCCCGCGCTGGTTGCTCGCCCACATCATCGACGAGCACGCGCGTCACGCAGGCCATGCCGACATCATTCGAGAAAGCCTGGACGGCGCGAAGGCCTACCCGCTCTGGCGAGCGGCTTTAGGGCTGCCCGCCGAGTAGGATGCTGGGCATGGAGACTAGTGCTGGTTCCCCAACCGTGCTCGTGGTGGACGACGACCCAGACGTGCTTTCTTCGCTGCAACGCGGGCTGCGCCTCTCCGGCTTCTCAGTGGTCACCGCCGACAATGGCGCCGCCGCCCTCTCCGCAGTGCACCAGCAGCACCCGGACGCCTTGATCTTGGACATGAACATGCCCGGCCTCGACGGGGTGAGCGTGGTGACGGCGCTGCGGGCGATGGGCGACGACATCCCGATCTGCGTGCTTTCCGCCCGCAGCTCGGTCGGGGACCGGATCGAAGGGCTCGAAGCCGGGGCCGACGACTACCTCACGAAGCCGTTCGTGCTCGGCGAGCTCATCGCGCGCGTCAAAGCCTTGCTGCGCAGGCCTTCCACGACGAGCCGCGCCGCCCCGACCGTCGAGTACGGGGTCATCCATGTGGACTACCTGGGGGTGGACATCCCCGGCAGGCGGGTGACGGTGGACGACGAGTCGATCGAGCTGACCAAACGCGAGTTCGAGCTGCTCGCCGCGCTCGCCGAGAACACCGGCGTGGTGCTCTCGCGCACCGAACTGCTCGAGAGGGTGTGGGGCTACGACTTCGCGGCGGACACGAACGTCGTCGACGTGTTCGTCGGCTATTTGCGCAAGAAACTCGAACTCAAAGGCAGGCACCGGCTCATCCACACGGTGCGCGGCTACGGCTTCGTGCTCCGGGCCGGTCAGTAAAGCCCTCGCTCGATGACTGATCCGGACGACACAACCGCGCGCGCGTCAGGCGACGACGCGCGCCATGTGGCGGAGGAGACGCATGCGCGCACGGTCCCGCCCGGCGACGAGCCCCACCACGCGGCCCACCGCAAGCGGGGCCGCCTGGACCGGTGGTGGCGCGCGGGCGCGAAACGACTGCTCCTCAGCCGCCGCCGCTCCCCTTCCCTTCGCGCGCAAGTGGCCTTGTCCTCGGGGATCGGCACGTTCTTCATCGTGACCGTGGTCGCGATCCCGCTCTGGATGCTCATCACGGACTTCAATTTCAACCAGGCCGACGCCCGGCTCCAACGGCTGACCACCGTCGTGCAGGGCCCGGTCTCACGGCGCGAAACCCCCGACGCCGGGCTCGACTTCACCATCCGCACCTCCGGCCTCAGTTTCAGCCGAGGAGCCACAGCCCCGGACCTTCCGGCAGGATCGTTGGTCACCGCGCAGATCGACGGCCGCCTGTATCGCGTGTACACCGTGATCTTCGGGCCGACCGACCAGAACAAACTGGCGGTGGCCGAGCTGCTCGAACCGACCTTGAAGCACATTGACGAGCAGCATCGGGTGATTGTGGTGGTGGGGTTCGCCGCAGTGGTGGCGGGCGGGGTGCTGGGCTGGCTGCTGGGCGGGTTCGCCGTGCGCCCGCTGCGCGAGCTGGCCACCGCCACCCGGCAGGTGACCTCCTCCGGCGGCGTGGGCGAGCCCCCCCACGTCACCGGGGCCCGCGAGGTCGAAGCCATCGCCGAAGCCATGCGCGCCATGCTCGCGCGCATCGGCGAGGAACGCACCACCAGCGACGCCGCCCTGGCCACCGCCCGCGACTTCGCCCTGCTCTCCGCCCACGAACTGCGCACCCCCCTGACCGCCATGCGCACGAACCTCGAAGTCCTCAACATCCACAACCTCCCCCAAGACGACCGCCAAGAAATCGTCGGCGACGTCCTGCGCACCCAACGCCGCGTCGAAGAAACCCTCTCCGCCCTCGAACACCTCGCCGCCCACGAGCTCAACACCGACGACGACTACGCCGACGTCAACCTCAACGACCTGCTCGACCAAGCCGTCGTGGACGCCGCGCGCGCCAACCCCGACGTCGCCATCCGCCTCGTCGCCAACGAACCCCTCCACGCCCGAGCCGTCCGCGCGGGCCTGCGCCTCGCCGTCGACAACGCCATCACCAACGCCATCCGCCACGGCAACGCCACCCGCGTCCACGTCACCCTCGCCACCGCCGAACACCACCCCGACGACGCCCCCGCCATCACCATCACCATCGACGACAACGGCTGCGGGGTCCCCGAAAAACAACGCGACATCGTCTTCCGCCGCTTCGTGCGCGGCACCACCGCCAAAGGACCCGGCTCCGGCCTCGGCATGGCCCTCATCGCCCAACAAGCCCAAATCCACCACGGCAACGCCACCCTCACCACCTCCCCCCAAGGCGGAGCCAGACTCACCATCACCATCCCCCAACAACAACCCACACACACCGCCCACACCAAAGACGACACGGTTTAGGTAACGCTCTGGCAACGGCGCTTCGATCTTCTCAGCCAAAAATGAGAGACTACGTGGGCAACCAGGCAGACCGCTGACATCCGCGCGCTGATACCGCGCCACGAACGAAGGAGCATCCGATGAGCCAAGAGGCAGGCCTTGCCCGATTCAACGAGTTGAACAAGCCAGCCTTGCTCCGGGTCCTGCTGGAGGTCTGCCAATCCCCCGCCTGGCGCAACGACCTCTGCGACAACCGCCCGTACCCGGACGTCGACTCCCTGCTGGAGTCTTCGGACAAATTTCTCGCCGACATCACCGAGATCGAGCTCGAGGAATCCCTCATCAACCATCCCCGGATCGGCGCGAAGAACGCCGGTCCGCGCTCCGCCCGGGAACAGTCCCGGTTCGCGAGCACGATCGACGAGGCCGCGTTCGCGGAGTTCGCCGCGCTCAACCAGCAGTACGAGGACAAATTCGGGTACCTCTTCCTGATCGCCGCCGAAGGACGTTCTGCGGCCGAGATCATGGACGTCCTCAAAGGCCGGCTCAAAAACGACGTCGCGACCGAACGAGGCGTCATGCGGGTCGAGCTCGCGAAAATCAACCGCCTTCGCCTGCAACAACTTCTTTCCGAGGACGTTTTCACCGTCTCGAGCAATCCGCACGTCGTCTGAGCGGACGACACGGCGCGGATGACACTGAGGAAATGACACGGATCAGGAGGTGTCTCGGCAGATGACGACCCTTTCCAGCCATGTGCTGGACACCGCGACCGGCGCCCCGGCCCGGGGCTTGCGCGTCGAGCTGCTCGACGCGCGCCGCGTCGTTTTGGCGCAAGCAACCACAGACGACGACGGTCGGGTCAAGGGCCTCGGCCCAGAACTCGTCCCCGGCGATTACACCGTGGTCTTCCACACCTCGGACTACTTCCAATCCCAAGGCCAAGTCGGCTTCTACCCCAAAGTCACCGTGGAATTCCACGTGGCTGGCGATCCCCACTACCACGTCCCGCTGCTGCTCTCGCCGTACGGCTACAGCACCTACCGGGGAAGCTGAGCGACACTCCCCCAATAACTGAAGAGCCCAACAACTGCAGGGCTTTTCTCCTCTTTTGAGGAATAATATTTCTTAAAAAGGGCTTTTGCTTTTTCGGATTTGGTTTCTTCTCAGACCCTGTTTCGCCAGGAGGCGGTGGGCGGCGCCAGGCTTGTGCTCGGAGCCTGGCGGGCGGCCGCTCCAGGTCGGGGCGTTCGCACGAAGGACACCCCGGGGCGGTCGGGCCGCGCAGCCGCGCGTTCCGCATCCCGAATGTTTCATGTGAAACATTCCGGTTCGCTCAGGACGAGGCGCCGACAAGAAGGGGGCGCAGCCGGGCTTCTTCCACAAGTTCCGCCAAGGCTTCTTCCACGCTCGCCCGCCACAGGAGTCCCGTGCCGCCGAGTTCCAGACGCAACCGGGGGTAATGACGATGGGCGGCCGCGACGGAGAACCCGGCTGCTTTGAAAAATTCTGACGGGTTCACGCACCGCTTCGTGTCTTCGTCCGCGTCCGCCTCGTCTTCGCGGCCAAATGCTTCCACTGCTCGAACGCCGCGGCTGGCGAGGTCGGCGATGCTCGCAAGAAGCAGGGGGGTGGCGACCTCGTCGAAATCGTGCCCGTCTTCCACGCCCGCGTAGGTGATCAGCACGGCGTCCGGGCTCACTGGGGCCGTGGGGAACTCCTCCACGCGGGAAACCATCCCCGGCGGCGCGTAACAAATCTGTCCGACGCCCCGTTCTTGTTCTCCTTCGCCGACAACGGCGAGTTGTCCGCAGGGCCCCCACTGCAAGAGGACGGAAGAAAGCCATGCCTCTTTCTCGAACCGGGCGTCCATTCCCCCGCCGATTTGATCGCCGGTTTTCGAGTCGAATTCCCAGAACAGGCATTGCTGCGCGTGCTTGGGCAACAAGGCAGAGCGCTCGAGGGTCAATGGGACAACCCTGACGTGCGTCTCAAACGGCTCTCGGCTCATTCACCACTCCCGTTGGACCGGATGGCCGCCGTCTGAGACAGGGGCGATCTGGTCTGCGATGCGTTCGAGGTCGGCCACGGAACCGAACTCTATGACAATTCTGCCCTTTTTCGCGGTCAGACCGACCTGCACGGTCGTGTCCAAGGCGAGGGAGAGCCGGTCTGCGACTATCGCGAGCTCTTCCGGAGGGGCCGCTTTCGCCCTTCCTCGCGGTTTCGTCCTCGTTTTGTGGCTGGACAACGTGACTGCTTCTTCGACGGCTCGAACGGAAAGCCCTTCGGCGATAATGCGGGAGGCGAGGTCTTCCTGAGCTTCTGTGTGACCGTCCAGGCCGAGCAAAGCCCTGGCATGTCCGGCGGACAGCACGCCCGCGGCGACTTTGCGCTGCACCCCGACCGGGAGGCGGAGCAGCCGCAACGTGTTGGAGACCAGCGAACGCGAACGACCGAGACGTTCGGCCAATTGCTCGTGCGTCGCGCCGAAATCTTCGAGGAGCTGCTGGTAGGCGGCGGCCTCCTCAAGGGGGTTCAGCTGTGCCCGATGAATGTTCTCCAGAAGCGCGTCCCGGAGCAAATCGTCGTCCGCCGTGTGTTTGACGATCGCGGGGATCTTCGCGAGCCCCGCCGCTTTGGTCGCTCGCAGACGACGTTCGCCGACGACCAGCTGGTAACGGCCGAGGGACGTCGGGCGCACGACCACCGGTTGCAGCAGGCCGAACTCTCGGATGGAGTGCGTCAGCTCGGTCAACGCCTCCTCGTCGAACACCTGCCTCGGCTGCTGCGGGTTCGGTTCGATCTGCTCGACGTCGATTTCCTGGTAGGAAGCCAGTTGGCCATCTGCAGTAAAAGGGCGGCTGCCAGGCGGGATCAGGACGTCTGCGGCGGAGTCGCCGAGCTTCGGACCCGAACCTTGCCCGGTCGGGATAAGGGCGGCGAGCCCTTTGCCCAATCCGCCTTTGCGCTGATTCGACATGTCACCTCTCCTCGGTCTGTGCTCGAAGCGCGATCTCCCGCGAGGCTTCGAAATAGGACTGCGCGCCTTGCGAGCCTGGGTCGTAGTCCAGGACGGATTGCCCGTAGCCCGGAGCCTCTGCCACCTTGACGTTGCGGGGGATCACCGACTCCAGCACGACGTCGCCGAAATGCTCGCGCACTTCGACGGAGACATCGTCCGCGAGCCGGGTTCGCCGGTCGTACATGGTCAGCAAAACCGTGCTCACGGTGAGGGCGGGGTTCAAGCCTGATCGGATGAGCTCGATATTCCCGAGCAGCTGGGCCAATCCCTCGAGCGCGTAATACTCGCATTGGATGGGTATCAGGACTTCGCGAGCGGCGACCAGTGCGTTCACCGTGAGCAGTCCGAGCGAGGGCGGACAGTCCACGAACACATAATCGTATTGGCCGCATTTGTGCCCGATCTCCTGGGCGAGCCGATGCTCGCGAGCGGGCAACGACACGAGTTCGATCTCCGCGCCGGCCAGGTCGATGGTCGCCGGGACAACGGAAAGCCTCGGGTGGCTCTTGCTCGGGACGACCACCTGCTCGAGCGGCAGTTCGCCCAGCAACAATTGGTAGCTCGAAGCCGTTCCCGCTGGATGCGCGACCCCGAGGGCCGTGCTCGCATTGCCCTGCGGGTCCAGATCGACCACCAGAACGGACAAACCCTGCATCGACATGGCCGCGGCGACATTCACCGTCGTCGTTGTCTTGCCAACCCCGCCTTTTTGATTCGCGACCGCGAAAACGCGGCATCCCTGCCCAGGTCGGGGCAGGGGAGGGGCGGAGGCGTGACGGAGGGCGGCCGCCTGCTTGGAAGCCGCGGCAAGAGGGGTGTCCTCCCATTCGCCGGTTTCTGCTTCGTGCGCAGCCCCGAATGTTTCATGTGAAACATTCGGGGGAGCGGCGACGGCGTCCCTCGACCACGGAGACGGGGCGTCGGGTTCAGTCACGCTCGCGCCTCCGTCTGGTCCCGCCGGCCGGTTCGGCGATTTTTCGCAGCACCACCACCGTCGCGTTGATTCTGGGGCCTTCGCCCCCGTCGTCCCGGCCACACATTTTGATCTCTCCCTCGTCGAAGCCGATATCGCGCAGGACGCGAGCCGTCCGGGACAACTCGTCCTGGGCGGTTCGCCCTTTCACCGCCAAGAGGCAGCCTCCTATGGGGAGCAGTGGACTCGACCACCGTGCGAGTGTATCCAATGCCGCCACGGCGCGCGAGAGCACCACCGGAATCGGGGCGAGGTGCTCCCTGGCTTCCGCGCTCTCCGCCCGCGCCCGGAGAACCCCGACATCGAGGCTCGTGCCTCGAAGGAACTGCTGCACAGGATCAACCCGCCTGGCCAGGGGCTCGACCAAGGTCAATCGAACATCTGATCGAGCGATTGCGATGGGAATGCCCGGCAAACCAGCGCCGCTGCCGAGGTCGGCGGCGTGCGCTCCCGCCGGGATGAGCTCTGCGACAGCAGCCGAATTCAAAATATGGCGCTCCCACAACCGCTCCGCCTCCCGAGGACCGATGAGCCCGGCGGCCACACCGACGTCGGCAAGCCATTCAGCGTAAGCCAACGCCACTGGGGCGCGGTCGCCAAAAACAGCCGCCAGGGTCTCCTCGGAAGGAAGGTCGGTCATATGCAAGTCCTCCCAGCTGCGGAAATCGCCACGCGGACTTCCGAATTAGTTGGCAGCGGGCGCGGATTCGGGGAGCACCACCACGTAACGGTTCGGCTCTTCGCCTTCGCTTTCGCTCCGAGCGCCGGGAACCGAGGTCACAGCGTCGTGGACGACTTTGCGCTCGAACGGGGACATCGGCGTCAGCGCGACCCGTTGTCCGCTGTTCACCGCGTCCGCGGCGGCTTTGAGCCCGACTTCGTGCAGATCGTCTTTGCGCTGCGCACGCCATTTCGCGATGTCGAGCATCAGCCAGCTCCGCTGGCCGGTCTGCTGTTGCACGGTCAGGCGGGTCAAAGTTTGCAGCGCGTCCAAAACCTCGCCTTGTTTGCCGACCAATTTCTGCAGGTCCCTGCCGCCTTCCAGGCTCACGGCGGCGCGTCCGCCGACCACGTCCAGATCCAGGTCGCCGTCGTAGTCCAACAGATCGAGCAAATGCTCGAGGTAGTCCCCGGCGATTTCGCCCTCTTCCACGAGAAGGTTCTCCGGATCAGGCCCCTCAGCGGCGGATTCTGTCTGCTCCTGGGCGGTTTCCAGCTCTGTTTCTGTCTCTGTCATGTCGTTCTTGCACCTTTCTCGAAGAATATGGTTGCGCGCGTCCCGTCATCCGGCCGAGGTCACTCGTCCTCGGAGTCCGAAGACGCTTGCGTCTGCGACTTTTTGCGCACAGGCTTGACCCCTGGCTTTGGAGCGTTCGCGGCTCGGCGTTGGATGGCTTGGAGTTTTTTCTCCTCGTCTTCCTGGTCGATCTTGCGGAAGACCAAGTGTTGCTGGCCATACGTCCATGCGTTGTTGCTCACCCAGTATAGAAGGAGCGCGATGGGGCTCGCCCAACCGAAAATCAGCACGCCGAGCGGGAAAACCCACAACGACATGACTCTCATCATCGCTGCTTGAGGCTGTTCGGCGACATCTGCGGGCTGGCGGGAGAGGGACGCGCGCGAGTTCATGTGGGTCGCGACAGAGGCGATGATCATCAGTGGCACCGCGACCAAGGCGATCTGCCAGCGCTGGAACTCCACTGCGGACCCGGCTCGGATGAACGCGTCAAAACTTGCGGCGGGCTCCAGAATGTAACTGGACAGCGGAACGCCGAAGAAACGCGACTCCAAGAAGCTCTGCACGTCGGCGGGGGAGAAGACGTAGTTGCTCGTGTTGCGGTTCTGCTCCGGGGTCAAGCTTCCACCGCCGGAGAAAAACGCGCCCGCGGTGCGGTTGAAGCTCGACAGAACGTGGTAAAGACCGATGAAGACGGGGATTTGCAACAACATCGGCAGGCAGCCCAGAAGCGGGTTGAACCCATGCTCTTGCTGGAGTTTCTGCATTTCCAGCGCTTGCCGCTGGCGGTCTTTGCCGTATTTGGCCTGAATCGCCTTCATCTGCGGTTGCAGCTCTTGCATTTTCCGCATGAACCGGATCTGACGGACGGCGGGCGCGTAGAGGAGGGCGCGTATGGTGCACACCAAAGCCACCACCGACAACGCCCAGGCGAATCCTGACTTCGGGCCCAGGACTTGGCTGAAGACCCAATGCCAAACCCAAAGCACTCCAGAGACGGGGTAATAGACGAAGTCCAGCATTAGCGGGGCGCTCCTTCATAAACATGTGCCGGGCAGGCATGTCGGACGGGGACTGGGTCGAAACCGCCGGCGCTCCACGGGCCGCAGCGCAGCAGCCGCCATGCGGCGAGGCCCAAGCCTGCGGCGAGGCCTCGATTCGTCAGCGCGTCGATCGTGTATTCGCTGCAGCTCGGCACGAATCGGCAGGCGGGCGGTCGGCCGGGGGATATGTATGTGCGGTACCAACCGATCATCCGGACGAAGAACCTGGTCACGATGGCCCTTTCTCTTCCGCCGTTGCGGGCGCGAGTTTTCGCAGAGCCGACCGCAACTGGCTCTCCAGCTCTGCGACTTCGGCTCCTGCGGCTGCGGGCAGAGCTCGGACGACCAATCGCGAGCTCTGCGGCACGAGCGCCAGCAGCTCTCCGAGCGCGGCGCGCAAACGGCGGCTGACTCGTTTGCGGGTGACGGACCCGCCGACCTGTTTGCCGACGACGAGCCCGATCCTCGGCGCGCACGGCTCGGCGACCGGGCAACCCGCGCGTTTCTCCGACCGGGCCGACAGAAAGTGAACCACGACATCGCCACGACCGACACGTCGCCCGGAGCGGACTGTTTCGGCGAAGTCACGCCGATTGCGCATACGGTTGTGGGACGGCAGCATCGAAGCATCCTTTTTCGATCAACCCGAGCCGGTCAACCCCTGCCGATCAGCTCGATCTCCGGGGCAATCCCGCCGACGAGGTCGACTCGCCGTGTCCGGCTGCGTCGCTGCGATCCGGGTTGCTGCGATCCGGGATAGTCCGTCGAGCCTTCAGGGCCGGCGACGGATCAGGCGGAAATGCGCACGCGGCCCTTGGCGCGACGCGAAGCCAGCACAGCACGGCCCGCCCGGGTGCGCATCCGCACCCGGAAGCCGCTCACCTTCGCGCGGCGGCGGTTGTTCGGCTGGAAGGTCCTTTTCCCTTTCGCCATATCTTTCCTCGCATTCGCTCTGGCCCCGTGTTGCGGGCCTGTTCTTGAGTCATGGGCGCCGTCGGCGGGACCGCATGGGCCTTGCACCGAGGGCTGGCGTCACAGAGCAGCCTGGGAAACCGCGACAAACGGTCAGACCAGTTTCGACAAGCCCTCGATGAACATCGGGACAACGATACCTGCTCACGTGCCGGATGGGAAATTTCCCGGGGCCCGCCGACCTGGCTCACCTGAGGAAAACCCCACCGCTCAGAAAAAAGGGCCGCTGAGCAGAACGGCTCCGCGAACGGCTGGCGGGCTTCCCATTTGCTTGCTACTGTGCTTCGAAGCGTTTTTCCCGTCAGAGCCCGAACCCCCCGCCGCGGATGATCGGAAGGCTTCCTGTACAGTGACGAACACCATACAAAATGCCATCGCCGTGTTAGCATCACACCTCCTGTCGGAGGAACGTGGGCCGCCCTGAAGATTCGGGGCCGACTTGCGGGCTCGCCCGCAGCCCGCTATATTTCTGTCTTCACAGCTGGGGATAAGTCTGTGGGTAAGTCAGCCGCCGAACAAACCAGGGAAAGCGTCGCCAGTTGTCTGATCTGGCTTATTCCGTCCGACACCCAGCACAGGCCAAAGCTTTAAGGGGATCCCGTTGCCGACAGAAACATCTCCTTTCGACGCAGTCTGGGCAGAAGTGCTGGCCCAGCTGTCGGACGAAAGCGCGACGGAAGCCTTCGGATACCCGCCCCTCACCAAACAACAACGCGCGTGGCTCCCGCTCGCGAAACCAGTCAGTCTCGGCGAGGGGTTCGCCTTGATCTCTGTGCCCTCCAGTTTCGCGGCGGACGCCTTCGACCGAGGGTTGCGCGCCCCCATCGCCGCGGCGCTGCGCCGGATACTGGGCCGAGAGATCGAACTCAATCTGCGCATCACGAGCCAGAACCAAGAAACACCCGAGCCGAAAGAATCCGCCGCGGCGGCCGGGGACGGTGCACAAGCGGAGGAAACCGGGCCCGCGGAAGAACCGCCGTCCGAGAACTCGGGGAAGACCGCGCTGGCCCCCACCACGGACACCACGACGAGCCTGAACGCGCGGTACACCTTCGAGACATTCGTGATCGGGGCTTCCAACCGGTTCGCGCACGCCGCGACGTTCGCGGTCTCCGAAGCCCCCGCCCGCGCGTACAACCCCCTGTTCATCTGGGGCGACTCCGGGCTGGGCAAAACGCACCTGCTGCACGCGGCGGGGCATTACACCCAACGGCTGTTCTCCGGTTTCCGGGTGAAATACGTGTCGACGGAAGAGTTCACGAACGACTTCATCAACAGCCTGCGCGATGACCGCCGGGTCGCCTTCAAGCAGCGCTACCGCGATGTGGACCTGCTCCTCGTCGACGACATCCAGTTCATCGCGGGCAAGGAGGGCATCCAAGAGGAGTTCTTCCACACCTTCAACACCCTGCACAACTCCAACAAACAGATCATCATCACTTCGGACCGGCCCCCGAAGAAGCTCGCCGCGCTGGAAGACCGGCTCCGGACGCGCTTCGAGTGGGGGCTCATCACCGATGTGCAGCCCCCGGAACTGGAAACGCGGATCGCGATCCTGCGGAAAAAAGCGAATATCGACGGGCTCGAAGTGCCCGACGACGTCGCGGAGCTCATCGCCTCGCGCATCGAGCGCAATATCCGAGAACTGGAGGGGGCCCTCATCCGGGTGACCGCCTTCGCGTCGCTCAACCACCAAAAACTGACCTCGGCGCTTGCCGAGATGGTCTTGCGAGACCTCGTGCCGGACAGTCCGACGCTCGAGATCAGCGTCTCGGTGATCCTGGGAGCGACTGCCGAGTACTTCAGCACAACGATCGAAGAGCTCTGCGGCCCCGTGAAAACGCGGCCGCTGGCCCAAGCGAGACAGATCGCCATGTATCTGTGCCGGGAGCTCACGGACCTCTCACTGCCGAAAATCGGCCAAGCCTTCGGGCGAGACCACACCACCGTGATGTACGCGGACAAAAAAGTCCGCAAAGAGCTCGCCGAACGCCGTCAGGTGTACGACCAGGTGCACGAGCTCACCGCCAGAGTGCGCCAGCGCGCCAAGACCTCCTGAGCCCTTGCGGGCAGCAGTCGCGCCGCGCAGACAGTGATTTGCCGCACATATTTGTCTTTCCACACGGTCTCGAAGCCGCCCCATGAGTCACAAAAGACACATGCAGCCTCATAGAGCATCAGTTATCGGCGTCTTCCACATCTGTGGATTACCCTGTGTATAACAGTATTATATTGTGGACAACAGTGGGACAAACATCCACAGGGGTCGAGGCGATCCACAGCGCGGGCGCCAGCCCCGCGTTGACGCCCACTTCTGTCCCCAAACACAAACACCAACTGAACAGCAGGCGTCTGGTTTATCCACAGTTTCCACAAAGCCTACTGCTACTACTAAAAATTTCTCGAAAAATAATGCACAGCATTAGGAGTGCGAGCCGTCGGCCGCGCGACCACACCCTGCTGGGCGCTTGACGAGTGCCGTAGGCTGCAATCACTGAGAGCCATGGCCGGCTTCGGCCAGGTTCCTCCTCGACCTGCACCACGACTGAAGGACGACAGATTGTCTGAAGAAGATTTCACTTTCGAAGTGCCCCGAGATCTCTTCGCTGATTCTGTCTCCTGGGTCACCCGTCGTCTCCCTGCCCGGCCCGCCATGCCGTTGCTCGCCGGGCTTTTGTTGTCCGCGGACGAGACCGGAGAGCTCTCGCTCGGTGGCACAGATTATGACCTCACCGCCCAAGCGCATCTTTCGGCCCAGGTCAGCGGCCCAGGGAAGGTTCTTGTCTCTGGGCGGTTGCTCGCCGACATCGCCAAAGCCCTGCCTTCCCCCTCCGTGCGGATCGCAACGGAAGGCACCAAAGTGCATGTGCGCAGCGGTTCGGCGAAATTCACCCTGCCGAGCATGCCGGTCGACGAATTCCCCAGCCTCGCGGAACATCCGACGCCCATCGGCTCCGCCCAAGCCAAAGAGTTGTTCGCAGCGATCAGCCAGGTGGGCGTGGCCGCCAGCCGGGACGACACTTTGCCAGCGCTCACTGGTCTGCGGTTGGTGTTCACACAGGAAGGGATCGAACTCGCGGCCACGGACCGGTTCCGGCTCAGCGTCCGCAAGCTCGTCTGGGACGGCAAAGGAGTCGGCGAAGAGCCCCTCACGGCATTGGTGCCAGCAGCTGTTCTCAGCGAATTCGCCCGCACACAGCTCGAAACCGACGACGCCCCTGTCGAATTCGCGCTGGACCAGGGAGCCGGTTCGCCGAGCCTTCTCGGCGTGCAGGCCGGCCCCTTCCGCATCACCACCCGGTTGCTCGACGCCCAGTTGCCAGACGTCTCCCAGTTGATCCCCAAGCGGTACAGCTCCTTGGCGAGAGTGGAGCTCGCCCCGCTCGTGGAGGCAGTGCGACGGGTCTCGCTGGTCTCCGCCCGGCGCTCACAGATCCGTTTGGATTTCCAAGGCTCTGGTTCGGACGCGCTGCTCAAACTGTCCGCAGGCGCAGAAGAAGCAGGTTTCGCAGAAGAAGAGCTCGCTGTGCAGCACTGGGGCGAGCCTATTTCTGTCGTTTTCAACCCCGGCTACTTGCTCGACGGCTTGTCCACCTTCCGAGGCGAGTGCGGACAATTCGGCTTCACCGGCCCGAACCGAGCAGTGGCATTGGTGACCGGGGACGGCCCCGAGCCAGAAGAAACTGCGGAGGGTTACACCGCGGACGCCCCGGACCAGGTTTACGTCTTGATGCCGGTGCGGTTGCAAGGGTAGACCGTGCGCGTCTCCTCTTTCGAGATCCGAGACTTCCGCTCCTGGGAGCACGCCGCCATGCGACTCGACGAGGGCTGCACGTTGTTCCTCGGCCGCAACGGCTACGGCAAGACGAATTTGGTCGAAGCTTTGGGGGTGTTGTCCAGTTTGTCCAGTCACCGCGGCGCGCAGAACGCCGCGATGGTGCGCAGAGGGGCGGCGGAGGCGTTCCTTTCCGCGGAGGTGCTCAACGAGGGGCGAAAACTCACCGTCGGTTTGCGAATCGCGCCAGGCAAAGCCACAAAAGCGCAGCTGAACGGGGTGAACCGGCCCACGCGCGAGGTGGCGGGTATTTTGCGGACGGTGTTTTTCTCGCCGGAAGACCTCGCGCTGGTGCGTGGAGAACCAGGTGAGCGGCGGCGTTTTCTCGATGAGACTTTGATTGTGCGCCAACCGAGAATGGCCGGCGTCAAAGCCGATTTCGAGCGGGTGCTCCGTCAGCGCGCGACCTTGCTCAAATCTCTCAGCGGCGCTCGCGGCGCGGCGCGCAACGACGAGGCCAGGGCCACATTGGAAGCCTGGGACGAGCAATTCGCCAGCCGGGCAGCCGCGCTGACGGTGGCACGGCTCGATCTTGTGCGGGCGCTCAGCCCCAGGGTCGGGCGCTGCTACGCGGCAATCGACCCGTTGTCAGACGACGCGGAGCTGCGTTATCGCATGTCCGCCGAAGACGCCGATCAAGAAGAGACGGGCGGAGAAGCCCCTGTGGGGGAAACTTCTGAGCCACAGGTCGCCAACGCGGTGATGGAACGGCTCTCGCAGCTGCGGGAGGAAGAACTCCGGCGAGGGCAATGCCTGGTCGGCCCGCACCGGGACGATCTGGAATTGCGTCTTGCCGGGGGCGCAGCACGGGCGTTCGTGAGCCACGGCGAAGCGTGGTCGTACGCGCTCGCTTTGCGCGTGGCCGCTTTCGAACTGCTCCGGGAGGAAGGGCACGATCCCGTCCTCGTCCTCGACGACGTGTTCGCCGAATTGGACGGGCCGCGCCGGGAAGTCGTTGCCGGCCTGGCCAAAAAAGCGGAGCAAACCCTCATCACCGCGGCAGACCCCGCGACAGTCCCCGACGGACTTGTGGCGAATGTTGTGCCGGTGAGCCTTGGCGAGTCACGGGGGACGAAATCCTCTCGTATCCTTGTGGAGCAGACACCTATGGGAGAAGACGATGCATGAGGACGATCCGAGCGGTTCCGCGGAAGAACTCGCGCGCAGGCTCATCGGGGAGTTCCACGGCCAAAGCGCTTTGGGAAAGCGTGTTCCGAGGCGGTTGAAGCCCGATCAGCGCCCGGACCGGTTCCGGTGGAGCGGCCCTGGACCGGATGTTCGCGACCCGAAGCCTTTTTCCGAGCTGTGCGACCAGTTGCAGAAGAAAGACACCTGGTCGGCCAAGCTCGCCGAAGGCAAAATTTTCTCGCTGTGGCCCATGATCGTCGGAGACCAAATCGCCTCGCACGCCAAACCTCTGCACTTGACCGACGGCCTGCTGCATGTGCAAGCCGAGTCAACGGCTTGGGCGACGCAGCTGCGGCTCATGCAAAACCAGTTGCTGGAAAAATTCTCCCACCACATGGGAACAAGAGTCGTCCGTGCTTTGAAAATAACGGGCCCGAAAGCACCGAGCTGGAAGAAAGGCGAACGGCACGTTCGGGGAAGAGGCCCCCGAGACACGTACGGGTGACCTGGCCCGTGCTTCGGCGTTCGAGAGAGGGTGCGAAACGAGCACGACGGCGCTCAGAGCATGTGCATATTTTTCTTGCGTTCTCTGCGGACAAGCTGGGCATGCGCGGGTGTGAGAACGGCCGATCAGAGAATATAGAGTCAGAAACGGAACATGCTCGCTGTGGAAAACCCGGACAGCTCGATGGGAAAACCCTCTGGACGGAGCGCCCCGAGCCGACTTTTCCGTCATGGTTGGTGGAAAATCAGCCGATTGCCGAACGGGTCCAGGACGAGGAGCTCGTCGCCCCAATCGCACCTCTCGATCTTTGGAACTGCGGGAACCCGTGGTTTCGCCCGCAATTCGCTGTGCAGCGCGGCGATATCGTCGGTGATGAATCGCACGGCGGAGCCCGGAGTCGCGTCCCCGATATGCTCGCTCAGGTGCAGCACCCACGGCCCACGCGAGACTTGTTGATAGAGCGGCAGTTCTGGCTCGAAGTGATGCTCCCAGTCCGTCTGGAATCCGAGATAGTCCACATAGAACGCCCTCGCCCCGCCATCAGGGAAGACTCGCAGCATTGGGATGACGGGCGGGTACGTGCTCATCGGCCTCATACTATTGGCCTCCACCTCGGAACTCGCCATGCGCGTGATTGACGCAGTGACAAGCAGTTGTCTTTCGGGGGGAAACACCGCTTCGGCGAGCATTGCCCCAAAGAACACCGTATTGGAAGAGCAACACAATGGGCGAAGAGATCGGCGCAAGCTCCGCTGGCGCCGCCAGGGGTTTCGGCGCTGGAGCGGTGGGCTCGGGGAAAAGGAATGGTCAGCCGCAGATGCCGATTGGGGTTCCGGGCAAGAATAGAAATTGGCATGGAACAGCAATGATGTGTGCGACCTTGACGGGACTCGAACCCGCGACCTCCGCCGTGACAGGGCGGCGCGCTAACCAACTGCGCCACAAGGCCTTATATTCCCGCGAACGGGATTGTCGATCCACCTCGGATCGTACCCCCTACGGGATTCGAACCCGCGTTGCCGCCGTGAAAGGGCGGAGTCCTAGGCCACTGAACGAAAGGGGCATGCCGTGGGGAGCCGGTCTATCGTAGGACATCTTGGCCCCAGACGCCAACTCAATACGCTGAACTGGGCTTCGTCCCGAACGAATGGACTGCGGCGCTTTAATTGACCCCCGTGTCGATCGGGTGGGTCGCCAGCACACCGGCTCGGGCGCCGTGGCGGCGGATGACCTGCCCCCACAGATCGACCCCGGCTCCGACGAAGACATCCTGGGGCAGCCCGCTCACGACATACCAAGCGCCTCGGGAAAGTTCGGCCGCGAGCTGCCCGGAAGCCCAGCCGGAGTAACCGGCGAAAATCCGCACATATTGGAGCGAGGAGGCGATGAGCTGGGCGTCGCCTTCCAAATCGACCACGGCGATGTCCGGGGCCACGACCGAAAACCCCAGGCTTTCCGTGCTCCCGGACTCGGCTGCGGCAACGCCTTCGCGGGGCAATCCCAGGCAGAGCAAACCATCTTTGCGCACGGGGCCGCCGTTGTGGACCACGCAAGGCTCGGCGGCGAAGTCTTCCCATGCGGGAGCGACAGACGCCACGGAGATTTTTGTCGGACGGTTCACCACCAGCCCGAAGGTGCCTCGTTCGTCGTGCTCGAGAATGTAGACGACGGTGCGCTGGAATGTGTCGCCCCGCAAATCCGTGGAGGCGAGCAGCAAGGAGCCCGCACGGACCGATTCGATCTGTGCGGAGAACGGAAGGCCCATCCCATCATCATGGCATTTCCCGGGCCGCGCATGACACCCCCATGGCACAGGGCTGCGGCGACCCTGCTGGCGCAAGGGGCGTTAGCGCTTCGCCCACCAGTCGAGCAAATGGCGTTTGGCCTCCTGCGGGTCGAGCGGGCCGTGCTCCAATCGGAGCTCTTTGAGGTGATGCCATGCTTCGCCCACCGCACGGCCAGGTCCGATCCCGAGTATTTCCATGATCGCGTTGCCGTCCAAATCCGGGCGCACTTTCGCGAGGTCCTCCGCTTCGGCGAGTTTCGCAATGCGCTCTTCGAAGCGGTCGTAGGCGGCGGCCAGCTGCCGGGAGCGGCGCGCGTTGCGGGTCGTGCAGTCCGCCCGGACCAGCAGATTGAGTTTGGGCAGCAGCTCCCCGGCGTCCACGACGTAGCGCCGCACGGCGGAATCGGTCCAAGATTGCTCGCCGTACCCGTAAAAACGCATATGCAGAAAGACGAGTTTGCCGACGTCTTCCACCATGTGCTTGGGGAAGGCGAGTGCGCGCAAGCGTTTGCGGGCGAGTTTCGCGCCCACCACTTCGTGATGGTGGAAACTCACCGCGCCGCCCGCTTCGAACCGCCGCGTCGCGGGTTTGCCGATGTCGTGCAGCAAAGCCGCCCACCGCAGCACCGGATCTGGGTCGCCGGGCTCCAGCGCCATCGCGTTGCCGAGCACCGCCAACGAGTGCCGGTACACGTCTTTATGGTGGTGCGCGGCGTCAGTCGCGAGTTGCAGCTGGGGGACTTCCGGCAAGACGAACTCGGCCAACCCGCTGTCCACCAGGAGTTCGACGCCCTCCACGGCGTGTTCGCCGACGATGAGTTTCTGCAGCTCCGCGCCGACGCGTTCGGCGGTGATCCGTGTGATCTCCCCGGCCATGTCCACTGTCGCCCGCGCGACGCGGGGGGACCAGGTGAAACCGAGCTGCGCGGCAAAACGCGCCGCCCGCAACATGCGCAGCGGGTCGTCGCCGAAGGAGATCTCCGGGGTGTCCGGGGTGTCGATCCTTCCGGCGAGCACATCTTCCAAGCCCCCGAGCGGATCGACGAACTCGCCGCAGCCTTGCGCGGTCAACGACACCGCCATCGCGTTCATGCGGAAGTCGCGGCGGGTGAGATCGGTTCGCAAGTCCGTGCCGAAATCCACGGCCGGATTGCGCGAGCTCTGGTCGTAGTCGTCTTTGCGGAAGGTGGTGATTTCCAGCTTGTTGCCGTTTTTGAGCGCCCCGACCGTTCCGAACGCGATGCCGGTGTCCCACATCTCCTCGGCCCAGCCCCGAAGCAATTTCTGCGTGTGTTCGGGCCTCGCGTCGGTGGTGAAGTCCAGGTCGTCGCCCAATCGGCCAAGGAGGGCGTCGCGCACGCTGCCGCCGACAAGGTACAGCTGGTGCCCCTGGTCGGCGAACCGCTCGGCCAAGGACCCGAAAAGCCCGTCATGGGCGTGCAGCGCGGTGTGCGCCTGGGCTAAGAGGCGGACCCGGCGCTCTGCTCCGGGAGCTCTGTCTTCTTGGCCCCCGCTCTCGGGGTTCGTCGAACTCGGTTTCGCCACCACTTGAGCATAAAGGCGGGCGCAGAGGCTGTGAGAAGTGGCTTTGGCAGCTACCATCGACCACTATGACAAGCACGGACAACACCGGGCCTGAGGAATCGCCCAGGGGCGATCGGCCCGACGGGCGCCCCAGGCGCCGCCGCAAGCACAAGCCCCGCAGCCAGCGGCCGCGCCGCCATGACCGGGAAACGTCGGCCGGAGGCCTCGTCGTCGCGGGACTGGACGGGCCGCCGGAGGAATTCCGCGCGGCGCTCATCGGGAGGTTGGACAAAGCAGGACGGATGCGATGGTCCATGCCGAAAGGCCACATCGAGCCAGGGGAGACCGCGGAACAAGCCGCGGTGCGCGAAGTCAAAGAGGAGACGGGCATCGACGGAACCGTGCTGGCGTCCCTCGGCAGCATTGACTATTGGCTGCACGGGCAAGGGAAAAGGGTGCTCAAAACGGTGCACCATTATCTCATGCGGTTTCAATCCGGCGAGCTTTCCGACGAAGACGTCGAAGTCACCGAAGTCGCGTGGGTTCCGCTCACCGAACTGTCCACTCGGCTCTCGTACGCCGACGAGCGCAAACTCGCGGCGATCGCGAACAACCTGATCGAAGGGATGCGCGCGGGCGGGGCCAGGGCGCCGCTGCGCGGCGGCGGGAGCGCAGGCTCGGCCGACGAGAGCGCCGCCCCGTGATTGCGCGGGGACTCCTGCGCGCCCTCGGGGCTTGGTTGGGCGCGCTCTGCCTCGTCGCGGCGCTCAGCTCAGCGTCCGCGGAACCGCAAACCCGCGACCGGGCTCCCAGTTTTCTGCGCATCTCCCTCGACCCGGCCAGCCTGAACATGGTGACCACGGGCGGGGAGGACGCAGTGGACGTGGACGGGGAGATCGAGAATTTCAGCGACAAGCCTGTCACCGACGTGGAGGCCCGTTTGCAGCGGGCGCCCGCCGTCCTCGACGCGGCCGGCCTCGCCGCGAGCCTGACCGACCCGGAGGAAACGTATGACACGTTGGGGCCTTTTCAGCTGATCGCCGAGCACATCGCCGCGCACGCGAAGGCGCGGTTCCATCTTTCCCTGCCGCTGCGCGGGTCCGCCGACTCATTGCAGATCCCCAACCCAGGGGTCTACCCGATGCTGGTCAACGTCAACGGCACCCCGGACTCCGGCGTCCACGCGCGGCTCGACGACCTGCGGTTCTTGCTCCCCGTGTTGGGTTTGCCCGCCGCGCCCGGCCTGCCCGCCCAGCCCGCGAAAATCGACCGTCCCGCGCGATTGGGCCTGGTGCTCCCGTTCGCCGACGAACCAAGGTGGGCTCCGGGCTCCATCGAGGGCGACGGGCTTGTGCGCCTGACCGATGACGAGCTGGCGGGCGAGCTGGCGCCGGACGGGCGCCTCGGCGTGCTGCTCGCGGGCTTCGAGCGGTTGCGCCATGCGGCCGAGCCCACCGCCAATGCCTTGCGCCAAGGGGTCTGCGTCGCGGTCGACCCGGACCTGTTGCGAACAGTGAACGCCATGACCGGCGACTACCTCGTGCAATCCCCACGAGACGGGCTCGTCGCGGGCAAAGGTTCCGCGGCGGCGCGGGACTGGCTCGCCAGACTGCGCGCCGCGACGGCGGGGCAATGCGTCGTCGCCATGCCGTTCGCGCACGCCGATCTGGCCGCCCTGGCCCAAAGCGCAGATCCGCAACTGCAAAAGATCGCCCTCGACCAAGCCGGGGATTTTGTGGACAACTTCCTTTCCGTCACCTCGGTCCGAGGCCTGATCGTCTCGGCGAACACGAGGATCGGCAAACCGGTCGCCGACATGTTGTCCGCCAAGGGGTTTCACACGGTGCTGACCCCCAGGGCGACAGAGCTCCCCGACGCGAGCGAGGCGCTGGGACCAGGACTTGCCGCCGTCCATTTCGACAGCACGACCAGCACATTGCTCGGCTCTTTGGGGAGCCGGAACTCGCCGGGGCTGCCTCCGCAGGACCGCACCGCCCAGCGCCAGAGCGCGGTCGCCGCCCTGCTCTGGCCAGCTCTGCAATCCTCCAACCCTGGTCAGCTCCCCACGACGGGCGGGCTGGAGCTGCTCGTCCCCCCTTCGGTGTGGAGCCCCAGCCAGGCGGACTTCGACGCGCTGATCTTCGCGGCTTCGATCGCCTTGCAAGCGGGCATCGCGAAACCGATCTCCTGGAATCCGGTTTCCGGGCCGCGCGCCTTCGGCGCAGGGGCGAACGCCACTGCCGAGCAGGAGGTCGCCGTCGCCGCGCCGAAAACATTGCTCAAACCACTGCCGGGCAGTGTCATCGACGCCGCGAACCAGGTCCGCGGGGTCGTCGACCAGCTCGCAGCGGGGATCGTCGACCAACCCGACGATCCGATGACCGCGGAGCGGTACGCGAGAAGCTGGAACGAGCAGTTGTTGCGAACACTCGCGTCCGGCCCCAGCGCGGACGGCGCCCCGGAGCGCATGGACCGGCTCGGGTCCGCGTTGGACGCCGCGACAGCTTCGGTCTGCCCTGTCGATCCGGGCAAGCCGTACACGCTTTTCACCGAAGACGGCTCCTTGCCGGTCGTGGTCCGCAATGGTTTGCCGGTTTCGATGCGCGTCCAACTCGCGGTGCGCGCTCCTTCCGGGGTGGAGGTTTCCGCCCTCGGGCCGGAGACGGTGCCCGCGCACGGCAGCCGAGTGCTGTCCCTGCCCGCGCGGGTGAAGGCGCCCAAGCTTTCCCCGGTGGAAATCGAGCTGCGAACAGTCAGCGGGCTGAACTTGGGCAATCTCGTGACGGTTTCCGTCCAATCCAGCCAGTACCGGGGGTTGGTCGCCGTTGTCACCGCGGTGGTCGGCGCGTTGTTGCTCGCGCTCATGGCGCGGCGGCTCTGGCGACGGATCACCGGCAAGGGCGGCCCGGGCGGGCGGTTGAAACCCGACGAGCACGACCGCAAGATGGCAGGCCTGGGATTCCGGGAGCGGACCCTGGTCGAGAGCAGGCATGGGGCGTTGCCGCCGGATGACGACTGAGCCCCGCGGCCTGAAGCCCGACAGCCCCGAGCCCCAGACTGTGAAGACCGGGCCGCGGCTCGCCGCCCGGCGCGTTGTCGCGACGGGCGGCCTGGTCGCATTCGCGACCTTGCTTTCGCGGATCACCGGTTTCGCGAAGGCCGTGCTCGTGGTGGTGCTGCTCCTGCCCGAGGTTTCCAGCGCCTTCACCATCGCCAATCAGATCCCCAACATGGTCGAGCAGCTTGTGTTGGGCGCAGTGATCACCCAGGCTTTCGTCCCCGTGCTGGTGCGCGCGTCGGTGGCCGACGAGGACGGCGGCTCGGCGTTCACGCAGCGCATGATCGGGTTGACTTTGGCCGTGCTCGCGGCGGCGACGCTGCTCGGCTACCTCCTCGCGCCTTGGCTGTTGCCGCAGTTCCTCGACCATGGCGGCGGGAAAGTGCCCGCCCGCCTCGTCGCGCAGCTGTTGTTGCTGCTGTTGCCGCAGATTTTCTTTTACGGCCTGTTCTCGCTCGGCAACGCTGTGCTCAACCAGCGAGGCCGCTTCCAGCCCGGAGCCTGGGCCCCGGTCGTCAACAATCTCGTGGTGATCGCCGCTTTGCTGCTTTTCGCCGTCCTGCCCGGTTCGCCCCGACCGGGCTTGTTGACCGCGCCGCAACTCTGGACTTTGGGCTGCGGCGCCACGGCCGGGGTACTGGCGCAGGCCCTGGTGCTGTGGCCTGCGTTGCGCCGGGCGGGGGTGCGGTTGCGCCCGAGATGGGGGATCGACTCGCGGCTCAAACGGTTCGGCGGCACCGTTGCCGCGATGGTGTGTTACGTGGTCATCAGCCAGGCGGGCTTTTTGGTGGCGGTGCAGATCGCGGGACGGGTCGACGGCGGCGGGCCGACGATTTACCAAAACGTGTGGCTGCTGCTGCAATTGCCCTACGGCGTGCTGGGAGTGACGATCATCACGATGATGACCCCGCAGCTCGCCAAGGCCGCCGCGGACGGGGACGACGAGCAGGTGGTCGCCGATCTCGCGCGCGCGAACCGTTTCACCTCGGCCGCTCTGACCCCAGTCGTCGCCCTGATGACAGCGGCAGGGCCGCTCATCGGGGTCGGCCTTTTCGGCCATGGCAAATTCGACCAAGCCCACGCCCAGACGCTCGGTTTGGTGCTGAGCTGGTCGGCGTTCACCATCCTCCCCTACGCTGTTGTGCTCGTGCAGTTGCGCGTGTTCTACGCACGGCAAGAGTCGTGGACGCCGACCTGGATCGTCGTCGGGGTCACGGCAGTCAAAATCGCGGGCTCGTACCTGGCTCTCGTGGCGAGCAGCGATCCGACGCGCGTGCAAGAGCTGCTCGGCGTCGCGAACGGGCTGGGCTATCTTTTCGGCGCGGTGATCGGGTTCGTGTTGCTGCGCCGCTCCCTCGGTCCGCTCGGCCTCGCCTCGTTGGGCCGCGGCTTCGCCTTGGTGGCCGCGGCCAGCGCTTTCGGCGCGGCGCTCTTCGCGCTCGTCGCAGCTTCTGGGCCGGTCGGGCGCTGTGTGTCAGACCATGGTTCCGCGGGCGGCCTCCTCGTGCTCGCCGTGCTGGGCTCTGTCTGCCTCGTGGTGGTGTACGCCTTGCTGTGGGCGCTCGGCGCCCCGGAGATTCGGGCCTTGGCCTCGCTCGCGCGACGCACAACAGGCTGAGCGCGCCGGCTTTTCGCACCAGGCAGGCCAATGGACGAGGGCCGGGAGCCCTCTGTGGCTCTGCTAATCTTCCTAAACAACGGAAACGGAAGAGGTATTCACCGACCTCGAAGACAACGCACGCCACGAGGAGTCCTGTTGACCCAAGAGCAAGCCTTGTCCCCAGAGCAAGCTCCGCCGCCGCGCATCCCGGGAGCTATGGTCCTCGGGGGGCGCTACCGGTTGCTGGTCCGGTGCGGATCAGTCGGGTCGCACACCTTCTGGCAAGCCATGGACGCCCACCTCAACCGCCATGTGGCGCTCACGTTCACGACGAACGCGGCCCCGGAGGCGCTGCGGGCCGCCATGGTGCTCGCCAAGCTCTCTTCGCCGGGCCTGGCCAGGATTTTCGACGTCACCAACGACCAGGGCGACCTGGTCGTCATCACCGAGTGGGTCGCGGGGGCCCCGCTGCGCGAAGTCGCGCTGAGCCGCCCTTCCGCCCTGGGTTCGGCGAACGCGCTCACGGCGCTGGCGGACGCGGCGGCTGCCGCGCACGAGAACGGGGCCTTGCTCGGCCTCGACCATCCGATTCGGGTGCGCATCAGCAACGACGGCGAGGCTGTGCTGGCCTACCCTTCTGTTTCGGCCACCCAGACTCGCGCCGACGACGTCCGCGCCCTCGGCGGAACGTTGTACGCCCTGCTCACCGGGCAATGGCCCGAGAAGGCGGGCAACGCCGAAGACTCCGGCCTGCCGTTGGCGAAAGAAGAGCCCGACGCGGGGTTGGCCTCCGCGCGCGAGCGCGACCCGTCCGTGCCCCGTTTGGTTTCGGACGCGGCGGATTCGGCTCTCGGGGCCACAGTGAGCGCGGAGCAGTTCCGGGAACTGCTGGAGCAGGCGTTGTCCGAGGAGGACCCCGAAGCGGCCGGGCCCGAGACGCAGGCCCAAGCCTCGGACGGCGGATTGCAGCTCGATCTCGGCCTTCGCTCTTCGGCTCCAGCGCAATCGGCTGTTCACCGGGCCAGGACCGGCGAGCCCGGGACCGGGGACGCGCCCTCCCTGCGCGAGCGCCTGCTCGGCTCGGACAGCCGTTCGCGCAAGACGCTTCTGATCGGCAGCTCCCTGCTCGTCGTCATCATGCTCCTGGTCGGTTACAGCGTGTACGCCCTGGTGGACAGCATCGGCGCAGGCGGCTCGAACGGGCGCCCGCTGGTCCCCGGCCAGACCGGCTCCGCGTCGTCCAGCGGCCCGGCCGCTCCGGTGAAAGCCACGGACGCGCAAGTGGTGGATTTCCGGGGCGACCCGTCCGGGCTGGACGACCCGCGCGAAGCGAAGAACGCCATAGACGGCAGCAATGCGAGCTACTGGCAGACCGACTTGTACAACGAAGGCCCCAAGATGGTGTTCAAGCCGGGCATCGGCTTGCTGGTGACTTTGGAGAAAGCGGTCAAGCTGCAGCAAGTGACGGTCTCCTCGCCGTCCAACGGCACGGTGGTGGACATCTATGTCGCCAAGTCGCCGAGCACGAAGGCCAGCGACGTGAAAAAACTCGACGACCTGGTGAAAGTCGCCTCGGGGCAGATCAACGGGCAAACGACCACGTTGTCGTGCAACACGGCGCAGGCGCAGCCCTCCTCGTTGGTGCTCGTGTGGCTCACCACGCTCTCCCCGGCGGGCGGGCAGTATCGGAGCCGGATCAATGAGTTGGCCTTCACCGGATCTGCGTCGTAACGCCGGAAGGAACCGAGGCCTGGGATGACGTCGAACCTGTTCGAGCCGCAGGACGATGAGGGGCCGGGCGACAAGGAACTCCTGCAGGCGCACGTCGCGGGCGACAAGCGGGCGTTCGCCACGCTCTTCCGGCGGCACTACAACCGCATGTGGGCGGTGGCGTTGAGGACCTGCTTCAATCCGGAGGAGGCCGCCGAAGCGATCCAAGAGGCCATGCTGTCCGCGCATCAGGCCGCGTCCTCGTTCCGAGGCGACGCGGCGGTGAGCACTTGGTTGCACAGGATCGTTGTGAACGCCTGCCTGGACCGGGCGCGCAGACAGCGCAGCAGGCCGCCTGCCGTTCCGCTTCCGGAGGAGGAAGAGCTGGAGAAAACCTCGTTGCGCCAGCGCCCGGACAACGACACGGCGCTCTCGCTCGCGGTGAGGGACGCGTTGAACGCGCTGCCCTACGAGCACCGCGTCGTGCTGGTCGCGGTGGATGTGGAAGGCTACTCCGTCGAGGAAGCGGCCCGTTTGCTCGACATCCCGCAGGGCACTGTGAAGAGCAGATGCGCGCGCGGCAGAGCCAAACTCGCCAAGCAACTTGGATTTCTTCGAAAAGAAGGGAACCAATCGGGCTCCGCGAACGTCTAACCCTTCAAGGGCGTGAAAAGGCTCTTGGCCGCGAGCGGACGAGAAGCCCGTCCCGGGCCCCTGTGCCAGGCAGAGAAGCCAGGCGTAAAAACGAGCATAGAGACAAAAACGAGCACATCGCTGTGCTCCGCCAACGGGCAGATAAGTTTGGCAGACACATGCCAGGGACCGCAGGGTTCTTGAGAAAAGAAAGAGGTGAGCTATGGCGACGAGCGATCAGCCGGGAAACACCCCCGGCGATGACCGCGCGGGGAAGGCCGGGTTCTCCGAGGACCATGGTCCTGAGCTGTCTGTGGAGACATTGGCTCTGCTGCACGCCGACGCCTTGGAAGGCGCCGAGCGCGACCGGGCGAAGGCACAAGCGGCCGCCGACCCCGCCGCCCAGGCGGTGCTCGCCGGGCTCGACATGGTCTGCGCCCAGTTGCGCCGATTGGACCACGCCGCACCCCCCGCTGAGCAGATGCCGGAGTTCCTCGCGCGCCGCATGGACCGCGAGCTCGCGAAATTGAGCGAGACGCCGGAGGCTCGCCGCCGCCGGTGGACGGCCGCGGCGAGTGTCGGCTCTGTCGCGGCGGCGGCCGCGGTGCTCTCGTTGGTCACCTATGCCGCGTGGCCCAGGCAGGAGCAGGACTCCCCGCAGCCCCAGGCGCAGCCGGAGCCGTCCGCCGCGCAGGAGACGAGCGCTGAGGCGACCGAGCCGCTCTTGGCGTCCGTCGACAACCGGTTCACGATCGAACGCAAGGACTTCAGCACGCTGCTGCGCTCGGGCGGCTCCTTCAAGGACCTCGGCCCGCTTTCGGACGAAGCGATCCGGGGCGACTGCCTCGCCGCGAACGGCTTCCCGGCGGACCAGCAGCTCGTGGCGGCGGGCCGGATCAAGCGAGGCGACAAAGAAGGCATCTTCATGATGATCCCGACGCCCGCCATGCGCGGCGGGGCTCCGGGGATGACCGTCCTCGTCGTCGGCTCCGAGTGCCGAGCCGGGATTCCGGCGACCTTGTCGAAGCAAGTCCTCAGCCGGAACTAATCCGGCCGCCTGTCGGGCGGTCTGCCAGGTTTTCGGCGCGCGCAGACGTTCGTGTCCTGCTCTTTCGTCCGCGCCGCCGCCCTCGGCCTGGTGCGCCGTCCCGAGGGGCGAGCGCGGCGGCGCAGGCAGATGTGACGGACGGCTCTGCATTAGACTGGGCGGGAATAACCCCCGTCCGCGCAATGTTGGAGGCTGCATGCCAGAAACGCTCGAGAACCTCATCATCATCGGGTCCGGCCCAGCCGGGTACACCGCTGCTGTGTATGCGGCTCGGGCGCAGCTGAATCCGCTGGTCTTCGAAGGGACGCAATTCGGCGGCTCGCTGATGACCACGACGGAGGTCGAGAACTTCCCCGGCTTCCAAGAAGGCGTCCAAGGCCCCGATTTGATGGTCGAGATGCGTTCGCAGGCGGAACGGTTCGGCGCTCGGCTGCAGACCAAGGACGTCGAGTGGGTCGAGCTGGGCGGCGACCGCAAGCTGGTGCATGTCGACGGCGAGGTCCACGCAGCCCGCGCCGTGATCCTCGCGATGGGCGCCGCTCCTCGCTATCTCGGCGTGCCGGGCGAGCAAGAGCTGCTCGGCCGGGGCGTGAGCTCCTGCGCGACCTGCGACGGATTCTTCTTCAAGGACCAAGACATCGCCGTGATCGGCGGCGGCGACTCGGCGATGGAGGAGGCGACCTTCCTGACGCGGTTCGCGAAATCGGTGACCCTCATCCACCGGCGGGACGAGTTCCGGGCCTCCAGAATCATGCTGGAGCGGGCCAAGTCGAACCCGAAGATCAAGTTCGTCCTGGGAGCCTCGGTCTCGCGAGTCCTCGGTTCGACCTCGGTGACCGGCGTCGAATTGTCGCACGTCGCAACTGGGCAGACTTCCGAACTCCCGGTGACCGGGCTTTTCGTCGCCATCGGGCACGACCCGAGGGCCGAGTTGGTCGTCGGACAGGTCGATCAAGACGAGGACGGCTACGTGAAGGTCCAAGCGCCCTCGTCGGCGACCTCGACGCCAGGCGTGTTCGCGGCGGGCGACCTCGTCGACCGGCATTACCGCCAAGCCATCACCGCGGCAGGCTCGGGCTGCGTCGCCGCCATTGACGCGGAGCGCTGGCTCGCCGCCGCGGAAACCGCGCAGGCCGCGCCGCGGCACGCGCTCTCCGCACAGCACTGAACCGCACAACACGGAATTTGACAAGCGCACCGCACACAAGAAAGGCATCGCACCGTGGCTGATTCTGAATCGAAAACACTGACCGTCACCGACAATTCCTTCGCCCAAGACGTTTTGGCGAGCGAGCAGCCGGTCCTGGTGGACTTTTGGGCCGCGTGGTGCGGGCCGTGCCGCATGGTCGCCCCAGTCCTTGAGGAGATCGCGAAAGAGCAGGCGGGCAAGCTTGTCGTCGCCAAGCTCGATGTGGACGCGAACCCCAAGACGAGCACCAAGTACGACGTGAACTCCATCCCGAACCTCATCCTGTTCCAGAACGGCGAGCCGGTCAAACAGATCATCGGCGCGAAACCGAAAGCGGCCATCCTGCGCGAACTGGGCTTGTAAGACGCTGCGAGGGGCCTGCCCCTCGCAGCGTCCTCGTCTGCGCAAGGGATTGGGCTTTGGCGGCGCATGCGGTCGCGTTCAGGTCACGGCAGGGGAGCTTCTTCGCCCTGGCCACGCCAAGCAGATCAGCCGATTCGTTGAGCAGCGCCGATTGGCTTATGCTTACTGTTATTGACAGTTGTGCAGCGACTGCTCGAACCGGAAGGCTCTTGACGAGTATGGTGTTTCTCCGCCGCGGCGATATCGGCCCCGAGGTGGTCGCTGTGCGCGCCATTCTCGAAGAGCTGGGCTTTCTGCGAAGTTCGAACGGCTCGCCGGACCAGGGCGCCGCGCACGACGGGCTGACGCCCGACGCTTCGGGGCAGGAGGCCAGAGTCGAAGCCCTCTTCGACGCGGAGCTCGACCTCGCGGTGCGCGCCTTCCAACAACACCGGGGCATGCTGGTGGACGGGATCATCGGTCCCGCGACCTCGCAGTGCTTGCGCGAAGCCTCCTTCCGGCTCGGAGCCCGCGTCACCAGCTATCAGCCCAGCGCCCCGATGGTCGGCGACGATGTGGCGGATTTGCAGGCCCGACTGCACGACCTCGGTTTTTATATGGGGCTGGTGGACGGGTATTTCGGCCCTAAGACGCATAACGGCCTGATGAGCTATCAACGCGAGTTCGGCCTCACCCCGGACGGGATCTGCGGGCCCGCGACGTTGCGCTCGCTGAACTTCCTCGGCTCCAGGGTGACTGGCGGCTCCGCCCATGAATTGCACGAACGCGAGCTGATGCGGCTGTCCGGGCCCAGGCTCGAGGGCAAACGCATCGTCATCGACCCAGGGTGCGGCGCGGACAAGCCAGGGCTGGTGGTGATGGGCGCGCATGGGCCGACCAGCGAGGCGGACGTGCTCTGGGACCTCGCCACCCGGTTGGAGGGTCGCATGGTGGCGACGGGGATGGAGGCGGGTTTTTCCCGCTCCCACGCGCACAGCCCCACCGACGAGGAGCGCGCCCAGACCGCGAACTCGTACGGGGCGGACATCGTGCTCGCCCTCCGGTGCGCCACCCACGAGAGCCCGATGGCGAACGGGGTCGCGTGCTTTTATTTCGGCAATTCGCTCGGATACGACTCAGCGGTGGGCAAGCAGCTCGCCGAACTGATCCAACGCGAACTTGTGGCCCGCACGCCGCTGCGGGACTGCCGCACCCACGGCCGGACGTGGCCGATCTTGCGGACGACCAGGATGCCGAGCGTGCAGATCAACATCGGCTACCTCAGCAACCCCGCCGACCGCGCTTTCTTGTCCGAGCCGAGCGGGCGCGACATCATCGCCGAAGGGATCTTGGTCGCCGTCAAACGGCTCTATTTGTTGGGCCGGGGCGATTCTCCCACCGGCTCGCTCACCTTTGAAGACCTGCTCCTGCACGAGCAACGAGCGTGATCGAGGCACGCCGCCGGGCGGGGCGCCCCCAGCCTGACGTGGCGGCGGCGCGCGGGCCGCGCAATGTCTGCCAGAGCGCGCCCGTCCAAACCTGCCGCGGCTCCGAATACTCGGTATGAACGTCCCCCGCGTCCCTCCTCGCGCCGTCGCGGTCATCGGCAGCGGCGTCGCCGGCCTCACGGCGGCGTACGTGCTCTCCCGCAGTTGCAAGGTCGTCCTGTACGAGGCCGACAACCGGATTGGCGGGCATGCGCACACCCATCTCGTCGAACAGGGCGACGGGTCCTCCGTGGCGGTGGACTCCGCCTTCCTCGTCCACAACGACCGCACCTACCCCACGCTCTGCCGCTTGTTCCAAGAACTCGGGGTCGCCACCCAAGAGACCGACATGTCGATGTCGGTGCGGGCCGAGCGCAGCGGATTCGAGTACGCGGGCTCGCGAGGCGTGCGCGGCCTGTTCCCCTCCCTGGGCGCGGTCCAGCCGCGTCACATCATGATGCTGGCCGAAGTCGCCAAGTTCCACCGCGCCGCCGCGCAGCTGCTGCGCAGCGGCCCCGACGAGGAGGAGCCGCTCGGGGAATTCCTCGCCCGGCACTCGTTCTCCCGGCGGTTCACCGACTATTTCATGACGCCGCTCGTGGCCGCGGTGTGGTCCTGCGACCCGCGCGACGCGTTGCGCTACCCGGCGCGTTTCTTATTCGTCTTCCTCGAACACCACGGGATGCTCTCCGTGTTCGGGTCCCCGACATGGCGCACCGTGACCGGCGGCTCGGCCCGGTATGTCGAGCGGATCGCCGCCCGATTGTCCGAGGTGCGCACGAACGCCCCCGTGCGCTCGGTGCGGCGCGTCGCGGGCGGCGTGAGCGTCCAAGCCGCAGCGGAACCGCCCCGGCATTTCGACGCCGCGGTGATCGCCGCCCATTCGGACCAGGCCTTGGCGATGCTGGCCGAGCCCACCGCCGACGAACGCCGAATACTGGGGAAGATGGCCTACTCCACGAACCACGCCCAACTGCACACCGACGCGTCGCTGCTGCCGAAGCACAGATTCGCGAGGGCCTCGTGGAACTACCTCATCCCCGCCGCCGCGCACGGCAGCGAAGGCGTGTTGGTCACCTACGACATTTCGAGGCTGATGCGTGTTCGAGGGGCGGACGGGCGGCGCTTTTTGGTCTCATTGGGCGCCGAGCGCCGCGTCGCGCCCGAATCCGTCATCGCGGAAATGACCTACCACCACCCGCTGTACACGCCGGAATTCGTCGCCGCCCAACGGTCCCTGCCGACGCTCGGCGACGACCGCGTGGTCTTCGCGGGCGCCTACCACGGTTGGGGCTTCCACGAGGACGGCGCCGCTTCCGGGCTTCGGGCGGCGCAACGGTTGGGAGCCGACTGGAAGACCGCGGAGGCGGGCCGGGAGGAGCTGGCGCAATGCTGACCCCGAAGCTCTACCGGACGGAGATCGCGCACACCCGGTTGTCGCCGATCCGCCATGAATTCCGCTACCGCGGCTACAGCTGGCACGTCGACGTGGACAACCTGCCGAGGCTGCCGCTGTGGTTGCGCCCGTTCGCCGGCTTCCAAGCCAAAGACCATTTCACCGGCCAGCCGCAGGCTTCCCTGCGCGAGCGGGTGGACGCTTGTTTGGCGGCCAACGGGCTCGAACCGCCCGGCGGCCCCGTGACCGCCCTTGTGCAGGCGAGAGTGCTCGGCTATGTGTTCAATCCGCTCAGCCTGTATTGGTGCCACGACACAGAGGGCCGGTTGCGCCACATCATCGCGGAAGTCCACAACACCTACGGCGGTCGCCACGCCTACCCGTTCCAGCCCGACGACAAAGGCGGGGCGACGCTGGCGAAGGAGTTCTACGTGTCGCCGTTCAACCCCGTGGACGGGCACTACTGCATACGAGCCCCCGAGCCAGAAACCGACTTGGACGTCTCCGTGGTCCTGCGCCGCGCCGGAGCCGCCGTGTTCGTGGCGACCATGCGCGGGAAGGCGCTGCCCGCGACGGCAGGGCGACTGGCCCGGTTGCAGTTGGCCGCGCCGCTGGCCCCCCTGGTCGGATCGCTGCGAATCCGCAAGCAGGGGATCATGCTGTGGTTGCGAGGACTGAAGGTGGTGCCCCGATGAGCCCGAACCCCGTTCTGACGCAGCCCCCGGGGCTTCTCGTCGACGCGCAGCGCTGGCCCGACGTGGCAAGCGTGCCCAAAGGCCCTGTGGCCGCCATCGGCTCCAAGGTTGCTTTGAGGCTGTTGTGCCAGGCCGCCGAGCGGTTCTCGGTACGGTTGGCGCGCCCGGACGGCACGGCGCTGGGGACCGGGCGGGTCGCGGCGGGGGCCCCGGTGATCGTCGTCCGCCAGCCCGACCGCCTGGGCCGTCGTCTCGCCCGGCACGGCCTCATCGGATTCGGCGAGTCGTACATGGCGGGGGAGTGGGACTCCCCCGACCTTGTGGCCGCGCTCACCGCGCTCGCGGCCGGCATGGCGCACCTGGTGCCGCGCCGACTGCAACGGCTGCGCCCGTTGGTTTTGGCCCGCCAGCCAAAGGCGCAGCGCAACAGCCTGTCCCAGGCCCAGCGCAATATCGCCCAGCACTACGATCTGTCCAACGAGCTGTTCGCCGCGTTCCTCGACGAGACCATGGTGTACTCCAGCGCGCTCTTCGAACAGCTCCCCGCGACCCAGGACGAGCTGCCCGAAGCCCAACGGCGCAAAGTGGACCGCCTGTTGGACTTGGCGGGCGTCCGCGCGGGGTCGCGGGTGCTGGAAATCGGCACCGGATGGGGCGAGCTGTGCCTGCGCGCCGCGCAGCGCGGCGCGACCGTCCGTTCGGTGACGCTCTCCTGCGAGCAGCGCGAGCTCGCCCTCGACCGGGTCCGGCGGGCCGGGTTCGCCGACCAGGTCGCCGTGGACCTGTGCGATTACCGCAGCGTCGACGGCCAATACGACTGCGTCGTGTCCGTCGAAATGGTGGAAGCGGTGGGGCGCGAGTACTGGCCGACGTATTTCCGCGCGCTGGACCGGCTCGTCGTCCCTGGGGGGCGGGTCGCCATCCAGGCCATCACCATGCCGCACGACCGGATGCTCGCATCGCGCCGCACGCACACCTGGGTGCAGAAATATATTTTCCCCGGCGGCCTGCTGCCGTCCACCGAGGCGATCTCCGACGTCACCGCCCGGCACACCGCGCTGCGCACCGTCGAGCGGACTTCCTTGAGACCGCACTACGCCCAAACCCTCCAGCTGTGGCGCGAACGTTTCCTCGCCAGCGGCGACCGCGTCGCCGCGCTCGGTTTCGACCACGTCTTCCAACGGATGTGGGAACTGTATCTCGCCTACTCCGAAGCGGGCTTCCGATCCGGTTACCTCGACGTCCAACAATGGGTTTTCATCCGAGAAGGAGCACGCCGATGACCGTCTTGCACAACTTCGCCGCGGTCGCCGCGGCCACCGCTGCCGTCCTCGCCGCAGTGCAAGCAGCAGCCTTCGCGGTCGGCCGCAAAATCGGGCGCTACAACGTCGTCGACGTCGCGTGGGGGCTCGGCTTCGCCCTGGCGGCCGCCGTCGCGGCGGCCGTCGGGCAGGGCGACTTGCCCCGGCGAGTCCTGTTCGCCGCTTTGATCGCCCTGTGGGGGCTGCGTTTGAGCTGGCACATGCACCGCAAATCCGCCGGTCGAGGCGAGGACCCCCGCTACGAGGCGCTTTTAGAGCGCAAGGGCGGGGCTTCGACATGGAACATCATCGTCCAGGTTTTCGTGATCCAGGGTCTCGCGCAATGGTTCGTCTCGCTCCCGGTCCAGCTCTCCGCAGTCCTCGGGCCCACCCCTCGGGCATTCTTCCCCGCCCTGGTCGCCGGTGTCGGCCTGTACACGGCAGGCGTGCTGTTCGAGGCAGTCGGCGACTGGCAGTTGCGGGCGTTCAAAAGCAACCCGGACAACCGGGGCCGGATCATGGACGTCGGACTGTGGCGATGGACCCGCCACCCCAACTATTTCGGCGACTCTTGCGTCTGGTGGGGGCTGTGGCTCTGCTCCCTGGCATGCCCCGCAAGCCTCGCCACCGTGCTTTCCCCGGCGCTCATGACCTATTTCCTCGTCCACGCCACCGGCGCGCGGCTTTTGGAGCGGCACATGGCTGATCGACCCGGGTACCGCGAATACCAACAACGGACCTCGTTCTTCGTGCCATGGCCGCCACGATCCTGAAACCCACGACGGCGGCGGCCGCAGGCATTAGGCTGGCAGCCGATGATCGGAATGTCACGGTGAGCGCCGAGCTGGACCGTCTCTTGGCGCGGGTCGCGGATGGCGACGCGGACGCTTTCGCCTCGTTCTACGACCAAACCAAGGCGAGGGTGTTCGGTTTGGTCCTGCGGGTGCTGCGGGACCAGGGGTACAGCGAGGAGACCGTCCAAGAGGTCTACCTCCAGGTGTGGCGTTCCGCGAGCGCGTTCCACCCCGAAGCGGGCTCCGCGCTTTCCTGGGTGCTCACCTTGGCGCATCGGCGGGCGGTGGACCGCGTCCGCGCCGAACACAGCGCCGCGCGACGCGACCTGCAATACGGATCGGCCATGTCGTCGCCCGCGTTCGACGAGGTCGTGGACACCGCGTTGCGCCGCGACGAGCAGCGCCAGGTCGTTCGCTGCCTCAGCGTCTTGAGCGAAGCGCAGCGACGTTGCCTCGAGCTCGCCTATTACGACGGGCTGACTTACCAACAAGTCGCGGAGGGCCTCGCGACCAGCCTTTCCACCGTGAAATCCCGGATGCGGGACGGGTTGGCGCGACTGCGGGGTTGTTTGCGCGCCAACGCGGACGAAGCAGGTGAGCCCGCATGAGCAGACCAGGCGAACCCCCCGCAGGCCTGCTCGGCCTCGCCGCGCCGTACGCGCTGCACGCCGTCAGCGACACAGAACGCGCCGCCATCGAGCGGGCGCTGCGCGAAGCCGACCCGGCCGAGGCCCAGGCGTTCCGAAACGAAGTGCGCCGCATCCACGAGACCATGGCCGACGTCGCCGCGCTCACGGCAGTCGAACCGCCGGAGCGCCTGAAAGCGCGCATCGTCGCCGCCACTGCCCAAACCCGGCCGAAATGGTTCCAGCGAACCTCCTTGCGCGTGGCGGCGGTCGCCGCCACGCTCCTCGTCGGGCTGGCTGCCGGCGCGGGATGGATGCTCTTGGGCCGCAGCCCAGCGCCCCCGTCTGCTGCCGCCCGCATCCTCGCAGCCCCCGACGTCCGGGCAGTGAGCGGCGCGATTCCCGGCGGCGGCACGGCCACCGTGGTGTTCTCCCCCGAATTGCACAAAGCGGTTCTGGTGATGAACGACGTCGCGCCCCCACGGCCAGGGACCGTCTACGAACTCTGGCTCGTCGGCCCGAACGGGCCAGAACCAGCTGGCACCATGGACGCGCACGCCATATCGCCGTCCACCACCGCCGTGATCGACAACCTGGGCGACTCCACCGTGGTCGGCCTCTCCGTGGAACCGCCCGGCGGCTCCCGCAAGCCCACCGGAGCGATGTTCGCCGAACTGCGGCTCGCCTGAACAGCGGGCCGGTGTGCCCGTCTGTTATGCGACGTCCGTCACCAGCGCGGCGAACCGCGGACCGCCCCCCGTGGTCGAGACTCCCAGAAGGTCCGTGTAGCGCACCGGCCGCACGCCGCGTTCCAACGCCAGCCCGAGAGCTTCGAAGAACAGCCCGCGCACGCTTTCCGTTTCCAAGTGTTTCCCCGAAATCGCAAGCTGCGCCAGCTCGCCCCGGCGCCCGCTGCGCCACGCCCAGAAACTCACCACGCGCCGCTGCCACGACTCATATTTGGGCCGGGGCGCGAAAAGCCGCGCAGGCCGTGCCGCCCCCGCTCGGACTTCGAGCACCGAATCGGCGCGGACAAGCTGATGAAAGCCCAATGCGGGCAGCACAGCCTGCGCGCCAGGGGAAGCCGCCCACTCAGGCGGGGCGAACAGCCTCGTGCGCAGACCAAGATGATCCATCATCCGGTCCGCGGCCGTCAGCCGCAGCCGCGCCTCATACTCGGGCAACGCCGCGAACTCCGCTTTCCGCCGTTTCGTCGCCGCCTGGTCGTAGCCGTGCAACACGATCGCGTCGCCGTGCGCCCGGCGCTCCCGCAGCCAATCCGCCGTGCCCGGATCTTTGGCCAGCTTGTACTTCCCAGGTAGTTTCGGCGCCACCAGCAGCGACAACGGAACGCCCCGCGCATCGAGCAGTTCGGCGAAAGCACGCGCCTGGCCGAGCGTCGTGTCCCGGATGCCCGACAGCGACACCACAATCTCCGCGGCAGTGTCCTTTGGCTCCGTGTCCATGTCCTTGACCTTGCCATTCGTGCGTGTCGTCACCGCTGCCGCAACATGGACGCAGGGTCATCATGAGATGAACATGGGACGAAACCGCAGTTGAAGGCGTCCACCCGAGGTTCGCGCCCGCAGATCCGGTTGGCGTTCACGCCGCCCGGTGCGCTACCATGGTCCCTCGCGTCACGCGCACCTGGCCCCTTTAGCTCAGTCGGTAGAGCTACGGACTTTTAATCCGAAGATCCGTAAGTTCCCGCGCTGGGGCCGTCCGGGCCACCGTTTTTGTTCGGGTCTTGCCCAGTCAGAAGCCAG
>JGI2924J29684_1078545_pt1 | contig 64404 bp, 65 predicted proteins | sample BenlonsequencITS_FD_29684 | JGI IMG/M metagenome (IMG submission 29684) | reverse complement strand
AAGGGCTCTGACTCATAATTATGAGTCAGAGCCCTTGATTGATTTATCGATGAATTACCACACGGGGTTTTCTTTTAATAATTTTTAGGTTTAAGAAGGAATAACAACACTTCGTGAAGAAACATGTGATTATAATCGATATTAGTCGAAAGGAGTATAATTTAGTTGTTTTTCCTGCTAAACAGATATATTACAATAGAACCTAAATGCTTTTGTTTTCATAAAAGATAAGTTACCAATTTTGAGGTTTCACTATGGGTACGGATTTTGCGTCTACCATGAAATATATAATTAAATATCGACCAAAGTGAGGTTAATAGTATGTCTATTAGAGTTAGAATATTTCTTGTTTTAATAGCCTTTGCCTTAATTCCTGTCATAATCGGGGGCGGAATTACATATTGGGCAGTCAATAATGATTTATCTAAAACTGAGCATGAACAAGCCACCTTTGCTGCCCAGGCCTCATCCAAAACCATGTCGGTTATCGGCCGAAACATGGAGCAAGCTGTAAAGACTTATGGTTTTTGGGATGAATCCTTTGCAGCTTTTCAAACAAAAGATGTCTCTTGGATTGTCGAAAATGTAAACATTGCAGCGGATGATTTTGAGGTTGATTTTGGATTTACTGCAGATGCAAGGGGTACAATCCTGAATTCTTTTGGGGAGGAGAGTTATTCCGGTGATATAACTAATCATCCCCTCCTCAGAAGGGCAGAATCTGGTGAAAAGATATTATCCGGAATCTATCAAGCTCAAAAAGGATTAGCTTTTGTCGGTGTAGCTCAGGTTCTTCAAAAACAAGGGGACTGGAGAAAAAGCGGGCTATATCGTATTCGGTCACTACCTTACCGAGGAACAAATAGAAACAGTTAAGCAATTGACCGGTGCAGAAATATCCGTGACCGTAAATAATGGGGGAAAATTATCTACCAATGAAGCATTTTCCGAAGGGGGGACTAATGGCTCAGTCTCGCATTACAGCCAGAATGGTGAGTCCTATCTGACAAGTTATGCCCCGTTGAAGGATATTAATGATGAGGAAATCGGGCAGTATGCAATCACAATTAAAGCCAATGAGAGCATGGCAGCACGGAATGATTTATTGAGAATATCAATCGGTATCTTAATTGCCAGCACTCTATTGGCAGCCATAATCGGGCATATTGCAGCAGGGTCAATGATTAAACCTATTGTTATAACATCTCAACTTTTGAAAGAAGTAGCCGCTGGAGATTTCCGACATGAACACAAAGTGGATGCAAAAGGCGAAATTGGAGAAATGTTAAAGGCCTATAATGAAATGATTGTTGGATTAAGGGCTCACATTCAGGGGACAAATGCGAGTTCAGAAGAGTTAGCTCTGTCGACGGGACAGTTTTCGACAAACATCGATTATTTGGCGAAGGCAAGCGAAGAAATTACCAATGGTGTTCAAGGGGTAGCTTCCATGGTTCAACATGTTCAAGCTAACACTAAACTTATGGCAGATTCAGTGAAGAGGATGACCGAAGGAATCAGAGGGATTTCCGGTAATTCACAAGGGGTTTATGAATTATCCAATCAGACGGCTCAAAAAGCTGATTCCGGTGTTCAAAAGATAGAATCTGCGGTTAGTCAAATGAACACAATTTTAAGCCAATCCAAAGCCATGGAGAATGAAGTTATTCTCCTCGAAAACAATTCTCAGAAAGTTGGTCAAATCACTGAAGTAATTGCCGGGATAGCTGCACAGACGAATCTTCTTGCCTTAAATGCTGCTATAGAGGCAGCGAGAGCCGGTGAGAATGGGCGAGGGTTTTCTGTAGTGGCAGAGGAAGTGCGGCAACTTGCTGAAGGAGCCACTGAGGCTGCGAAGGAAATTAAAACAATCGTCAGTGAGATCCAGAATGAGATGGAAAATGTTACCAAATCCATCTTAACCGAAGCTGGTGCAATTGCAGAAGGCGCTAAGCTGGTAAAAAATGCTGGACGATCCTTTGTGGAGATTCAAGAAGCGGCCTTATTAGTGACAGATAAAGCTAAGAATATTACGACTGAAACCAAACAATTGGCCACGGAAAGCGAAGAGGTTGTCGAGACAATCGCATTATCTGAAAAGAATGTGGAGCAGGTATCTTATAATGCTCAGACTATTGCAGCCGCCACTGAACAACAGTCGGCATCGGTTCAAGAAGTTGCCGGATCAATTAGTGGTCTCCATGAAATGGCCGAGAGACTTAAAGAACTTGGCGAGAGATTTCAAGTATGATGCAAAACAGAACAGAATTATTTGATAAAATATTTCAAATAGCAAAGGAGAGAGTGCTTACTTGTCAGCACTCTCTCCATTTGGTTTACTTAACATGAGCCGCTATTGTTTTTGATAGAAGAAGGAGGAGACCGGTTTGAGGCCCAGATGATTTAGTCCGAAGAGATGTTCCGTACTGCCGGTAAAGAGGATTCCTCCGGGGCGCAAGGAGTCGGTAAACTTTTTATAAAGCATTTCTTTGGCTTCTTCCGTGAAGTAGATAACCACATTGCGGCAAGCGATGAAGTCGAAGTCAGTTTGGAAACGATCTGTTAGTAAGTTTTGATGTTGGAAAGTGACTTGGCGTTTGACAGATTCTTTAATTTGCTGCCCTTTGTCAGATGGAGTGAAATATTTCTGCAAGAATTCCGGCGGGGTGCTTGCAAAATCGTTTTGTTTATAGACTCCATCTTTAGCCTGTTTCAGCACATTGACATCGATATCCGTACCCAGTATGCTAAACTTACTTGCCGAGAAGTATTCCATCATGGTTATGGCTAAAGAGTAGGGCTCCTGTCCGCTTGAACATCCTGCGCTCCAGAGTTTTAAGGAAGGTCTGCTTTTGACTAACAAAGGGATTATGGTTTCCCGTAAGGTTTTCCATTGAGTTGCATCTCTGAAAAATTGAGAGACGTTAATGGTTAAGTGTTTAAAAAAGGCGTCATATAAAACCGGATCAGCATTGAGAGCTTTTAAAAACTCGGGATAGGTAGGGTGACCATGAGAATTCATAAAGCTTAGAATTCGACGTTGCATCTGATTTTGCTTATAAAACTTAAGGTCTAAGCCACTCTTAGGGTGAAACCCTTTAATAAAATCTTCGTAGGTATTGGCTATTGCTGGTTGCGACATAGGGGTTACACCTCTTTCCATATTATTGAAGCTTAATAAAAAATGATTTTTGGGTTTTACAGCGAATTAATATAAAGGATTGTCAGGCGAAAAGGTCAATGATCATACCACGAATTTCGTCAATTTTAGTAAGGATTTCCAGGGGTTCTGATTGTTCATCAAGAAGCTGTTTTCCCAGTTCATCTAATACTTGATCAATTTTTCCGATTCTCGCCATAACCTTAGGCCGCCCCTGATAATCCCAAGAAGTCTCTTCCTGCATTTTGCGGCTTTGTCCAAAGGTCGAGCGAAGAAAGGACTTAACCATATCCTGAAAATCTTTAAGATCTCGGATAGAAAGAGAATGAGCTAGTTTTTTTCCTTGGGTTTCAAGTCGACCCAGAAAGGATTGGAGTTCAAGGCGGTTAATTTTTTGAGTTTGAGACAGAACGTTGCTAAAGTCATTACTTCGTTCTGAGGAGCTTGCAGAGTCAAGATTGGTAGTCTGAGTTTGATGTGGGGAATTGATGCGTAAAGACATGGTCATTCTCCTCTTTAATGAAAGGATTAATATGCAGACGCGTAGAGCTTTTTTAAAAGTATTATTTGGTCTTGGTGCTGTAATGTTGCCGTGGAGTTTTTTACCGACGTCAGTTGGAGGAACTATCAAGAAGAGACTTGGGCGTCCGCCTGTTGAATTATGGCGTCCTGCCGCGAGTAAACCGGAAAGCAAGGTTGATTTAGAAATCCTGAATCGAACGGCCATGGATGATATCCATGTTTTAACGGCACCGGATATGGAAGGCCGTAAGGCAGGCTCCGTGGGCGAGGCAAAAGCTGCGGAGTATTTAGCCTCGCAGTTAAGTATGCTGGGTCTGCGCCCCATGGGGGACTCGAATACAGGCTTTGTTTATACCTACACGATTCCTCCGGTATTGGAAACTCGAGTTAATGGCAGATTAACCTTTAGACCCGGAAATAATAAAACACTCAGAAGCCCAAGTGTCAACCTGATCGGAGGGTTAATGGGCGAAAAAACTGAGGAGATAATCCTGATTTCAGCTCATTATGATCATCTGGGAGTTTTTGAAGGAAAACTTTATCCGGGAGCCAATGATAACGCTTCCGGCGTCGGGTGCGTACTGGATGTCATGAGGCGAATCCTGCGTGAAGAAATTATCCCGAAACGTACGATTGTCATCGCCTTTTGGAGCGCGGAGGAAATGGGGTTTATTGGTTCTCAGGCCTTTGTTCAATCTCCGACGTTTCCTCTAACTCAGATCCAAGCTGTCTTAAACGCAGACTCAGTTGGAAATGGAATGGTTGGAAATTTTGCCCTCTGGGGGGACGGTGAGAATATAGCTGTCAAAGCGATTCGCCAAGCCGCCTCCGAGTGTGGGGCTAGCGCAATATTAACTCCACCGGCAGGCCATAATAGTGATTCAATAAGCTTTGCATCAGCGAATATTCCGGCTGTAACTCTGATGGCTAAGGACTGGCTGTATAAAAATCATACCCCTGAAGACACCATAGCTTTGTTAAAGCATGAGCAAATTAGTTTAGCTTCAGAGTTGATGTATAGGGCGGTTCATTTGCTGGCCTTTTAGGAACGCAAGGAGCTAAATGTATGACATCAAATTCGAGACACCCACTCTTGTAAGTGGGTGTTCTGTTTTCCATCTACGCGAGGGTGGAATCTGGTTGAATCCCCTACGGAAGACCCTATGTTCAGCTTTAGCTGAACAAGTTTACTTTTTGTAGAGTGTTAATAAAATTAACCTTCCAAAGGGGTAGAAGATCCTAAAGCCATAATGAAGTTATGGTGTAGGAGCTGCAGTTTTGGTTGGTTCGGTAATGTCATATTTAGAGCGCAGAATAATCAAGTCAATACGGCGGTTTTTGCCATGGCCTTCGGCATTATCATTTAAAGCAATAGGCCGATATTCTCCATAACCTGCTGCGGAGAGTCTGCTGGGGCGGATTCCTTCATTCTGCAAAATCTGGACAACGTTGGTCGCCCGAATGACGGAAAGTTCCCAATTGCTGGGAAATTGGGCGGTGTGGATCGGAACATTATCCGTATGTCCTTCTACACGAATTTGGTTAGGAGCTGAGGCCAGAACTGTAGAAATATTCCTCAAAATATCACGGGCCTTAGCATTAATATCCGCGGAACCACTTTCGAAAAGTAAGGTTTCCTGGATACTTACCACAAGACCACGTTCTTCCATGGAAGAAACAAGCTTCGTCTGAATTCCGTTATCTGCGGCAAACTTGTCCAGCTTTGCTTTAATCCCTTCAATGCTCATGGTTTCTGCTTCGTTATTTCCCTGGCCGGTACTGATATTTTCACCGTTAGTGTTGTCAGAATCTGCATTCGTGGTGTTGTCCGGATCTGTATCCTTTCCCGGAACTGTGGAGTTTGAGGAAGGGCTTCCGGTAGTAAAGATTGATGGGCCGACGGGACTGTCAGCCATTTCCATTTTTGCCGGAATCCCTCCACCCAGGGCTTTGTTTAGTGATTCTGCAATAGCTTGGAATCGATCGGCGTCTACTTTGCTCATTGAATAAAGTACCACAAAGAAAATCATTAAAAGAGTAATTAAGTCGGAATAGGTAAGCAGCCACCGTTCGCTATTCTCCTTCTCTGCTTCGGGTTCGCGGTTTCTCCTCATCGGCTTTCGCTTACAGCTGCACGTCTGCGCTCGGCTGAACCTTCTTTAACTTTTTCCATAGAGGCCGGAGTAGAACCCATATGGGTTCTTAGTTTTTCTTTGAGAATAGCAGGATTTTGTCCAGCTTGAATTGAGAGAATACCGTCCAGAACCATCTCCATTGCCGCTACCTCTGCTTTGTCCTTCATTTTTAGCTTTGTTGCTATAGGAAGCCATAAAAGGTTCGCTGAGGCAACCCCATAAAGAGTAGCAATAAAAGCTGCAGCGATAGAGTGGGAGAGTGCTTCCGGGTCTGAAAGATTTCCTAATACCATGACGAGACCCATAACTGTCCCGATGATTCCCATTGTGGGACTATATCCTCCGGCAGCTTCGAATACTGAGATTCCGACCTTATGCCTTTTCTCTAATATATTGATATTAGATTCTAAGATCTCGCGAGTTATTTCCGGGTCTGTCCCATCTATGACCAGCTGCATGCCTTGGTGAGTAAAGCGATCTGTTACAATTTCCAGTTCATGCTCCAGACTGAGTAAGCCTTCCCGGCGAGCCTTTTCTGAAAACCTTAACAAAGTCTCATAGGCTTCTTCGGTTCCGAAGGTTTGAGAAGTAAAGGCAAGCTTTATCCATTTAGGGAGGTTCTTAAGGTTGGAGAGAGGAAAGCTAATGATAACAGCCCCGGCTGTTCCCCCAAAGACGATCATGGCAGCGGAAAAGCCCCCTAGGGAACTTACGCTTCCGCCTTCCAGTATATAGCCGATGATCAGACACCCGAAACCTACGATGATACCTAATATAGTCGATAAATCCATGTTGCTGTTGCCACAAAAGCCTTAATTATAGAGAGCTTAGTAGGAAGATAAGGAATTGTGGCTGACCTCCCTTGCTGATTATTTAAGTAGGTGTTTGGCAAAATTGGATTTTGGGAAGGTTAAAATTAGAATTTAGAAAACCTACTCTAAATTATATCGTCAATTTGGGGGGGGAACTTTAGTCCCTAATTTTACTAGTTTGTTTGTAAGTAGGGAGTATCCGCTACTCAGCTAAAATTGCAAGTCTTTAATCTCGGAAGTAACTTTCAATTATGCATGGAGCTTACTTATTGCCTTTGTTTGGGAATGATAAATTCTCGACACGAACTTACTTAATTATACAAGAAATACTGTAGCGCAGCTAGCACTCTTTCCCTCCACCGAAAATATTACATAGAAAAACAAAAGTTCCTCTTTAGTTTTTTAAGGGGATCTACGATATAAGAATAAGAGTATGTATTTGGAGTGAGCAAAATGAAAATAGACCGGACATCTATGGCCCCTGTAGGCGGGATTCAAGCTGCTAATCGATTGAAACAAGTTCAAAACAAAACGACTGCTTCTGAGGCGGATAAGATTGCCGTTTCAGATAAAGCACAAGTTTTTCAGTCCTTACTGCAAAAGGCTAAAGAGATACCCTCTGTTCGGGAGGAGAAAGTAAGCGCCTTATCAGAACAGATCGATCGAGGAGAGTTTCAAGCAGACGGGCAACGGATAGCTGAAATATTATTAAGGGCCTATCAAAAAGACTAAAGTTATCAATTCAGAGGGGGAGATTTCCGTGTCTGAAGCACTTCGAAATTTAAATAAAAATTTAGAGCGACAAGTTGAACTCTACAAGGAACTTATGACACTTGAAGAACTTAAACGAAAAGCATTAGTAGAAAATAATCTGCTTGAAATTGAATCGGTAACAGCACAGGAAGAGGCCTTCATCAGCAAGGTTAATCTACTGGAGAAAGAACGTCTCTTGTGGGCTGAACAAATAGGGCAGGAACTAGATAAAAAACCTGAAGATCTGACTTTAGCCGAACTTGCGGATTACTATCCACCTTTAGATAGAATTAGACATGATCTTGACCATGTAGTTGCTCAACTACAAGAAATTCATGAGATTAACTCCCTACTTCTCCGACAGGCAATGAAGATTGTCGACTATACAGTGGAACTTATGACACATCAAGAGAGTAACACTTATACATATCCAGGCCAGAAAACGAATGACATGACGAAGAAACGACATCTTATGGATTGGAGGATTTGAAAGCATGGGTTCCACCTTTGGCGGTATAAATATATTATCCAGAAGTTTATATGCTCAGCAGGCCGGGCTGGATACGGTGGGTCATAACATTGCCAATGCCAGTACAGATGGCTATTCCAGGCAGAGGGTCAATATGGTTACTGTCTTCCCGACAGGCGAGGTCTATGGTAGTCGTGGACAGAATCAAGCGGGTGCCGGAGTTGCAGTCGGGTCTATCATGAGAGCCAGAGATGCTTTTACAGATCGACAATTGTGGAAAGAATCCTCAACTCTTGGCTATAGTCAAACAAGCAGTGAAGCCCTAAGCAAAATGGAAGATGTCTTTAGTGAGCCTTCGGATACAGGGGTACAGACGGTGCTTAATAAATTTTGGACGGCTTGGCAAACCCTTTCGACCAATGCTTCCGATTCCGGGGCGCGTACAACTGTAGCTCAGCAGGGAGTTGCGGTTGTGAATACCATCCAGCATGCAGCTCAGCAACTTAAAGATACGGTCGAAAACATTAACTCAGCAATTGAATTAGATGTGAAGAGTATTAATCAAATTACCTCAAATATTCATACACTTAATCAGCAAATTGCCTTCACTGAGGTAGGGGGCAACGACCATGCTAATGATTTGCGCGACTCAAGGGATTTACTCGTGGATCAACTATCGAAGCTCGTTAATATTTCTGTACAAGAAGATAGTTCGGGGAAATACACGATAAAGTCCGGTAGTTTGAACTTAGTGAATGATTCCGGTCATACTGAGCTGAGTACAGCAACAACTATCGATCCGACGTTTGGTTATGAAGTTACCAAAGTTACCATTGCATCCAATGGTTCGCCGGTAGACTTTACGAATGGGGAAGTAAAGGCATTGCTCGATTCTCGGGATTCATCTTCAACCGGGATTTTTGCATACATGACCAGTTTGGATAAAGTTAGCAAGTTCTTATTGCAGGATTTCAATTCAGTGCATCGTTCAGGTTACGGTACTGATAACGTCTCCGGGCGCAATTTCTTTGGAGCAGACAGCAATACAGACTACAATGGGGCAGGTGCTCTTGCGGATGGTGCTTGGCTCAATGCGATAACGGTCAATCATGAAATCACAGATTCAGCAGCTGGATTAGCTATTTTAGCAGCTAAAACCGCGGCTAATGGAATGGTAGTCACGGCTAGTTCTACAAACACTGATAGTGAAATACCTTCGGTAACGGTTACAGGTACTTATACTGGTGGATCAACCCCGACTGCAGTCATGGTTAAGGTTGCTTCCCTTGATGGACTTGGCAAGGTTAGCGGAATTAGCTACTCTACTGATGGTGGAACTAATTGGAGCTCAGATGTAACTGGGTCAAGTCCATATCAACTTACTCTTAAAGGAATGACTATTAATATCGACACTTCTTCACTTAGTGCTCCTGCTATAAATAATACGTACAATTTTTCCTTGTCCACCAGTAATAATGCAAGTGGAGATAATGCTATTTTGTTAGGCAATTCTTTAAAAACTGATGTTTCTGCTACTCTGGGTAACATTTCCTTAGATGCCTTTTACACATCGATGATTGGTGGCTTGGGAATTCAATCCCAAGATGCCCAGCGTCTATATACTAATCAACAGACGGTAATTAATCATCTAACCAATCTCAGAGCCTCCACATCAGGAGTAAATATGGACGAAGAAATGACCGATATGATTAGATTTCAAAAAGGCTATAATGCGGCTGCAAGGGTTTTGACAGCCATGGATGAAATGCTGGATAAATTGATTAACGGCACAGGCGTTGTAGGTCGATAAGGAGGTAATCTGCTATGAGAATCACTAATAATACGATCAGTTCTAACTTTCTGGGCAGCCTCAACAGGTCTTTGGAAAAGTCACTCAAGATTCAGACACAACTAGCAGATGGCAAAGCTCTCCATGCTCCCTCGGATGACCCGATTAAAGCTGTGCGGAGTTTGCGATACAGTACTAGTATGGAGTTAAATAATCAGTATACTCAAAATGCTGAGGATGCACTTAGCTGGATGAATACTACTGATGATGATATGCAGGATTTGAGTTCGATTATGATTAGCATTAAGGAACAGGTTATTAAGGCTAGTAATGGTACTAACCCTCAATCCGCTGTCCAAGCCATTGGGGATGCAGTGGATAATCTAATCAATCAGATGATTAATATTGGCAACTCTCAGCTGGGGGGGCGCTATATTTTCGCGGGACAGAATGATAAGACTACTCCCTTTATTCGTGATGGAGATACAATCACCTATAATGGGGACAATCAGAAGATATCTATGCCTATTCATCCGGGGATTTCCACTCCCAGTCAGGATAGTGTGAATCTGACGGGGGAGGATGTATTTGGCCCGAATTTAAAAATTTTAAATGACCTAATAGACATCAAAAATCATCTAAAGTCGGGTTCTTTAGAAGATCAAGAATGGCTTTCCGAAACTGGCTTGGCACTGTTAGAGGATGATCATTCCAGTATGTTGCAGTCTCATACGGAATTAGGGGCTCGGATGTCAATGTACGAGATGGCTAAGAATATGTTGGATGGCAGCAATACAATTATTGCCGAGGATCAAGCAAATAATGACTATATTGATGTCGCAAAAGGGATTATTGATTATAAAAACGCGGAGAACGTCTACAAGATGGCTCTTCAAATTGGGGCATCGATAATGCCCATGTCTTTAGCGGACTTCCTTAGATAATAGTGTGTAACGGAAGGGAGGTATTTTCATGCTCCAAATCAATATTTCTACCCAACCCATCCGTCTGGATTACACTAATAATAGTGCTAAGCTAAGCCGGCAAACCACTCAACCAAAGGTGGAAATTGAGACAACGCCGCCAACAGTTGAGATTTACCAACCTCGCGGTGAGCTGACGATTGATCAATATCCCTGTCGTTATTCAATCGGACTGAAAAATATCGCCGACTTTGCCAGGGATAACGCGGCCCTGGGCAGGCAAACCGCAATGGATGCCATTGCCAGGATTGCTCAAGAAGGAAACCAACTGGCACGGATTGAAAGTAAGACCGATGCGATAGTCGACATAGCCGCCAATTCTGCCCTTTCCGAAGCCCCAGAGATAACTTATGCCTATATTGAATCTCCGGAAATTCATTATCAAGCTAATCCGGTTCAATTTAACCCAAAGTATGGAAAAGTGGAATTAAACTTAAAGCGGGGAACTATAGAGGGGAATTACCAACCCGGTAGTGTGAATGTACAGGTCACACAATATCCGAGTGTTGAAATATCCTTTGTGGATGTCAAGGTCTAAAGAGATATTTTATAATGGGTATTAATAATCTTAACTAACAACATCGGATTTAAGATTTAGATTAAGCTCCCTCAAGGAGGAGATACTATGAAAATTATGTCAACTAGATTCGGTGAAATGGAAGTAATGGGAGAACAACTATTTAAATTCTCTCATGGAATACCGGGTTTTCCTGAGGAAAAAAAATTTGCATTAATACCGCTTGAAGAGGAAAGTCCCTTTTCGTATTTGCAGTCAACAACAGAAGCCAATTTGACTTTTTTATTGGTTAATCCTTTTGCTTTTTTTCAGGATTATGAATTTACTCTTGAAGATGAGGTTGCCAAAGAGTTAGATATTTCCCAATCAAATCCACCGCAAGTATTTTTGATTGCAAGTATAAAAGAAAAACTTGAAGATACGACAGTAAACCTACTGGCACCTTTAGTAATAAATAGACTCAATAATACTGGTAAACAAATAATACTAGATAAACCAGAATACTCTATAAAACATAAACTATTTCCTGACGGCTTTCCAAAAGAAGCAGTCGAAGGGGGAACGTAATATGTTGGCTCTTACCCGCAAGGTTGGTGAGCGAATCGTCATCGGCGACAACATTGTAGTGACGGTCGCGAGTATCAAAGGTGACAACATTCGAATTACTATTGAAGCACCTAAAGAGATCAAGATTTTTCGGGGTGAGATTTATGATGCTATTGCAGCAGAAAACAAACAAGCTGTCGTTCCTAATATTATCTCAGAGTTAGACAGGTTAAAAGCATGGCAAATTAAGAAGTAAGAAGCATTCAGCTTTTTACTTCTTAATTTGCCATTATATATTGTGGAAAGCATCTTTTTTTATATCAAGCGAGATTTTTCAAATCACTGGATTATTTCAAATCAACTATTGATACGGAGTATTCCAGTGATTTTTATTTAGAATTCAATAATCCTTATAATTCGACAATTGTTCCGATTCAGTTGATGGGGTCAAAACAAGAGGAATTCAGATGAAAAGCGATTAAAGACGAAGAATATAGTTGATTTTAGCTATTTTTGGCCTTAAGGCGAGTTGTGAAAATTACCGATACTTAAATTAAGCGGGCTAATAAGGTTCCTTCAGCTAAACCGGCCGGAGAGCGAAGAGGATCCTATAGTCAGCCCAAAAAATGCACGGGCAAGGATGCCTGGCATTAAAATCAAGGAGGAATATATAATGATTATTAATCACAACATGGCTTCTCTCAACACATATCGCCAGATGAGTACTAACACAGCTAACACCAGCAAGTCTTTGGAAAAACTGTCTTCAGGTCTTCGCATCAACAAAGCTGGTGACGACGCTGCTGGTCTTGCAATCTCTGAAAAAATGCGTGGCCAAATCCGTGGTCTAGACCAAGCAACTCGTAACTCCCAAGATGGTATCTCTATGATTCAAACAGCTGAAGGCGCACTGAGCGAAACTCATAGCATTCTCCAAAGAATGAAAGAGCTTGCTACTCAATCAGCGAATGATACGAATACTACATCTGACCGTTCAGAAATTCAAAAAGAAATGAACCAGTTGACTTCGGAAATCAACCGTATCGGTAATACTACTGAATTCAATACTCAGAAACTGTTGAACGGTGGTACTGTAGATACTAAAGTTAATGTCACTACTGTCAAAGCTGGAGCTGCTAAAGGTGAGTTTGAAGGTGGCGCATTGGTACCTGCTGCCGCAGCTACTGCCGCTGGTAATGCAGCAGTTACAATTGGGGGAGTCGCTGGATTTAATATTTCAGCTGGAGCGAATAATGGAGTAGCTGGGAATATTTCGATTCAATTTACTGAAGGAGCGTCTGCAGGCGCTGCATTTGATGCCGCGGGGACTACCTTAACTGTAACGTTGGATACTGCGGATACTACGATCGTAGCTGGAGATATTCAAACATTAATTAGAGCTGCGGTTACAAATGTACCAGCAGGTTTGGATATGAACCAATTCACAGTAACTGGCGGTGCGAATATTGATGCCACAAGTGCTACAGTTAATGAAACTGCGACGCTATCAGGTGGAGCAGATGAGATTCTGGCAGACACCTACAGCGTGCCAGTAAGCCAATTGACAGGAAGTACCGCTGCAGTTGCGGCCAAATTTAGTTCTGGAGCTATCACGGCTCTAGGTAATGATGAGTCAGCTCAAGTGAAGTTTAATGGTGTAACTGTAACAATAAGTACGGCTGCCGCAGGTAATGAAGTCGCTGCAGCTGCTACAGATTCAAGGACGGCGAGCGTTACAATTACAAATGCTTCTGATGCAGAAGCTACAGCTAATGCTCTAAAGGCAGCGTTTGAAAAAGCGCAAGGATATGGCGGAAGTGAATTAGCTGGCTTGACCTTTAGTGTCAGTGGTACTGGTGCCGCGGCTAAATTTGAAATTACCGACACAAAAGTAGACGGGGCTACTAATAATGCTCTAAAAATGGATGTAACCCAGATTACCGGAACTACCTTTGATCTTGCTAATGATGGATTAGCTGCGACAGATGCTACTGCCATAACAAATGGAAGTGTTAAAGGTGTAACCGAAGTAAGAGGCCAATATACAGTTGACATCAAAAATGCGTTCGAAGCTGTAGGAATGAATATTAATATTGCTGGGCAGACCTTTACAACGGTTGCTTCAGGTGCTAAAGCTTCCGCAGGTCAAATCAATGTAGGAACAGATGAGCATGCTCAAGCTCTTGAATTAGCCAAAGCTATTAATGCCAATGCGGCTTTAAGTGCCCGTTTTGATGCTACAGTAGATGATGCCGGTAAGATTACTTTGACTGAAAAAGCAACCAAAGCTACTGGATCTAACTTAACCGATGGTACTGTGGTTGGTAACAAAGCTACTGCAGGAATAGCTGATTTTAAGGTTGATAATCTCGTTGCTGTTGGCGGGAAATACGAGGTTGACGGTGTGAAAATCGCTGTAACTGATGATGCGTCAGATGCGAGAATTGCACAAGGAACCGCAGTATTGTACAATGCCGACAAAGCTACCCAAACCCAAAACTTACAGCAAGCTATTGCAGCTAACTCGACCTTGAATGCAAAATATGATTCCTCGGCTTCAGGCAATACAATCACTCTTACCCAAAAGGCTGGTCAAGAATCTATGGTAGTGGCCGAAGCTAAAACCGGCACTAGTGCAAAGGATGGCTTCGAAGCTAAATTCCAAGTTGGTGCAAACACTGCTCAAAGCATGACCATTGAAGTGAATGATATGCGGGCTGAAGCGCTCAAAATTTCAGGTACCACTGCTAGCGGTACAATCACTGCTTCAAATGGTACAGTAGCATCACTTACTGCAACTCAAGAAGTAACCGATGGCACTAACAACACAAGTGTTGAATACGCTCTTGATGTATCAACTCACGACAAAGCAACCGCAGCTATTAGCGTTCTGGACGATGCAATTCAATCCGTATCTGCAGAACGTTCTAAACTCGGTGCTTACAGCAATCGTTTAGAGCACACTATCACAAACCTCGGAACTTCCAGCGAGAACTTAACTGCTGCTGAGTCCCGTATTCGCGATGTTGATATGGCTAAAGAAATGATGAACTTCCAAAAGAACAATATTCTTTCCCAAGCTGCTCAAGCCATGATGGCTCAAGCGAACCAACAACCTCAAGGAGTTCTCCAACTACTCCGTTAATTCTACAGATTTAGAAGATGGCCTCTGAGTTTTTCTCGGGGGCCATTTGTAATCTGATGAGATACTATCCTGCGCTATGGAGGCAGGATAGTATCTCATCAGATTACACCATCAGAACAGAACCTGTACTCCTAGTTATTTGAAGGTGACTTGTGTGCAGTTATTTTAAAGCTAAACATAATGATACTCCTGTGAAGATCTTAATGTTTATATATTTTCCTTTAACCCTAAAGCTTTGGAATTATTATTACGATACAATTATCAGAGATTAAGTTTAGAGGTGTTCGATTTGGATATTAGCACAATAAGAATTCCTGTTGATCTAGGTAGCTCTACTCAGGTGGGTCAGGCGACTGTTCCCCGCACACAGGCTGTTTCCAAAGAATTAACTTCCAAGACGAGTGACGGTGAGGATAAATCTCTGACTGCCCTAACAGACGACATAATGAAGAAGAAGCCAGTTGATTTACAGAATGTTACTCAGATGACAGAGGCAGTGAATAAGTTTATACAAGCAATGGATGCCGATATTCAATTTGAAGTTCACGAAAAAACAAATCAACTAATGGTACAAGTCGTCGACCGAGCTAATAATAAAGTATTGAAGGAATTTCCCTCCAGTGAATTTCTTGATACTATGGCGGCTATTAGAGATTATGTCGGTATATTATTAGATAAGAAAATATAGTTAGTATGACGGCAGGTAGGAGGTGCGTTATATGGCAGTTGGATCGGTTGGAGGAGTCTATGGCTTATCCGGTTCAGGCATGGATATTGATTCAATGGTTAAAAGTTTAATGTCAGGCCAGCAAGCAAAAGAGGATGCTTTAATACAGAAGAAAACAATCGCAGAATGGCAAAAATCCACCTATAATACGGTGTATGATGATATCAGTAAATTTCGCGACACGGTATTCAACTATAAACTCCAGGGGACTCTAACTCCCAATAAAGTTACGTCTAGCAATACTTCTGTTGCCACAGTAACGGCTATTGCTGATGCAGCCGACGTGACGCATTCGTTGGTGGTTGCACAATTAGCTAGTGGGGTGAACTTGACCAGTGCCAGTAGCATCACAACATCGGGGGCAAGCAAGGACACGATTAGCAGTCAGTTTTATGGGGGCACTGCTCCTACGGGAACCTACAAGTTTACGATATCCAATGGAGACGCTAGTGCTGAGATTGCCATCGACCCGGCTGGAAGCATTAATGACCTTGTTAGCCAAATAAATAAAGCGGGTATTAATGTAAAGGCTAGTTATGATAGCACTTTAGATCGCTTTTTCATGTCTACGACAACAACTGGCTCTTCTGCGGGGATTACTATTACTGCTGATGATGACAACGATAGCAGCTGGGGTGCTGATTTTTTTGTTGACAAATTAAAACTACCTAGTCAAGTGAGTTCTTTAGGAGTTAAAGGTCAAGATGCGGAATTCATGCTTGATGGGATTCACTTGACCCAGGCAAAAAATACTTTCACCATCTCAGGAGTAACTTATAATTTGACAGGCTTATCTTCTGATTTGAGTGGAGCAGATATTGAAGCTAAGTTGGCTTCAGGTACTCCAATTAGCATTAGTGTGACTAATGATACAGATACAGCAGTAACTAATATTCAAAACTTAGTTGATTCCTATAACAAAATTCTTGATGAGCTCAATGGTCTGATTGAAGAGACGCGTTACAGTGATTATCCACCTCTTACTGACGCTCAAAAAGCGGAGATGAAGGATTCAGAGATTACCTCTTGGGAAGCTAAAGCGAAGAGTGGAATGCTTCATAACGATTCGACATTGACCAGCCTTGTTAACACCATGCGAAACTCATTTTCCAGCTTTGTTTCTGGCATTACCAGTACATATGATCCGGAAACGGGAAAGAAAACCACCTATAATAACGGGGCTTCAATCGGTATTACCACTGGGAGAGATTATACCGAAGGCGGTAAACTCTATCTAGATACTGACGATTTACGAAAGGCGTTAAATGCTAATCCAAATGTTCTGTATGAATTGTTTGGTGCCAGCGGGACAACGAATGCCGACGGTACAACAGATATTAAGACTCAGGGAATTGCCGGACGATTATATGACGGAATTAAAGTGGCCATGGACCAATTAAATCAAATTGCCAGTACCACCGCTAATGCCCAATACGATACGGAGAGCAATTATGCTAAGAAGATTGCTGAATATGAAAAACAGATTACTCTTGCTGAAGACAGATTCGACTCAATGCAAACAGCTTACTATAAACAGTATAATGCTATGGAAGTGGCCTTACAGCAGTTGAATAGTCAAAGCACTTGGTTATCATCTATGTTGGGAAGTAGTGAATAAATATTTTTAGGGATATACACTACAGGGTATTGTAAGGAGGGTTAATAATGAATCAACAAATGGCAAATGCTTATAAGAACCAACAGATTCTTACTTCTACGCCTGAACAATTAACCTTATTACTCTATAATGGAGCGTTGAGGTTTATGACTGAAAGCATCTTAGCAATGGAGCAAGGAGATACTCAAAAATCTCATAACGCGAATATGCGAGTACAGGACATCGTACGTGAGTTTATGCACACCTTGGATATGAGCTATGAACTTTCAAAAACTTGGGCTCAGCTGTATGAATACATTGAACACTGCCTGATTCAAGGCAACATGAAAAAAGATGTGGCACAATTGCAGCAGGCAAAAGGTATGTTGCTTGAACTTCGGGATACCTGGGTTGAGGCCATGAAACAGACTCATGTTGCTCGAGCAGTTGGCAAGTAATGGAGAAAGAAGCAGTTCAAGCTTTGTGGCAAGATTATTGGTTTTTAACCAAAGAAATGATTAAATTCTTGGCTAAGCAGGATATGGAACTTTTCTATGACCTGCTGAAACAGCGAGACCTGTTGCAAAGGCTGATTGATCAGACTCCTGATGACGGCTTCAAGCTCTCACCTGAAGGGCGAAGTTTGATAAAGAGCATCCAAAAAGATAGTCAGACTATTACAGATAATTTACAGATTCGAATGGGCAGGTCTAAGAAACAACATCAAGTATCTGAAGCCTATAGCGCTGCAAGCACCACGGCCGTCAACAATATGAATTGGAAAAGATAATTGGTGATATAGGAGGGATTTATGATGATTAATCCTATTCAGCCCAATACTCATTCCACAATGATTCCGCTGGATGCATTTCCGGGACAAAAATTAGATCGATCTCTTGAAACTGCCAGAAAAGTTATTGATAGAAAAGGCGATATTCCTTCGGCTCGTGAAGAGATACCTCGCGAAGAAGTTGAAAAAGCGGTGGAAAAGCTTAATCGGCTAATGGGGATAATCGACAAAGGATTAGAGTTTAGTGTTCATGAAGAATCTGAAAGCTTTTCAGTGAAAATAATTGATCAACCAAGTGGAGAGCTTTTAAATCAAATTGAACCTAAAAGGGCGTTGGATATCTTAAGATCATTTACTCAAGACGCGGGTCTATTGTTCGACGAATTCGTCTGAAGCTTTATTATACAAAGTAATCTCTTTATAGCCAGGCTACCCTTGAAAGAACCAGGAAGTGATTTTCGCTTCCTGGTTCTTTTTGCCCAAAGGTCCTATCAAATTGTGACAATCTTACTATATTGTGGTTTTACCCTTAGTGCTATTGTTAGCAAGCATACATTTTTTTCTGTAAATTTGTGGTTTCCAAGAATTTTACAAAAAATACATGAGTAATTTGTCGAAAAAAGTATATACGTTTTTATGACTTGATGCTACTATAAGAATAGTGTAAGGGAAATATCTTTATATGTTTTTTTGGAGGAATTCTAAAAAAAATGGCGAATAAAAAGTAATTGAGGAAATTTATCCCTTCAAACAATCTAAGTACATAGATAATTAAGGCGCGATTATTAGGATTCATATCATTATATGATGACTTACGAAGTAATTAGTAGTATTGTATCAAAAAAGATAGGGGTGGCGAGGCGTGAGTCAAAACGACAACAAGAATCAAGGGGTCGATCTGGGAGAGTTTGTAGAGTTTTATCTGTTGGATTCTCAAGAACAGATTGAAAAGCTAGGTGCTGGTCTCTTACAACTTGAGAAAGAAGGGGGGAATATTGGACTCATCAACGATCTGTTCCGCTCAGCTCACAGCCTAAAGGGAGCTTCAGGAACAATGGGGTTCACGCCAATTGTTGCCCTAACCCATGCTGCCGAAGATTTATTAGATCATTTGCGCCAGGGAAAAATGGATGTTTCCCTGGAAATGATTGATGTGTTATTAGCGGTGACTGATCGCGTGAAAGCAATGTTAGCTCAGGTTGAGCAGCGCGAGGAAATCAGCATTGAGTTTCAAGATTTAGCCTCTACCATGCGGGAATTATTAGATGGGGATAATGCGGCTGAAGTTAAAGGTCTTCAGATCGAACAAGTTGATGCTGACGAGGTCGTGAAGTTTGTTCCCCAGAACTTTCAGTTAACACCAGACGAACGTGAAAAAGTTAGCGATGCTCAAAGTTTAGGACATGGGGTTTATCAAATAGATGTTAAACTAGGCCCGAATACTCTTATGAAGGCTGTTCGTGCAGTCATGGCGACTCAGCGTCTTGAAGGGATAGGTTCGGTAATCAAGCTTGTACCAAGTATTGAAGATTTGGAAGTTGGCAATGGGGAAGAGTTCTACATGCTCGTGAATTGCGATGAGCCCCGTGAGGAGATCCGCAGAGAACTGCTGGAGATTTCCGAACTGGCAGATGTGGTTGTGCACCTATATCCAAATCTAAATTCAACTGAAGAAGATAAAAAGGTTGAAAAAAATCCTGGTATAGATTTAGAAGCAGCTCCTGAAACGGCCTCAGATACCATATCTGAAGAAAAAATTGTTAAACCTGCTGTTGTTCAGAAGCCTAAAGTAGAACCAAAAATGGCGGCAAAAAAAACTTCTGGGGCAGCACCTGAAGTTATTTCTGGAGAAGGCAACACTCAAGTGCATACGATACGTGTTGACACGGTTCGTATGGACAACTTGATTAATCTTGTCGGTGAAATGGTTATTACCAGGACTCGTTTAGTGCAAATTGGCCTGGATTTAAAGGCTCAATACAACACAGATGTTATGGTCAATAATTTGAACGAGGCAAATGTTTATCTGGGGCGTTTAATGAATGACCTGCAAGAAAGTGTTATGCGCTTGAGAATGGTGGCTATTGGCACAGTCTTTAATCGTTTCCCCCGATTAGTTCGTGATCTGGCCAAAAAAACAGGTAAGGAAATTGATCTGGTCTTAAAAGGGGAAGATACGGAACTGGATAAGACCGTCGTTGAAGTCATTGGGGATCCACTGATGCACCTCATTCGAAATTCAGTGGATCATGGTATCGAGTCTCCTGAAGATCGTAAGGCCGCCGGTAAACCCGAAGTTGGGACTATTACCCTCAATGCTTATCATGAAGGGAATCACATAGCGATTCTTATTTCGGATGATGGGGCAGGCTTGGATCTGGAAAAAATCCGCAACAAGGCTGTGGCCAAGGGACTGATTGGAGAGCGGGAGGAACTATCTGAACGGGATATTGCTAATCTAATCTTCTTGCCGGGATTTAGTACTGCAGATGTGGTAACAGACATTTCCGGCCGAGGGGTTGGAATGGACGTTGTTAAGAAGGCTTTAAATAATCTGGGGGGTATGGTGGATATTACCACCCGCAAAGGGAAAGGAAGCACCTTTACTATCCGCTTGCCCTTGACCCTGGCAATTATTCAAGCCCTCCTTGTTGAAGTTGGGCAAGAAATCTATGCTGTACCCCTTTCCTCGGTGTTAGAGACTCTTTTAGTTAGTCGAGAGGAGATAAAGACTGTAGGCGGGCTGCCAATGGTTCAACTTCGGGGAAACACTTTACCATTGATTTCTTTACAAGAAAAGTTTGATCTGCCCACACCGGAAGAGGAAAGCAGTGAAGTCTTTGTTGTAGTGGTAGGCTTTGGAGATAAAGCCTTAGGGCTTATCGTGGATGAACTGCGTGGTCAACAGGAAGTTGTTATTAAATCATTAGGTGATTTCTTAACGAATCTCCCTGGAATTGCCGGCGCTACGATTCTGGGAGACGGAAAAGTAACCCTGATCCTGGATATTGGTTCCTTAATTCAGGATGTCTTGGTTACAAGAAGAAGCTAGGAGCGTAGCAAGACTCAATGTTCAGCTTTAGCTGGACGAGTTCCCTAACTCCTTTAACATCTTATACATCGAACTAAATTAATGAAAACTTTAATTATTGCTATTAAGATATTATGAACCGAGTTCGAACCACGAATATCGAACTACGAACATCGAAAAGGGGAGTGTTTGGCAATGGCTGAAGAACAGTTAGTAACGTTTAGCTTAGGGTCAGAAGAGTTTGGTGTGGACATAATGCGTGTTCAAGAGATTATTCGGATTCCGCCCATTACTCGAGTACCCAAAGCAGAGGACTATATTGAAGGGGTTATTAATCTAAGAGGAAATGTAATTCCGGTGATCAGTTTGCGTACTCGTTTTGGAATGAGTCGGGTGGAAGAGACTGACTTGAGCCGGATTGTTGTTCTGCAAGTGCAATCAAAGGTGTTCGGAGTTCGGGTGGATGCCGTAACTGAAGTGCTGCGCTTGGATAGTGAAGCCATAGAGCCACCTCCGCCGATTGCCTTAGGTATGGATTCTCAGTTTATTCGCGGAGTTGGTAAAATCGGGGAACGTTTATTAATCCTCCTGGATCTTGATCATATCATGGGTGGAGAGTTAAGCCATGATGTCAGCGCCTAGGCAAATCGGGGTTCTGATCGTCGATGATTCACCTTTTATGAGATTAACTCTGCAAAAAATTCTCAGTCAAGATCCCTCCATTAAAGTTTTGGATACTGCAAAGGATGGGCGTGAGGGGATACTTAAGCTTCAATCTCTTCGTCCGGATGTAATAACTATGGATGTGGAGATGCCTGTCATGAATGGGCTTCAGGCCTTAGACGAAATTATGCGCTGGCAACCGACTTCAGTAATCATCTTGAGTGCTGTGACAACGGAAGGGGCAGAGTCTACCTTGAAGGCTTTTGATCTAGGTGCAGTAGATGTTGTAGCTAAACCATCGGGAAAACCGGGCGCGGATTTGCAGGTTTTATCTCGTGATTTAGTAGAAAAGGTTAAGGCTGCGGCTTTGGTCAATCTTGCGCGCCTAAGACCTAATAAGGGTATAGCTTCTTCTCAACAGAACCCCTCTACAGCAGCACTCTCTGCAAGTACTTCAGCAACTGTTCAGCCTGGCATTACGAAGATTACACCATCCAAGTCACCCTCATCGCCTTCGGGTGTAAGCTCAGGAAATGCTTCTCGGACATTTTCTGGGGGTAAGAGTGGAGTGCTGCCTAAACATCCTGTGGAAATTGTAGCCATTGGCACTTCAACAGGTGGCCCCTCGGCTCTACAAGCGGTATTGCCCGTGCTTCCGAAAAATTTTCCGGTTCCTGTATTAGTAGCCCAACATATGCCTCCCGGTTTTACAGGCCCTCTGGCTCAACGCTTAAATGGGTTGTGTGAGCTAAATGTACGAGAAGGAGTCAATGGTGAGGTATTAAAAGCGGGAACAGTGTATGTGGCTCCGGCAGGGAAACAACTTCAAGTTCAGCGCCGATCCGGTCAGTTGACCCTTAATATTGGGGATGATGCCCCAATCCCCACTCTTTATCATCCTTCCATTGATGTGATGTTCCTTTCCTTAGGAAAGGAAGTTGGGAAAGGGACTCTGGGAGTGGTTATGACCGGTATGGGAAGTGATGGTACTAAGGGGATGAAAGAGCTTAAGAAACTCGAGGGGTTTGCCATTGCCGAGGCTGAAGAAACCTGTGTAGTCTATGGGATGCCCAGGTCTGTAGTGGAAGCCGGGCTTGCCGACCGGGTTGTGCCCCTTAGCGAGATTGGAAAAGCCATTGTGGAATGTGTTATGAGGAGGGGATAAGTCTATGGGGCTCTTTGGAGCGATGGAGATTAGTGCTTCCGGGCTGACTGCCCAGCGCTTAAGGATGGATCTGACCGCCAATAATATCGCCAATATTAATACTACCCGTACCGGAGGTCTGACCGCCGCAGGTAATCAGATCCCCTATACCCGTCAAGTTGCTGTGTTTGTTCCTCGTCCTCCGCAAACTGATTTTTCAAAAGTTCTTGGCGAAGCAGTGGGCAATGATGTTAGAAACGTTGGCAATGGAGTTCAAGTATCCCGAATTCAAAACGATGCAACTGAACCCTATCGCTTAGAATATAACCCTGACTCACCGGATGCGGCTCAAGTGGCTGAGGCAGGATTGCCGGTAGGATATGTACGTCAGCCTAATGTGAACATTGTGACAGAAATGGTGGATATGATGACCGCAGCCAGGGCCTATGAAGCTAACGTTACGGCTCTTAATGTCAGTAAGTCAATGGCTAGCAAAGCACTTGAAATTGGAAGGGGTTAATTTAGATGAGTGTTCTTCCCATAGCACCTATTATGCCGCTTGGGCCAGTAACTGCCGTTAACCCATCTGGCCTTGAGGCGACACCTAAGGTTGGTTCCGGGGACGGTGCCCAAAAAGCTGGGGCGGACTTCTCGAAATTCTTAAGTGATGCCCTTAATCAAGTCGATTCCTTGCAAACTGAAGGAGATAAGGCCTCTATGGCCTTAGCGACCGGGCAGGTTCAGGATTTGTCTGAAGTAATGGTAGCTTTAGAAAAAGCCAGCTTGTCTTTGTCTTTGACCGTCGCAGCTCGTGATAAGGTATTAGATGCCTATAATCAAGTAATGCGTATGCAAATTTGATTAAGTGTTAAAAAGCAAATTCAATCAATGTGCGGTTTTTTTATGAAATTAATTTTTTAAAACTTTTAGAAAAGAATTTAGGTTGTGTTCTTATATATATAGATACGTTTTTAAAAATGATTTTTCCGGGGTTATTTCGTTCAATAATTTAGATGAACAATAATTAATAGGACAGAGCGAGGAGCATCATGAAGGCTTTCATAATAAGCTTTGAGTATCGATCAAGAGGTATTCGAGCTGCCATACCTTCAAAAGCGAAGGTCATAATTGAAACCTCGCTTTTCGAACATAACTTATCAAAAGAAAGGAGGAGCCAAGGGTGAATTTTTCTTGGGCAAGAATAAAAGAATCAGTACTGACATTTTGGAATAGACTTTCTAGCCCACAGAAAATAATCACTGTGCTTGCTCCTCTTATAGTCGCCGGGGCATTAATCTATCTGATCACATGGGCTGGACGACCACAATATGTTGCTCTTTTCACTAAGCTGAGTGATACAGAAGCCGGAGCAATTACTACTAAGTTAAAAGATCTCAAAGCCGACTATAAGCTTGAGGATAATGGATCAACGATTATGGTTCCTCAGCAGACAGCGGCGGATTTACGATTACAACTTGCCAGTGCCGGACTTCCGCAACAAAGTAAATTTAGTTTTGACAGTTTGGATACCATGCGCCTTGGAGAAACAGATGCTGATAGGAAGTTGCGTTATGTTCTCGGCTTACAGAACGAATTGGAGAATACCCTCAAGACATTAAACGGTGTGGAGGACGCCCGTGTACACATTGTAATGCCTGAACCTTCATTATTTGTTGATAGTCAAAAAGCAGCCACTGCGGCAGTGACCTTGAAACTTGTCCCGAGCACCAAACTTGGCGAAGATCAGGTGCGTGCTATCGCTAATTTATTAGCCGGCTCGATCGAAGGACTGCAACCCGAGAATGTGACGATTGTGGACACTGGCGGAAATGTTTTATCCGATGTTTTGAAAGAAAGCACTGATCCTCAGAAATTAACGGGAACTCAATATCAGCTTAAACAAACCGTTGAAGAAGATACTCGAAAATCATTACAGAGTATGCTGGATCGTGTCCTGGGTTCGGGTAAAACAATTGTCCGAATCAATGCGGTATTAGACTTTGACCAGAAAAAGATCGTTAAGCAGATTAACGGTCCGGGTGCTGTGGTAAGTGAGCAGAACTCTAATGAAAGTTCGACAAATGGGGCTGCGGGGGCAGCAGGAGGAACACCGGGCTTGGATGCTAACGGTGCTCCAACCTATCCGGCTACCCCAGAACAGAATTCCACATCGACCAAAGCTACCAGTACTAAGAATTACCAAGTTGACACTACCCAAGAGGAACAAGTGGTAAGCCCGGGGAGTGTAAAACGCCTTTCCGTCTCGGTAATGGCTGATGAAGACAGTGTTACTCAGGAGCAGCTGGAGCAAATCAAGACGATTTTAGCTTCGGCAGCGGGGGTGGACGCCAACCGTGGGGATGATATCCAAGTAGCGGCTATACCCTTCAATAAGTCTGATTTGCAAAATGAGCTGTCAGCAATGGAAGACGCTAAAAAGCGCCAGCAGCTTCTCACCTATGCAGAAATTGGTGCTGCAGCCTTGCTTGGCTTAATTATTTTGATCGCCTTTCTGCGTAAGCGAGCTCGCAAGAAACGTGCTGAGAAAATGTTGGAGCTGAATAGTTCAGAACCGGTTTCCCTTGCTACCGCCGAACTATTAATGGCTCAACAGAAGGCGGAGGAAGAGGCGGAATTACAATTATCTCAGAAACATGCTAAGTCGGCGGATGAGCTTCAGAGACAGAAGACTAAAGAGGCTGTTGAACTCTATTCCCGCAATAACCCGGATGAAGCAGCCCGTCTTGTTAAAACATGGCTATCGGAGGAGAAGTAGATGGCGCAAGCTTTGAACGGAATCCAAAAAGCAGCGATTCTCATGATTGCTCTGGGTTCCGAAAACTCAGCAAATGTGGTTAAGCACTTGGGCGACCAGGAAATAGAGCAATTAACCCTGGAAATGGCCAATGTTGGTAAAATATCTCCCGAACAACGAGATCATGTGATTGATGAATTTTATCAAATGTGTATGGCTAATGATTACATTTCCCAAGGAGGGATCGATTATGCTCGGGATGTGTTAGAACGAGCCCTTGGAGAAACTCGGGCCTTTGAAATCATTAGCCGTTTATCGACTTCACTGAAAATGAGGCCATTCGATCTTGTGCGCCGGACTGATCCTAAACAGCTTTTTTCCTTTATTCAAGGGGAACATCCTCAGACAATTGCCTTGATCATGACTCACCTCCCCGTTGAAAAAGCTGCCACTCTACTGGCTAGCTTGAATGCTGATCGACAAGCAGATGTGGCTAAGCGTATAGCCACAATGGGCCGAACCAGTCCGGAAGTACTCAAAGAAATTGAAAAAGTCTTAGAACGTAAAATTTCCAGCTTGGCTCCCACGGATTATACAGCCTCCGGCGGAATTCAAAGTATTGTTGACGTTCTTAATAGGACTGATCCGGGAACGGTTAAAGTCGTCATGGATTCTCTGGAAGTTGAAGATCCTGATTTGGCCGAACAGATTAAACGGCAGATGTTTGTCTTCGAAGACATCGTTATGCTGGATGACCGGGGCATTCAACTTGTCCTGCGTGATGTTGAAACTAAAGATCTCGGCTTGGCTCTGAAAGGATCAAATCCCGAGGTGGCGCAGAAGATTATGGCCAACATGTCTTCTCGGGCCAGTCAAATGCTCAAAGACGATATGGAGTTTATGGGTCCAGTACGATTGCGTGATGTTGAAGAGGCACAGCAGCGTATCGTTAAGGTTATTCGTAAGCTTGAAGAAAGCGGCGCCATCGTTATCTCTAGAGGAGGCAGTGATGAGATTATCTATTAATGGTCGTGTCGTCAAAAGCTGGGATGTAGAGGTATCAACACCGAGAATGGTGGAGAATCATGAAGGGTTCCAACAGTTAGGCAGCTGCTTAGCGGTTCTTACTGTTGGCGAGGAGATTGAATCTACTGAAAAGCGTGACCAGCCTAATTGGAGAGAATCATCAGAGACGAAAGAACAAGCTAATCAGATTCTGGAAGATGCTAAAGTGAAAGCGGCCCAAATCATAAGTGATGCTGAAGCTGAGGCTCAGAAAATGCTCGCACAAGCTGAGGCCCGTGTACAGGAACTTCTAGATCAAGCCCAAGCAGGTCTGGAGCACATGCAGCAGGAGGTTAGAGAGACTACCAGAGCGGAGATCTATCCACTGGCGAAGGAAGAGGGATATCAAGAGGGCAGGAAGGCGGGAGAAGCTGAGGGAAAGCGGCTCACCGAAAGTGCCAATCAGTTATTCTTGCTAGCCCAGAGGGCGGTTCAGGAAGAATACGCAAAAGTTGATAGAGAGCTGCTTCATTTGGCCGTTAAAATTGCTGAGCGAATTGTACGTTCCACCTTAGCCGTTGAACCTCAAAGATTGGTAGCTATTATTCAATCTTTAACTTTGTTGCCTTTAGAACGAGAAGGCTGGCGACTTCATGTATCTCCAGACGATGTCCGTTGGCTGGAAGGAAACCTTCCTTGCCCTTGGGTTGTCGATGAGTCGTTAAACTCAGGCGATTGTTTCCTGGAATGTCAAGAGGGAATCTTTGATGGGCGGCTTGAGGCTCAATTAGATAAATTAGAACATACCTTACGAGAGGAGCTCGAACATGGGGGCGTGGAATCTGTTAGCTGAGACTGTGGATCGCTTAGAGCCGTTCTCTGCTCAAGGCAGGGTCTCCAAAATTGTCGGTTTGATGGTAGAATCAGCGGGTCCTCGGGCTAGTGTGGGAGAATATTGCCATATTATTACCCGAGGCGGCCTGGAACTTCCGGCTGAAGTAGTAGGTTTTCGAGATTCGACAACACTGTTGATGCCCCTGGGAGAGCTTGAAGGAATTGCTCCCGGAGACCGTGTTCTTTCTCAACGGCAAAAGTTGACCGTGTCTGTGGGTCCCGGCCTTCTCGGTCGGATTTTTGATGGCTTGGGACATCCTCTGGATGGTCGCCCGCTTCAGACGATAACAGCATACCCGCTGCAGAATAAACCACCAAGTGCTATCCTGCGTCCTCGAATTCAAGACCCATTAAGTGTTGGGGTTAGAACGATTGACGGAATCCTGACAATCGGCCGAGGGCAGAGGATGGGTATTTTCGCCGGGTCAGGTGTAGGGAAAAGTACTCTGCTGGGGATGATGGCTAGAAATACTGTTGCGGATATCAATGTTATTGCCCTGATCGGCGAGCGAGGTCGAGAATTACGAGATTTTATTGAGAAGGATTTAGGTCCGGAAGGCTTAGCCCGATCTGTAATTATTGTAGCTACATCAGATCAGCCAGCCTTAGTGCGTTTAAAGGCAGCCCTAACTGCTACTGCTGTTGCAGAGTATTTCAGGGATCAAGGAAAAAACGTTCTCCTGATGATGGACTCGGTGACTCGATTTGCTATGGCTCAACGGGAAGTAGGCCTGACGGTGGGAGAACCCCCGGCGACTCGCGGATACCCACCTTCTGTCTTTGCACTTTTGCCAAAGCTGCTGGAAAGGGCGGGCATGGCGGAGGTAGGAAGTATCACCGGGATTTACACGGTGCTAGTGGATGGAGATGACCATAATGAGCCTATCGCCGACTCGGTGCGAGGTATTCTGGATGGACATATTGTTCTAACGAGAGAATTAGCTATGCAGAACATGTTTCCGGCAATTGACATTTTGCAATCCGTTAGTCGGGTTATGAATGATGTTGTCAGCCCTGACCAAAAAACTTTAGCCGGACAGGTTCGTGAATATATCGCTATCTATCGTGATGCTAAGGATTTAATTGACATTGGGGCATATACTCCGGGAAGTAATCCTAAGATTGATGCAGCCATTGCTCATATGGATCGTATTCAAGGTTTTTCACGGCAAATGGTCGACGAATATGTTACCTATCCAGAGATGCTTAAACAATTGCAAGGGATTTTTAGTTAGGGTGAGTACCGGATCAAGGAGTGAAAGCAATGGCGCGATTTCGGTTTCGCTTAGATGCAAGCCTTCAAATAGCTCAACAGGTCTTTGAATCAGCCCAACAAGAGTACGCTTCGGAGCTCCAGCGTTGGCAGAACTATGTTCAAGCCTTTAAGAATCAACAAACATGTTATCACGAAGCCCAAGAAGGCCAGCGGGAGGCCGGGCGGCACCGCCCGGAAGAACTGGGAATTTGCCAGGTCTATGCATTGGAACAAAAACGGAAGCTTCGTCAATGTGAAGCAAGGCAGCGAGAACAAGAAATTATCCTAGAGAAATCCCGGAATTATTTATTAGAAGCACATCGTGAAGTGGAAAAGTACGAGCGTCTCAAAGAGAAACAAGCAACCGCCTTTCGAGAAGCTGAGTTGCAAAAGGAACAAAAGATACTAGATGAGACTGGACAAGTCCTTCACTGGCTTGGCAGAAAAGCTATCAGTGAACTTGTCTAGTTAAAGAAGTTATGATTTATGATGATCGGAAGGGATGAAGTTATGATTTATGTTACTCGTTTAAATGGAAAACAATTTGCTTTGAATCCCGACCTAATTGAACTAATGGAAGAAACCCCGGATACGGTCATAACCTTAACGGGAGGAAATAAATACGTGGTATCAGAGGCAATCGAAGTTCTCATCGAACGTATTGCCGAATTCCGCAGACGTTGTTATCAGACTTATAAAGTGGAGGAGCAATAAGATTATGAACCGAAAATCCTTAATTTTTGTGATCATTTCCTTGTTCATAGGAGTGGGTCTTGGAACCGGAGGAACTCTCGGAGTTCAAAAGTTTTTCTTGGGGACTTCGGAAGAAAGTTCTAAGGCCCATGTTAAGGAAATTAAAAAGACCGGACCGTTGCTTCCCATTGGGGAGTTTACAGTGAACTTGCAAGGCGGAGGCTTTCTAAAAGCTTCAATAACCGTCCAAGTGACTGATGATAAGGTAGCAGAGACGTTAAAAGAGGAAGACGCATTCTTAAAAGACCGGGTCAATACTGTTTTAGCGAATAAAACTCTTGCTGATGTACAAAATTCCACAGGTCGAGAAAAGTTACGTGAAGATTTAGTGGAAAAGCTGAATGAGGTTGCTGAAAATCATGTAACGGATGTGCTGTTTTTATCCTTGGTCTACCAATAACGTGGTTCGACGATGTTCGTCGGTGGAAAAAACGCGAATACCGGAATTATTGTGGCTAATTATCAAAAGAGTATGTGGTTTTACCACATTTCTGAGAATATAATTCAAACCATGACTAGCGAATATTGAAAATCAAATTGAAGGGGGGGATTTGATGGGAGACGTCTTGTCCCAAGCTGAAATTGATGCTTTGCTCAATGCGCTGTCCGATGGACAAGTCGACGTTGAGGAAATGAAGACAACTAAGACCCAAAAAAGGATTCGAGTGTATGATTTTAAGCGTCCGAATAAGTTTTCCAAAGATCAGATTCACTCCCTGCACAATATTCATGAGAATTTTTGCAGAGGGCTTACAACTTTCTTTTCTGGGAACTTACATTCGGTTGTTGAGAGTTCAGTTATATCAATTGAGCAAATCACTTATGATGAGTTTATTCGATCCTTGCCTAATCCCACTTGTTTAGCTTTGTATTCTTTAAGTCCTTTAGAAGGTACGCTATTATTAGAGCTTAGCCCATCCCTCACCTTTGCGGTGGTGGATCGCCTTTTAGGGGGACAAGGGGAAGGAACTGAGAAGAATCGAGACCTAACGGAGATAGAAAAGACAATTATTGAAAATCGATTAGTTCAGATGATTAATATCACTGAAGAGGCATGGGCAGAAGTATACGAGCTAAAACCACAGTTTTTGTCCATGGAGTCAAATCCTCAGTTCACTCAAATTGTTGCTCCCAATGAAATGGTTGTACTGATTACTCTAGAGGTTAAGATTGGTGAGGCAATAGGGATGATTAATATCTGTATGCCCTATCTCGTTCTGGAACCTATCTTAGATAAATTAAGCACTTTTTTCCTCTTTTCTACAGAGGCTAAAGTTACGTCTCCCGAACAAGTACAAGCGATCCGCAAAAAAATTGAATGGGCGAAGGTGGATATGGTCGCTTTCCTGGGTCATTCAGAGATTTTAGTCAGAGATCTGTTGGAGCTGGCTAAGGGGGATGTCATACCATTGAATCAATCCGTAAAGGATCCGTTGCCAATCTATGTGGGAGATTTCATGAAATTTAAGTCTCTTCCCGGTTTAAACGGAGAACATCTGGCTGTTCAGATTACAGAAATTATTGAGGAAGGAGGGGAACAAGATGGGTAGTGGATCTCTCACCCAAGAAGAGATTGACGCGCTGTTACGGGGAACCTTAGAACCAGACCTAGATACACCGGCTGAATCAGAACCGGTAATACCTATAACGACATCAGCACCTGCTTCGGCAGCATTTGACTTTCTTAATGAGATGGAACAAGATACTCTGGGCGAAATCGCCAATATTTCCATGGGTACCGCAGCCACCACATTATCCCAGCTCTTAGGCAAAAAGGTTGATATTACAACTCCGAAAGTAGATTTGACGACCTCAGAACAGATTCGTCAGGATTATCCGATCCCTTCCGTAATATGTGATGTCAAATATAAAGTTGGAATTGAGGGTTCGAATCTCTTGATTCTTTCTCAACGGGATGGGGCAGTAATTGTTGACCTGATGATGGGAGGGGACGGGAAAAATCCTTCCCCCGAGCTTTCAGAACTTCAAATAAGCGGTATTTCCGAGGCAATGAACCAAATGATGGGTTCTGCGGCAACTTCAATGTCAACTATGTTTAATGCCATGGTAGATATTACTCCGCCGAATTTAGTCCTTAACGATATGCTGGATGGCAAAGATGTCATTCATGACTTCCTGCCTCTTGAAGAACCTCTAGTTCGGATTTCTTTCCGAATGGTTGTGGAAGATGTTATTGACAGTACTCTTGTTCAAGTGATTCCTGTCAGTGTAGCCAAAGGTATGGTCGATAAGTTGATGGGGGCAATGGGGGGGGGCAGTTCCACGGCTTCAACCGCAGAGTCTGCTGCCACTTCTCAACCGGCACCAACTCCTGCACCGACTGCTTATGATAATCTTCAGGCATCTCCACCGCCAGTCTATCAAACTCCCGTCTATGATACGTCACCATATCCGGCACCTAATGATTATCCCGCCTATGGGATGGGTGGTCAGCCTAATGGTCAGTATAGTAACCAACCGAGAGTTCAGACGCCTGTTCAACCCGCTCAATTTGCACCGCTTCAGCCAGGTTCGCCCATGCCCCACCCTGATAATCTAAGTTTAATTTTAGATGTGCCCTTGCAGATAAGTGTTGAATTGGGGAAAGCGAAAAAAACCATTAAGGAAATCCTTGATATGGGACCTGGATCAGTCATAGAGCTGGATCGCTTAGCAGGTGAGCCTGTGGATATGATTGTTAATGGTAAGTTAATAGCCAAATGCGAGGTAGTTGTGATTAATGAGACCTTTGGGATAAGAATTACGGACATTGTACATCCGTTAGAACGGATGAATTCTCTAAGATAGTGCCACTTATAAAAGTGAGCATTGAAAAGATAAAGGAGGAAATGTTAATGAGTTCTACAATTATGATCGTTGACGATGCTGCATTTATGAGAATGATGCTTAAGGACATTTTACTGAAGAATGGGTTTAACGTAGTTGGTGAGGCTGAAAATGGGGCTGTCGCAGTAGAAAAGTATAAGGAACTGCAACCGAACCTCACGATTATGGATATCACAATGCCGGAAATGGATGGGCTTCAAGCAGTTAAAGAAATTCGTAAATTTGATGCCAGGGCACGGATTATTATGTGCAGTGCAATGGGGCAGCAATCCATGGTTATTGAAGCGATTCAATCAGGAGCTAAAGACTTCGTTGTTAAGCCTTTTCAAGGGGAACGGGTTGTCGAGGCTGTTACGAAGGCGTTGAAATAATATGCCCTTTAACGAAGACCAACTGCTTCCTTCGAGTGGAACCGCTCCGGCGGTTACACCGTCTGTTTTCTCGTGGTGGGGGCTTCTGGGAACGTTAATGGTTTTTCTAGTTATTTTGTTTGTATCTCTATGGATTCTTAGGCGTCTTAATAAGGCTAACCTGCGAACCATGAGTGCTCCCTGGGCCAGGGTTCTGGATCGACAGATGTTAAGTGGACAACAAAGCTTGTATCTCGTAGAAATTGCCGGTCAGCTCCAAGTTCTCGGAGGCTCAGATCACCACTTGGTCAAAATCAGTGAAATCAATGATCCACAGGTTGCTGCTGAGATTCTCGAAGAGATTGCCACACGTCCTACTGAAAGAGTGGAAGGGTGGTTTCAAACGGTTCACAGCCTTTGGAAAAGAAGGTCACGATCAAAAGATCCATTCTCTGATGAATTGGAACGCTTGCTTGAGGAGGTCGAAAAATAGTGTCTTCTTCAGGCCGGAAAATTAAGCTATTCACATTAGGTCTATCTCTTGGCCTGATAGGTCTGGGAGTGTTGTCTAATCCCAAAATCGCCTGGGCTGCAGGCTTATCCTTAGATTTGGGAACTTCAGCACCGGAACAAACAGGTACCTCTTTACAGATTCTGATGCTTCTAACCGTCCTTTCCTTAGCTCCGGCCATTCTTATGATGATGACTTCTTTTACCCGGATTATTATTGTGTTGTCATTTGTGAGAAACGCCTTAGGAACTCAGCAATTGCCTCCGAACCAAGTACTGGTGGGTTTGTCGCTTTTTCTCTCTTTCTTTATCATGGCCCCCACTTGGAACCAGATTAATACCAATGCTGTACAGCCCTATATGCAGAATCAGATCACTCAGAGTGAAGCTATCGATAGGGCGGAAGAGCCTTTGAGGATGTTTATGTTTAAGCAGACACGGGAAAAGGATTTAGAACTTTTTGTAGGTCTCTCTAAGATGGAGCGACCAAAAACCTATAGGGAAGTTCCCACTTATGTTCTCATACCTGCCTTTGTGATCAGCGAACTGAAAACAGCTTTTCAAATGGGTTTTGCCATATTTATTCCCTTTATTGTTATCGATATGATTGTGTCCAGTACCTTAATGTCAATCGGTATGATGATGCTTCCTCCGATGATGATTTCTCTGCCGTTTAAACTACTTCTCTTTGTCTTAGTAGATGGCTGGCATTTGGTGGTTGAGTCTTTAGTAAACAGCTTTAAATAGTAGAAAGGGGGAAAAACAGTGAGCCAAAACCAGGTGCTGTATATGGCAAGAGAAGCGGTGGGAGCGGTACTTCTTGTGGGAGGCCCAATTCTGGGAGTTGCCTTATTAGTGGGTCTTCTGGTCAGCATCTTTCAATCTATGACCCAAATTCAGGAGCAAACACTTTCCTTCATACCTAAAGTGATCGCAGTAGCAGCAGTAATGCTCTTATTGGGCCCCTGGATGCTTTCTGTTTTAACTGTCTACACTACGAATTTACTCACTCAACTGGCAGCCTTCGGAGGTATGTGAACTCGTGGTTCATGATTAAATTAGTTCTTAGTTAATAACCAACGATACTAAGAACCTTCGAACCTCTGATCTTCAATCACAATCACCGATCTCTAACTTACCTCTGACTTCGAACTGCGAACATCGAACCACGAATATCGAGTTGGGGGTGAAAAATTTGAGTCTGGCCCAGTTGCTCCAATGGAATTTGTCCTTATTCATACTGATCTTATCTCGCTGGGCTGGCATGATCATGTTAGCTCCCGTCTTTGGGGCCAGAGGTGTCCCTGGGTTGGTGAGATTGGGGCTGGCTGCAAGCATCACTCTGATTCTTTATCCGCTCATACACGCTGCTAATCCATCAATTCCTAATGAGTTGTTTCCTTATGTTGCGGTGGTTATTAAAGAAGTTTTGGTTGGATTAGTCATTGGTTTTTTAATTTATTTACTAACAGCAATTTTACAAGGGGCAGGGCAGTTAATTGATTTTCAAATGGGCTTTACCATGGGGGCAGCGATTGATCCGGTCTATGGAGTACAAAGCCCTATGATGGGTAACTTTCAAATGATTTTGGCGACCATGCTTTTACTTTCAACTAATTCACACCACTATTTAATTGCCGCTATGGTCAAGAGCTATGCCTATATTCCTATTAACCCTACAAATCTGCCAAGTAATTATCTCTTTTATGCTCAGATTATCGGTCAAGTTTTTTCCTTAGCGGTTCAACTTGGAATGCCAATTTTTGGAGCACTCTTGGTCTCAGATGTTGGGGTGGGACTTTTATCGAGGACTGTACCGCAATTAAACATTTTTTCAGTCATTTTCCCAGTAAAAATTGTATTCGGACTTTTAATTTTATTTCTTTCACTGCCCTTTTTTGGAGAAGCAGTTGCTAATTTGTTTAATATAAATATGTCTTGGGTTCTAAAACTTTACCAGGGGTGGAAGCAGTGAGTGAAAAGAAACATCCCGCCACGCCAAGGCGCAAAGAGGAAGCGAGGAAAAAGGGACAGGTTTTTAAGAGCCAGGAAGTTATTTCTGCCTTAATGCTTGTCGGTCTCGTAGCTCTTCTTAAGTTTTGGATTCCATCCATGCTTCTTCGCATGGAGCATTTATTTCCCTATGTACTGGGTCTATCATCAGAATGGACCGAAGGTTCTGTGGCAAGCTTAATGCTAAACATTCTTTGGTTAGGTATTCAGATCATGGCACCGATTTTTGGCACAGGACTTGTGATTGCTTTGTTCTCAAACTATATCCAAGTTGGGGTGCTTTTTACCTTTGAGTCGATGAAGCCTCAAATCTCTCGTCTAAGTCTGATTAGTGGTGCAAAAAGGATGTTCGGTATCAAAGCCTGGGTTGAACTGGTGAAATCGCTGATGAAGGTGCTTCTGATTGGTTATTTCCTATATGCCAGTGTTCGTGATCGACTTCATATCTATCCTGCTCTGCAGCAACTCAGTGTAGGACAAGGGGCTGTATTTTTGGGCGAAGCCTTAATGGAACTTGCCTGGAAAATATCCTTATCTTTTTTAGGGATTGCAGCCTTTGATTACATCTATCAACGCTGGGAATATGAAAAAAACTTACGCATGTCTCACGAAGACTTGAAGCAGGAGTATAAACAGACTGAAGGAAACCCAGAGTTGAAAAGTGAGCTAAAGAAACGTCAACGAGCAATGGCCATGAGCCGGATGATGCAGGATATGAAACAAGCAGATGTGGTGGTTACTAACCCAACTCACTTTGCTGTTGCCCTTCGTTACGATGCTAAAGTACAGAGTGCCCCTTTTGTGGTGGCCAAAGGTCAAGACCAGGTTGCCCTGAAAATGAGGGAATTGGCCAAGGAATATGGGATTGTGATTATGGAAAACAAGCCGCTGGCCCGTGCTCTGTATGCACAGGTTGAGATCGGACAGGGCATACCGGCGGATCTTTATAAGGCCGTTGCTGAGGTTTTGGCATTTGTGTATCGCTTGAAGAAGAAAAAGAGGGCGTCCGGGGCATGAATCAATTTGGGGACATGAATGGAATGAAATTGTACCTTCACTAAAGCTTCCAGAAGTGGGTATGAGGGTTTGGCTTGATGGTTCATTTGGGAGAAAGGAGGAAGGATCATGGCTACGAGTGTTAAGAAGCGGATTTTAGATAATACAGATGTTATTGCGGCTTTGGGCCTGGTAAGTATCGTGGTCATGATGGTTGTTCCTTTGCCGTCGGTGCTGTTAGACATACTGATTACCTTAAATATTACTGCCTCAGTTCTGACCCTAATGCTGGCGATTTTCGCTCAGGATCCCTTAGAGTTTTCTTCACTACCTTCCCTATTGCTGACGTTGACTTTGTTTCGATTATCTTTGAATATCTCGGCGACTCGTCTCATTCTCTTGGACGGCCATGCCGGTGAAATTATTCAGCAGTTTGGTGAATTCGTCATCCGTGGGGATGCTGTTGTTGGTTTTATCATCTTCATTATTTTGGTTCTTGTCCAATTTATAGTTATTACCAAAGGTGCCGAACGTGTCTCGGAAGTGGCAGCCCGCTTTACCTTAGATGCTATGCCCGGAAAACAAATGTCTATTGATGCAGACCTGAATGCTGGGATGATCAATGAACTGCAGGCTCGTGACCGGCGTAAAGGGATTCAACAGGAAGCGGACTTTTATGGTGCAATGGATGGTTCCACCAAGTTTGTTAAAGGGGACGCTATTGCTGCAATCATTATTTTATTTATTAATATTATCGGGGGTTTCGTTACCGGAGTTTTGGTGCAAGATATGCCCATGTTGGAAGCACTTCATAAATACACTTTGTTGACGATTGGTGAAGGACTTGTTTCACAGATTCCAGCCCTCCTGATTTCTACAGCTACCGGTTTAGTAGTTACCAGGGCTGCCTCAGAAAGTAACCTAGGGAGCGATTTGTTCAAACAATTGTTTACAAAACCAAAGGCCTTATTCATTACAGCCGGAGTGCTAAGTATGCTGGCATTACTAGGCTTGCCCAGACCTCCATTATTTATGGTGTCTGCAGCGTTGATTGGTGTGGGAGTGATGCTGCAGAGAAACTCTAAGGTATCTGTGGTTGAGGAATCGGCGGCAGCCCGGGAGACGGAAATTGAAGAGAGCAAGAAACCGGAGAATGTCTTAAACCTTTTGCAGGTTGATCATATGGAACTGGAATTAGGTTATGCCCTTATCGCTTTGGTTGATGTCCAACAAGGCGGTGACCTGCTGGATCGAATTGTTCTGATCCGCCGCCAGATTGCCAGTGAATTGGGTTTCATAGTTCCCGTAATCAGGGTTCGAGATAATATGAATTTACAGCCCAATCAATATGTCATTAAAATTAGAGGGGCTGAAATCGCCTCGGGAGAGATTTTGGCAGATCATTACATGGCTATGAGCGGAGGCTTTGATGACGAAGGGATCCCGGGTACTCCGACAAAAGAACCAGCCTTTGGACTTGATGCTAAATGGATTAACTCCATGTACCGTGAGCAAGCAGAGCTTAATGGCTGGATGGTTGTTGATGCACCTACTGTCTTGGCAACCCATATCACGGAAGTGATTAAAACTCAAGCCTGGGAAATCCTCAGCCGTCAGGATGTTAAAACTCTCATCGATCATGCTAAGGAATTAGCACCGGCTGTAGTCGATGAATTGATTCCAGACTTGCTCAGTCTGGGCCAGGTTCAAAAGGTTCTTGCCAATTTGCTTCGAGAAAGAGTCTCTATCCGGGATATGGTTTCTATCCTTGAAACCCTCTCAGATTATGCCCAAGGTACAAAGGACATAGATCGCTTAACAGAACATGTCAGGCAGGGCTTGGCTCGGCAAATTTTGCAACCGCTACTTGGGAAGGATAAAAGCTTACCGGTAATGACCTTGGATCCACAGATTGAGCAGCAAATTTTAGATAGCATTCAACCTTCAGATTATGGGACTTATTTAGCCCTTGACCCCAAGATTTTGCATGTACTCATGCAAAATCTTACTCGCGAGGTAGAGAAGGTCGTTCTCAAAGGCTTAACTCCTGTGATTGTCTGCGCTCCGCTGGTAAGGATAAATTTAAAGAGGGTCACAGAGCGACAGCTTCCGCAACTCATGGTGCTTTCATATAATGAATTGGTCCAAGGAGTACAAGTACAAGCTGTAGGAATGGTGGGGATGGATCGTGCGAGTTAGACGATTTGTAGGAGATAATGTGTCGGAAACCATGGGAAAAGTAAAAAGGGAATTAGGATCTGATGCAGTTATCCTTCAGACCCGTGAATTTAACGATGGAGGGTTCTTTGGCCTGTTTGGCAAAAAGAAAGTGGAGATTACTGCTGCTATAGAAGAAGCACCGGTTATTGCCCAGAAAACTCCAACCTCAAACTTTGGGCATGAAGCCGAAGCAGTAAAACCGCCTTTGCCCAGACAAGTTCTTGATACAAAAGAACAATCTCAAGATCTACAAGCTGAAATTAAGTCTATGCGTCTTTTGCTGGAGCAAATGAATAAGCAAATGAAAGAACGAACGGACTTAAAAGAGGAAAAAAGTGATTGGCCCTCTGCTCTTCAGAGATGGGTAGATCATTTACGAGGGCGAGGGATAAGCGAGAGCCTTGTGAAGCGTTTGGTTAGTCACGTCCAACATACTTTGTCCTCAGAAGAATGGGCTGATGATGCCAAGGTTTACGCCCGCCTGGAAACCAATGTCTGTCAACTGTGCGGACAGATTGGGCTTATTCAACCTGGGATTGAGAAGCCAAGGATAGTAGCCTTGATTGGGCCTACTGGGGTAGGAAAAACAACGACCATCGGTAAACTTGCGGCAGGTTTCAGTATTGTGGACAAACGTAGGGTGGCTTTAATTACTGCTGATACTTATCGGGTTGCAGCTGTGGAACAACTGAAAACCTTTGGAGAAATTATTGGTGTACCTGTCGAAGTTGTCATGACTCCCTCAGGCTTAAGTGAGGCCTTACAACTTCATTCAGATAAAGAACTAATATTTATCGATACTGCTGGGCGGAGCCCACACCATGAATTGCATATGTCAGAACTGCGTTCTTTCTTAGATGAAGCCCAGCCTGACTTTACTATGCTTGTTATGAGTGCCAGCACTCAATCGGCGGATCAGTATCGGATCTATAAGCGATTTGAAGATTTGACCACACATTTGATTTTTACCAAATTGGATGAGACAGGCAGTGCGGGATCAATCCTAAATTTGATAGGGCAGACGACACTTCCAACTGCCTATCTAACCAATGGACAGAATGTCCCTGATGACATAGAGGCAGCGACCCCTCAGCGTTTGGCGCGCTATATAATTGGGGAGGAAATGCCTCATGCATGATCAGGCTAGTGCATTGCGAGATCTGGCATCTCGTGAAAATACCCAAAAAAGCAAAATGAGAGTGATTGCTGTAACAAGTGGCAAGGGTGGGGTCGGTAAAACTAGTTTTACTGTTAATTTAGCCCTCGCCTTAGCTGAATATGGGCAACGTGTTGTTATCCTGGATGGAGATTTAGGTCTTGCTAATGTGGATATAGCCTTTGGTCTATCAGCCCGTTATACAATCGAACATTTGTTATCTGGGGAAAAAACTATAGAAGAGATATTGCTGATTGGTCATCGCGGGATTGGGATAATACCCGGAGGATCTGGGGTGCAGAAGTTAGCTGATTTAGAAAGGGATAAATTAAGAAATGTCATTGCCAATCTAGGGCGTTTAGAAAAGATGACAGATCTGCTGATTATTGATACAGGAGCGGGGTTAGGTCACATCGTTATTAACTTTTTACAGGCCGCTGATGATGTGATTTTGGTAACAACCCCGGAACCGACGGCCTTAACAGATGCTTATGGTTTGCTGAAATCTTTACGAGTGGAAGCCGGCGATGTTCCAATTCACTTAGTCGTTAACAAAGTGCGCTCAGAAGCAGATGCCTTGGCAACGTACAAACGTCTGGAAACTGCTGTTCAGAAATTTTTAGATGGCTCTCTAAACTATTTAGGATATGTCTACGATGATTCCTTTGTAGGTCGTTCAGTTATGCAGCAGGATCCTCTGGGAATTAGTTATCCAGACAGCGCAGCCTATAAGTGCATTCAGTGGATTGCCGGTAAAGTTGCCGGGATATATGTCCATCCACCTCGTCAAGCCGGAGGGGTAAGAGGGTTTTTGAGTAAGTTGTTAAGATCATTTTAAATTAGTCCTCTCTACAGACAAAGATGTGAACCATTAATTAAGTCATATTCGAACTACGAACCTCGAACTACGAAAAGGGGGTGACGACTTGTCATATAAAAAGAAGCTTTTACACGGACTGGCGGTAGAACTTGCCGTATTAGAAGGGGAGTATCAAGGGAATTACCGCTCAAAAATTGAAGAAGTAGGTGAAAGACTCCTTTCTGTAGGAGTTCCCTTTGAACATGGCGAGTTGGTTCCTGTACGCGAGGGTACTAAAGTAAAGATAACCTTTTGTGATGAAACAGCTGTCTATTCCTTTGAAGGAAATATTATGCAAAGGATTGCAGTGCCGGTTCCAATATTGGTTTTGGTATTGCCCGACACTGTAGAAAAAGTTCAGCGGCGACATTTTGTCAGAGTCCCAGCCTCTTTCCCTGTTTTCTTTAGAATGGTGACACGAGAGGGGTTAAGTGATCTTTACAAAGCCATAATGCTTGATTTAAGTGGCGGAGGAATGCGGTTTTCTACAAAAGAACTTGTAGAAAACAGAGCATTGCTCTATGCGCAATTTTCTTTACCCAATGGGGAGATCCAGACACCGGTTCGTGTCTGTCGGGTTGTCAGGATCGAAGATACTAAAAAATATAGTATTTCAGTAGAATTTCATGAAATCTCAGAACGTGAACGAGATAAGATTATTCGCTGCGTCTTTGATATTCAAAGGGCAATGCGTAAGAAAGGTTTGGTGTAAATGAAGATTACACAATTCCAATTGGACGCTTTACGTGAAATCGGAAACATAGGATCTGCCCATGCAGCGACAGCATTATCAACCCTTTTGCAACGCCGTATTGACATGTCCGTACCTGAAGTTTGGGCGGTTCGTTTTGAGGAACTTTCTGCGATTGTTGGACAGTTGGATGATCCTCAGGCAGTGATCTACGTTAAAGTTGAGGGAGATGCTCCCGGAAAAGCAGTATTTTTCTTTCCGGTAGAAAGCGCAGAAATCGTGGTGCAGTTATTATTTGGAACCAACGAACCGATGGATCTTTATATGGGAGAAATGGCCCAATCGGCTTTAAAAGAAGTGGGAAATATCTTAGTGAGTTCTTTTATTATGGCCTTAACCCAATTTTCAGGAATCCCTCTTCAACCTTCGGTACCTGCTTTGGCAGTGGACATGATCGGTGCTAGTTTAGATGCGATTTTCCTCGAAGAAGGGGTACTTGATGATACGGTCTTATTTATTGATACACAGCTTACGGGAATTCCTAAAATCGAAGGGCAATTTATCTTTTTACCTGAAGAAGGGTCATTGAAGAAATTGTTGGGGGCCATGGGAGTATGAATGATGTAATTACTGTTGGGATGGCTGATTTTAAAACGGCTGTTGCTCCGATTCTATTATTAACCGCTGGATTAGGATCTTGTATCGGAATCTGCGTTCATGATCCGATACTAAAAGTTGGTGGGATGGCTCATATTATGCTGCCAACGGCTAATGGAAGCCTGGGGGGCAACCCTGCAAAATATGCGGATACAGCACTGGAGTTATTAGTTAGAGATATTATGAGTATGGGAGCCAGTAAGTCTCGTCTGCGGGCTAAAATGGCTGGTGGTGCCCAGATGTTTTCATTTCCGGGAAAGCCACCGGTTCTTAAGATTGGGGATCGCAATGCTGAGGCAGTTGAGCAGGAACTTAAGAGGCATGGAATTCCTCTTTTGGTAGCGGATGTGGGCGGAAGTTTTGGTCGCACGATTCATTTTAATGTGGGGACAGGAGACTTGCATATCAGAACGATTAATCATGGAGAAAAGGTGGTTTAATGAACCTCCAGAACAGAGAACTATACCAAGTTTGGTCTATGCGCCTCTCTATAGGTATTATGATTATTGTCTTAGTCCTAAGCTGGCTTAATGAGATTAAGCTCTTTGATTTAATGATTCGGGCAGCAATTTCCTTTGGGGTTATGTACTTATTGATGACAGGAACACTTACTTTGTTCGAAAGAACTGCTCCTCAGAAACCTGAAGAGGGCGAAATTGATCCTGATAACGGTCGTGGGGCAAATATTGATTTCTCAGTTGGAGATGATGAGATTCAAGCTCCAGTTGGAGATGATGAGATTCAAGCTCCATCGGGACAAGAGGCGGCATTTCCTGGGCAGGTTGACCGTAAGCTAAGTTCTGGGCTTCCGGATAGCGAGCGTCAAGCTGAAATTGTAAAACGAATGGGTTGGGATTAATCGTAATTCGATATTTGATATTCGTGTTCGAAGGGCAACGACTAGATATCCGCGGCTACTTTTGAAAAAAACCGTAAATGGGGATTACGAGGTTCGAACCACGAACTACGAACCTTGAACAACGATTTTGGGGGTGAGTAAGATTTGATACCGAATGCCTATGAAACCGCTTCACGAGTGCCTTGGAAACAAGAGCATATTGAGAGATATTTGCCGTTAGTTAAACGAATTGCAGGGCGTTTAGCAATTTCCCTGCCCCCTCATGTCGACGAGGATGATATCATTGGTTATGGTGTTTTTGGTTTACTCGATGCCTTGGAACGATTTGAAGCAGCGCGAGGGTTTAAATTTGAAACTTATGCCACAATTCGTATCCGGGGTGCGATGATTGATGGACTCCGAACTATGGATTGGGTTCCCCATTCGGCAAGACAGAGGGTAAAAAAAGTTCAAGACGCTTTTGCTGAGTTAGAATATCGGTTGGGCAGGGCGGTTACAGCGGAGGAAGTCGCAGATTTGCTGCAAGTAGAGGTCGTCGAAGTTGAAAACATCTTGGCTCAAGCACAAATCTTAACCTTGACCTCCTTTGATGAAACAACCGTGGATAATGATGGAGATAGCAGTGGCACACCTCTGAATCTGCTTGTAGATACAGAGGCCCAAGATGCTTATCAAGCGGTTGAGAAAGACGAACAAAAGCAGATTCTTGCTGTTGCTATTGATAAATTGCCAGAAAAGGAAAAGTTAGTCGTCGCCTTATACTATCAGGAAGAATTAACTCTGAAAGAAATTGCTGCAATTATGAAACTTTCTGAATCCAGAATATCTCAGCTTCATTCTCAGGCGATCTTAAGGCTCAGAGGAAGACTTAGTCGACAAAAGAAGAATTTGTTTTAAATAAGGGATCATCCTAATGTTTTAACAAGATTTTGACGATATAAGACTTAGAGTCTTATTGGGAGGTGATGGCTGGTGTCAAACATAAATGTCCTTTCGGATTCCTTCAAGGGCAGAATTAAAGTTGAAAACCCCTCGGAAGGAAAAGTTAGCTCACAAAGCTCAGCAAATGCTGCAGCACTCTTTGCATCATTTCTTGGCGATTTAATCCAACCAAATTCAGATCCGAAAGGGCAGAACTCTAAAGAAGGACAGGATAGCGAAAAAGCGCAGGGTGGAGGAGACCCTATTCAGAGCTTAGAAGAATCAAATGGGACGGGGATGCTCGGATATGGGAACTTTGCCTGGTTATTTCAATCACTGCCCATGTTTCAGAGTGATCTTCCGGCAGGCAAGGAAGCCAATTCCGGAGAAATTACGAGTCAGGGAATTGTCAATTCATCATTAGCTGAAGCTGATTTGATGAATCTAATATCACTTAACTCGGATGAGAGTATTGTGTTGAAACGGATGTCGGCGCAATACGCTCAGGGGGGTAACCTCGGAAATGCGGAATTGGATAAATATAGACAGGTAATAAACGATCTCTTAGCAGCACTATCTGGAACGATAACTGACGTCACTCCACAGGAGAGTGCCTCAGAAGTACAAACCACTAGAAACAACGAAATTCAAGAATTGGCTAAGCTCATTCAAGGTTGGACGACAGCACTAGAGAAGGATGGAGAATTAACTAATAGTCTAGTCAATTCGACAGTGCCTAAATCGGCTAAAGCAGAAAACCTTAACTTGGAAATAGCAAAGCTTCTTCAAGGATTGATCATGTCTGATGAGATTACTCAAGAGTCAGATAATGTCAATACCTCGAACTCCCAAAATAACGTAGGACGAAATAACATAAACCAATTGCTTGAAAGCTTTGCTGACAGCAGTGGTGATAACAATGGCACTGAACTAAACGCAAAGACTGCTACGCTTCTGGCAACTCTTTTCCCATTGTTAATGGACAGGGTTCGAGGAGAAAAAGTCCCTAAGAATTCCAACGAAGGACAACTAAGTAATCTGATGGGTTTGGCAGAAAACCATGAAGGCACTCTACTTACACGTAAAGATGGGACTTTTTCAACGAATACTCAACAAAGATCAGAAGGAACCAGTTTTTTGAAGCGAGGACTTTTGCAGAATTTCAACTCTCTAAGTGAAGAGATTAATAAAGCAAATCGCTCTAAAACCGACGTATCTGGCATACAAGATGATCAAACTCAATCTTCGAGCTTAGGAGTTGGGTCACCTACGAATATTGTCTCTTTTACTTCTTCTGACGTTAAAACAGCCGGATTACCACTATGGGAACAGATCTCAGGCGTAGTTCGTGAGCAAGTCATGAGTAACCAACACACTCTGAAAGAATTAGATATTCAACTCCATCCGGAGGAATTAGGAAAGGTTCGTATACTTTTGCGCTGGGAAGGCGGGCAAGTACATTTACAGGTACACGCTAATGAAGCGGCTACAGGGCAACTTCTCCAGAATCAGCTTTCTGATCTGCGCCACAACTTAGTAAACCAAGGTGTGAACTGTGGCTCGTTGGAAATGGGTCACAACGGAGAACGACAACAACAACAGCAGGGCGATGAGGCCAGAAGAACATTTCACCAGAATGAACCACTCTCTGAAGATGAGAAACAAGATGCAGTCTTCAATAATAGCGTTGGAGATAATCGGATAAATGTCACAGCATAGGAGGCTGCTATGAGTAACGTTAATGGGACAACTTACAAAACCTCTTCACCCAGCGGTACAAATACAAATGGAAGCCAAGGAATCGTAACAAATGATTCGCTGGGAAAGGACGATTTTCTCAAGTTATTGGTTGCTCAGCTACAAAATCAGGATCCTTTGAATCCTGTAGATAACAAAGAGTCTATTGCCCAATTGGCCTCCTTCAGTTCCTTAGAGCAGATGAACAATATTGCCACTTCAATGGAAACCTTGTCCAAGAGTATGAGCTTTTTTTCCCAACAGTCAGCCCTTACCCAAGGAGCGGCGATGATTGGTAAATGGGTAAGCGGAGTAGATGTTGACGGAGTCACCGTTATAGAGGGTACTGTCGAAGCAGTAAAGTGGCTTGATGGAGATCCAAAGCTTCAGGTTCGCAAGGCTGATGGATCTTTGAAGGATATCGAATTGGGGCTGCTGACACTTATTAAGGAGCCTACTCCTGTAGTTGCTCCGAATGTTGAGGAGCCAGTAGAAAATACAGAGGATGAAACAGACCTAGAGCTGGATACGGTATCGGATACAAATACTGATCCGGACACAGCCACAGAAACAGAAACAGATACAAGTAATGATAATGAAGATGTTATCAATACAGATGATAACACCGATACTGAAATAATTTAAGTCTATAAGAAACCTGCATGATGCAGAAAAACCACCAATGAGGAGGAAAAACATCTTATGATGCGTTCATTATATTCAGCCATTTCGGGGTTAAAAAACCACCAGGTCAAAATGGATGTTATCGGAAATAACATTTCTAACGTAAATACAACCGGCTATAAGCGGAGTAGAGTATCCTTTTCAACAATGCTAAGCCAGAACTTGAAAGGGGCTTCTGCCCCCACTGCGAACCAAGGCGGAACAAACACTGTGCAAGTCGGATTAGGAGTAATGCTGGGCTCTATCGACCAAATTATGACTCAAGGAAGTTCGCAATCAACAGGGAACGCCACAGATATGATGTTGCAAGGGTCCGGATTCTTTGTCTTGAATAATAACGGACAGCAGGTATATACTCGGGCCGGTGGATTCGGGCAAGATAGTGCAGGAACTCTTATTGATCCCGCAACTGGAGCCAAGGTTCAAGGGTATAGCTGGGGTGCGGATGATACAACCCCAGTTGTATGGGGGGCGGCATCAGATATTAGGTTTAAACTTGGAGATAAATTGGCAACAGATTCATTTTTCCCGATACGGGAGTCAGAAGATGGGCCAGTCCCTGTGGCAGACCTGGATGCTGCTAACCACCCAGAGTATGATTTTGGTATTACTAATGCAGAAAATCTGACTATTGATGGGATGACAAGGGTTCCGATAGGTTCTACCCCAGCGGAAGGTCAATTTTCATATGATCCAAGTAGTGGAATTTTAACATTTGCTTCGAACTTTGATTCAGCTTCCTCTTTAGCAACGATCCACTATATTGATCCTGCGGGTTCGGGCACTAACAATACGAATATAACTGTGGATAGTGCGACGCAGATAACTGTAGACTATCCGCCTCAAGCAGGAGCAAATGTTTATTTAGATGATCTTAAGTATACCTTATCGACTTCTGATACCCCTGGCAATGGGGAGTATGTCGTAAAATACCTCAACGGAAAATATCAAATTACGCTTGGGGTCAATCAAGAGGATGGGGTTACTCCAACTGATGCTGATGGTGCTGGCCTTATTAGTTATGATTTTACCAATAAAGCGCATACACTAACAGATTACAGTATCGACCAAAGTGGAGTAATTACCGGGGTATATAGCAATGGAGTAGACTCAGTGACCCATAAAATAGCTCAAATTGCTGTAGCCTCTTTTGCCAACGAAGCAGGCCTAGCGAATATTGGCGGTAATTTCTTTTCCACTTCTAACAACTCCGGTGCTGCCAGCATTGGTGCGGCTGGCGAAGATGGCCGAGCAAGTATTGTCTCTAATACTGTCGAAATGTCTAATGTCGACCTTTCGACCGAATTTACAGATATGATTGTAACCCAACGCGGCTTCCAAGCTAATTCCCGAGTAATCACTGTTTCAGACACACTCTTAGAAGAACTTATAAATCTCAAACGTTAAGAGCTAGACTGATATTAATGAGACGGAGGTTTGCCTAATGCGCCTAGTAGGGACTGCAATGTCTGGACTTCTGGCCCAGCAAACTGCGATAGATACTATCGGAAACAACTTAGCAAATGCTAATACTCAGGGGTATAAAGCAAGTCAAATGGCTTTTGTTGAGGCATTATCCACCGAGGTGCGATCAGGAAATGCTGTACCCGAACAACAAAACGGCAATGCAGTCGCTGCCTTCGATGTAGGTGCTGGAGTGCTTTATGGCTCCAGCAGCATAAACCTTCAACAAGGAAATTTGAGTAATACCGATCGTGTCTGGGATTTAGGAATAGACGGATCGGGTTTCTTTCAGGTTCAGAATCCGAATGGGGAAACCAGCTATACACGAGTAGGAGCATTTCAGCTAGATGCAGACAGACAGCTTGCTGATATGCAAGGAAATGTGGTTCAACCGGCAATTATGATCCCTGAAGGTGCATCTGAATTAGTGGTAGCTGAGAACGGGGAGATAACCGGAGTTATTGACGGGGAGGCTATGACATTTGGTCAAATTACCCTCGTTGGCTTCCAAAATCCCGGGGGTTTACTGAGAGCAGATAACAACCTTTTTATTCCCTCAGAAAACTCTGGCGAACCGCTGACTGGACAACCGGGAAGCCCTTTGGTCGGTAATCAGGTTTTAGGGGTTGTTCGAAGTCATTCTCTGGAACAATCAAATGTAGACATTGCAGCCTCTATGACTGATCTCATTCAGGCTCAAAGGGCTTATCAAGCGAATGCCAGACTAGTTCAGGACGGAGATAAAATGTGGGGGATTGCTAATTCCTTGAGGAGGTAAGGTCATGGCAGGTTGGTTAGACAGACCCGTACTAAATGTTTTGCAGACTGGACTTGATGCCTCATCATTGAGGCAACAAGTTCTGTCTAATAATGTTGCCAATATTGATACTCCCAACTTCAAACGATCAGATGTTAATTTTCAAATGGCTCTTGGTGCTGCCTTGGGTGAAGAGAGTTCGGTCTTACAAATGAAGCAGACCTCCCCTAAACACCTAAGCAGTATATCGGCTGAAATTGATGCATTAGGGATTGTCACAGATCGAACCACTTCCTTGCGCAATGATGGAAATAATGTGGACATCGATCGAGAGATGGCTAATGTTGCTGAAAATGGCTTGTATTATAACTCCCTTACTCGAGCTATCTCATCACAATTAGGCTTGATGAGAATGGTTATTAAGGGATAAAGGGGGATACAAATGATACGTGGATTATATACTTCAGCTACAGGAATGATAGCCGCGCAAACGCAAAGCGAAGTTATCGGAGATAATGTTGTCAACATAAAGACTGCCGGCTTTAAAGAACAGCTTGCCAGTAATATTTCTTTTCCCTCGAAACAGATTTATCGTATCGGGGGAGATAATACTTCTGTAGCCCTTGGTGGAATGGGGACAGGTCTTGGAGTCGACCAAGTAACCAGATCCAATGTTCAAGGATCGCTGGATGTTACGGATGCTAAGACGGACTTAGCCCTTAAGACATTAGGATACTTCGTAGTCCAGACTCCGGACGGAGATCGATATACTCGTAATGGGCATTTCCAGTTGGATAGCGAAGGTATGCTTAGAACGGCAGAGGGCTTTACTGTTCAAGGAGAAGAAGGTCCAATAGGGCCATTGAGCTTGGATTTCAGCGTTAGCTCTGAGGGTGTCATTTTTGATCAAGGCCAAGAGGTTAATCATTTGCGTATTGTTGAGATTCCTGAAGACGCCTTACAACGGGAAGGCCAATCCCTATATAATGCAACTGAAGGGGTTCAAGCAGCAGTTGGGGCTCAAGTTCAACAGGGTGCAATTGAAAGATCTAACGTAAATCTTTCCGGACAATTGGTAAATATGATGTCAGTGATGAAAGCATATGAAGCCAATCAAAAAGTAATTCAAACTCAGGATGAACTGTTAGGAAAAGCGGTTAATGAGGTTGGAAAGATATAGTTGATAATCATTAAACTAATTCCTGAACAAATTCTGGAGAACAATGAGGTATAAGGGTTAAACCGATAGTTTCCTAGTTGCCCAAAGAGTATAATTCCCCTATTACTTCTAGATTGGAGGTTACTCAGTGAACATTGCCCAAATGCTCCTTTTATATCAACTTCAAGAAATGAATTCTTCTTGGCAGTCTGCTCAAACTGATAGGATGGATCTGTCCGGTTCAAGTGACAGCAATAGTACAGCGCCGCTTTTATTTGCGACTTTACTAAAGGCAGCTCTAGGAGGAGTGGGGGATGCATCTCAAGGGTTTAACAATTTATTTCAATCTTCATCAAGAGTTGCCCAAGATAGTTACAACAATGCTCGAACTCCAGAGGTTAAAGGAAGTAACTCAAGTTCTCTGGATCATCTGATTTATTCTATGGCTCAAAAATATGGAGTAGACCCTAATCTGATTCAGGAAGTTGTCAAAGCGGAGTCGGGGTTTAATCCAAAGGCTACCTCACCAGCAGGGGCTATGGGCTTAATGCAGCTAATGCCGGGGACGGCAGCTTCTTATGGTGTAAATAATGCCTATGACCCTACGCAAAATTTAGATGGGGGAACGCATTTTCTAAAAGATTTGCTGAATCGCTTTGAGGGTAATATTCCTCTGACTTTGGCAGCATATAATGCTGGATCAGGTGCAGTAGAAAAATATAATGGAGTTCCACCATACAAGGAAACTCGGGCCTATGTACAGAAGATCATGGCAGGATTGAATAATGATTGGAAAGCATAGAATTGACTCCCGATAACTAGAAGTCAAGAATGTTATGTTACTAACGACAAAGGGCAATTTGGCAAAAGCCAAGGACTAAAATCTACGAGCTGATGATCGCTAAGCTAACGAACTGTAAGGACTTTGCAGGTATCTTCTAAATGAAAGTGAGTTGCTTGGTGAGAATTAGAGATTACATATTTCAAAAGAGGGATCAAGGTGGAGAGGATTGATAAGAATGATTATCCATAAGAGAGTTATGAATTTTGCAATAATGTTGTTCTTTGCAATAATTCTTTTAATAGCTAAGCCTTTTGACGTATTAGCGAATGGAGAAACTGTCAATACAATTCCATTATTTCAGCAAGCAGTTGCTGATAACATGAATAATCGAGAAACTGAATTTACAATAAATTATACTGGCGATGCTGATGAACTTATTAATCAATTAGATGAGGTTGTAACAAAAGCTGAAAAAAGTGATGATTATTTAAGTTTATCTTGGAAAGAAATTAACCATGTTATCACTGGCGAACCAGGAGATACTCAATTCAACTTTACTATTGAGTATTTTACTACGAAAGTTCAAGAGGATGAAGTCGATGTAAGAGTCCTACAAATCGCTTCATCGATTACCCACTCTGAAATGAATGATTTTCAGAAAGAGAAAGCTGTTCATGATTGGATTCTTGCAAACGTTAACTATGATGATGAATTACTTCAACGCACAGCCTATACGGCTCTAACCTCAGGAAAGACAGTTTGTCAGGGATATTCAATGCTTATGCTAAAGCTGTTAAGTGCTGTAGGAATTGAGAATAGGATTGTTACAGGATACATAGGTAGCGAATATCACGCTTGGAATCTAGTTAAACTTGATGGGAAGTGGTACCATGTTGATTCCACTAACAATGATGCGAATGCGGACAAAACTATATATTATAATAAAACAGACAACTATATGACTAACCACGGCTTTACGTGGGATAAAGTCACATTCCCTCAAGCGAATACTATAGCCCCCAATGTAGTAACGGGTATTAGTTTCAACGAACCTACGGTAGCAATTAATGTTAAAGCTAGTACTTCTATAAAACCAGTAATAACTCCATCCAATGCTACTAATAAAAAGGTTACATGGCAATCCGCTGACCCTGCAATTGCGAAAGTAGATGTCAATGGAAAAATAATTGGAGTGAAGGAAGGAAGAACTACAATAACTGCTAGAACCGCAGATGGAGATTTTTCTGGATCATTTGAGGTAATAGTTCAAACGGGTGTAGCAAAAATAAGTCTAAATAAAACAACAACAACGCTTAGTATTGGATATAGTGATGAACTAATATCGACTATTGCTCCATTGAATGCCGTTAATAGCAATGTCACTTGGAAATCAAGTAACTCGTCTATAGTTACGGTTGACGAAAATGGGAAGATTGAAGCATTAAAGTCAGGTAGAGCTGTAATCACTGTTACCTCTGAAGATGGAAATAAAAAGGCAACTTGTATTGTTACAGTACCGACGGAGGTAACAGGTATTAGCTTAGCAAAAACCAGTGTTACGATTAATATAAACGATAGTATTATTTTAAAACCAGTAATAACTCCGATGAATGCTACAAATAAAAAAGTAAATTGGCAATCTAGTGCCCCAACGGTTGCCTCGGTTGATCTTAGTGGTAGAGTTAAAGGATTAAGTGAAGGCGTAGCAACGATTACTGCTACAAGTATTGATGGAAGTCGTTCTGCAACAATGGAGGTAATAGTCCAAACAGGAGTTACTAAAATTGCTCTGAACAAAACAAAGACAACACTGGGTGTTGGAAGCAGTGTAAAATTAATTGCTACAATTAACCCATCAAATGCAACTAATGACAACATAATTTGGAAGTCAAGTAATTCGTCAATTGTAACGGTTGATGAAAATGGGAATATTGAAGCATTAAAGGCAGGAAGCTCTGTTATTACTGCAACTTCTGAAAATGGTAAAAAAATGGCAAGTTGCAGTGTTACTGTGCCAACAGAAGTAACCGGCATAAGTTTTGCAAAAACCACTGTGACTATCAATATAAAAGGCAGTACTTTTTTAAAGCCAATAATCAATCCATCAAATGCTACGACTAAAAAGATAAACTGGAAAACAAGTAATCCATCCGTTGCATCAGTAGATGTTAATGGAAAAATTCTAGGAGTAAGTGAGGGCGAAGCAACGATCACTGCTACAAGTGTTGATGGCAATTATTCTGCAACATTTGATGTTATAGTTCAAACTGGAGCAATTAAAGTCGAGCTGAACAAATCTCAGGTAAAGCTTAGTATTGGAAACAACGATCAGTTGCTAGCCACTATCAATCCAACCAATGCTACTAATGCAAACATTACCTGGAAATCAAGTAACTCAGCTATTGTAACAGTAGATGAAAATGGAAATATCGAAGCATTAAAGTTAGGGCGAGCTGTTATTACAGCAACTACTGTAGATGGTGGTAGAAGAGCATCTTGTATAGTAACCGTGATTAATTAATGTTTATAGTGATAATTGTTATAGTGGGGAGCGTGAAATACCGTTCCTCATTCGTTTTTTAGCTACTAAAAGTCCAAGTGTCCCTGTTTTTGTCGTCTGCTTATACTGCCTTAGTATCGGCATGTCATGGGGGCATAAAATTTCTGTAAAAGAGAAGGAGATTATGACTCTTTAGCGAATTTTATAGTTAAAAGCGAAAGAATTATAGGATGTTTAGATAAATCACGGTACTTTAGTCGATTCTGTAAAGGGGTAGGAAATGGCAGACTATTATGGCTATCTATGGAGTACGACTTGGCCCAATTTAGGCGTACTCTTTTTGATAATCGGAGTTATACTCTCCAGATTAGTTTGGAAATTTGTCACTACATGGCGTAATGCCCGCCATGTCTGGGGGTTCTTGCTCTTGTCGCTGAAAATGGTAATTTGGGTTGGAGTATTAGGTGTATATACTCAATTATTATTATTTTCCCAGCCGGATTGGTTCGCTAAGCCTGGCCTGATTGAAGGTACCGTTCAAGGAAAGAGCTTTGACACAGCTTCAAACATATATAGTGTGGATATACGTAGTGGTACTGATCAAACGAAATTGTTTATAGATTTTTTTGTTTATCAACGATTAAATATTGATGATCACGTTAAGCTAATGTATTTGCCTATAAGGCGTGAAGTCATACGCTGTGAAATAGTTAGCAGCTTGCTGTAAGTATGTTGGCTGAATCTGGTTGGAGAATCTTCAATGCAGGGGGGTACTGACGGTTGGCAAAGTCTAAAAATGGGAAAGACTATACCCATGTGCCCTAAATCTAAACTTTCTATAATAAGGTGGATAGTTCGGACATGATGTTTTAATACGCAGGGGTATGAACAAAGTGCAATCTTATTGGATTTCACAGAAAAAGTCTTGGCGTAATATGCTATAATGTGAATATGATAGAATATGTATATTCTAAAGTAAGAAGCGATGCGGAAAGGAGAGTGGGAATATGCGTGTCCAGAAAGTTAATGAGCATACCATCCGCATCTTTATCTCTTTAACAGAATTAACTGACAGGGATATTACGATGGCTGATCTATTTCAGCGGTCAGCTAAGACGGAGCAATTGTTCTGGGAACTTATCGCGCAAGCAAGGGAAGAGGTTGAATTTAACTTAGATCAACCTTTCTGGATCCAGGCTACAGTGGCGACTAATGATGAGTTTGTAATTACAATTATGAAGCAAGAAGATCAAATTGAGGGTTCTGTTAAAGAGAAAGCTGGCCGAAAAGTATCCAGAGGCCGAATTACGGAATTAGTCTATGTCTTTAACGACTTTGAAGATGTAATCTCGGCAATAGGAAGGCTACCGGAATTCGCTCAGCTTCGTTCGGGGTTGTATGAATTCGAAAATGAATACTATCTTGTACTCAATCGAATGGGTACAGGCAAGAAAAGGTATTTGGCAGAAGCAATCCTTGATGAATACGGTGAAATTGTAGGTATAACAAAGTCTTTCCTCACAGAACACGGAAAAGAAATAATTCGAGAAAAAGCCGTGCAGACATTGAATGCAGCTTTCAATAAGCCGACAGAAAACTAGACTCAAAAAGGGAAGCAATATGCTTCCCTTTCTTATACTAGGCTTAAAATCCTCACTCATCAGCCTGAACCTGAGGAATTTACGTAAGCCACCCTTTACAACTAATTTGAGATAATTCTAGTATCTTTTGATCAGGAGTTACAAAATACATAAATAGAAGTATGAAAGCCCTTTGACCATTAGCCACAAGAGAAAATAGCAGGTATTTGACGTAAACAATTGATGCAGACAGTTTTGCCTTTGAATTTATGTATTCTCATAGTCTTACCGCAAAAGATGCAAGGGGAGAATTGCTCTCTTGATTGTGGGCGTGCCTTGAAGGGAAGGATTACAGCTTGGTGAGATGGCTGTTTGATTGCGCAAGTTAAGTCAGGGCTAATATTAGACATGGAATACCTCCTCGAAATCAGAAGTCAAAGGTCAAAGGCAAAGGAGGCCTGATGACTATTGCTTCAGCAAGTGTGTTAAGTTTCCTTTATCATATGCTAATTCTGCTGTCGAAATCCTAAAAAGCTTGCGGGCTGGATTCAGGGAATTTGGTCGATAAAATAGTTCCCCTCTAAGGAGTTGATAATCAGTGGAACAAGAGATTCTTAGGCGCTTAAGGGCTCTTCCGGCTGTTCATGAAGTGCTCTCTCGCTTAGAAGATGAAATAGAATTCAGTCCATTTATGGCGAATGAGGGTTGGACGCCTCGCGTGACTCTGTATGTTCGACAGGTTCTACAAAGTATTAGGGAAGATATTAACCGAAATTACGCTAATCCTTTTGAAGAATTTGAAGCTGCTCTATGGCCCGCCATAAAAAAAGACCTTTTTAAAAAGTTGATCAAGGGTGAAACTAGTTTGCGGCGGGTAATTAATGCCACTGGAGTTGTTTTACATACAAATTGCGGAAGAGCCCTCCTGGCACCGGAAGTAGCCCGTTTTATTTCAGAACAGGCAGAACGATACAGTAACCTTGAGTTGAATATTCAGACTGGAGAGCGGGGGTCACGCTACGTTCATGTGGAGGAGCTGCTTTGTAAGTTGACTGGTGCAGAAGCAGCGATGGTAGTCAATAATAATGCTGCGGCGGTTTTGTTGATGATGAATACCTTTGCCCAAGGGAAAGAGGTCATCGTTTCCCGGGGGGAATTAGTGGAAGTTGGAGGCTCATTTAGAATTCCTGAGGTTCTAAAAGCTGGCGGAGCAAAATTAGTAGAAGTTGGAGCAACCAATAAGACTTGGCTAAAGGACTATGAAGCTGCTATTAGTTCGGAAACAGCAATGCTATTGAAAGTTCATACAAGCAATTACAGGGTTGAAGGATTTACTCATACTGTCTCAGGAGCGGAACTTGTAAAACTCGGAGAAGATAAGGGTCTGCCTGTGATGGAGGACTTAGGAAGCGGGAGTTTCTTCGATGGGGCTAATTTAGGCTTTCCTCCAGAGCCAACTATTAAACAAACTGTTAAAGCAGGTATCTCCCTTGTTACCTTCAGTGGAGATAAATTGCTTGGCGGGCCACAGGCGGGCATTATTGTTGGCAAAAAGAGTTTTGTCCAACAATTAAGGACCAATCAATTAACTCGAGCATTAAGAGTTGATAAATTAACTTTAGCGGCATTAGAAGGAACTCTTCGCTTATATGACAAGGGTGAATTCAATGAAATTCCCGTTTGGAGGATGCTCTCCGCTCCTTTGGATAAACTATATGAAGCTGCGTTTGAATTATTTACAACACTTCAGCCGAACCAAAAAATTGAAGTTAAGTTGCAAGAAGATGTCTCTCAGGTAGGTGGAGGAGCATGGCCAACGGTTGAGCTTCCTACCTGGGTATGTACGATTCGACCAAGACAGGGAAGCGTTATTGAATTAGAGAAGTTTTTGCGCTTAGGTTCAGTAGCCATTCTGTCAAGAATTCATAAGAATTGGATAGTAATCGATGTTAGAACTTTTCTGAAGGGTGATAGAGAGGAAGTTGTTAGGCGGTTAGCGGAGTGGGATCAATAAAAATGTAAGTTGGATTGGATAGGTTGAAGTAGCATTATTACAAGTTATACTGAAAGCGTGATAGTTTAGGATAATTAATATACTAAGGTGGTGTTGAAGATGGATCTGAATATCTTCCAGAATGAAACAACGGATAAGGTTAGGTTGACGCAGTTGTCTACCAAGGCCGGCTGAGGATGCAAGATAGGTCCTTCGGACCTAGCGCAAGTATTGCGCTATTTACCGCCTAATCAAGAGGATGCTAACCTATTAGTAGGTATGGAGACTTCTGATGATGCTGGGGTTTATCGGATTAATGCAGAACAAGCCATTGTACAAAGTGTTGATTTCTTCACTCCTGTTGTAGATGATCCTTATGCCTTCGGTCAGATAGCTGCCGCAAATGCCCTGAGTGATATTTATGCAATGGGGGCTAAGCCTCTAACTGCTATGAACTTAGTTTCTTTCCCGGTGAAGAAACTAAATATGGAAGTTTTAGCAAAGATTTTGCAAGGCGGCAGTGATAAAATTCGGGAATCAGGAGCGATTCTTGTAGGTGGACACTCTATTGATGATCCTGAACCCAAATACGGACTGTCGGTTACGGGGATTGTGCACCCAGACCATGTTTTGTCTAATGCTAAAGCTAAGCCAGGGGATATTTTGGTATTTACCAAGCCTTTGGGGGTTGGAATTATTACTACCGGGATAAAACGTGGCATCGTGTCACCAGAAGCGGAAGCCGAAGTCATTAAAGTTATGGCAACTCTAAATAAAGGAGCTGCTGAAGCGGCAATATCCGTCGGGGTACATGCTGTTACGGATGTTACAGGCTTCGGGCTGCTAGGCCATCTGCATGAAATGCTGGAGGCAAGTGGCTGCAGTGCTGATATCTATGCAGAGGCTGTCCCGGTTTTAGATAGTGTTTGGAATTGTATCCAACAAAAAGCCATCCCGGGAGGGACTCAGGCTAATCGACGTCATCTTGAGAATAAGGTGGATTTTGAAGCGGAGGTTTCAGAAGAACTTAGAATTGTCTTTTTTGATGCGATTACCTCTGGCGGGTTGCTAATCTCTGTTCCTGAAGATCGCGTTGAGTTACTAATTAAGGAACTACAGGCCAATAACGCTCCTGCTGCTGCCGTAATCGGACGAGTTAATCAAGGTGAGGGAGGCAGAATTGCGGTTTCCAGTCGTGCATGATAAAATACCGCTGTAACTGGTAAGGTAGCGGAGGGATAGAGATGAGAGATCTAGTGCAAACCATAGCTACTTGTTTTGAACAAGTAGCTTTATTTTTTCCCGGTGGGGATCCAAAAGCACAAGCAAGCTTTGAAAAAAGAGCAGTCTATTTGGACTCCAGAACTTATTCCAGAGAGCTTCTGGCAGATACCTTGCGAGAGTATCATCTCAATTTAGGGTCTAGTTCAGAAACCCTTAAGATGATTGAAGAACTAAGAAATAAAGAAACTCTTGCGGTGATCACTGGGCAACAAGCGGGAATTTTGACAGGACCTTTATATACCCTATATAAAGCCATGACTGCAATACTACTGGCTAAAGAACAGCGTGAAAAACTCGGACGTCCGGTTGTTCCAGTTTTTTGGATTGCCGGGGAAGATCATGACTGGCAAGAGATTCGTGAGACCTACCTGTTAAATTCTCAGGGAAATATTGTTCCTTGTCTACTGCCGGGTGACGGGGGCGGAAAATCTATTGGTCACCAAAAAGTACCCTCGTGGGAAACGATTGAAACACAACTATTAGACATGCCGGAGAGCGAATTTAGGTCTTCCGTTATTACGAAGTGTCGGCAGATAACCGAACAAGCTGAGAACTTGACTCAATGGTTTGCTTTAACATTGCAGTGGCTTGTACAGAAATGGGGGCTAATTTTTTTCGATCCAATGATTCCGCAATTTAAGCAACTGGCGTCGCCGATGTACGAGCAGATCTTAAAAATGCACGGAAATGTACGGGATGCCTTGGCCGAACGTACAAAAGAATGGGTCGACTTGGGATTTAAGCCTCAAATAAAGCCAACCGGCGGAGAGGTGAATTTATTTCTTTCTGTACCGGAACGACGAGCAATTCTCTTCAGGGAGGAATCGTTTTATCTGCGTGGACAAAAGAAAACATGGAGTTTGGATGCCCTTAACCAGCTGCTGACTGGAAATCCTGATAGTTTTTCTCCTAATGTGGTGACCCGTCCTATCGTTCAGGAATATCTGTTGCCTACCTTGGCTTATGTGCCCGGACCGGGAGAATTGAATTATTGGGCGCAACTTGGAGAAGTTTTTGCGAAGTTAGGTTTTATAATGCCGATCCTTTATCCAAGGCTCTCTGCAGTAGTTTTAACGGCTTCTTGGCAAAAATATTTAAAAAGGCAGGGACTAAAGCTTGAAGATGTGTACAGCGGTTTGCAGGAACATCGAAACCGTTGTATCCGAGAACAAGATATGCTAAATATTGATGAACGTTTTCAGCGTTTACGCAATCAGATAAGGAAGAGCTATGCTGAGCTTAAACCACTGGAGGATATCGATGTAAATGTAAATAAATGGCTGGAACGAAATGAGGCAAAGGTAAAATATCAGTTAGAGTATTTGGAAAGAAAGATTTGGCAGGCCCAGCGAAAACGTTGTAAGGATCAGTTAAGCCGCTTGCAACAGCTTGAAGATGGGATTACTCCTAACAATTCCAGGCAAGAACGGGTTTTGAATCCCTTAACTTTTGTGATGAGGTATGGACATAGCTTTGTGGATAGAGTTTCGGAAATCCCTCTGGGTGATTTTGACGAATATCCGATACTCATGTAAATCTAGGTGTGACAGAATTCTCACTTGAAGGCTCAATGTTCAGCGTTAAGGGAACAAGTTCACTATCAAATATCTTTTCTGCTTTCTTGAAGATTTTGTGAGTTTTCTTTCTTAAACGATAAAGTTGGGTATAATAGTATAAAGGAAGTTACTTAATGGAGTTGGTGCTGTGCTTCGTGCGATTAAGATAATCTTGATGGTTGTGACCTTTACTGTGGTTATAGCGGCTGGGGCAGTTGGATATATGGTATTTTTTGATTCAGGTAAGGAAACAAGCTGGGATAATAATAATTTATCAGATTCTATAGATGAAGGAATTAAAGATCGGGTTAGTGTATTGCTCATCGGAGCAGATCAACGTCCGGAACAAAAGAAATTTAGCACGGATACGATAATCCTAGCCAGCGTGGATCCAAAAACTAAGCGGACAAGCTTACTCTCTATTCCCCGGGATACGAGAGTCCTACTTAAAGGGCACGGCTACAAGAAAATTAATGAGATTGTTTCATTGACAGATTTAGATACTCTTGAGAAAACCGTGGAAGAGTTAACAGGGGAAAAGATAGCGGGATATGTCCAAACTAACTTTCAAGGATTTAAAAAGATTATCGATACTTTAGGCGGGATCACGGTCAATGTCGAGAAAAACATGTACTATGAGACTGGTGATGATGAGGATGGCTACATAAATCTTCATAAAGGGGAACAAATCTTAAATGGTTCTAAAGCTTTACAATATGCTCGTTTCCGGCATGATGCTTTAGCAGATATTTCACGAACCGCAAGACAACAAGTCGTACTTAAAGCTGTAGCTAAAGAAATGTTCCAGTTAAGCACTATTCCCAAACTTCCCTTTCTTGTTCCCCAAATTATGGATGCAGTGAACACTAGTTTATCCTCTAAAGATATTTTTACCTTAGCTAGAGTAGCGGTTGGATTCGATAGTTCAAATGTAGTGGCTCAAACTCTACCCGGGTCTTTTCTGGATTTAGAGGGGATAAGCTATTGGAAAGTTGATCCTCTTGAAGTGAAACAAGTCGTTAAGAATTTATTTCAAGGGAAGACAACCGAAAAAATCATTGGTCAGGAACCTGTAGATTTGCTAAAGCCAGTAATTCCTTCGCCTTCAAAGCCACTTCCACAGGTTCCGGGTAACAGCCAAGATCCTAATGGAAGAAAATCACCGGGCTATCAGATGTAATTAGAGTATGAGTTCATATTGAGGGGATGATTCTTTTACACAATAAATGTTAAGAATCATCCCCTCAAGTATCATTATCTCCCTGAGATTTCAGATTATTTGGGACTAAAGGCCTATAGGGCTGAAGGGAAATTATGATATTATAAAAAGAATAGCAACTCGTTGAAAGCAGGTGGTATTATGCCTGAAATAGTTGTTCAGTCTCCAAACCTTGAAGAGCTAAAAAAAGAATGGGCGCTTAAACTTAATATTTTGCCGGAACAGATCACCTTTGAAGTGATCGATAAACCTAGTATATTATCCCGTTTGTGGAAGGTGAAGGTTATTTGGGCTGAGGTGAGTCAAACTCCGGCTTTGGAACCTAGTCTTGTAAAAAAGGATGGTTCAAAGTATATTATAGTTCTTGGTGAAGGATCGAGACTCTTCATACCATCCGGACAGGTTGGCGAAGTATGGTTTAACGGGGTTCTCCAAGTTAGGCCTTTCATAGTTAAACCTGGTGATCAAGTTGAGTTCCAGCCGGTTGTTCAGAAGGGCCATTTGAACTGGGAACTGGATATACGTTTTCAGGGTTTGTCAGTTATGGCTAAAGTAAAGCATGAGCCTGCAGGGCATTATATATTACCTGAGAGTCTCCCGGGGGCAGAAGAAATTAATTTAGCTACCCATGCCTTATGGGAGAACTCACTGGATCAGGATGAGATGTGGAATGAGGCAAAGTTGACCTCAGACTTAGAAAGGTTAAAGATCGTTTATGGCATAAGGCAGGGGATTTGGGAGGAAATATTGAGAGTTAAAGGCTATAAAGAGCTTGTAATCGCTCAAGGAACCCTGCCTGTTCCCCCCGAACATGCTCGTTTAGAAGATTTTGTAGGAAGTTCTCAAGAACAAAATACTTCGGAAAATAAAAAAATCGACTTTTTTGCTTCTAAGTTACATGTTGTTAAGGAAGGGGATGTTCTAGCTCGTAAAATCCCCGGCAGGCCCGGTATCCCAGGTAAGGACGTCTTAGGGAGAGATCTCCCGGCAGCGGGGGTCAAGGATTTTCAGTTTCGGCTAAAAAAGAATGTTTGTCTATCCCCGGATCAACTTGAAGTAATAGCTGCCTGTTCCGGACAACCTATTCGGATCGATGAAAGAACCTACATGGTAGAGAATATCTTAGTTCAAAATAGTGATGTGGATCTGGCTTCCGGAAGTATTGAATTTCCGGGGGATGTGTTTATAAATGGTAATGTTCAAGATGGGCTTCGAGTTTTTGTTGGAGGAAAACTGGAAGTTAAAGGATCAGTGTCACATGCTGAGATAAGAGCGGAAAAAGGTGCTAAGATTTATCAAAATCTTATCGGCGGAAAGGTTATTATCGGAGAAAAATATGTTATTCGTTCAGAGCTGCTCCGTCTGGTTTCTGAATTAGAGGCTCAACTTACCCTTTGTCTACAACGTTCTGCAGATTTCGGTAATTATCCCGACGCAATTAATCTTAAACCCGGGCAATGTTTAAAGATGATTATAGAAAGACAATTCTTCGAACTGCCCAAACTAGCACAAAAAGTGGAGAAATTTGTGTTAGAAAATAAGCATGACGAAATTATTACTGAAGGGCTTATTGTATCTATCCGAACAGCAAAACACTTCTTATCAGGGCTAGGACCATTAGAACTCCAGTCAACACCATTCTTGCAGCGTGTAAATCAGGCCCTAGGACAATTCATCGAAAACTTAACCGTCGAACTCCCGGACAAGCTAAGTTTTAGTGTTAACTATCTACAGGGGGCTAGCGTTGAGTGCGGAGGCTCTTTTGAGTGTCTAAAGGGAACCTACAATTCCCACATTCGAGTAGAAGGAGACGTTACCATACAAGGTGTATGTCGGGGCGGGAAAATACTAGCTGGGGGCAATGTTCAGATTCGGGAACTAGGGGGATCGGAAGTAAGTTCTACCTTTGTTCAGATAAGTCCCACGGGTCGTCTACATGTAGAATACTGCCACGCAAATGTGGTAATTGCTGTTGGTAAAGAAATCATTCAAATAGAAGAAGCCTATAAGAGTTTAGATATATATCGTGAAGCGGGTAGAGTACAAATCGAGAAGATACGTGCTAATCATTAAGCTTAACTTCAGAGAAGAAGAACCTGTCAACTTTGGCAGGTTCTTTTTGACAACCTTGGGAATTACCGATACACTTATTCTAGTAATGAGTTCAAGTTCATTGAAAAATAGGGATAAAGAAATTGTGGAACCGTTAACAACTTGTAACGGAAGGAATCAATAGTATGAAAACAATGATCGAATTAGAAGAAGCTCTAGAGATGGTTCTCGCAAATATTCAGTTAGTCGAAACTGAGTCCGTTTCTATTGCTGATGCCTATGGCCGTGTCTTAGCCCAGGATGTGCGCTCAAAAATTGATATGCCGCCCTTTGCACGTTCTCCCCTGGATGGGTATACATATCGGGCAACAGAGGCTGCCTCCAAAGCACTTAATCTTAAGGTAATTAATGAAATTCCAGCAGGGTTTCCCTCGAAACAGATCATCGGCGTGGATGAGGCCTCCAAGATATTTACCGGTGCTCCGATTCCGCCGGGAGCCAATTGTGTAGTACGTATGGAAGACACTGAGCAGGAAGGTAATCAAGTGACGATTTTTCGTCCTGTTCGGCCGGGCTCAAATATTGTCCCAAAAGGGGAAGAAATTAAGGAAGGGGATATTCTGCTAGAACGAGGTTTTTGTCTGACTCCTCCGGCAATTGGCTTGATTGCTGCTGTTGGTGTAAATCAAGTTGAAGTGTTTCGCCGTCCTCGGGTTGGCTTACTGTCCACAGGCTCCGAGCTGATGGATGTGGGCGAATCTTTGAATCCGGGAAAAATTTATAATAGTAATAGTTATACCTTGCGCGGAATGCTCCGACAGGCAGGGTTTGAGGTTGAAGTTATCCCCACTGTTTCAGATCAGATAGAGGATACCCTCGCAGCCTTAGAGAAGCTTACTGAAGCAGATGTCGTCATAACAACCGGTGGAGCCTCTGTAGGAGAATACGATATTATGCGGCAGGCTCTTACCCAGTTTGGGTGTGAGATGTTATTTTGGAAATTGAACTTAAAACCGGGAACCCCAGCTTCAGTGGGGCAAAAAGGAAAGCAATTCTTTTTTTCTCTTTCAGGAAATCCGGCCGCTGCAATGGTAACCTTTGAACTCTTGGTTCGTCCAATACTTTTTAAGTTGGCAGGACATGCCGCCTATAAGGCGAAGGAATTCCAGGTAAGAATGGCCAACAGCTTTGAAAAGAGTGGCAAACAACGGCGCTTCTTACGGGCCCAGGCGGTTTTTAAAGACGGAGTAATCTGGGCGGATCTGGCTTCCGCACAGGGGTCAGGAATACTTCGCTCGATGATTGGAAGTCATTTATTGGTGGATGTACCGGCAAATCATGGTTCTGTAAAAGTCGGTGAACTTTTAGCGGCACGCTGGATTGTTGACTGAGGAGAGTAAGAAAATGAATATAAGCTTAACGCCTTTTCGAATTCCTGTTATCTCAATTGTTGGTGGAAAGTCTAACTCGGGAAAAACAACCCTCCTAGAAAAACTCATAGGTGAGGCTAAACGCCGAGGCTGGCGGGTGGCAACCTTGAAACATGATGTTCATGGGTTTGAGATGGATCAACCCGGCAAAGATACTTGGCGTCATGACCGTGCAGGTGCGGATATTGTGGCAATAAGTTCTCCTCAGAGAATTGCGATCTTAGAACGTGTCTCTGAGGATCAGCCCCTGGATGAGGTATTAGAACGAATTCGAGGCGTGGATCTGATCTTTACCGAAGGGTATAAATCTGCCGATAAGCCAAAGATTGAAGTGTTTCGATCTGGTGTGCATCAAGAACTTTACTCTCAACTTGAAGATCTTATTGCTATTGTTAGTGATGTCAAATTTGATAACGGGATACCTTGTTTTGACTTAGATGATGCCCAGGGAATTTGTGATTTGATAGCAGAAAAATTTTATGTTAAAGGGAGCGTGGAATGAAGTTCATTTGGCATTTAAACAGATTTGTTCGGGGTATTCCAGCTAAAGACAATTAAGCATGTCTCCTAGAAGGTTATTAATGTCCTGAGATGTTTTAATAACGTACATTTTATTAATTCAATGTTTCCTTTTTTGTACTATCAGCTTTAGAAGTGCAAAAAAGAAGGGCCGTCTTATAA
>JGI2924J29684_1078546_pt1 | contig 64552 bp, 73 predicted proteins | sample BenlonsequencITS_FD_29684 | JGI IMG/M metagenome (IMG submission 29684) | reverse complement strand
TCCTGATCAGGACCATTGAACGTATGAATAACTGTTAACATAAAATATCCTCCCATTAACCTTAATTTAATATTTAGCGTTCTCAGTTTGTCCTGAATTTTCTGTTCACATACGTGATTTATCTATGAACTTTTATTCGACAATCAGCATAAATTAAGTTGACAGGAGTAGGAGATATAGCAAAATTGCCCATCGTGTTATCAATCATTTCATGCTATACTAAACCTGATACATCAGGAATCTCTGAAATTATCAGAGGGGGATTAAGTTTAAGATGAAGTTAAGTTACATACGAACTGACTTTCCTAACGGGCGCTCACACATACTAATGCGCGATTCTGAATCCACAAATCCTGAACTAGTTCATTTCTTATTAGTATTAAGTAGCAATGGAACCTTATGGGTTGACGTCTTTTGGCCATACGATGAAGAATCTGAAAGTTATACCCACAGAATCTCAGAACAGCAGTTCTGGCAGACTTTCCGTGAATGGAGACTTCAAGGCATCTTTTTAGGGGACAACGGCAAAGTTGCTAATATGCTGGCTCGCAAGCGATTATCACGGAAACAAGCTCATAAAGAATCTCTAACAAAATAATCACCTATAAAAAGCGGCAAATGCCGCTTTTTATTCTATATGTTGTTATAAAGCCCTTCTTGTAAGTTTTGCAACTGCTTAAGGTGATCATGTTCGTTTGAGAATATAGGATTTAAAACCTCTTTCTCAGCGCTATTTAAATACTGTTCTGAATATTGAACCGCTCTAGCCAATCCTTTATCTTCTCCGTCATAAAGACGTTTAAGCATTTCTGCGGGTGCGATCTCCCTCATATTTGCTAGCCTAGTTTTCCATTCAGCGATCATACCTGGGAAACCTGCCCCTTCTTCAACCTGCCCGCCATTGGTTTGAATATAATAAGCTATCCGGGTGGCATGCTCTTTATGATCTGTAAGAATTGCAATAAGATGGTTTCGTAGTGGGCTATCGGTTAATGTGTCTATATAGGCCTGGTATTGATCGATGGCCATATGTTCGCCTTTGAGTATAGTGTTTAAAGCTTCAAATGATGTCTTCATAAAGACCTCCTGCATCCTATTTTCATTGTATTAATAGTTTGCGAAGCATTCTCTGAATTATGTATCATTTATAACCTAGCTGTGGATTTAACTTTTTCTAACCGATATACAAAAGCTAACAATTCAGCGACAGCTTGGTAAAGTTGAGGAGGTATTTCCTTTGACAATTCAACTTGCATCAGAGCTTCCACAAGTACCTCGTTCTTTTGAATAGGGATACCTTCTTCTTCAGCGTTTTCTATTATTTTACGAGCAACTTCTCCTACTCCTTTAGCGACAATTCTCGGTGCCCCAGCCTGATCGTAGACTAAGGCGGCAGCCTTATCTTCTCTCTTATTTTTAGTCTTAGTCTTGTTTTCGTTATTTTCTATCATCTCAGAATATCAACTCCACTTCGTCGAGATCCATGTAGAAAATTAAGAAATTCATGGTTCTGTCTCAGTTCTCCCGATTCGACTCTTTCTAATTGAAAACCTAGTTTTATAAATTTCTCTTTTGTTTCAGGTATTGCTACTTCAAGGAGTCGCGGGAGCAAGGAATCATCACTTAGTACCCTGCATGTGAAAGTCTTCTCATTAAAAAAAGCATCAATTCCTATTTCTCCGAGTTCCTGGGTTTGAACTAAGATAGCAATTCGACAATGGTGTTCATCCATTTTTGATCCTTTACGAGAACTTTCGATAGCTATTTGAGCAGGGATAAGCTGCTCTTGATTCAAGAGTGGTAGATGTAGTATCAGGTACGCACTATCCAGGGCTCCTGTTTTTAACCACAATTGCTGCCCGGTTATTTTCTGAAGCATTTGAACTAGTGGGTTATCCGAATCATTCGTGTCCTCATTGTTTTGACTATGAATCGCTTTCAGAAGTACTCCTTTAAACGTATCCAGGAGACTTTGTTTTTCAATCTCTTTAGCAGGTTGATCTAATTTAAGCATATTATGTATCCGATGTTCGTAATTTAGACCAAGCCTTTTCAAGCTCTTCAGCAATTCATCTTTTCCATTATCTCCAGATAGACTACTCCACTGAGGAATTGCCTTTTTCAAGTATGTTAATAATTCACTGTTTAACGGAGTTCCCTGCATACTTCCGAATAATGCACTAAACACTTCTAAAGTCGTTGTTGGAAAGGTTTTTACTAATGCCACGATAGTTTGATTATTGGGTAACCCCCGCTCATTTACCTGTTGGACTTGTGGAGGAACAGATAAACTATCTTTTAGTTTGCCGGGAATTGGCTCACGAATAAGTAATAAGCCTCCCTCATTTAAATTCCCTACCTTCACCCAAAATTTCTCCCCCACCTGAGTTGAGGTTTCTAAAAGGGCATTTAAACTTTGTCCTTTAACCCTAATACTTCCTTCGCCCTTACCGGAAATGTTCATAACTTCTACCAGAAGCCGCTCTCCAAGCTGAAACTTGCTTAGAAGGGCTGCGTTAACCGAACTAGGTGCTAATATGCCACTTACTTCCACGCTTCTACACCATCCTTACATAAGCAGCCGATTCGCATGCTAAAGGTTAATGGCTTGAAATAATCTATCTTCAACTTTCTAGGCGTTATTCTATTTCTTACCTTTGCTTTTCTAAAGAATTTTTAAGCACTTTTAAGGCCTGCCTCATAGAACCATCCAGTTGATCAGCTACTGTTATTGATTTATCGTCAGAATAAGCATTTAACATTAGTCCTTTTTTAGCAGATCGTCGCTTCGATCTCCGCCCTTTAGCCATTGGGGTAGACTCGGATTTAATCCTCGATTTTGGCCAGACTTTCGTAGGCTTCTTCCCAGTGCGATTAATGGTGTTCGGCGAAGTAGTATCATCCTGTTCAACCGTTAAGATATAAGATGAAGGAAATTCTTTATTAACCCATTCCTTAATGCGCTGAGGGTATTTTGTTACGACAAAGGCTTCTTGGATTGAGCCACTACTTTTAAGCAACAGCTTACATCCTGTTTGTGTTTCATATTTATAAACAATACCTCTTTCAGAGGATCGGTTCACATCAATAACACCTGGAATGATGTCAGTAACTTCCACCAGAAGGCTTAGATTTTCTAACCATTCTAATGCATTTTGAATAATACCATGTTCACGTTTGACTTTATTCCTACGATGTTTCATTGATATCCTCCGGAACACATCCTGTTTAGCATTTAAAAATAAACATGCTTTGCTTGTATCTGCCCTTGTTCAATAGTGATTAGTCCAAAAGAAAAGTATTGCTCTCGTCGTTTGTCGGTTGGAGAACCAGGGTTAAATAAGAGAAGGCCATTTCTCCACTCCAAAAACGGCGTATGACTATGCCCAAAAACAATAATATCCACTTTTGAATCAACAAACGCATAATAAGCTCGATCAGGGGTGTTTTTTCCTTTTCCCACATGCCCATGAATTAAGCCAATATTTACACCCTCACATTCAATAATATCCCGATCAGGAAGTGCTACATCCCAACCATCACAATTCCCGCTTACAGCCCGAACTGGTGCTAGGGAGGAAAGATCCTCAAGCAATCCCATATTCGTCAAATCACCTGCATGTAGAATCATATCTACTTGATTCAAGTGTTCCCAGACAAAACCTGGCAGAGATTTACCAGGGCGCAAATGAGTGTCTGACAATACAGCAATGTGCATTATTTTCACCTCTTGGCTTTAACTTAATCCCGTTTGGGGGATACTGTCTTAATGATATTATAGTAGGTATCTCTCTCAACTGCCTCTAATCCCAATTCATGAATCATCTCAATTAGCTGTTGTTCCGTCTGCATCTGAGGACTGGTAGCTCCTGCAGTATGATAGATTTTCTCTTCGCGTACTACTCCGTCTAAATCATTGGCTCCGAAGGAAAGGGCCATTTGGGCTACTTGCGGACTTGAAGAAACCCAATAAGCCTTGATATAACGAAAATTATCTAAGATTAAGCGGGCAACAGCAATCACTTTTAAAGTTCGTACTGCACTTGCTTGAGGGAGATCCTCGAATTTTGTATTTTTAGGATGAAAAGCAGTCGGAATTAAGGCCTTGAAGCCTCCGGTCTCATCTTGCAAATTCCTTAAGGCTAAGAGGTGATCTATTAGTTCTTCATCTGTTTCAATAATACCATACAGAACATTTGCATTAGATGGTATACCTAGGGTATGGGCAAGGCGATGTATTTCTAGCCAGCGCTCTCCGCTCAACTTTCCTGGACAAATGATTTCTCGGACTCTCGGACTAAAGTTTTCCGCTCCTCCACCGGTAATAAAGCTTAGTCCTGCATCTTTAAGAATTTTTATTATTTCTATAACCGGTAAATTCTCTTTTTGCGCAAAAAAATCATATTCTGCCGCCGTGAAGGCTTTTAAACTTACTTGGGGAGCAGACTCTTTTATTTTTTTAATCATTTCTAAGTAGTATGAAAAGGGAAGATCCGGATGTATGCCTCCTACTATATGAAGTTCAGTAACCCCCTGTTTGGCAAAGTGCTTTGCTTTATCAACAACTTCTTCAATAGTCATTGTATAGGAACCCTTTTCCCCCGGATCTTTGGCAAAAGCGCAGAGTCCACATTTAACTTTACACACATTACTGTAGTTAATATGGGCATTGTTATTATAAAAAACTTGATCCCCGGTCATCATGCGTTTCTTTTGGTTAGCTAGATAACCCAGACCAAGTAAATTAGTTGTTTGTAAGAGTAATAAACCATCCTCTTTGTTTAGCCTTTGCTGAGTATTTATTTTTGTAGAGATTTTTTCTAAGCCATCGATTGCTGGAGTAAAATCCACAACGGACCCTTCTTTCCTAAAATTGTTATGTATTTCAATTATAACATAATTCCTGAAATTCGAGAAAAGATATAGGAAAGATGTCGAAAAGAAATAGGAAAGGACTGTAATTAATTACAGCCCTCTTAAAACATTAGTGATAATTTTTCACTGTTTTACGTTGTCGTTTGATAGCTTTACGAACCTCATTGGCCACACGCCAAGTCTCAGGTTGGTGAGGGGTTATTAATTCCAGACGACCAGAGCGTTTGTCAATTAATATATCCACGGTTGGTTTTCGTCCTTCTTTTTTCTCTTCCCCGGGATGTAAAATATCGATGCCTATTTTATTTTCATCGTATTGAGGAGGAACAAGATAATTTAGCACTTCTTCTGTTGCATCCATTAATTCAACCACTTGTTCTTGGGGATAACCTTCTCTCAGGAGAATATCTCTCACCTGTGTTAAAGGATGGTCTAGGGTGAGAAGCATCTGGGCGCGTTGTACCAAATTATAATCTATGTCCATGATGCACCTCTTTTAAATTATTTTTACGATACTTACATTTTTCCCTTAACTTTGTATTGAATACTGATACATCTTAACGGAATTGCCTTAATTCCCCACGGATATTTAATCTTAAGTGGTGAAAACTCGAGAATGCAATGGTTTCTGATTAAGTCTAAGATGATAGTTTAAGAGAATTTCAAAAAATTGCTTCAGGAGGATTTAAATGTCAAAATTACTTTCTCTCCCTTTCTTAATTGCTGCTATTTCTGGTGTTGCTATGGCAGTTCAAGGTACTTTAAACTCATCTTTAAGTCAAAAGACGTCACTTCTATCTGCCACACTCATTGTCCATATTATCGGTACACTTGTCTCACTAGGAGTAATACTCACTTGGCGAGCACCATTCTTTAACCATACCTGGAGCTCTATTCCATGGTACTTGTATCTAGGTGGGGTTCTTAGTGTCATTATCGTTGGACTTGTAGCAACAAGTATTCCAAAAGTTGGTGTCTGTAACGCTACTACTGCAATCATCATCGGACAAGTCAGTATGGCTGTACTTATTGATCATTTCGGCTTATTCGGAGTTACTAAGCTTCATTGGAGTCCTTGGCAATTGCTCGGTATCGGTCTATTCGCAGCAGGAGCTAAACTTCTTTTTCGCTAATAGACTACTTACTATTGCGATTTACGATTAAGGCCATATTTGTGATTATGGCGTATATTTCATCACTCACATTATACTTACTTATTTGGCCGTTTGAAGACAATATTACTGTAATTTTACCAGCAGCGTTTTTATCACTTTCTATTAAATGCAGCAAATAGGCATATGAATCACTGCTAACTGACAGTTGCTTAAACTCTCCATCAGCAACAAAGATAATCCAATACCCTATGGATACTTCGTTATTACTATTATTGTATAGTGCATTAGATACACTTGAAAAACCTTGGCCCAAGAAATTCTGATCACTTGTGAAATCAGTATTGGGATTTGCTGAGTTATTAAGAGAATATTGGTCGTTAATTGTACTCGCTTGGGAAACCGGATCTGAAAGATGACTATATATACTCTTAAAAAAGCTGGGAAAAAGGACATAACCAACAACTCCAATAATCAAGATCCACAAAGCAAGTGCTTGTAAGTCCCGCCATAGTTCATTGCGCGGTGGTCGTCCCCAAGTATTAGGCATATCAATCCCCTCCAATATACTTGAACTTTACTTTATCTGACAACCACAATGCCTCATATACCATATATACGTTTGTTTACATAAAGATATGATTATTAAACTTGCATCTCTCAATTCCAACCTCTAAAATAGACTTGAGGTGGGAATATTGAATCTGCTTCGACAGAAGCTATCCTTGTTGCCAGAAAAACCTGGCGTTTATTTAATGAAAGATAATCAAGCTCAAATTATTTATGTCGGGAAAGCAAAAGTTCTTAAAAACCGAGTTAAATCATATTTCACCGGTTCACACGACGGGAAAACTGCCCGACTAGTCAGTCAAATTTCAGATTTTGAATATATCACAACAGATTCCGAAGTTGAAGCTCTTGTCTTAGAGTGTAATTTAATTAAGAAATACAACCCAAAATACAATATTCTGTTGCGGGATGATAAATCTTACCCCTACCTATCGATTACCGAAGAAAGTCACCCTCGAGTTCTTGTAACACGACAGTTGAAGAAAGATAAAAGTAAATACTTTGGTCCTTATCCTAATGCAACGGCGGCTAGGGAAGCAGCTCGTTTGCTAAATCGACTATTTCCTTTTCGAAAATGTCGTCAAATCCCCTCCCAACCCTGCCTTTACTATCATTTAGACCAGTGCCTTGCCCCTTGTATTCAAGAGGTTCCCCCTGAAGTCTATAAAGAAATGCGCAAAGAGATATCAACTTTTCTAAAAGGGGATCAAAGTGGTATCCTTACTCTCTTACAAGGGAAAATGATTAAAGCTTCTGAAGCTCTACAATTTGAACGAGCCAAGGAATACCGAGACCTTATTGAGGATTTGAAGCAGTTAGGAGAAAAACAAAACATCACGCTCAATGATTTTATTGATCGCGATGTTTTGGGTTTTGCAACAACTACTGACCAGATGTGTATTCAAGTATTTTATTTGCGTCAAGGAAAATTGCTTGCTAGAGATAATTTTATTTTTCCCTATTACGAAGATCCGGAAGAAGCTTTTATTTCTTTTGTTGCTCAGTTTTATATAGAACGGGCAGTATGGCCTAAAGAAATCTTAATTCCAGCCATTGAGTCCTTGGCTTTATCCAAACTCTTCCCTATCACAACTCCTCAGAAAGGGAAAAAAAGAGAATTGGTACTAATGGCCATGACAAATGCTCAAACCACTCTTCATGACCAAATCACTCTGGAAATTAATCAACAACAAGAAACAGGTGATGCTCTAAATACACTTGGGGAACTCTTAAATATTTCAGTTCCCAGAAGAATTGAAGCCTTTGACATTTCCAATATTTCAGGAGCACACACTGTTGCTGGAATGGTACAATTTATTGAAGGTAAACCTGAACGCAGAGGTTATCGTAAATATAAAATCCAACCCATGGATACTTCTGATGATACCGCTGCCATGAAGCAAGTAATTTTTCGCAGATATAAACGATTAGTTTCCGAAAACGAAACTCTTCCTAACTTAATATTGGTGGATGGGGGGAAAGGGCAAATAAGGGCAGCATTAAGTGCCTTAAAGGAAATTAATCTAGTAATTCCAGTTGCCGGAATGGTTAAAAATGAACGTCATCAAACCCACGGACTAATTAATCAGTTCGGGGAGCAGGTACTATTACCGAAGAATCATCCTACGTTTTTTTTACTTGGCAGAATTCAGGATGAAGTCCACCGCTTTGCTATTACATTTCATCGTCAGCAGCGGGCCAAAAATATGACTTTTTCAATTCTGGATGATATTCCGGGAATCGGTCCGAGACGTAAGCAACAGCTGTTACATCATTTTCAGTCACTTGAAGATATTCAGTCTGCTAGCATCGTGGAACTACAAGCTTCCGGAATCCCTTACAATACTGCTAAAACAATCTACGATTATTTTAGCTCAGGTGATAAAAAGTGATGGATATGTAAAGGAGGAACCACAATTCCATGATCCTTAATTATCGAGTCGAACTATGTCGCAAGTGTTATTTTAAACGCACCCATAAATGCTCAATTACGGATTTCTATATTCATAATTCTGCAATTGCTCTGGTTAAACCGGGAGGAGAATGTACTAAATATACGCCTATCCCCTGGATACCACAACTATAGCTCCAACTTGTATTTGATTACAAAAAAGTCCAGCAAATTGCTGGACTTTTAAATCTTTGAACTAGTTAACCCGACGAGCACCGACATACCGCCCTGAATAGTAACTATCATTGAGGCTTGTAGTACGCACACCACTGTTCGAAGCATGTACGAATTTTCCACCGCCGATGTAAACACCTACATGAGACGGACCTTTCGCATAAGTCGAGAAGAAAACTAAGTCGCCTGATTGTAGTTCGTCTTTCTTTACTGGTGTCCCGACATTAAATTGCGCAGAAGATGTTCTGGGCAAAGATATCCCTGAACCCTTAAAAACATACTGTGTATACCCCGAGCAATCGAACCCCTTTTTGCTCGTTCCGCCAAATACATAGGGCACTCCTGTTAGGCTTAAGGCATTACTGACAAGAGTAGAATCACTTGAACGGGATACCTGTTGTTTTGGTGCTTCTGCAACTTGCACCGCTTTGGTCTCACTCTTTGCTGCCTGCGCTTTCTTTGCAGTTTGCACCTTCTTTGCAGTTTGTAGATCCATTGTTGGTTGAGCCTTCTCCGCAACAGTTACGGATGCACTTTGTGTAGTGATAGGTTCAGGCACAGATTTTTCTGGAGTGGGTATACTTGCCACACTATCACTGATTTTTGTTGTTATTTCAGTCCATTGTAATTGCTTTCGCACTGTCTGGGTATAGGTGTTATCTGATACTTCAGCAGAAGCTACTAATACGGGCTTCATTGGAATAGAAGTAGTAGTCATACTCTGTTCAGACGAAGCTAATACCGGAAGACTGCTTGCTAAAACCAGCCCAGCGAAAGTAATGCTTCCTAGCCACTTCCGCGTAGATGAGGAAACCACCAAATATACGTCCACCTTTCTTAGCTTACGAGGTTAGTTGACGGATTCGGGCAGTAGGTGTAAAGCCCTACACGTGAATAGGCACGTGATTCACCCCAAAATTATCCCCCGCTCCAAAGTACGGCATTTGGACTCAGCTTTTTCCTAATATACATTATTCGAGACAAACCTAAAATGTCCTGCATTTACTCTTGCGGAAATTTATTCCTCAGCGAATATATTCCAGTATTTCCATGTCTTTTAAATAAGCTCAAGGGGGTGGGCAAATCTATCATTTGCTAATACTGTCGTATTTACTCAAAATGAATGGTCTCACTCAAATCCCTACAACAGTGTATCCGAAATTCAATCTAACATCCATCCATTTTCTTCCGTCTTACAACTACTTCGTAATAAAATGAGCCTTATAAACGGAACTTGACAAATACCTAAACAGAAGTGCCCCCACCATTTAAGGTGAGGGCACCCAAGGAATAAAGCGAGCTAGTTAACCAAGGTATTCAGGCGACTGCCCACTAGAGGTTCTCTAGTAAGATATTGGTTCAAAAAACGAGCTAATATCCCACGATTAAGTTTAACTCATGAATTAAAACAGCGAAGACAATGTCTAATTAGTTAGGCTAATTATTGGTGCAGGAATACGACCTCCACGATGAACAAACAAATTCGACGAATACGGATGAATAGCAATTATCGGCGCTCCGCCTAATAGCCCTCCGAATTCGACTCTATCTCCGGCCTGTTTGCCAATCGCTGGGATTACTCGTACAGCAGTTGTTTTCTTGTTGATCATACCGATGGCTGCTTCGTCGGCGATAATTGCGGAAATCGTTTCTGCACTAACATCACCCGGCAGGGCAATCATATCCAGACCGACTGAGCAAACACAAGTCATTGCTTCCAGCTTGTCAAGTGTTAAGGCTCCTTCTTCAACAGCTCTTACCATTCCCGCATCTTCTGACACTGGAATAAAAGCGCCGCTCAGCCCTCCGACATGAGATGAGGCCATTGCTCCGCCCTTTTTAACCGCATCGTTAAGCAAAGCTAAAGCTGCTGTTGTACCGTGAGTTCCACAGCGCTCAAGCCCCATATTCTCTAATATTTCTGCCACGCTGTCTCCGATTGCAGGAGTAGGTGCTAGAGACAAGTCTACAATTCCAAAAGGAACGTTAAGTGACTTTGAGGCGGCTCGGCCAATCAACTCGCCCATCCGAGTAATTTTAAAAGCAGTTTGCTTTATTAAATTGGAAAGCTCACTGAAGTCTGCATTAGGATGTTCTTTTACAACCTTAGCCACAACCCCTGGCCCACTAACCCCGACGTTGATAACCCTTTCCGGTTCTCCGACTCCATGGAAAGCACCTGCCATGAAGGGGTTATCTTCCGGCGCATTACAGAATACAACTAACTTAGCTGCAGCTATTCCATCATTATCCGCAGTAAGCTGTGCGGCTTTCAAGATTATATTACCCATTTTTAGTACGGCGTCCATGTTAATTCCAGCTTTTGTGGTACCAATATTAACCGATGAGCAGACAAACTCTGTCTCGCTCAGTGCTTGTGGGATTGCATCAATCAGTGCCAAATCGCCATTAGTAAACCCTTTTTGCACAAGAGCTGAAAAACCGCCAATAAAATTTATCCCGATCTCACGAGCGGCTTTGTTCAAAGCTTTTGCAATCCGCACCATCTCTTCTGAGTTCATTTGAGCAGCTGCAATCGCTATGGGAGTCACCGAAACTCGCTTATTAATGATGGGAATTCCATAACGAGCTGATATTTGCTCACCCACTTCTACTAAGCGCCCAGCATTTTTAGTAATCTTATCGTAGATTTTCGTTTCCATTTTGCCAATGTCTTCAGAGCTACAATCGAGTAAACTTATACCCATAGTAATTGTTCTGATATCAAGGTTTTCTTTCTGAATCATGTTAATTGTTTGTTGAATTTCTTCTCGTGCGAACGTGATCGTCATTGACTTACCTCCACTATTCCACCTAATAGAATTAAGATAAATACCATTAAATGCGGTGCATAAACCTAAAGATATCTTCGTGTTGAACCTTTACCTGCAACCCTTTTTCATTACCCTCTTGCTCCAGAGTTTGAGCCAATCCATCAATCTCGATAGTCGCAGGTTCTAAGTCAACGATCATAATCATTGTGAAAAATTCATCAAGTATTGTTTGGCTAATATCTAGTACGTTTACCTGGCAATCTGCTAGGCGTCCTGAAACCCAAGCAATAATTCCAATCTGATCACGACCTATTACCGTAATAATTGCACGGTTTGATTCTTCTCGTGGCATTGTCATTGTTTTTCCTCCCTTTGTAGACCAATCAACTATATGGGGATTAGACTAACATATTTACGTTGTATACTCAAGCCTAATCTTCTAATGTAGACTTCGACAAGTTAGTTTACACAGTAATTACATAAAATGCACACTCAAAAAAAGTTCTCAAGGGATTTTTATCTAAAATGATCTTTTTAGTGTTTACTCTCGACTATAAGATTAAATGATTATTACTATTGAAAAAGAGAGCTCGTCCGAGCTCTCTTTGGATAACTTTTATGAACAACTTCCGCCGCAACTATCGCCACAACCTCCGCCAGACTTTGCTGTACGAATTTCGAATCCGCCACCATGACTGGATTCCACAAAATCGATAACAGCTCCCTCTAAGTGGGTTGTAAGTTTTTTATCCGTAAGAATTGAAACACCGTGCTCTACATCAAGAATATCTTCATCTGTTTTTGACTCTTCCAGAGTCATGCCGAAATTCGGCCCACCTCAGCCAATGCCTGCAAGATAAAGGCGGAGGAATGCATTCTCTTTATTTTGGTTCTTAAGCACTTCTTTAACTTTTTGGGCAGCTAGTTCCGTAATATTAACCATTATCTTCACTCCTTTTAATTCAACTGATTCTAAATATACCATACTTCAAGTTTTTTTAAAAGTATCTTATAAATATAACTCTAATTTTCTAATTTATACTTGTTTGCCATTGCTATTTGGTTGGAAATCATTCCAAAGACGACGAACCTCAACTTCAATACTTGCCGGCAGATCTTGTGAGAATTTCTGCCATTGCTTTAATTCCCCTTGGATTACCTGAACCCAACTATGATCTTTTGGCCAAGCAATAAAAGCCTTCGGTTGGGGAAGAAATATTGTCCGAGCAAGTCCTAAGAATACTAGAATCGTAAACAATCGCCAAAGCCAACGCATTATCGTGATTCATCCTTTCAAGCTTATCTACTATCAGCTTGTCCAGAATCTGAAATTTTAAATCGTTCGGTATGCAATTGTTGCCAAAATCCTTCCATATAAAGAAACAGTGGATCAAAAAAAGTCTGAGCAGTCTTCGTGAATAGGTGATCCCGATAACTACAGATCCTCTCGCGGTAAAACTTTTCACAGGAGTTTTCTCCTACTAAAGTCCAGCCTTGAACACCGGCCCATATAAACAATCGTCCTAATCCTATGGCACCAACAAAGTCTAATTTATCTGCATCGTACAAAATTTTCGCTTCAAGAGTCTTTGGTTCATGACCTGCCTCTCGAGAATGAGAAACGATAGCTTCTCTAACTTGGCGAACAATCTCTTCAGAATAGCCATTTTTTAAAAGTATGTTCACGGCTAAACCTGCACTGCTTTCGGCGTGAGTCCTCTCAACAGCTCCAGACCGACCGATATCATGTAAAAGGGCTGCCAATTCGACAACAGTGATATCGGCACCTTCTTCTAGAGCAAGTTTTCTCCCCCACTCTCTGACTCGTAGTGCATGGTCTAGATCATGGGCACGATCCTTTCTTGCATAAAAACCTTGAGCAACTTGAATAATCTGTTGTAAGGCATCGTGATTCGCTGTATTATCCATTTTCCAATCCCCCCCATTCCAGAAGGATAAATCAGTAAGATTTCAAACTTAGTGCTGGTATAAATTCATCTTATTCCCGCAACTTGGGCTTGTCAAGTTTACCAGTTATGGAATATTGTACTCATTATTCTTAATGCATTCTTTGGTTATCTAGTTTTTACCCATTTCCAAACCGATAATGTTAAATTATGATATACTTTTACTAAAATATATTTTACTTAGGAGAAGCTATGCGCAAATACTTACCAACATTTTTACTTATATTGGGGGCATCTATGGCAGCCTTCCTTTACATAATCTCAACTGAGTCTATGATTCCACTATCAACTCTTAATCAGGAATCCCCTGCGAACCACGAGCCCCTCCCCATATCCTCAGAGCAAAGCACTGATTCCCCCACTTCACAGCTTGATAAGCAACTGACTACCACCAGCCCCACCCAAACTCATCATATCTCTGACCCTCGTGCCCTTCTTCTCTATGATGAGGGACTGAAACTTTATTATCAACGCCAGTTTCCTGAAGCTCTAGATCTCTTTAATCAAGCTTTACAAATCGATGCCCTTTGTTATGAAGCTCTGAATGCCAAAGGGGCTACTCTTGCTTTTCAAGGGCAACACGATCAAGGGCTTGTTCTTATCAAACAAGCCCTTGATCTAAACCCCACTTTTGTTTATGCAAATTTCAATTTAGGCTTGGCCTATGAACTTGCCGGTAAGTGGGATGATGCTATCGCTTCCTATCAAAAAGCTTTACAGCTCGATGATCAAGATACCTGGAGTTATTATGGCATAGCCAGTATATACGGCCGCCAAGGCAATGTTGAGAAAGTCCTGGTATATCTGGAACAAGCTATAGCACTTGAACCTGAAGTCAAGTCAGTCGCCCGCAGCGAGCACGACTTTTCCCCTGTTCAACAGGATCCTCGCTTTCAAGCTCTGGTTAAGCCTTAATCTACCCAAGGAGTTTCTCCAATCGGTCTACTAGCTCCGAGAAAACTCCCAGCGCATTTCGTACTGGGGCAGGAGTCTCCATATCCACTCCTGCTTTTCTTAATAATTCGATGGGATAGTCTGAACTTCCACCACTTAAAAACTCTAGATACCTAGCCACCGCAGGCTCCCCTTCCTCTAAAATAGCCCGGGCAAAGGCAATCGCCGCGGAGAAACCGGTTGCGTATTTATAGACGTAAAAAGCATTATAAAAATGAGGTATACGTGCCCATTCTAAAGCAATCTCTGGATCTAATATTACGTCGTTACCATAGTATGCCATATTTAAATCTCGATACATTTCCGAGAGATTTTCGGCAGTTAAAGCTCCCCCCTCCTCGACTATTGAGTGTATCTTTTTCTCAAATTCCGCAAACATCGTCTGCCTGAAAATAGTACCTCTAAATTGCTCCAAATAATGGTTTACTAAGTAGGCCAATATTTTGGTATCTTTGGTTTCTTTTAAAAGATGTTCCATGACCAGTGATTCATTAAGCGTAGAGGCTACCTCAGCCACAAAAATTTTGTATCCGGCATAAAGATGAGGTTGACTGCGATTGGAAAGATAAGTATGCAGTGAATGCCCCATCTCATGAGCGAGGGTGAACATTGAATCGAGTGTATCTTGATGATTAAGTAATACGTAGGGATGAGAACGATAGGTGCCCCAAGAATAAGCCCCACTCGTTTTTCCTTCATTTTCATAAACATCAACCCAACTTTTGGAGAACCCTTCTTCAAGAATACTTATGTAATCGTTACCTAATGGCTTCAAACCTGCAATAACCATATTTTTAGCTTCTTCATAGGTTATTTTCATTGTTGTTTCAGGTACGATAGGTACATATATATCATACATATGTAATTCACTAAGCTTTAAAGCCTTTTTGCGCAGTTGCACATATCTATGCATCTGAGGCAAGAACTCATGCACCGTATTGATAAGAGAATCATAAACTTTCAAAGGAACTCGATCATCGTCTAAAGAAGCTTCTAATGCAGAAGGATAGTGCCTCGCTTTAGCAAAGAAAACATCTGACTTTATACTGGAATTTAAGGTTGCGGCCCAAGTATTCCGTTGCTTATCATAAGTACCGTACAATGTCCTGAAAGCTTCCTTGCGAACCTTCTGATTCTGGCTTTCCATAAATTGTATAAAATTCCCTTTGGTTAGTTCAATGGAACGGCCTGATTCATCGGTTATATTCGGAAACTTTAGGTCCGCATTATTAGCCATAGAAAAGATTGCTCCTGGTGCCTCTGCTAATTCACCAACTTCAGCTAATAATTTTTCCTCCGCCGAACTAAGAATATGTTCTTTCTTGCGCAGAATATCATCTAAGGCATGGTTATATAGTTCCATTTTAGGTGAAGTTGCGCGGAACTCTTCCAGCTTTCCCTCTGGCATGGCTAATAATTCCGGTACTACAAAGGAGGCTGCACTGCCGACCTTGACAGCGAGAGCTCCGGCACGATCGGTTAGGGCTTGATAATTTGCATTACGATTATCCTCATCACGCCTCATACGTGCATAAGCATAGACTTCTTCTAAACGAAGACTTAGATCGTCCATCCACTCAAAACAGGAGATAAGATTATCAGTATTATCTGCTAAATGCCCTTCAAATTTTTTCCCCTCTCCCAATAATTTCTCAATCTGAGAAAACTCTTCTTCCCATTTACTAATATCTAAAAAGATATCCTCTAAACGCCATTTATGAGCCTCTGAGATTTCTGTTCTAGCCTTTAGTCGTTGCTGATCCACAAATAGTAACCTCCTTTAGTAATAATTACCTCTATTATTATATACATCCTAACTGTAAATTACTATTTTCAAGAGACTTGGAAAATTATCCTTAAACACAGCGAAACAGGCAGCGTACGTTCCACTGCCTGCTCCACCTTGTCCACTATCCCCTTGGAAGGTTCCCCAACCTTCCAAGTTATATTTTACTCGATCATTGCGACCTATGCAAGTGTATTGATATAAGCTTTCGACGATAACTTGCCGTTAATCCCTATCTGTATTATGATAGTAGGAAAATACTCAATATTCATCAAGTATTTACATAATATGGCAGAATTGTAGCTCCTATAAGTAGGCTCTATAAGATTCTGACTCATCTTTAAATTGATGGGACAGTTTTTTTATACTTGCCCTTATTATGCTAATGCGTTCAACATTTTAACAAACTCTCTAAAGGTTCAAATCAGACAATTAACCTAGAGATTTGGCTACTGCTAATATCTCTTCATATATAGGAAGGAGATACATATGCAAAAAATTGGTTTCTTAGGTCCAAAGGGAAGTTTTTCAGAGGAGGCTATACTTTTATTTTTAGCCACTCATCCTGATTTAACAGCCACAGCCCCAGATCTGATCCCATTTTCAACGATACCCAAATTACTATTTGCTTGCAATGATCATGAAATCGACTGGGCTTTTGTCCCTTTAGAAAATTCGACAGAAGGTCAAGTAGGCGTAACAATGGATACACTAGGGCAAACTGAACACCTCTTTATTACCCATGAATTTATCCATCCAATTGACCAATGTCTCCTCGCCCACGAATCTATGCCACTTGAACAAATCGAACGAATTTATTCTCATGAACAAGCGATCGGGCAATGCAGGGATTTCCTAGAGAACTACCTTCCTAATGCCCAGCAAATCACTTGTCTTAGCACAGCGGAAGCTGCCCATAGAATATCTTCAATCCGGGAAAATTGGGCGGCTATCGGTCCGCGTCGAGCAGCCCGTCTCTATAATTTGCATATTCTCAAAGAATGTATCCAAGATGCTACCTTAAACGCCACTCGTTTCGTGATGGTTGGTCATAACCTTGCGGAAATGTCCGATGGTGAAGATAAAACCTCACTATTGGTGATTGCCGAAAATACTCCGGGCTCTTTATATCGGATTTTGGGAGAATTCGCCAAGCGACAGATTAATTTAAGTCGTATAGAATCTCGTCCCTCAAAACGAATACTTGGAGAATATGTTTTCTTTGTTGATGTCGACGGCTATGTATTTGCTCCCCCCATTCAAGATGTACTTTGGGCATTCAAAGAAGAACACATATCAGTCAAACTTCTCGGTTCCTACCCTAAAGCACACCCCCAAGAGAGAACTTTTTAAGGAGTGAGGATAATCCTCACTCCTTAATCATATAACTTTTAAATATTAGTTTTAGATAGCCTCTACTCAATGAACATTTTCTTGATCAGCTCTTTAATTCCTTCAGGCGAGCATGGTGTGGCCTTTTTCTCAGGTTTCTTATCCAAGCCTTGTAAACCTAAGGGGATTTTCCATCCTGTTAACTGACTTAATCCTGCCAAAGCTTCCCACTCATCTGAGCAGTTAGAATTTGAATATTTTGCCAAAGCACGGATTACATTTGAAGAAAATTTAAAAGGACTTGCTGTGGAAGCAATAACTGTGAATGTTTGATCCTTGGTTGCGGAAAGATAATCTTCATACACTTTCATCGCAACTGCAGTGTGCGGGTCAAAGACATATCGATAATCTTCATAACTACTGGCAATTGTCTGAAGAGTCTCTTCTTCATTTGCCCATCCTGCATAGACAGTAGCTTGACATTCTTTCAAAGTAGCGGAATCAACTGAAAATTCTCCTTGATTACTTGCATTATACCAGGACTGAATTTTTTCTGAATCCCGTCCACTCATTTCATATAAAAACCGTTCAAAGTTACTGGAGACTAAGATGTCCATAGAAGGAGATATCGTTTGAAAAAAGGGCCGCTGACTCTGATAGACACCAGTTTTAAAGAAATCTGCCAAGACATTATTAGAATTTGAAGCACAAATGATTCGGTTAATTGGCAAACCCATACGTTTAGCATAGAAGGCAGCCTGCAAGTTCCCGAAATTCCCGGTAGGGACTACAACATTTATTTTGCCCTCAGGTGTAATCGTACCTTGTTTTACAGCCTGTAGGTAGGCCCAATAATAGTAAACAATCTGCGGTAGAAGCCGACCCCAGTTAATAGAATTAGCAGAGGAGAAAATCAATTTCTTCTCTTGAAGTTGAGTCTTCAACGTATCAGAAGCAAAAATCCCTTTGACCGCTGTCTGACACTGGTCAAAGTTTCCGCCTACTACACCCACAACATGGGTATTTAATCCTTCAGTCGTTGTCATTTGACGCTCTTGAACCGGGCTCACACCGCCAGCAGGGTAGAAGACAACAATGTGCATTCCTTCTCTGTCTTTAAACCCTTCTAAGGCAGCTTTACCAGTATCACCAGACGTCGCCACCAGAATTAAGACATCCTCTTCTCGGTTAAAATGTTTAAGACTATTTTTTAATAAGTCTGGCAGCACTTGCAGAGCCATGTCCTTAAATGCCGCTGTCGGTCCATGCCAAAGTTCCAACACCCCAAAATTCCCTACGGGAACTAAAGGTGCCGGATCTTCTCCATCAAATCGACCATCAGAATAAACTTTGACAATTTCTGCAACTGCTTCCTCAGAGAAATCCGATAAATATGGCATCATAACACGTTTAGCGACCTCACCATATGTTAACCCCTGAAGGTCTTGCCAATTCAAGTTGGGAAACGTCGAAGGAACAAAAAGTCCCCCGCCTGGTACCATTCCTAATGTAATAGCTTGTGACGCTGTTTGACCGTAAAGATTACCCCGTGTGCTTTCGTACAATCCATTTCCCTCCTTGACCCCATTAACTCGATTAATTATTTACATTCTATTTGCTGTATATTCGCCTTATAAGAATAAATTTCCTTCTTAGTAGTTCAAAGTATATCTAGTCAATAAATTTACTCAAACTTTTGAAGGAAACACTAATTAATTGTTGAATACCTCTTAAGAAAATCCGCTGATTTCAGAAAGGAGCGCAGAAATGTCAGATTACTCAATTCGTAAATATCGTCAAACTCTTATTATTGGACTTATCGGAGTGGTCAAAGAACTCTTTCCCGGTGAACAACTTAAGATTTCTCACTCGATCCTCGATGGTGTATACTGTGAACTTGAAAATTCCGTACTTTCTTCTAGGGAAATTCAGACTATTGAGGATCATTTAAAAGTTTGGGTAGAATCAGATCAAACAATCTCCTATCAAACCTGTAATGACCATCTATATCATTGCCAAGTTGATCTGGATTTGATCACCACAATCTATCCTCCTCTGGAACGGTCCGGGTCTTTAAAACATTTTAAACTGATCCATTTTCTGCCTGGGTTTATCATTCTCTTTCCAAACGTAAACCATCCCGAATCTCTGTCTCCCTTTGTTCCACCCGAAAAACTATCTGCAACATTTTCTGAAACTCAGAGATGGCTTGAAAACTTACATCTTTCTTATGTTCATGATGTCAATGCTATTATTTCAGCTAAGTCTTCTCAAGATCTAATTTATTTGGCAGAAGCTTTGCACGAAAAGACGATTTCTTCAATTGCCGACCGAATCTTTAGGCAACGTTCAAAAGTCAGGGTTATCCTTATTTCCGGCCCTACATCCTCAGGAAAAACAACCTTTGCTCAACGATTGTCCACCCAATTACGTGTTAACGGTCTCCGCCCCGTTGCTCTATCTCTCGATAATTACTTCTTACCCCGGGATAAGACCCCAGTGGACAGTAACGGCCAATACGATTTCGAATGCTTAGAGGCTCTGGATTTACCCCTCTTGGCCGACCAATTAAACGCCTTGATCGGAGGATCTGAAGTTGAAACTCCACTCTTTGATTTTGTTTGTGGCGGGAGATGCCAAACCGGAAGAACCATGCGCTTAGGTTCTGACGAAATTCTTGTTATTGAAGGAATTCATGCTCTTAACCCATCATTACTCCCTTCACTCGACCGTTCACAAATGTTTAAGATATACGTCAGTGCCCTATTCCAGCTAAATATTGATGCTTATACTCGAGTTTCTACGACTGAAGTTCGTCTCATACGTCGTCTTGTCAGGGATAATCAATTTCGAGGAACTGAACCTGCTCGAACATTAGCACAATGGGATAGTGTTCGTCGAGGAGAAAATAATAACATCTTTCCCTATCAGGAAGAAGCGGATGTAATGTTTAACTCTAGCCTATTGTATGAACTTAATGCTTTACGCCCATATGCAGAGCATTTATTAGTCTCAATTACTCCGGAATGCCCAGACTATGAAATGGCTGTTCACCTTTTAACTCTGTTATCCTTTTTTGAAGTATTAGATATTTCTACAGTTCCTTTTAACTCCATTCTAAGAGAGTTTTTAGGAGGAAGTGCCTATAACGTATAACCCAACAAGACTCACTCCTACCACCCTGCTTTCGTGGATATAGCTTAACATTGTATTAATTGGAACGTTAAAGTGCGAAGAGATGACTCTTCGCACTTTTTTAGCAGATTCAACGGTCTAACTATTTATCGCTAGCAAGCTTACCAGCCTTTGCATAGTTTTCCTTAAGCATATCTCGAATAATAATTGAAATACTTTCTGGTGGCGCCCCAGTTGACTCAGTAATTGCCTGGGTAACCTTTTCCACTAGTAATCTTTTTTGATCAAGGGTTCGTCCTTCTAATAGATCAATTTGTACAATGGGCAATGTATTTTCCTCCCGATATTTAATTTATTACTATTTTAGGGATCTTTTGAAACCAACAAAACGGAAAAAGTAAGTCCCCGCCGCTCAGTCAGTTGATAAATATGTTCCGGCTCTTTTATCAGTTGGCACTTTTCTGTTCTGATACATCTTTTTATAGCATGTTCCAATTTTAATGCTTCACTCCAGGTTCCGACTTCCCAAGCTTGGGCTAAAGTAACCGGCAGATGTGATGAGGTGTATTTTGCACCTTTCCTACCGGAAGAACCGCGGTTATGTTCTTTAATCCTGCGGTCTAAATCTGTGGTTGCGCCAGTATAAAGTGTATTATTTCCGCACCTTACCAGGTATACCCAATAACCCATACTCTACTCCTTAGGCCAAAACTCAAGAACAGGACGACTAGGAAGTAGACCGAGTTCAAAACACAAGCCTAAATATTTATTTAATCCACACTCCAGTGAGCTATCTAAACCATAGTTAAACTGGGCGAAATATCCGGCCCAGAAACTACGTGTCCCTCCAAGCATGGTTTGACAGGTCAAGATAACATCATCCATATTACAGAGTGCCTTAACTTTAGCCTCGATAAGCAGTTTATGGATGATCCTAATTTCTTGCTCTCGCTCAGATAAGAGTGATTTGGGGAATGCCCACACTGCATACGTCATAGAACAACCAGTAAGTTTCAGCCACTCTTCTCCTAAGTCATAGATATAACAATCGGGCTGAAGTAAAGCCGATTGTATGGCTGCATCTCCGATAAGGAGTGCTGCATCAGCAACTAAAAACATTTCTTGGAGATTTGAAGACATGGTCAAATAGTGAGGGATTACTCCTAAGTAATGATGGAGTATAATTTTCGTCAAATTTACGGAAGTTGCCGAAGCATCGGTTAAGGCAATTGTCAAGCCATCTAAATCATTTAAAGGTACTTTCGAGAACAAGATAATCGATCCCACTCGTCCTTTTGTAGAAACCGAGAGATTGGGTAATATTGCGTAATCCTTCCAATGCTCACCGTAGGAGAATGCGCTTATGGGTGCCATGTCTATCTCTCCGGCAGCTAACATGGCATTATGCCCTGTTGGTTCAGCTATAACCGCTTCTATTAAAGGATGGTTCTTATCTAAGAAATGGAACATAGGCAACATATTTGTATTTGGGTTATGCCCGATGCGAATCATGCTTATACCCCCATGTATGAGATCATTTTTTGACAGTATTGCGCAATTCCCCGATTCCTTGAATCTTTACAACAACTTCATCTCCGGGGCGAACAGGGCCTACTCCTTCCGGTGTGCCAGTAAGTACTACGTCGCCAGGATTAAGTGTCATAACTTGAGATATAAAGCTTATAAGTTTAGGAACTGGGGTTATGAAATTCTGAGTATTTGAAGATTGCTTAATTTCTCCATTTAGTATTGACTGAATATCTAACTGACTGGAGTTTAAATCCGTTACAACCCAGGGGCCGATGGGACAAAAGGTGTCAAAAGATTTCGATCGGGTCCATTGACCATCCTTTTTTTGCAGATCTCTGGCTGTAACATCATTGGCACAAGTATAACCGAAAATTGCTGCTAAGGCTTCCATTTCAGTAGCTTCCTTTATAGATTTCCCAATGACAACAGCCAATTCAGCCTCATAGTCTACTTGTTGGCTAATTTTCGGATAAACGATCTCAGCGTCCGGGCCGATAACACTAGTTTCAGGTTTTATAAAAATAACCGGATCATCCGGTAATGAATGTTCCAACTCTTTGGCATGCAAAGCATAGTTTAGTCCAACACATACTACTTTACTTGGCTCTACAGGGGCAAGTAAGGTTACCTCATCAATAGATAACATAGTACCTGTAGGCTTACTAAGAGGATTCAGAAATGATCCACTCAGAACCTGCACTTTCTCTTCTTCAAGGATTCCATATCCAATTCCACTTTTACTGCGAAAACGAACATATTTCATAAGAATCAATCCTCTCTAATTTTCTGGGTAACCAAACCTTCCTCTTCCCGGTGCATCTTGCAATACTCGGAAACTGGGCATACCTCACATCCCGGCTTTCGGGCGTTGCAGATTCTCCTTCCATGGAAAATAAGAAGATGGTGAAGCAATGACCATTTGTCTCGTGGAAAGAGCTCCATTAGTTCGTCTTCTACTTTTTCAGGGGTTTTGCCAGTTGAGAGGCCCAAGCGATGGGCTACTCTAAATACATGAGTATCAACTGCAATTGATGGAATTCCAAAGGCATTGCTGACGACGACATTAGCTGTTTTTCGTCCTACTCCGGGAAGCCTCTTAAGCAAGTCCAAATCCCCAGGTACCTGTCCCTGAAAGTTTTCAACTAAAACTTGGCAGGCAGCAAGAATATTCTTAGCCTTATTGTGGTAAAGGCCCAAAGAGCGAATTTTGTTTTCGAGCTTGGCTAGCCCTAATTCTAGAACCGCTTGGGGGGTATTTGCTTCTGCAAATAGAGAAGCAGTGACAAGATTAACTCTTTCGTCTGTGCATTGTGCTGATAAGATTGTCGCAATTAAAAGTTCGAAGGGCGTGCTATACTCTAACTCGCAGCTTGCATCAGGAAATCTCTCCTGCAAAGCATTAAAAATTAACATCGAAACCGGCTCTTTTGAACCAATCTTTATCATGCTGTTACCTCCGCGACTAGCTTAAGACTTCCTCAATAAAGATTGTACGTTTTCCCACCATATTGTACTCTTTTACTACATTTGAGCCAAACTCAGACTCATCAAAAACACGCACAATTGGTCTGGCAGGCATACTCAGATTTTGATCGACCACGACCCCAATCTCGCCTGTATTAAGTCGTACTGTAACTCCTGTCGGATATGCTGCTATATTCTTTAAAAAAACTCTAATCATTTCTAAAGGATATAATACCCCAGCAAGACCCATAAGAATTTCACAAGCTTCGTGGGGCATAATTCGTTTAACATTGCTGTGGTCTGAAGTAAGCTTGTCGTACAGATCCGCAATCGCTACAATTTGGGCCAGTGGATGTATTTCGCCCTCTTTCAAGCGTCGGGGATAGCCTGTGCCATTGACATGTTCATGATGCTGAAAAGCAATGTGGGCAACAACAAGATTAAGATCTTTTCGTTTTCTAAGATCTTCAAATCCCAAGATTGTATGTGTTTTAAGAACTTCAATTTCTTCTTCTGATAAATCATCTTTGGCTATTAGCTTTGGATCAAGATGAATCTTGCCAAAATCATGCATTATTGCGCCAATGGCTAAGGTCTCTAGTTTTTCTCGGTCAAGCATTAAGGCCTTACCAAGAATAGTCGAAAGGACGCATACGTTGACAGAATGAGCAAACATCTGGTTGTCTAGGCTGCGCATATCCATCATATTGACTAGTATATCCTTTTTAAATAGGATCTCTTCGACAATTTTATTGATAATTCTTTTTAGGTCAAAACCATCCAAATCTTTGCCTAACCGTACCGACCTTGTACTTTTCTCAAGAATTTCCATAGCCTCACGGCGATGCTCTTCGCTGATAACATCTTCTACAATTACATCGTCAAAACGGTCATCTTCAATATAAACTATGGAAATTCCCATATCCCTTAATTTCGCAATATACAAGGGAGTAAGTTTAACTCCTTTACCTAACAGGACTCTTCCTGTGCTGGAGAAGATTGTCTTACCTAATATGTCACCCATCTTTAACGAATTAACACTTACTTGCCGCACTTATAGGTCTGCTCCTTCCTATGGAAGCATAGTTTTCAACCCAACAATTACAATCCTACACTATTTTCAACATTTTTCCCAGTCCTCAATATAAAAGTATAATGACTGTAACGAATATTGGGAGTATACTATAAAAGCAATTTCGTAAATGAGGTAAAAATAATGTTTTTTGATCTAACTATAATCTGCACTCTAGGTTTTTTTGCTGCGATGGTTGATGCAATTGCCGGTGGAGGTGGACTTATTAGTTTACCCGCTTTGCTTATGGTGGGTATACCCCCTCACTTGGCACTTGGGACTAATAAATTTTCTGCTTCCTTAGCATCTTTAAACAGTTCCATTACCTTTGCTCGTTCAGGAAAAGTTCACTTTCCGCTGGTCAAATGGCAAATCCCCTTTACATTGTTTGGTGCTGCCCTGGGTGCTTGGTCCGTGCTTCGTGTCAGTTCTGATTTCTTAAATAAAGCTGTTCTTGTCTTAATACTTGTAGTAGGAATTTATACCTTTGTCCATAAAAACCTGGGAATGGAGAATAGGTTTAAGGGACTTAACCCCTTCAACACAATTATTGGCTGTCTATTCGCCTTTGCCTTAGGCTTCTATGACGGTTTTTTTGGGCCGGGAACAGGATCCTTCCTGATTTTTTCCTTCATCGCACTATTTGGCTTTGATTTTGTTATTGCTTCTGCCAATTCTAAAGTTCTGAATTTCACTAGTAATATCGCATCCCTTTTTCTGTTTGCTTGGAATGGTAAAGTTCTCTATTCCTATGGTGTTCCAATGGCAGTATTCATGATTTTAGGCTCCTATGTCGGTACGAGGCTGGCTATTCATCGAGGTGCAGCACTTGTGAAACCTTTGTTCATTATAATGTCTCTTTTAGTCGCCGCCAAACTAATTCTTCAGTATATATAGGGAATGCTGAACATAGAGACTTCTGTGGGGGAGTCTGCCGAAGTAGAAGTTGACAACACCCACAAGAATGGGTGTCACGGAATTGAATAGCCTAAGATCAAGCAGCTGTTATAAGAAATCTTCGTGAAGAAATAAATTAAACTCTATATTTTGAAGTAGAAAAAGACTCCCGATAAGTCTATGCTTATCAGGAGTCTTTTGAATAATATCTTTAAATCTCACTTGGGATCCATATTCCAAGACTCCGGACCTCTTGGATAACCTTGAGGCTTTTGGAGTTTTGGGTGAGTATTATCAGCTATGCCAAACAAGCGTACTCTAAGCCAGTTCGTGCCTGTACGAGCACTTATTAGCAGATATCCTTGTGTGTCATTTCGAAAGCGAAAATCCAGAATTCCATAGGATACCGTGGCATCTTGACCTCGGATGACATAAGACACCGGCAGCGAATGAGTATGCCTTTCGACTATTGCGAGGTTAGCTTGGCGAACTGCTTGATATAGCGTACTTGAGTCCTGGCAAATACCTCCACCTATGTCTCTGATCATCGACCGATCAACAAAAACTATGGCTGGAGAATAGCCCGAAGCTGCTGTACGCTCTCCCACTACCTCATTAAATGAAAACACCCCGCCTGGTGGAATTAAGCGATTATTTAAGGCCATGGCAGCCAAACGAACGTTATTAGTACGCTGATCTTCATGAGGGTTAAAAAATGTCGAGTAATCCCCTAAAACATCTCCAATATTAGCTATATCATAAGTGCTTGGCTGAGGCTGAATAATATTAACCACTGCTTCAACTCGTTCTTGCTTATGTTCTTGGGAAAGTTTCAGCCAGGTTGCCTCAATATCAACTTCTATTCCAGTTGATCCATTGGTTCTTTTCAATTGACCATCCACAAACTCTATTGTAGCAATACGCTCAGGTTGATTGATTTTCCGGCTAAATTCTTGCAGCTGTGATATGCCTTCTTCTCGGTCTAAACTAAGATCGTCTATTCGAAAAGCGATTAAAGGTCGAGTTAGATTTTGAAGAACATCTGAAATCCATGATCCCGTTGTTGGAGGATAGACTTGATCCAACCATTGTTCAATCGCTGCGTTAGTCCTCTCCCACTTCAAAGGATAAACTTCCTCTTCATACGTAATAGCATTTGGTAGCTTTTCTCTTATTTGAGCAGATACTTGCTCTCTGCTCAAATAAGAAATATCTTGCCCCCAAATGAATAGGCCGGAAGGTGCCTGATCACGCGTTTTGCCATAAGAAACAACGGCTCCAAACCCTAGTGTAACACATAGTTGCAGCAATAAGACTAAGATAAGAAACCTTATTTTTTTCATAGTTGTTATTTCTCATTATTCTTTCCTTAGTTTTTCTGCAAATGAGAAGTAACTTCCATCAATGTACTTCTCGTAGTAATATGAGTTACCATTTCGGGTGTAATGAATTCACCGGCATGTAAGATATCTGCATTGTCCAAAATTATGTCCTTGTCTACTTTTTTCCCGATAAAATATTGGAGTTGTCGCTGCTCAAAAAGATTAAAATCAGTTTCACGTTCTTCAAGAATATCTACTTTTTCAAATAAATCCGGTCGAGAGTCAGCTACTTCAACAGGCTCTTGATTATTATCTTCTAGAATTTGGTCGTTACTGACTTGATCTTCCGTAACTTCATCTTCTACAAATATTTCTGGTGTTAGGGTTGAATTTGATAATTCGTCATTCAACTCGAAGCTCCCAAATGCAACGGGAGAAGATTCCTCTTCGATAATTAGCAACTCTTTCCCAAGTGTAATTATTTTTTCAGCCTGGATTTCTTGCATCTCTCCATCGGATTCAAATAGACAAGAAGCGATGCGACCAGTCTCCTCATTAATAATTACTTCTTTTACCTCGCCAATGAGTTGACCCTTTTTAGTTAAAACTTTTGTTCCAATTACGCGGATATCCTGCTTTAATAAATTTTGAATCTCTGAATTTTGAGCTACATCTTGTATGACATCCTGATTGGGAATAGTAATTGCAAACTCTCCAATACCTAATAAATCTGCATAAGAAATAACTTTTGCACCAAAATAGTCCGAAGGCTGATCAATAATTATAAAATCCAAGGATTTTCCCTGGGGGTTAAGAACTATATCTTTTACAACCCCAATTTGGGTTCCATCAGAAATACTAATAACTCGCAAGCCAATTATAATTTTTGTTGCTTTCACAGGCTAATGCCTCCTAATCATTAAATATTTGTTTGCTAAGATTCTCTTTGATTACCAATGTATCAAAGAGACGTCGAGGTTCTGGATCAAGCTGTGCTAAATATGTCTTAACGTAATTGTTTAATTCTATTAAGGAATACTCAGAGTCCCCCATATTATTTAGCAGCCAATAACAATCCATTATTAGACACAATGCTAAATCCGGTACTGGATTCAACCCTAAAGCCTGAAGGAAAAAACGGGACGCTTGATTGAAATTTCCTGCTTGCTTTTCTCTAAATCCTAAATCAATAAGTTCATCAATGGATAAACCACTTAATTCTGACTCATTACTACTTTCGAACAATATATCATCGAATATAGTCTCACCTGATATCGTTTCTTCTACTATTATTTTTTCTGCTACTGTGTTTTCTACTATTGCTTCTTCCGCTACTGTTTCTTCTGCTAATGCTTCTTCTGCTACAGTTTCTTCTACTACTGTTTCTTCTACTACTGTTTCTTCTGCTATTGCTTCTTCTGCTATTGCTTCTTCTGCTATTGCTTCTTCTACTATTGTTTCTTCTGCTATTACATCTTCTACTATTGTTTCTTCAGTAATCAAATCATTTCCGCCAATTTTACTAATTAATTTAATTTTCGGCCACATTGTCCCTAAAATTATCAAAACAAGCACTGACAAAATCCACAATGCTATTAAACCTGAGCGAAGGGCATAAGGAAACATCAAAACAGCACAACTTAACAGAACAGAAATTAAAAGTGCTCTCATTCTGGTTAATCCTAACATCTTCGCTTGCCAAATTAAAAACGCAATAAATGGAATACTTACTAAAACAACAGTAATATTATATGTCAGAACATGGGTCCCCCCCTTATTTTATTTCAGTGTTTGTTTAAAAATTCGACAGAAGTCCTGTTTCTCCTTCTTCTTACTCTTTGAATTGCATTCTTTTTGATGCATTTTCCAAAACTTTCTTTAGGGAAACAAATTATTAGCAAAGGATTATTTGATTTAAGATAGAATAGTATATATAGTTTGTCCTAATTCATTTATCCTCTAATTATACTCTTTAAGATTTCGGGTTATAGGGGGCATATATCTATGTCAAGTCATCAGAGAATGGATTCAAAAATCGACTCTACATTGATCGAACGAATTCAGCTATTAGAAAGCCAACTGGAAGAAATACGTTTACAGACAAATGTTCTTTTAGATATTGCCCGCGCGCTAAATGCATCTCTTGATCCTAAAGTTATTGCTGCTAACATTATAAGCGCTATTGCTTCCCTTATTAGCATTGATCAAGCTAGCGTATGTTTATTCAATGAAAACACTCAAGAGTTTGAAGTTATTGGAGTTTTTGATTCACGTACAATCAGTCCAAAAATTCCATCAAATCTTGATTTCTCTTTTCTCGCTGAAGTGTTATCGAAAGGTGTTACTTATTATTGCTCGCCTGGCAACAGAACACAGGACTGGGAATGGATATGTTGCTTACCACTTCAAAATGCTCAGCATAAAACTGGCACCATAAATATTCATGCTATTAGACAACCTGAAATAACTCCTGAGCAGATGCAATTTCTTGAAACTGTTGCTGGTCATGCTACTTCAGCCTTGGAAAATGCACTTTTGTATGCCATCGTAGAGCGAGAATCAATTACTGACGGCTTAACTGGTGTCTATAATCATCGTTATTTCCAAAAACGATTGCATGAATATATTTCACTTTGCCAACGTCATAAAAGATCTGTAACTTTTGGCTTGCTTATGGTTGATGTTGATAACTTCAAACAATTTAATGATTGCTATGGGCACCTATTCGGTGATACAGTTCTGAAAACTATTGTGCTAGAGCTTAGAAACAATTTACGAGAAGAAGATCTAATTGCCAGGTATGGAGGAGAAGAGTTCGTTGTTCTTATTCCAGAAGCAACGGAGAAAATTGTCTTATTTATTAGTGAAAAGATTCGGGAAGTGGTTGAGAATACCAAAGTATATCATCAAACATCTGCTTATGTATCTGTTACAGTGAGTATCGGTGCTACTTTATGGCGCCCCTCCGATACTCCCTCATCTGTAATCTTAAGAGCAGATCACGCTCTGTATGAAGCCAAAACTACCGGGCGCAACCAAAGTATCTACCGATAATACAGTTAGGTAGAAATATGAGATTTTACGCTCCAGATAGGATCAAAAAAAACACCCATTATGGGTGTTTTTTACATACAATTAGAGGTTTATTATCTAGGCTTGAACTGCCCTGGGCAATGTGCCATTACTTTTTGGTAAGTTGGTCGTTAATTTAACAAGTTGACAGCACGAAGCAGCGATTACGACTGCGCATCCCCCTAAGAAACCACCAATTATTAATACAGGAATGAAAGCTAACATAATAACTCCCCCTCTCAAATAATTGTTCTTCTGTCTACTAAAAGCTTAAGCAACAGCATTAATTGTTCTTATCTTCACTATTATAATATCAAACATATAAAAAAAAAGAAAGTGATTGTGATCACTTTCTTAAAATTTAACTCTTTAGAATAATCTAAATGTTCACACTGATCTGTTACCTCCAAACTACGCCCTGCTCTGTATAACTCACTTGTTTTTTACTGAAGTCATTAATCCATTGTGTAAATTCTTGAGACTCGACTTCCGGAACATGTACGAGTAGCTGAACAACCTCACTAAAATCTTCCTTTGAAATTATCCAATTACGTTGTCCAAATTGATACTTAATCATTTCAAACCATTCATAGGGTACAGTTAAATGGTACACCTGATAAAGTGACAATTTCTTTAAATTGGTCTCATTAATTAACTGCCGGGCTGTTCCGCCATAAGCTCTGGACAGACCACCAGTCCCCAGCAGTACACCGCCAAAATATCTCACCACAACCAATAATACATTCCATATATCTCCATGTTGTAAAATATCCATTATGGGACGCCCCCCTGTCCCTTGAGGTTCTCCATCATCAGAAGACTTCTCAATTAAGCCTTCATATAATCGATAGGCGTAGACGTAATGGCGAGCGTTGGGATAGTCATCACGAATATTTTTCATTGCCATGTCCAATTGATCAATTGAGGTCAGCGGAACTGCAATTCCTATAAAACGGGATTTATCGATTATTTGTTCCCAGGTATTCAGTTCAGAAATTGTATTAAAGGATTTCACGTTACATCCCCTGATTACGAGCTTGAGCTTTAGCTATAAAAGAATCGACATCAATGACAAAACGTTCATGATTTCCAACACCAATCTGTCCAGCATCATCAAATGCTTCTACTGTAAAAACTAGTTTTCGACGGTCTACTTCGACAAGTTCAGCTATCGCAAAAACATTGGCACCTAAAGGGGTTGCAGCATTATGCTTGATTGATAAGGAAGTTCCTACACTTGATTGTCCTTCAGGCAATTCTAAGGCATTAACAGCAGCTTGTTCCATAAGGGCAATCATTGCCGGAGTTGCAAAGACTTCTAGCTGTCCACTCCCCATAGTTTTTGCAGTATTTAAGGTACTTACAGTTGTCTGGGCCCGTCCTTTTCTTCCAACCTTTAAATCCAAAGCGAACACATCCTATTCTTTATAAGATTATCGATTTTCTCAATTAGTTTACCACAAAAACAGATAATAGCGTTGTGATTTCTTCACAACGCTATTATCTGTTTTATTATGCTAATCGAGTCATCTTTAAATTTATTAATGATGAGCTCCCTGTGAAATGTCACTAAGAGCATCACCTGCTTCATTGATATGAATTTTCTCAACTGCTAAATCCCCTAAAGCAACAATTCCGGCGATTCTTCCCTGCTCTAAAACCGGTAATCTCCTAATTTGATTATCCGCCATTATACGAGCAGCTTCGTGGACATCTTGATCAGAAGTCACAGTGATAACCTGGGAGGTCATTATGTCCTTAGCGGATACACTACTAACATTCTTTCCATCAGCAATAACCTTTAGGACAATATCTCTGTCTGTAATAATACCTAAAACTTTCTGCCCTTCACATACAGGAATAGAACCCACATCATTACGCTTCATTAAACGTGCAATTTCTTCAACTGAAGAACTGGGAGCCACAGTCTCAATCTGTCTAGTCATAACGTCGCGAACTTTCATACTAATCCCTTCCTTTTAACAAAATTTCATCGCATATCAAGGATAGTATGATCAATAAATACAGAATCATGCAGGATTAAATGTCCTTATGGTTTTTTCCCTGAAACAATTGCTACTACACCGCCAGCTAAATTGGTAAAACAAGTGTCCTTTAGTCCACACTCTGCAAAAATTCTCACTAATTCTTCTTGAGCAGGGAACTCTCGAGCTGAGTCATGCAGATATTGATATGCACTAGCTTTTCTCGTCCAAACTTTACCCATTAAAGGAATTAGTTTTTCAAAATATAACCAATATGCCTGTTTAAACCCCAATAATGATGGTTTTGCCATATCAAGTGAAACTACTTTTCCTCCGGGCTTAACCGTTCTTATCATTTCTTTTAGCCCTTGTCTCAAATCGGGCAAATTTCTTAATCCCCAGCCAACTGTGACACCGTCAAAAGAATTATCGGGGAAGGGAAGTTCCATTGCATTCCCTTGAATAAAACGTATATGAGCCGTATTTGAAGTTTGTTGCAAGGATCTTTCAGCGACTTCCAACATTTTTTGAGAAAAATCTAACCCAGTCACGTTTCCATCTGAGCCCACAGCTTGTCCCAGTTCAAAGGAAAGTTGACCAGTACCGCAACAAACGTCAAGTATATTCATACCTGGCATTGCTCCAACCTTTTGAACGGCAAGACGCCGCCATCCTTTATCCATTCCCAGGCTCATTAAGGTATTCATCAAATCGTATCGCGGGGCAATCGAATTAAATGTCTCTTTTACATATGTAGCCTTATCTTTCCCTGCAAAATCCATCATAATCTCCCTATCTAATGATTTATAGTTAGTATTAGCATTTTATTAAATACTACCCTTCCGTTAAGCATTTGTCTAGAGAGCTTCTCTTCTGGTTGAAATTATCTCGCCACATTCAAAACGTAATATCTTTCATGATTAGACTATCTGGTTAAATCTAGCAAATAAGCATACTGTATATTGCAGTATGCTTATATATACAGTATACTGTAATAAACAGTTAGGAGGCATCAATTTGAGCAGATCTAAACAGAGTCGTCACACGAATGCATTTATTCTTCTCCTTTTAGAAAAATCATCTTCTGCCTACGGTGCTCAAATTCTTTCTAGTTTGCAAGAAGAATTACCGTTTTGTTTAACTGACAGTCCAAGTGTTTATCGTGCCCTTCAAGATATGGAGGAAAAAAAATGGGTTGAAGCGAGTTGGAAAACTTCAGAGGCTGGATCTCCTCGGAAATGGTATTCCATCACTCCTTCCGGACAAGCTGCTCTGAATAATTATGCTCAAGACATTAATCAACGCAAAGCAAATTTGGAGTATTTTCTTAATACCTATACTCAAATCATTAACGACAAGTCTGAGAGGAGTATCCAAGATGACAGAATCTAATCAGTCCATTGAGTATTCAACAATTGGTATACTTTCGTTAGCTCATATGTTAAATGACATGTATAGCAACTACTTACCACAAATGCTTCCCTTTCTAGTAGCCGCAACAGCTCTTAACGCCACGAAAGCAGCAATATTAGTCTCAGCGTTTACTATCAGTTCTTCTTTCATACAGCCTGTCTTTGGCTATTTTCTTGATCGCCAAGGGAAACGATGGCTTGTACACGTAGGAACCTTATGGATGGCAATTATGCTCAGTTTGACAGGCTTAGTCAACAACTACTTACTTTTAGTTATCTTAGCCAGTCTTGCCGGTCTCGGAACAGCTGCCTTTCATCCTCAAGCATCAACAATGATAACTGTTGTCAGCGGTGATCGTAAAGCAGTTCTGCTCTCCACATTTATCGCCTTTGGAAACATCGGTTTTGCACTCAGCCCCCTCATACTCGTTCCCCTATTTCAGAACTATGGTCTCAGAGCGACAATTTATACGATTATCCCAGGTATCATTGTCGCGCTGTTATTATACTTTTTCGCCCCCAATAATCATGTACTTCGCGGGGGAACTACCCCACCTACTCTGGCCGAGGTATGGCTTTCCTTACTGAAAGCTCGCCAAGAACTTTTAGCCATTACTAGTGTCATTGCCATCCGTGCTTTGGCCTATACCGGTTTGTTAACCATTCTCCCCTTATATTTCCATGCACAACATCTTTCCTCTATAACCTCCAGTCATTTAGTCTTCATAATGCTCTTTGCTGGAGCAATTGGAGGGATTTTAGGGGGGTATATATCGGATCGATTTGGCAGGAAACCTTTAACGATCGGTTCTCTGGTTCTAGCTACACCATGCTTTTACGGTTTCCTTTACACAAATGGCACATTGAGCGTTGTTTTCCTAGCTCTTGCCGGTGCCTGCTTGTTATCCAGTTTTTCCGTAACTGTGGTTGCAGCTCAAGAAGCCATTCCCAATAATAAGTCTCTCGCCGCCGGGTTAACGATGGGATTCGCAGGAGGGGTAGGGGGCCTTCTGGTAATTCCTATCGGGAGAATCGGAGATCTTTATGGCCTATCAACTTCGATTTCGGTATTGTTCTTACTACCACTTCTTGCTGGACTTACTGCATTATTTATGAGAAATCGACCTGCCGCAAATGCACAACGGATTGCCGCACGGTAATTATTGTTACAGTATTCAAACTATTAATTGTAAAAAAGAATCTTTTCACTTCTACCATAATTTGTCTTACAGCCCGTTATTCATGAGATTTCTGGCCTTTTATATAGGGTTTCTGCTCAAATTCGGAATCGATTCCGAATTTGAACTGCCATGTCTGGAGCCGTGCCGAGTTTTTATTCCTAAGAGCGTCCCTTGGGCCGCAAAATCAACAGCCATCGGCAGGTGAGGCATTTTCCCCTCTGGCAGGCTTTAATACTGGAGCGGATCAACAAATCGCTTGTTGTTGAATCCGTTATTTTTAGATCTTTTTTACCGATCAATTCGCCGCCGGTGAGGAGAAACATAACCTTGGAAATAATCGGTTCGGCGCAAGGGCAAATATGCCCTCAATGTTATAACAAAGGTCAGGCGAAGGGTCTTCAGCTGCGTATTTGCCATACCGACTCCCCTTCTCCTCCTATGATCGATTGAACAGGGATTTATTCCTCAGTCAGGTCAAAGCGGTTATTCCGGGTTACGGATACCAACAGGTATTTCAACAAATCCAATAATGTGGTTAGTCCTTCTTATCTTATGCACCTTGTCCGGCAGGGGTTACCCTCGTCTGGGGTATTTATGACAAAATAATGGCAAAACCGTAAAGTACCTAGGCACTTTACGGTTTTGCCATTATTTTGTCACCAGTGAGGGCTTGAACACATAACCTATGAGTAAGGCTGTTCAAATCCATCTTCTCTTATGGGAGCCTTTCCTCCGGAAAAGCTTATGAATAAGCAGAGGAGCTCGAAAATCATGGTGAAGGGAATAAGCGAGCAGACACCGTAGATTAGCGCGGCCGAAATTAACAGTATTAAAGATCAGACCGGCAGAATGCTGCTTTACAGCTCCGTCGAGATCGGACGGCGCATGACGGAGGCTAAATCCATGGTCAATCATGGAGAATGGGGAAAGTGGAAATTCGGAATCGATTCCGAATTTGAGCTACACCCAAGGGATTATCCTCTGGGGAATTCCCGAGGAGAATACTCTCACCGCCAATCAAGGTGCAGTCACCAAAGTGCAAGGACTCTTCCTTACTAACAACGTGAGTTCATTTATTTAATATTGAAAGCTCCCCGCATAAGCTCATAAATTAACTCTTCAATTCCTTCTAAAGGACGAGGCTTCCTTGAACTTACCCAGTCGCTAATGGCAGCATCCAGAGTTCCGAAGAACATCTGCCGACCCACTTTTATATCCGCTAAAGTAATTTCTTCCTTTTGTACTCCTTCATTAAGAACTTGTTCAATTAAATGAAAGTACTCTCTTAAAGGCCCAGAAATAGCTTCTCGAATTTTTGGGTCAGATTGTCTTAACTCAATCTGCGTAACTATTGCCAAAGATCGATTTTCCTGCATGTATTTAAAATGAGTCCGAATTAAACAAAATAAGCGTTCTTTAGTTGTCGTACATTGCGCTATTGATTGTTGGATCTCACGAATAAAATTCCCCATACGATCCGAAAAAAGGCTAACCAAAATATCTTCCTTATTCTTAAAATATAAATAAATAGTTCCGTCTGCTACTCCAGCCAGTTTGGCAATTTTAGATACTTGGCAAGTAAAATAGCCGTATTCCGCAAAAGCCTCCGTGGCCGCATCCAGTATAGCATGATATTTCTCCTCACGGGGCTTAATCATCAAATCATAAACTCCCTTCATCTAGACCTTCAAATAGTTTAGATAAATTTAATTTCTATCCACTTGATATCATATCATATATTTAATTTTCCTACATCATCTTCCGAAACATCCACTTCTTGTAAGTGGATGTCCTTATTCTAGCTTCAGTAGGGCTAGACTCCCTACTGAAGTCTCGACGTTCAGCTTTAGCAGAACAAGTTCACTTACCGTAAACTTGATTTAGCATTGTCTGGCCTTTATCAGTCAGTCCCCAAAAAGTAAATGTTTCTGGTGAATGGAAGCCACAATCTTCACAGTGCCCACTGCAGCGATTCATTCCACAACTCGGGCTGCATGCTTGGCCAAAGATTTCTCGACAAATATATCCCATGTGTTCCATCTGTTCTAAAGCGCTTTCAATTTCCTTTAAGGAATAGCCTACCTCAAGTGCAAGCTGTGACATTGATAAGGTAGCTTCTTTACGAGACAAAACTTTCAAAATATCTGTAAGCAATCCGATTCACTCCCCAGGGTTTTTTCAATCACTGGATGCCAAGAAACATTCCGATATGGAGAATAAGCCAACCCACTATAAAACTAAGTAAAAGGTTATAGGCAACGCCAAAACTTGTCCAACCAATACTATGTGACTCTTTATAGGTCGTTACAACAGAAGCCAGACAAGGGATATACAGCATATAGACAACTAAAAAAGTATATGCTCCTAATGGAGTCATAGCTCCGGTCATGGCTTGGGCAATCGACTGGGATGCATCTGCAGCAACACCATATAGAATTCCTAAGGTTGAGAGAGTTGTTTCTTTAGCGGTAAAGCCAAACACAATCGCCACCATAATCCTCCAGTCAAATCCTAAGGGTTGTCCAATAACGGCCAGCCATCCTCCCATCTTACCTGCCCATGTCTCATCCATAGGGACTCCCTGGGGATAGGAACTTAAGACCCAAACCACAATTGAAGCAACTAAAATAAACGTCCACGCCCTTCTTAGGAAGGAATAGGTTTTTTGCCAGGTGGGCAATAAAATATTGCGCAGAGTAGGAATGTGGTATAAGGGAAGTTCCATAACAAAGGCTGAGCGTTCCCTTTGTTTAACGACTCTTCTTAATAAGATTGCTGAGAACATGACTAGAATCATGCTTAAAGATAAAAGACTAATCATAATAACGGCACCCATAGATCCTGGAAAAAAGGCTGCCACAACAGCACTCATTACACCTAAGCGCGGAACACAGGGAATCAATGGGTTAATTAACATGGTAATCAAGCGATCTTTAGGATCTTCTAAAGTTCTTGTTGCCATAATGCCCGGTACATTACAGCCAAACCCGGACACCAAGGAGAAAAATGATTTTCCATGGAGTCCCATGAGCTGCATAAACCGATCTCCTAAAAATGCAGCCCGTGCTAAATAGCCACTATCTTGCATTAAAGAGAAAAAAGCAAAGAATATTGCAATTTGAGGAACAAAAGCCAGAACTGCACCAACTCCAGCGAAAATTCCATCTCGCACTAAACTTTGAATAGCAACAGGAATCTGCACCTTCTGCATCAGACCTACAATCATATCTGCGGCCCAAGCCATTCCATCTGACACAGCACCACCTAAAGGTGCACTTGCAACAAAGGAAAACCAAAATACTACAGACAATATTATCAACATAATTGGATAACCCCATAGCGGAGATAATATCCATTCATCCAGTCTATCCGTCCAAGTGCGTTTTATCGGGCCCTCGTGTATCTTGAATTCTGGCAGGATCTTAGAAATATATTGGTACTTGGCATCCGCTATGGTCATTTCAAATTGATCTTTGCTCCACCCTTCAACTTCATAAGCCTGGAGCAAATCTTCTCCAGGCAAGGTATCCGTATCTTGCAGTACGTATTTTATAGAATCTCCTGAGTCACAGCAGGAATCATTATTCTTCGACCCTTTGGATGTCTGAGGTATACTCCTCCAGGTCTGTCCAATTTCCGAATCCCGTTCTAAACGTTTAATAGCCAACCAACGCAAGGGATACTTTGTCGCCCAGATTGTATCCGCTAATAAATGCTCCATTGCTTGAATCCGTCTTTCAAGTTCCTCTGGATAAGGAACCTCATCCCTTACAGGATCTTTTTTAAGCTTTCCCACTCGGATTGCCTCAGACAAGAATTCTTCGACTCCTTGTTCTTTGGCAGCAATGATTTCAACAACTGGCACATTTAAGACCTGGGCTAATTTATTAGAAAGTATTTTTATGCCTGCAGAATCAGCTAAATCCATCATGTTTAAACCGATTACAACTCTTGGCGCTAGCTCAAGAATCTGAAGAACTAAGTAAAGGTTTCGTTCAATATTTGAAGCGTCAACCAAAGCCATAACGACATCTGGTTTTTCGCGCAGAATATACTCACGCGTAACAATCTCTTCCTGAGAATATGCGGTTAGACTATAAGTACCCGGAAGATCAATCAGTTCAATTTGTTCATTGGCCCTCTGAATTACTCCTGATTTTCGTTCTACAGTTTTTCCCGCCCAATTTCCTACTTGTTGATTTGATCCAGTCAAAGCATTAAAAACTGTACTCTTCCCAACATTAGGATTACCCATAAGAGCTATTTTCATGACTCCACCGCCTCCTCTCTACGCAACACAAAAATTATGTCCTAGCGGCACCTCTATACGCACAATAACAATAATGCGGTTTTATTAACAATCGATATCATATAAAAATTAAATAATCAGAGCCTGATAGATGCTAAATCCGGGCAATTTTAGTAGAACTCGGCTAACGACTTGCTAACGATGGTTCCAGAAGATTTTGCTCAGGTACAGAAACTATTATCTTAGCACATTCCCCACGGCGCATAGCTAAATAATACCCTTTTAAACGAATCTGAAGCGGGCCACCAAATGGAGCACAACGTACAACTTCTATTTCTACTCCCGGGACAATTCCCATATCCATCATTCTTCGGCGCAACGCACCTCCGCCCTCAATATGCTCAACACGCGCCCATTCCCCAGGTTTTACATCCTGTAAAAAGCGTTCCATCAGTTCCCCCCCTTTATCAAAACGATAACCATTCTCAGGCCTAGTTGAAAATATAACTGAGAATACATCTCACTTCATTTACAGAATACTATTCATTTAAAACCCTGTCAATAATAAAATTCGAATTGCCTAGGGCGGTTCCTAACAACAACACATCGACCATTGCACCAACGCGTAAAGACATGATATACTTAAAGTAGTATTATATGGTAACAGGGGAGCTGGAGTTACTGGCTGAGAGGGACTATTGTCCGACCCTTAACCTGATCTGGGTAATGCCAGCGTAGGGAGCAGAGATAAGAACACGCCGCATTATTATTTGCGGTGTTTTTTTATATATTTCAACCAAATTAATAGGGAGGAAAGATTATGGCAAATATTATTATGGCTCTCCAAGTTGTTCCCAAAGTTGAAGAATCACGCATCTATGAAGTTGTGGACGAGGCCATTAAAGTAATTGCAAAGAGTGGAGTCACTTACGAAGTCGGCCCAATGGAAACTACTATGGAAGGAGAGCCTGACCAACTCTGGGCAATTATTAAAGAGGCTCAAGAAGCTTGCATTCGGGCTGGCGCATCCAGAGTAATGTCCTATATCAAGATGGATTACGTCCCTACAGGCTCTACAATCGGCGAAAAAATTGATAAGTACCGCACCAAATAGATGATCAAAAAGAAGTGGAAAGATAGAATTCCTTCACTGCTATTCTTCCTCTTTCTTCTCGGGATGTGGCAGTTCCTTACTATCGCCGCTCAAATCCCCCTTTGGATTCTTCCTACTCCTTCACAAATCGCTCAAGCCCTATGGGAAACACGCCAACTCTTATGGATGCATACTCTAACGACATTACTGGAAACAACTGTTGGGTTCCTTCTCGCCGTTATCTTCAGTCTAATAACCGCTGGTATTATGGTTTTATCCCCTTGGATTAAACGACTTATTTATCCGTTTTTGATTATATCTCAGACCGTTCCACTGATAGCCGTAGCCCCCCTACTAATTCTTTGGCTGGGATATGGCCTCGCCCCCAAAATTATTATCATTATTATCGTTTGTTTTTTCCCAATCACGATTAGCCTTATTGAAGGATTAGAATTGACTGATCGGGACCTACTTAATCTCTTGAAAAGTATGGGGGCCACACGTTGGCAAATCTTTTACATTGTTCGCTGGCCTCATGCCCTGCCTTCATTTTTCTCAGGCCTTAAAATCGCCGCAACTTACAGCGTCATGGGAGCTGTTATTGGGGAATGGCTTGGTTCTAGCTCCGGTTTAGGGGTATATCTGACCCGCTCGTCCCATTCGTTTTTGACAGATCGTGTATTCGCAGTAATTTTCACCATTACCCTATTAAGTTTTGTTTACTTTACACTTATCTCTGCTCTTGCTCGAATTGCCTTGCCCTGGATCGCTAAAGATCCGGACGATAATCTTAACTAGCAGGTATTTTTCATCAAGCTAGAATTTATTGGAAAGGACTTCTATATGAAAAAATTACTTTCTTTATTAATAATCTCTCTTTTACTGTTTGGATGCAGTGCAAATCCTTCAACAACTGATTCCTCTAAAGTAGAATCAACCACTGAAGTAACTCTTATGCTCGATTGGACTCCTAATACAAATCATACGGGTATCTTTGTAGCAAAAGACAAGGGGTACTTTGCAGAAGAAGGGCTAGCTGTCAAAATCCTGGAACCTTCCAGTTCCGGAAATGTTGAGCAGCTAGTTGCTGCAGGCAAATCAGACTTTGGAATTAGTCAACAAGAACAAGTTACTACGGCACGAGCTAATGAGGTTCCGATTGTCTCCTTAGCGGCAATAATTCAACATAACACCTCCGGGTTCGCATCTCCAACCATGAAAAACATCCATAATGCTAAAGACTTCGAGGGTAAGACCTACGGTGGGTGGGGACTCCCATCTGAAGACGCTATTTTAAAAGCACTCATGGAAAAGGACAAGGCTGATTTCTCAAAGATAAAGATGATTAATATTGGTGAAGCCGATCAACTAACCTCCTTAACAAAGGATATAGATTTGACTTGGATTTTTTATGGTTGGACAGGGATAGAAGCAGAATTACGCCAACAACCATTAGACATGCTTTGGCTAAAAGACGTCGATCCTGCTCTAGATTTTTATACTCCTGTTGTAATTACCAACGAAGCTACCATCAAATCTCAACCGGAGCTCGTAGGAAAATTTATGAAAGCTGTAAGCGCCGGGTATCAGTTTGCCATTAAAAATCCGGCCGAATCCGCCGAAATCCTAATAAAAAATGCACCTGAAGCAAATCCTGAGCTTATTCGCAAAAGCCAAGCATGGCTCAGTCCTCAATATCAGGCAGACGCTACTCGTTGGGGAGAACAGAAAACTCAGGTTTGGGAAAGTTATGCAAAGTGGCTTGTCGAGAGGGATTTATTACCACAAATGATCGATCCCGCCAAAGCCTACACTAACGATTTTCTACCTAATTCTTAGGGGGAAGAAGATGGGACTTACTCTTCAAGGTCTTTCGAAATCATATTATAACCCCCATCTTGATCGTCAAATGAAGATCATTAATTCTCTAAGTTTTGAGATAGAGACAGGTTCTTTTGTTTCTTTGATTGGTCCTTCGGGATGTGGAAAAAGTACGATATGCAATCTTATAGCAGGTATTGAAAGCCCCGATTGTGGCCAAATAATGCTGGACAGCTCCTTAATAAACGGCCTTTCCGGGAATATCGGCTACATGCCTCAAAAGGATTTGCTTTTACCCTGGCGTACTCTTCTAGAAAATGTTCTTCTGGGATGTGAGATACAGCATCAAGACAAACATAATGCGCTAGAGGAAGCTCATAAATGGTTAAACCAATTCGGACTTGCATCCTTCTCAAACCATTACCCCCATCAATTATCAGGTGGGATGCGTCAACGGGGTGCTTTGTTGAGAACAATTCTATTTGGCAAAAAAACTTTGCTGCTTGATGAACCTTTTGGAGCCCTAGATGCCTTAACCCGCCAGGAAATACAACGCTGGCTGTCATCTATCTGGAACCAAACACGCCATACAGTTTTGTTCATAACCCATGATATCGACGAGGCTATACTTCTTTCCGACAAAATAATTGTTTTGAGTCAACAGCCGGCCTGTGTTCTCCAAACATTGACTGTCCCCTTTCCTCAACCTCGTGATTCGGATGTATTACTTTCAAGTGCGTCGTTAGACCTTAAAAAAGAGCTATTGAATTTACTAATCAAGTGAACTCATGACCCTGACCCATTAACCTGAAAAACCAAAGGCTTTGATCAAATATGACCAAGCGCCTTTGGTTTTTAAATTTATCCGGTCTATATTAAGAAACTATCTCTTCAAACGGTTTCATTGGTGGGTTTAGTCTTTAAAAACTTCTGTCTGAGAAACCTAACATCATCATCAATAAATCTGTGTTGAACTTGCTTCACATTAAATCTAAAGAGCTTGAAGATAAACTGAATAATATAGCCAAGGGCAACAGACATAATCAACGTCCCTATTCCTACGAAGCCACCTAATAGGTATCCTACAATAAGAGCGCTGATTTCTATAGAATTTCTGATAAACCTCACTGATCTATTGGTCTTTTTCGTTAAAGCAATCATTAAACCATCACGTGGACCAGAACCTAATCCTGCTCCGATGTAGAAATAACTGGCAACTCCTACAATAAACATGCCTAAAAACATCATGATAAGGCCAGAAACAAGGTCTGCTGCTATCGGAATAAGATAATTTAACATTATCAAATCCATGAACAATCCAATAAACAGCATATTGCCAAGAGATCCCCATCCTACCCTCTCTCCTAAAGCTGCATTTATAATTACTAGAATAATTCCTACTCCAATACTAGCTTGCCCCATCGTAATACCTGTAAGATACACTATTCCTTGATGAAAAACATCCCAGGGAGCTAACCCCAGATTAGCATTAATTGTCAACACGATGCCAACTGCAAACAAGAATAAACCTAAAAATAATCTTATAATCCTTTGAACCATTATTATCACCATAGCCTTCTGCCTTAAAGACAAATACATAATTCTAATAGACAATTATCATACTTAGTATAGTGCACTATAGTTATATCTACTAATTTTTCTAAAATAAAGGAGGGACTCAAATTATGACAAAGCTTAACAAGCTCTCTGATCATGGAAATGTTAATTCATCTAAACATACTTCTAAAACTTCTCCTGAACCTAATACAACTGGAAAAAGCAAAGATGATGTGATTTTCACAAAGGATAAAAGCCCTGATGATCTAGAAATCTTAGATTAGACCATATCATTGCTCTTCACTTTGTGATCTTCGTTTTCCTGATTTTCTTTTGCTATTTCGAGATACCAATAAAGCTTTACTAGCCCAGTCAGCTATCTGTTTTCTATCTTCTAATATATCAACTGGAACCTCATAATATGGCATTAACATCGGTCTGTCAGAAAATGGTTTAAAGGGCTCCATTCCTGCTCGCTCATAGTCCGATCTGTTGGAATCGTCAACCTTGAAATAAAGAGTATCGTCTGCAATCAAGCCGAAAATAAATCCTTCAAAGTAAATCCCCGCACCGCCGAACATATTTTTAATTGTAACTGCTCCTAACTCACCAAGTTGATCAATCAAATATTCTTTGTAACTATTGTTAATCCCCATTAGACCCTCCGCAAAAACATTAAGTCAATTATAGTTACATTACAAAAGGCCAGGGAGATAAATCCCCTAGCCTTTTGTTGATCATCATTTTAGTAACGACGCATAGATTGGAAACAATCTCGGCAGTACACCGGTTTTTCACCCGATGGTTGGAATGGAACTTCCGTTTGTACACCGCAGCTTGCGCAAACTGCTGGGAACATTTCACGTTGTGGACGACTTCCGAAATTACCTCGACCGCCACCGCCTGATTGTTGTTTACGTGCCTGACGACAAGCAGGACAACGTGTTGGTTCATTTTCAAATCCTTTTTCAGCATAAAAGTCTTGTTCACCTGCTGAAAATACAAATTCTTGACTGCAATCGCGGCATATTAGGTATTTGTCTTGAGCCATGATAACTCCTCCTTATTTGGTGTTCTTGTATGTTGGATCCTACAAATTATCATCCGTGCACCAAATAAGGTCAGAACTATGGATTCCAATTTAAGTTAGGCCCAAGTTTTAACAAGCACACGGTCAGTATAGCAGAGGGTGTGCGGATTATCAACCAAAATTTTCTACAATTTATCATCTTTTCTTTAATTGTAATATCGAAACCTAATAGTCAGAAAGCTTGATCAGGTTTGAATATTCAAGTCCTCCAAGGCCTTTCTTAGTCTGGCAATATGAAAGGGTTTAGTCATATCTTGCCCATACCAATGACAATCTAATATGTCTGCATCTTTAACGATCTCCTCAAGTGGTGATCCGACTTCCTCCTTCTTAGAATGATTAATGACAGCCTGAATAATGAGCTCTTTGGTTTCCTTTGTTTCAGCTCTTTGACTAAGAAAAGCCCTTACTGGCTCCTCTCCTTTTGGGGCATGCTCATTCTGGCGGCCCGAGAACCACCTACCAATATCGTGCAAAGCACAGGCTAAGGCAGCCCCCTCCACATCTAGACCTCTTTTTTCCGCTAACATACGCCCAATTTGAGCACAACTTGTAGCATGAATTTTTTCCCACAAAATAGGATAATCCCGTTCAGCCGTCTGTGCACCTATTTCATCCAATAAAGAGTAGATGTCCTGCAAATCATTAATAAATTGCCAATTCATAACTTCTGCTCCTTTTAACTTTCTTTACCACAAAAAAAGAAATAATTGTCACTCTCGCCCCAATTGTCTCTCTTACCTCTGCGCTCAATTTTATCTTCAACTGCCTCTTAACGCAACTGCATTGGAATATAATAGATTCTCTTCCCCTTAATGCAGCTGGACTTTCTACCAAAATCCGCTTTGATTTTGTTAAGAGCTATGATACAAAAGGTGTGGCAATTTGCGTCTAAGTTATGAGGCCATCGCTTTGGCAAAAACTTGTTAGTAAAATTCAAAAATAATTGGATTAAGGAACGTTATAAGTTAACTGCAATAGTAAACTATTATCTTTAAACAGACGACTTCAGATTATCACTTTAAATAGAAGTTCTGATTTAATACTTCATTAATCGAAGGGTTAGTTATTATTATTTAATCTGATATTATCTACTTGTTCTTTTAAGGATAAACCATTATTATGGGACATAACCAGAATGATCAAAGGAGATGACCCCACCTATGCTTGAGCTTAAAAACCATACAGAAATAGTTGTCCAACAGGCGCTTAATAAATATCTCGACAATAACACTCTAAGTTGCTCATGCGAGCGTTGTCGGGCTGATATTATGGCATTGGCTTTAAATCGACTACCGGCACGCTATTATGTTTCTTCGCGAGGAGAAATAATGACTCAGTTAGAGTCGCAAACATCTCCTGACCAAGCACGCATTATGGCTGAGGTAGTGCGGGCTGCCCAACAAGTAAGTGCTACACCGTCTCACCAGCATGGTCAAATCATATAGTATAGTATAGCCTACTCAGCATTAATCACAGTTATTACGGATATAACTACCAATACAAATATAGCGAATACCCTAAAAGAATCATTAATTACCGACTTTATGCGTACCGGAGTCCATTCAATTTCTGTCATTTCCAATCCTCCTCACACTTAGTGTATGTATTTTATTAGATTTGTGAATAGAAAGACCTCAATTTTGAAATGAGGTGAATTCATGCTTAACTCTGAAGACCTTAGCCGTTTTTCCCTATTTTCGTCTTTAAGTTATCAGGATATCGCACCGCTTCTCCCCTATCTTATAGAACGACGTTACCGTCGGGGTCAGATATTGTTTGTCGAAGGCGAGATTGGATCATCAGTTTACTTTGTTCTTACCGGGCAAGTTAAACTCAGTAGATCTACTCAAACCGGCGAGAAGCAAATAATTGATTGGTGTGGCCCCTATGAATGCTTTGCTGAGGTTTTGCTACTAGAGTCTGGTTCATATGCAGCAACTGCTGAAGTAATTAAAGACAGTACATTATTAGTTTTAAACAATGAAATAATGCCCCAATTATTAGAAGCTAACCCAGCTCTATCAGTAGCTCTTATACGTACCCTCAGCCGACGATTAAGACTTGCTCAAGAATTTATAAGAATTTTAACAAATCGCTCAACCACCGGAATACTTGCAGCCCTTCTTCTTCGCTTAGCACGACCTGCAGTTACAACAGGAAAACCAATTTTTGTAGATGCTTCGATGACCCATAGGGATTTAGCCAGCATGATTGGAACATCACGAGAATGTGTCAATCGAGCGATTAATGGTTGGAAGCGGGCAGGGATTTTAAAACTGGTTGATGGTCGTTTAGAAATTCTAAAGCCCCATGAACTTGCTGACTGGCCCTAATTAAACACCATTGAACTTGTGCTTATTGGTCGCTCAAATTGGCATATGATCCGCCAACATTCATCCCAGCTTATGTTGGGTTGACGCCGCCAAAAAACCATAGCTGCACGAGTTTTTTCGCACTCTCGGTCATTAAGCAAACTTTGACTGGGAAGTTTTCCTCCCCAAGCATTGACCCATTCTTGATAACAATGAATCATTTCTGTTGATTGATCTCTCAGATATCGCATAGTATAGACACTTGTTAACCACTGAATAACCTTATCTTCACTGCCCCTAGCATATACTTGGCCATCCAAGTCAGTCCCAGCCACTAATAAAAGCAAGAATAAGAAGTGTACTCTAACAGCTTGCCGCAATGTTTCCGGATTGATCTCATTTAGCTCCGCAAATCGTCCTAAAGGTTTCAAAAACAATTTAACCGAAGGATCTCGATAATTACATATTCCAAACGCCGAAAGTGGGATTGGATATACATCTTCCAATCCACTTTCTTGTAATTGTCCAACTAACTCACGTTCAGCTTGGACTAGACGTTGTTCTTTTAACAGGAGTTGCTCCGCAGTTTCTCGCAAGAAGGATTCTGCCTCTTTTGGACGCTCTGGAAGGGAATCTGCCCATTCGCGCAAACGTGATCGCTTCGGCATAAGAATTTCAATAATCGAACCAGTTTCTTGATGTAATAATTTAAAACCTTGTCGAACCCGATCAGGATCTCGATACAGACCCCTCATAAGGGTTTCAGCTGGTTGGGGAATTTCTACAGATTCCTCAAACCGTACGACTACTTCTCCATTTCGCTGTGGAAACTTGAGTCCCATAGCCTTTTCAATCTCTAATCTTATTGAAGACATGTCTGATCCCCCCTAGCCTTGTCTCTAGTTTCATCCTATGGATTCAACCATTAATTCAGACCATGCCTGTATAAATTTGACCATTATTCATTGCTTTGTTAAAATTAGTAAAACATATCAGAAACGAGCTGACTAAAATGTCGAAGCGCACTTATCACGAAATGAGCCTGGACCCTTTTCAAGAAGAGGCTCTTGATGCCATTGATGCTGGCAAATCAGTTATTGTTGCTGCACCTACTGGTACTGGGAAAACCCTTGTTGCGGATTATTTAATAGAAAAGGCCATGAAAGAACATTTAAGAGTAATCTATACCGCACCAATCAAAGCACTCAGTAATCAGAAGTTTAGGGACTTTAAAAAAATGTTCGGAGAAGAAGCTGTAGGGATAATGACAGGAGATGTAGTTCTCAATCCCAATGCTCCTCTACTAATTATGACGACGGAGGTATTTCGCAATCAAGTTATCACTGAAGATCCGTCCCTAGAGTTTGTATCTCACATTGTTTTTGATGAAATTCACTGGCTGAATGACGAAGAGCGTGGGACAGTGTGGGAAGAATCAATTATTTTAGCCCCTCCAAAAATGAAGATACTTGGCCTAAGCGCTACAATTGCTAATGCCAAACATCTCGTGGACTGGATTGAATCGATTCGGCACGAAGAGGTTGCTCTTATTGAAGAACATAATCGAGTCGTACCCTTAGAGTACTTTTACTATACAAAAGACACCGGCCTTGTCGACTACGATCAACTATGGCGCTACTACCGCCGGAAACTTAAAGATCGAACAAATGACGAAAACCCCTTTGGCCCTACGACCCACTTAGACCTCATTCGAACCATACAACGCCATCATCTGCCAGCACTTTTTTTTGTTTTTAGCCGAAGACAATGTGCTATCAAAGCAATGGAATTAGCTAATATTTCTAACTATCTAAAACCTGCCGAACGAAAAATTGTTGAAGATAGATTTATTCATCTCTTTGGTTCTGAGTTTGACTGGTCATCTTCAACACGTCAACTTAAACGGTTATGTTCAAAGGGGATAGCTTATCATCATGCTGGTTTACTGCCCTCTCAAAAGGTTATCGTCGAAGAACTATTTCTGGAAAGGCTTATTAAAGTCCTCTACTGCACAGAAACATTTAGCGTTGGCATCAACTATCCTGTCAAGGCTGTCTGTTTTGATTCATTAAATAAATACGATGGCAGAAATTTTCGGCCTCTTGCCAATCATGAATTTTTTCAGATGTCCGGCAGGGCAGGACGCCGTGGTCTGGATGAAAAAGGCTATTCCTTCGCCTTAGTTGATCTGGGCTATATGGAAAAAAGTCCTCCGCCAAAATTCCAGTTAAATCGCCTAGAACCTCTAACCAGTCAATTTCGACTTACGTACAATACTGTCCTTAATCTAACAGCGACATTATCACAGGCACAAATAGAAATCTATTTCCAAAAGAGTTTTTCATCCTACAGCTACAAGCTGAGCTCAGAGAGGCTTAATTTAGAATTAGCCCAGATTCAGCAAAAGCTTGAAGGTACTCATCAGTATATTTGCGGAGAGGTCGGCTCCTTTAACTGTCCCCTAAAACACCATCCCAAGCGAAAAGAGTTAGAAAAGCTAAAAAAGACCTATAGATCCTTGGGGCCTCGCAAGCAATCCCGTGTATACGGACGAGAGATGGCTCGCAAGATACGTACCTGGGAGAAACTTCTCTCTCAGGCTCCGAAAAATTGTACGCCACAGCATCAGGAGAACTGTTTTGCTCAAAGTAAGTCTTACTTAGCGATCAAACAGCAGCAGCAGGAACTTCAAAATGCCTTGGCAGCCCTTCCTGCAGAAAACGCTTTTCTTCAGGAATTTGAATTTAAGAAAAACCACCTCAGACAGATTGGCTACTTAAGAGGTGATGAATTATTGCCTCGCGGAACCTGCGCTAGTCGTATTTATGTTCAAGAACTTTTAGTAACCGAACTAATATACTCAGATATTTTTACACAATTAGATGATGATCAACTCAATGCCTTACTTTCCAGCGTTGATTTTGAAGCTCGAAAAAATGACATGTTTCAAAAAACAAGCGTCTTTGATGCAAACCCTGTTAAAGAAATCGCTGAGTATATTCAAAGTATCTGCGGACAAGATTCCATTAGATTTGATCCGCGGGTGGCCGGGATTACCCACGCGTGGAGCCAAGGCAGTACGTTTATTGAAGTCCAAGCTATGTGCAACCTGGACGAAGGGGATATCATCAGTGTTTTTAGACGCACTATTGACCTCATGCGGCAGATGAGAGATGCTGTAAGTGACTCTGCCCTGCGTACCCGGTTGAAGGTATGCATGGAGAAGCTAGACCGGGATGAAGCTGCAATAATGGAACTCTAAAAAACTATACTATAAATGATGAACGGGAAAAGCTCTCAGCTTTTCCCGTTCATCATTTATCAACGCAACCGAATCGGAGGCATTTCAAAAATAACTCATATGTAAAATGTTACTCTGAAACCTCGAACATATCTTTACCTACCCCACATAGCGGACATACCCAATCATCAGGAATATCCTCAAAAGCTGTACCAGGTGCAATACCGGAATCTGGATCCCCAGCTTCAGGGTCATAGATATAACCGCAGGCTGAACAAACATATTTTTTCATATAACTTTCCTCCATTTCTAGTTTTAAGAATGGTATATTATCTATTCTAACATTATCCTCGTTTTTTTGCCAGTTTTCCCATCACTCCTTTCACTTTTCACCTTAGTGGAAATCCATCATCAAAACAGATATTATATTTTTTCAAAACATAAACCCGAAAATCCTCAGCACATTGGCAAGTCCCCCGATGATCACAAAAACCGACTTCTAATTTACCGGTTAAATGATGATGCAAAATATGAACATTAACATATAAATGACATACTTGCTCATTTAACTTGATATAGTGTCTCGCAGCAAAATAAAAAAGAATAAACATTGCTAAACTCATTACAATACCAACCTTGGGAAATAACCACGGCATTGTTAGCGCTAAAAATCCCAGGGTTAAAACAACAAACATTCCAATCGTTTCCTGGCGTCTTATATACTTCCACTCATTATATCGCCTTAGAAATTCGTAAAACAACTGCGCCATGCGTACAGAGGGAAAAGGCGGAGTTGATCTCTCTATATTACTATCGACGACGTAGTGGTAAAGGACCCCCACCCTAATCCTTCCTTTCTGTATCTTCGCAGTAAACTCGTTAGGTTAAAGCAGAACATCGTGCTTCAGCGGGGAATCTACTCACTGAAGTAGAATAAGGAACGCCCATTCATAAAGTAGATGGAGCTCGGAATTGATAAAAAGCAGGCTAAGATTATAACAAACCGTTACTAATAAGTCGGTAAAGATTCTCTAGCTGACCTGCATGATGATTCTGATCCTTGGCTTCTAAGGCTTTTTCAACTAAAAAGACCTGCATACCTAGTTCTTGACAGATAAGATCTTTGTTATGCGTACTTACTAACAAACAACCTTCTGGTCTAACTCCAAGCTTTTCAGCAATTTCATTAAAAAACTCTAGCTGAGGTTTAGTATAGTGGAAGTCATCTAAGGACGCAATCACTTTAAATTGTTCCGGATTAAGACCCGTCCAACTAATCTGTTCCCGAATGGCCACTAGCGGGATTAAGGGATCGGAAACTATAGCTGTTAAAAACCCTTCTTGAATCGACTTAGCTACAACTTTAACCCCTTGGGCATTTGGCTGTACTAGACAACGTAAAGCAGGGAAATCAGCGGTATAAAACCTATCAAAGATTTGCTTTATAGTTTGAACAGATTGGCCGGTAGCTTTTGAGAAGTCTTCGAAAAAAGCCTGCATTACTGTTTGTTCATGCTTCGGTTCCTTTTGAACGTTTTCCATAGATTTTATTAATTGTTTTGTAAACTTATCAGGAGAAATTATATGTGAAAAACGCGGTGCTAATATACCAAGATAATTCTGCATAAACTTTGCCATATCAAGATTGGTTAATGTTCCCTCTATGTCAAAGAGAATAGCTTGGATCACAATTATTATCCTCCTTATTGAGGTCTTAAACACAGATGTCTGTGCTCTTAAGTTAATATTCTCCCTTTTTATTTGAAATTCCTTCTAGAAATCTGAGATGTTTAAAGTTAACGAATATTATTCCCACCTTATTAAACTTGATTCTATCTACAACTTTCTAGAAATTAATTTCTGCACCGGGTTTTTAGGCTGACCTTAGTTGACGATAAAAAAGAACCCCAAAATGATGTCTTGGGGTTCTTTGAATCTCAGTTCTTGCAACGACCCGCTCTGTTTTCAGAGGTGCAATCCCTAAGGCACCCTTCCTTTGTATGCTGCAGGCACGTCGGAAGGGCTAATTAAGTAATAAGGCTTCAGTATCGGATACACCATTCATATCATAAAACGCATTGTATAGATTCTTAAAAAAGTTTGACGAGCATCGATTCATTCTTACAACTTAAGCTTTAGTAATAGTTCAAGTCCGACCCTTATAAGCTCTATAACAAAAAACGTCATTTAATGGTTTTCCGCTCTGGCCTCTCTTCTCTAGCCAACATCCTTTTTCCTCTAACGATTTCGCTCGCTTTCGTGGCAACACATTGCCTACTTTTTAAGACAAAAGGTTGTTTGCTTTACACTCACTTACTTCTTGCTGCCCACCGGAAAATCCTTGGCAGAAAAATAAATATTTATCACTAATAATGTAGAACCAGCTACTTAACTCTATTTTTCTTCATATTTTTTCGTTTATCTAAAAGAAGCTCCGCAGTATGGATTGCTCTTACTCCAGGATTTCGCTTATCAAGCCCCCCTGAGATCTGCATCAAACAACCCGGACAGTCTACAACCACAACATCCGCACCTGATTCTTCAATGTTATTTAGTTTTCGGTCTAAGATAGGACCAGATAACTCCGGAAATTTAATCGAATAGGATCCTGCAAAACCACAGCAACGATCTGATTCCTTCATCTCAATAAGTTGAACTCCTGAAGTATCGGTTAAAATCTTGCGTGGTTCAGTATATACTCCCATTGACCTTTTCAAGTGACAGGAATCATGATAGGTTACCTTGAGCGGAATTCCATCTCCGCCCGGTGTTAAGCCTCCCAAGTCAAATAACAATTTGGAGAAATCCTTTGCTTTTTTGCTTAATTCTTCTGCTCGAGAAGCTAAAGCCGGGTCATCATGCAGTAACTCTTTGAAGCTCTCCTTAAGCGCATGTGTACAAGTCGGGCAAGCAGAGACAACATAATCGACCTTTTCAGCCTCTAAAGCTTCAATATTCATAATCGCACACTTACGTGCATTCCCCCGGTCACCCATATAGGTCGCTGGGGCTCCGCAGCAAGATTGTCCATCAGGGAAAACAACTTCATAACCCTTTTCATTGAGAGCCTTAATTACCCCTTCTCCAATTCTGGGATAGACAAAATCGATTAAGCAGCCTGCATACAGGGCAATCTTCCCTTTTCGCTTTTTAACGTCCTGATTGATCGTTTTAAAAACATCCCGAAAAGGAACCTTGGCGACAGCGGGTAAACTCTTCTTCTCCGTGAGACCGGAAAGAAACATAGGTAAATGTCGGATAACAGGCTGTCCCTTAGTAAATGGCTTTTGAGCAACTGAGGCCATACGCAGCATTGAATGGAATAAACGTCGATTAGACACTACATCAAGGGCGAATTTTTGAGTGAATGGAAGACCAGTCTTTTCTCCCATCCGATTACGCAATTCCAAGATCATTTGAGGTATGTCTAATTGTCCGGGACAAACTTCTGAACACTTACCGCATTGGAGACAAAGATTTTGAGGATTCTGAGCATCTTTTTCAGAATTTACAAAGTTAGTTAATATTGTTCCGATGCCCCCAGTATAAATATGTCCATAGACATGCCCACCCACAAGTTGGAATGCTGGGCAAACGTTCAGACATGATGCACAGCGAATGCATTGAAAAGTCTTTTTAAACTTTTCATCCTCATACATCTTGCGTCTGCCGTTATCCATTAAGACGATATGGAATTCTTTATCTTGAACCGTCCCGTCTGGATAATAAGCAGGGGTCGGCCCTGTTACCATACTGACATAACTGGTAATTTGCTGACCTGTCGCACTTCTTGGTAGTGCTTGAAGAATGTGTGTAGCATCTTCAAAGTTTGGTACGAGTTTTTCTATGCCCACTAAGAAAACATGAGTAGGCGGCAAGGTTGAAGTTAAACGACCATTACCTTCATTGGTAAGCATAATTAGTGTTCCTGTCTCAGCAATTGCCATGTTAGCACCAGAAATACCCATGTCTGCTTCTAGAAAGGATTTTCGCAGTTCTTCTCTAGCTGTTTTAACAAGTTCAGCAATAACAGGCTGATTTAGCTTGTGCAAATGTCCAGAGAAGACGTCGGCAACCTCTTCTTTCGTCATATGGATTGCTGGCATAACCATGTGGGAAGGATGTTGTCCGGCAAGTTGGACAATCCATTCTCCTAAGTCGGATTCCTGTACTTCCATTCCTGCCGACATTAAGGTTTTATTCAGTAAAATTTCTTCTGAAACCATTGATTTAGACTTTACAACCCGTTTTACTTCCTTCTTTTTTGCTAACTCGAGAATATATTGTTTGGCGTCTTCACCAGTTGAAGCACGATATACTTTTGCGCCTCGAGCTGTAGCTTGTTTTTCAAATTGATCAATCATTTCCTCCAAATGACTGGCAGCATAGGATTTTACTTCTGCAATATTATCACTGATTTCTTTAAAATTGTAACCTTCATAAGCTTTTTCACGAGAAATCACATAGGCATCTCCAAAACGCCCCAAGGCTCCGCGTAAAACGTTATTATCTAGTGCATCAGAAATTTTCTTTTTAAACTGTTTGTCAGCCATTATGCCACACCTCCAACTTCCTCATCGACAAAGACAACTACAAGTTGCTTAGGACCGTGAACTCCGATTGTTAAAACTCGCTCAATATCTGAAGTCCTGCTAGGTCCTGTTATAAACCCTACAAAACCAGGTATTTCTGGCAAGCTGTGAATTGTGGCCATCGTATCCTTTAGGGTTGGAATTAATTTATCCGTTGAAATAAGTGCAATGTGTATCGGAACGAGGGTCGAACATAGACGCTGGTTTACATCTGCATCTGCCTGTACTAAAGAGCCCAGCTCCGCAATCGCATAATTTACTTGAGTTATACCGGCTTGTGCGTCAGGTGTTACCTGGCGGAAATTATCGGTGTAGACAATTATCCCTTTTTTCTCAAATGAATTTACAAAATCTCCTTTTTCAGAGATGGGCGAATTTAAGAGTGCCACATCTTTTATTCCTTTTTCAATTAAAACATTGCAGACAAGCTCACTGGCTTCTAATGCAGTGTTAACACGATAACACTCACCGGCTACTAATTCTATCTTTGTCTTGAACTTGTTATATAGATCGTCTTGTTGATCTTTATGCATGTAAACCTTCCTCCTAATTGATGAATCTTCTTAATTAACAAGTGGTCAGACCATCATGCCACCTTAGAATTTAATTTTAAGACATTTTAATGACAATTACAATAACTTAGGAACTAAAAATTAAAAATATTATGTTAGTAATTCTAATAAGTAAATCTTGACACAAACAATACATCAAAAATTCCAGCCGAACTACAGACTTCCTATAATTTACATATTGATTTTCGACATTATTTGCGTTATGGTTTAATCAGTAAAGTCTAGTAGTTAAATCTCCTGGATTTTGCGCAAAAGAGGATTTCCGGACGCGGAAATCCTCCTTAACTCATCTCGACCATAATGATAATTCTGATACCCTTAGATGACCAAGGGTTTCTTTATACATCTTCTGCCTAGCCTAGATTAATTGGTAACACATCTAATCTTGATTTCCGTATAATGAATTAAACCGTCATAGTTTAAAGGAGTTTATCTTATGTTCGAATTACTCCTCTTTGTACCGGGAATAATCACTTCGAGAGATCGCCCACGATATTATCCCTCTTTGTATTCTTACAGATGGTATTAGTTATTAGAATGAGAGCACTAAGCTTTTGTCACATAACTGAAACCTTTGAAATTCAAAAAAAGTCTTTCGCCTAGGTAATTTAAACCTAGGCTTTTGTTATACTATCACATCGGGTAGCATATCCCCTCTGACTCCTAGGAGCTTACCTTTTTAATTTAGACTAAAGTTAGTTGACATACTTAATGCATCAAAATCAATATAGGACTTTTTTTATTTAAATCCACTTAATTGAAGTGTTCTAATTATCTTCACTGAATAGTACTTATGAATGAGGGGATATAATGAGTAGTATTCAATACGATCCGGAAATTCTCTATGTACAAAAGTTGTATTTTTTCTTATATTTAGCTACAATCTCCATACTTATAGCCTTAATAATAATTGTTTACGTTGATCTTAGAAGCGGGTTATATAGCTTGGCAGTGGGTTTTGGCCTTTCCTACATAGGTATGGTAATGAAGAAAAACTTTAACCCTCCCGGAAAAAGGTTATCTGCTCAACGAATGGCACACACCATTTCTCAAGACAGCAGTCCTTTATCAATCGCTGGTTTTGCCAGCCAACTATATTATTACTTTCATGAACCAACTCAAGCAATTTCGATTCTTGAAAAATTCTTATCAAGTCAAGACCCCTTACTTTGTATGACCCTTGGAGATATTCTTCTTAAAGAAGGCAAGCCTATGCGTGCACTGTATATTTTGAGGGATAATCCTCATGCGTTAGTTGACCCTCTTTTACTGGCAACCCAAGGCCGTGTACTGATTCAAATTAACAAAATTCCAGAAGCAGTAAAAATGTTTGAGCGTAGTATACACCTTGCAAAACAAAACAAATTTCCTAAAAGCAGTAACAATTGGATTACGCAAAAAATATTAACCGTCAGCTATCTAGCAAATATTCACCATAGTCTTGCGGATTGCTATATTATGCTTAATGACTTTCATTTAGCAAAAAAACACTACCGTTCTGGTAATTACCGGGTCTTTGATGTGTCCCTTTGGCGTCATTGCCCATCAGTTCAGTTAGATTCCACAAAAAACCACAAAAATACTAAATAGTTCTCCTTTCTTTTCCCTTTTGTTTTCAATCCTTACTCCCTATTCCAACAGCTTTCTCGGATAGAATTCTCTATAATAAGGATAATACTTATAGGTTGTTCCAATATTGGACAAGACTTACCGCAAGTACTGAAATGGAGGGTGAAAAATGCTGTCAACTCATGCTAGTGAAATTCTGGGATTCATCCGTGATTTTGAAGCATCCTCTCGTGATTATCTCCTCTCCAAAGGCTTGAGTGAAAACGAGATGAAGAATGCCTATCTGGACTTCCAGTGGAACTTTCTACATACAATTCTCAAGAAACATTAGTAGGCAGTTGTAATAATACAAGGATTTTCTTTTAATAAGACAAAATGAGCTTTAAAATAATCAAGAGCCTTCACAGAAGGCTCTTGATTATTTTATTTAGGATAGATAAATTTATAAAATTTGATGATAAACAGAAGTTATCTGAAAAAGGATGCTTTATATAACCGTTGATAACGTTGCAGTGCACGGATAGCTGTCAAAGCTGTAGTTATAGGTTCTTCATAATTCCATCCTTTTGCATAGATCCCTCGATAAGACGGTGTAAAAGAGCCATTGCTGTTCTGTTCCGAGAGGAGATTTTTAATTCCACTTTCTAGAACTCTCAAGGGAACATTTCTTGAAAAACGCCATAGCCCTGCGATTGTCAAACCAGTTTCCACAACAGAGCCCCAGCTCCCATCCAACTTCTGTGATTCCACTAGATACTCTAGCCCCTTTTTCCTGGCTCCTATAACATGACGTGCAGTATTCCATCGTTCCCAACTGAACTTCCACTTACTTAACAATTCCATAGCCTGAGCTGTGCTATAAATTGAGCCCTCAAACCAAGATGCGGGAAAAGCCCCTTGGTCGTTCTGCTGTGCCAAAATCCAATTAAGCCCCTTCCAGATTTTTTCCTCTTGTGCACGCGAACTTCGCCATAAGGCTTCTAACACATGAATACTTACGTCTACACTGGAAATATAAACTGGAAATTCCGAGCAAACATTAGGTGGTATACCTTGGAAACTGGGAAATGTACTCCAACTCCCGTCAGGGTTTTGTAAACTCTCCAGTAGGTTTACTCCAAGGTTATTCCTTTCACCAACTACCTGATGTAAACCAATCAGAGCAACTGCCGTATCATCTAAATCCGGATGAGTGTATGGAGGGGTACTACCATAACTGCCATCTGTATTTTGAGCTCTTTGCAACCAGCTGACTGCTTCTTCAAGCCAAGGGATTTCTGAAAAGTTCTGAGCTACTTCCCCAAAGACACTTACTGCCCATCCGACTGACCATACTTTTAGTTGGTCAAAAGCAGCCCATCCTCCACTTGGATATTGTTTCTTTACCAACCACCTCCCAGCTTTTTGAGTTTGTTCTATATACATTCCCTTGCTCACTAAGGCTAGAATTGACATACTGGTCGCAATTATATCTTCGGCCCAAGAACCGTCCGACATTTGGCTATTGATAAGGTATTGGATCCCCTTTTGAATTCCAGCTTGAGAGTTTGAGGCCAGTAGCGAGGCAGCTATCACCACAGATCTTCCATAAAGGGGTAGTCTTGTTAATACCCTATCCTCGAGAATGGTAGGAAGCATTATTTCCTCAGGCGTAGGCCCCTCCAATCCCGGAATAACTCTTTGTCCAAGGGATAAAATCACGTGAGAAAATCTCTTGGCTTGTGAAAGAAGTTTAATCTTAGCTTTCCATCCGCCTTCACTTCCCTGCAGAACCATCCGAACTATTTGGGTAATCTCTTCATCAGGTTCATCACCGGGGAATTTCCCCCACCCTCCTTGATTTTGCTGCTTTAACCACTGTATTCCACGCAGTTGAGCGTTTTCAAATCCTCTTCCCACCGCCAGAAGGGCCAGCGCCGCCAAGGCTGTAGCCCCTTGGCTTGGAGAGACACTGTGCAATTCATCAAGTTTTCCTGACAGTATCTGATTCACACCTTCAGATACATATTTCCTAGCAAGGTCAAGACTCTCTTGGACTTCGTATTTTAAATCCATAGAATTCTCTCCGTCTTCATATTTAGCAAATGCCATAGTATTAACTATGAAAAGAAGAGAAATTCCGTTCCATTCAAAATGCCGAACTCTTAGTTCGGCATTTTGAATGGTACCTGTGAAAACTGCATTGAATGAAATTATAAAATCTTACTAACTGCAATTTCATCACAGTTGGGGAATTTTATACAGTTAATGCATTCGGTCCATACCTTTTGAGGCATTTGATCCTTACTAACCTCTTTATATCCACAAAACTTAAAAAATTCTGGTTGATATGTCAAGGCAAAAACTTTAGCACATCCAAGTTCTCTAGCTTCATCTTCAAGAGTTTTGACAATTTGAGTTCCTATTCCTCTTCGCTTGTAGTCACTAGCCACTGCCAACGCTCTTATCTCTGCTAAATCACTCCAGAGTATGTGCAGTGAAGCAACTCCAACTAAATTTTCATCTACTTCAGCTAGCAGGAATTCACGGATGTTCTCATACAACATATTTCTTGATCGGGGAAGCATGAGCCCTTGTTCTGCATTACTATTAATTAATGACATCATAGCTTCTACATCCGCTATTCGTGCCTTACGCAATTTCATCTTGATGATCTCCTTTTATGATTTTTGCATAATTATACACCATATCTAATTTTCTTGCATACCCATATTCGTTAATTTACAATTAATATTTTCTATCAGTATTTAAGCAAAAGGTTACCTGTCGGATTTTGTTCTATTTTTTTCCATCTAATTTTTCCAAGCACGCCTGTGAGGCGGATTTGTTATTATTCCTAAAAATATCATTTCTCCTTTTTCTTACATTTTTTTACCTCGTTATATGGTAAACTATGTCAGTGTGTTTCTTTTAGTAGTTTTTGGAAGGAGTCTTTCATTGTGGTTCCCCTTAAATTTCGATTTCATTCTTTCCATCGACAATGGGTTTTTAACCTATTCTCAGTTTTTTTTCTAGTCTGCGTTGTTTTATGTTATTACTTGCCCATCTCTCAATTAGTGCGCATTACTTTAGAATTTATCACATTCACAATCCTAGTTGTCTGGTTTGAGCCTTGGTTTACCTCATGGGGAAAAGTTTGGATAATAGCCTCGACCCTGCTTATACTGGGTTCATATCTAAATCCAGTACTTCCTTCTGGCCCATTAATGCTGGCACATGTCTTTTTTCTGCTTGTCATGATGCTTCTTTTTAATCATACAGAAAAACAAAAACTTCGTCTTCATGAACACCATCTCAAAACGATTCGAGTGCTTTTGCGGCAACATCCTCCTCTAATTCAAACAGCAGATTATACTAACGAAGCAATCATTATCCTGGATAATCTAGGTACTATTCTAGACATAAATGCAGAGTCCTCAATACTTTTATCTCTACCTGAGTCTAGCTTAGTTGGCAAATCCATTTATAATGTTCTAGGAATCTTACCAAATGCCCAACCGACTAATATACCTGAAAATGGTGATTTTAACTGGACACAACAAGGTGTTACCAAGTATTTGAAATTTCGAACCCGCCCTTTGCTAGACCGGAACAAACCTTCAGGAACTCTTGTGACCCTATTTGATATCAGCGAATCAATAAATCGTTTAGAAAATGAGTTACAAATCGAGAAGCTTTCGATAGTGAGTCAAGTTTCAGCCGGCTTGGCCCACGAAATCCGCAATCCCCTGACGACAATTAAAGGCTTTATGCAATTAATTACTCCTGAGCAATGGCCTGAAGTATTTCGCCCATATCAAGTACTAATACTCGATGAAATCGAAACAATTAACCAGCTGCTTAATAAGTTCATCTTAATTACCAATCCCTCTGCACCTCACTTTGAAAAGCTCAACTTGCTAGAATGCATTTCTTCCTTAACTGAAGCTACTATACCTTATATTTCAAAATATGGAGTGTTTCTAGATGTAGAATGCCCTTCGCAGTCAGTCTATGTAATGGGTGACAGAGAACAGCTTCACCAGGCATTAATGTCCATTGTTAACAACGGCGTTGAAGCTTCTCCCCTAGGCGGAAAAGTCAGCATCCAATTAACCCAAAATGAGTCCTGGGTCAGCATAAGCGTCACTGACGATGGCCCGGGTATTCCTGAGACTCTTCGCAGCAAAATTCTCGATCCTTTTTTTACTACGCATGAAGAAGGGACTGGACTGGGGTTAACTATTGCTCAACAAATTATTCTTACCCACCACGGTAAGCTTCATTTTTCTGATTCATCTATCACAACCGGTACAGTTGTAACAATAAGTCTTCCACGTTTAGATTTTACAGATACCCTTTCTGCACGAGTGACTGACTAAAGTGATTACTTTGACAATTTAGCGCATCAATTCCATTTTCTTGCCAGTCTTCTGGCAGTGTCCATATAGGGAACCTGCTGACATCACTTAACCAAGAGTAACTACGCCGAAGTTCCTCTTCTTTACCCGGTGTTGTAAGCCAGTGTACTCTACCATCCCATACTAAAAGATTTCCCTGATCGTCTTGGGCGCTGACTAATAACAGGCTCCTTTCCAGCACGGAAGCCAACAAAATACTGCGGGCAGCTCTCAATAAAGACTTGTCAAATATTGGACATACTACACTTAGCTGGCCATTTCCCTGAAAATAAAACCACTCTTCTAATTCTAGTACTGCGGTTTCACTACGGTCTTTGGGAAGCCATGGCCAGGCCCATGGACTCCCCCACAGCATCTTTAATGCACCTTCCCCATTATGTAGCATCAAAGCAAGATGATCATGGGGGCGAAGTTGACCTGCCTTCTGCAAAGATTCAAGGTAATCTAATATTTCTAAAATTGTCGCAGAAAACTCAGGGTTAAGAGAACCTGAAGCATCGACCCACCCTTGCTTTTGCCATTTTTGCATTTGTTCGGATGATTTGAGCCATTTTACTTTACTATTGAGCTCAAATTTTTTTCCTTTTTTCCTAACTTCAGCAATTTCATAGTTTCCCCAATAGATATTAATAGTTTGATTTTTTACCACAGTACGAACTCTTCTATCAGCCAGTTGACTAAAAAAATTATTCACTGTTACCAATTGTTGCCTGGCCACAGGATTAAGACTTTCTCCCCAACGCTTCCAATTTGGTCGGTCTTCGCCCATTGGATATCTGACACGACTAAATAGTTGCTTCTCCGGAATAGGATATAAGCTAGGCATTAATTTTTCACGCCAATACACTGCTCTTGCATCAATAATCCCTCCGACTTTTGACAGCCCTGTTAAGAAGGACGTTGAAAAGTCCGGGGCTACATAGTAAATCACCGTCTTTGTGCCATTGCTGAGTCGATGTCCCCATAATAATCCTGCGAGAAGAAATTCTTCTTCCCTATTTATTGTTGCACTTGCAATAATTCCTACTCGTAAAGTCGTCTCACCACCCATAAAATAAGCATACTGAAGAGGAAGACGACTTGCTCTTTTTTTATCTTCTGGGTATTCCTTCCATTCCTTAACGATAAAAACGTCAGGATGAGTTTCCCAGATTGAATTCCAGGTAATACTCAACAATGACCCTCCCTTAGCTTTACTCCATAAGGATGTTTACGCGCTAAGTACGAAGATCATGACAAATAATCTATATAACATTGCTATCACATTAACGTACTGCCAAACCGCCTTGCCAACTACGTAATATCTTTAGTGTTTCTTCGATAGGAAGGGCTAAACGAATACGCCCATCTCTTCCTTCCATAGTCTTAGCCAAAAACATAGAATTCCAAATACTCTCGGCACTTGCTTCAACGACTGCCCTAAAAAAATCATCTAAGGCCCAATCTGACAAGTATTGCTCATCATGAGTATTATTACTAACCATTAAACAAAAGTCACCGCTGCCTTGCATAGAGATCGAGCCAGTCCGACCCATTCCTAGACTTGCTTTACCAGCCAGTTGCTTCAATTGCCAACGGGACAGGGGAGCATTGGTTATTCCTACAAGAATTAAAGACCCCGGGATATAGCCTAATTCCTTTAGCGATAATAATTTTCCAACCGGGACACCCATTAAGATAAAATCCTCTAGTAAGCCAAAGTTTGCTAACGCAATTATTCCCACAACATAACTACGACCGTTTTGACCTTGAACTACCCGGGAGGAGCTCCCGATACCTCCTTTTAATTGAAAACAGGACATTCCAACCCCTGCCCCCACACTTCCCTGCTCAATAGGCCCCTTTGAAGCACGTTGTAATGCTAATATTGCATCCCAAGACTTTACATGACGTCCTCTAATGTCATTCAAATATGAATCATCACATTCTAAGACAACAATATTTGGAGTTCTGGCATCATTTCCTATTTCAGGATTCTGTTGCAAAAGATAGGTAATCACTCCATTTGCTACATCATTTACACTAAGGGTATTCGTTAATAAAACCGGTGAATTTAGAATGCCCGTTTCTTGAATGAAGGGAACTCCGAGAGATTTACCATAGCCATTTATTACCTCTATTCCAGCCTTACATGGTTGTCGATAGAGATTCCCCGGTCGAGGCAAAATCGCAGTTACCCCAGTCCTTACAGGTCCCTTTCCCTTAATCAGAGGGCCAGACCCTTCAATTAATGACAGATGCCCTACACGAACTCCCGGTACATCAGTTATATCATTCTTCTCTCCTGCTGGCATCAAACCCATCCAAAGCCCTAAATCTCTAGGTGTATTTCTTGCACACATCAAAAAACCCCTCCGTTGTAAGGTTATGTGTACAACGGAGAGATATGAGTAATAACAAATAATTATATAATCCCTTAGGCTTCCCACTTCTTTTTCGAGAGGCCATTAAAAAAGACAACCAAGGCGTGGTTTAGTTCTTCACGGAGATCTCCGTTCCCTGAAACATGCCAACGGATAAAGTGCTGAACCATCATTCCTTCAAGGCTCTCTGCCAAAAAAGAGGCATCATATTCACTATTGATCTCACCATTTTGTTGTCCAACCGTGAGAATTGCCAGTAAACCATAATGTAAACTCATATCGTAATCCGCACCTTCACGACTCCGAATAGTTACCCAGGCAATTTCACGATCCTCAATCATAAATTCAGCCCAGTCCTGTAAGAGGGCACTTAAACGTTGTAGTGTACCTAAACTAGGCTTATGGCGTCCTCTGTTTGAAAGATCCTGCCAAGATCGCTTGGAAAACTCTTTAATAACTGCTTCCTTTGTAGGAAAATAGTTGTAGAAGGTTCCTTTGCCTACATCAGCTTGCTGGGTAATCTGTTCAACAGAAGTAGCGGAAAAACCCTGCGAACGAAATAGCTGCATAGCATTAGAGAATATCTTTTCTCGGGTTTCATTCTTTTTTCTTTCTCTACGAGATAATTCACTCATCTATTCCCCCCCTTGCTTACTAATGTAGATATAGTTACTAATATATCATTCTACATCTTCCATTATTTACCTTCTTTTTCCAAGGGGAATTTAGTAGATTAAAATACTTTTCCTAATTAACACTGTCCCTTCCAAGTTTCCAAACCGTCATAACCCTCCAGACAGTACGCTCCAATTGGGATTTCGCCTTAGCAAAAGCTTGATCCAAGGTTCCGGGCCCTTCAGAAACACTAAAACAGCTTTGAATTCCTTGAGCAAAAAAAGCATCGGGAGAACCCTCAACAGACCCTGATATTACCAAAACCGGAACACTGTACTTTTTAGCCAACGCAGCAACTCCAACAGGGACTTTCCCGTAAGCTGTTTGAAAATCTGTTCTTCCTTCACCAGTGAGTACCAAGTCTGCGTCTTTAATCTTTTCCTCTGCATTTGACACTTCTAAGATAATTTGCGACCCCCCTCGCAACTGAGCACCTAAAAATCCTACTGC
>JGI2924J29684_1078547_pt1 | contig 64888 bp, 64 predicted proteins | sample BenlonsequencITS_FD_29684 | JGI IMG/M metagenome (IMG submission 29684) | reverse complement strand
ACCATGGTGCGCCGCGGCGAGAAAGTACTGCGTTTCGACAGCTGGGACGGTGTCGACCAGCCGCGTCTGCAGCAGCTGATCGAGTCCAGTTTCGGCCGCGAGCTGGTGGACGGCTATTTCGAGAAGACCCGGCTGCATCGGCTTTATGTCAGCGAGAATTACCGTGCCGCGATGGTGTTGACCAACGAGGAAGGTGACAGCTATCTGGACAAGTTCGCGGTGCTCGATGATGCCCAGGGCGAAGGCCTGGGGCGGGCGGTCTGGCAGATCATGCGCGAGGAGAATCCCCGACTGTTCTGGCGTTCACGCAATGGCAATCCGGTCAATCATTTCTACTATGCCGAGTCCGACGGCTGCTACAAGCTGGGGGGCTGGAAAGTGTTCTGGTTCGGTATGCCCGGCTTTGCCGAGATCGAGCGCTGCGTGCGCCATTGCGAACAGCGGCCGCTGTCCTTGAAGGACTGAGCGATGAGCGATCGCTGTCTGCAGGTGCCTGCGCTGCAAGGGCATCACGTGCGACTCGAGCCCTTGGCGCAAGCTCACGCCGAAGGCTTGCGCCTTGCCGTGGCCGATGGCGAGCTGCATCGGTTGTGGTATACCAGCGCGCCGGCGCCCGATGCCGTGGAGGCCTATTTGCAGGCCGCGTTGCATGCGACCTCGGACGGGCAGGCGCAGGCCTTTGCGGTACGCTCGATGGCCAGCGGAGCCATCGTCGGTACCACGCGCTATTGCCATGCCGATGCCGTCAACCGGCGACTGGAAATCGGCTATACCTGGTATGCGGCCTCGGCCCAGCGCACCGGGGTCAATACCGAAAGCAAATACCTGCTGCTCCGGCATGCGTTCGAACAGCTGGATTGCATCGCGGTGGAGTTTCGCACCCACTGGTTGAACCAGCGCTCGCGCGCGGCGATCGCCAGACTGGGGGCCAGACAGGACGGCATTCTGAGAAACCACAGCCGATTGCCGGATGGAAGTCTGAGGGATACGGTGGTTTTCTCCATCATTGCCTCGGAATGGCCGGCCGTAAAGCAGCATCTACAATTCATTCAGGAACAGAGATAGGCGCATGGGAAAAAGCATTGGCATTGTCGGTGCGCGCGGACATACCGGCAGCGAACTGATCCGGCTGATTGCCGGCCATCCGGCGCTGGAGTTGAGCTTTGTCTCCTCCCGTGAACTGGCCGGCGAACTGCTGCGGGCGCACAATCCGGCCTGGCAGGGCGAGCTGCGCTATGAAAGCCTGAGCCCCGGGGAGGTGGCGGCCAAGGGCGCCGACATCGTGATTCTGGCCCTTCCCAATCAGAAGGCGGAGCCCTTTGTGGCGGCGATCGAGGCCAGGGCTCCGGATACGCTGATCGTCGATCTGTCGGCGGATTACCGCTTCGACGATCGCTGGTATTACGGCCTGCCCGAGCTGTATCGGAACCGCTGGCGGGGCGAAAAACGGATCAGCAATCCCGGTTGCTATGCCACGGCTATCCAGCTCTCGATCGCCCCGCTGAAGGATCTGCTGGCGGCTCCGCCGGTATGTTTCGGCGTGTCCGGCTATTCCGGTGCAGGTACCACCCCTTCGGATCGCAATGACCCGGACAAGCTGCGCGACAACCTGATGCCGTATGCCTTGACCGGTCATATGCACGAGAAGGAGGCTTCGCGCCATCTGGGCCTGCCGGTGGAATTCATGCCGCATGTTGCCCCCCATTTCAGGGGCCTGACGGTGACCACCAATCTCTATGTCAGCAAGCCGATCAGCCGCGACCAGGTCCTGCTGCGCTATCGTTCGGCTTACGATGCGGAGTCTCTGGTGCAGGTGGTTGACGAAGCACCGTGGGTCAGCCGTATCGCACACCGGCATGAGGTCGAAATCGGCGGTTTTGCGGTCTCGGCCGATGGTCGCCGGGTCGTGGTGGTTGCGACCCTGGACAACTTGCTGAAGGGGGCGGCCAGTCAGGCGATCCAGAACATCAATCGTGCTATCGGTCTGGACGAATATACGGCAATTCCGATGGCAGGACCGGTGGCATGAAGCCCGTCCTGAAACTGGCTGCTGCCGTGGCGCTGGCCGCCGGGCAGGCATGGGTTGCATCCCGCGCCGGAACGCTCCCGACGGCATCGGTGCAGAAGCCGTGGCCGATCAAGGTGGTGATCGTCACCACCTTCGAACTGGGCGCCGATACCGGTGACCGGCCGGGCGAGTTCCAGCCCTGGGTCGAGCACGAACACCTGGATCAGGTGCTGCCGTTTCCCGGCGGCGTGCACTCCTTGCGCAGCAATGCCTCGCACGACGTGCTGGGGGTGGTCAGCGGCATGACCCTGGTCAATGCCGGCGCCTCGCTGATGGCCCTGGGCCTGGATCCGCGTTTTGATCTCAGCCATGCCTACTGGATCATCAACGGCATCGCCGGTGTCGACCCGGAAGATGCCTCGATCGGTTCGGTGGCCTGGGCCCGTTACGCGATCAATGATGTTTCGCGGATGATCGATCCGCGCGAAGCGCCAGCGACCTGGTCAACGGGCTTCTTTGCCGAAGGCACGGCCGGGCCGGGCAAGCTGCCCGCGCAGCCGCCCGTACCTGACTGCTATCCGCTCAATGCCAGTCTCAGCCGCTGGGCGTTCGGCATCAGCCGCGAGCGTGCGAAGCTGCCCGATACGGAAGGGATGGCGGTGATCCGCCAGGCGTGGAAGGGCTATCCCAATGCCCAGCGCCCGCCTTTTGTGCTGCAGGGCGACAGCTTTGCCAGCGATTATTTCTGGCATGGCCAGCTGATGAACCGGTTCGCCAATGACTGGGTGAAGTTGTGGACCGGTGGACATGGTCAATTCGTGATGACCGAGATGGAAGACTCCGGCATGATGGAGGCGCTCAATCGCCTGCAGGCCATGCATCGGGTCGATCTGGGACGGGTGATGATCGCGCGGGCAGCGTCCAATTACAGCATGCCGCCTCCCGGTGTCACGCCTCTGGCCAGCATCACCATGGAACACAGCGATCCGGCTACCTTCGAAGCGGCCTGGGCAGCGGCCAGTCCGGTGCTGCACGAACTGCTGCAGCATTGGGGCCGTTACCGCGCCGCGCCGCCCGGTGGGCCGGTCCATGCCGAGAACACGGCCTATTGCCGTTATGCCGCCGGCCCCGAATCACGTTTCACACAGAGTATCGACTAATGTCCCAATTGCTTTGGCAGAAAGCCGGGGTGGCGACCAACGCCCGTATCATGGATTTCCTGGCCGGCGAAGATGTGCGCCTGGATCGCGAATTTCTGCTGCATGACATCACGGCCAGTCAGGCCCATGTGGAGGGTCTCGCCCATATCGGCGTGGTCAGCGCCGAAGAGGCCGAAGCGCTCAAGCGCGAACTTGAGCAGCTCGCCGCCGACTTCCGGGAAGGGCACTTTGTGCTGGACGAGCGTTATGAAGACGGCCACTCCGCGATCGAGGCGCGTCTGACCGAACGTCTTGGCGACGCCGGCCGGCGGGTGCATACCGGCCGCAGTCGCAACGACCAGATTCTGGTCGCCACCCGATTGTGGCTGAAGGAACGGCTGCAGTATCTGGCCAGCCTGTGCCGGCAGATCGCCGAAGTCGCTCTGCAGCGTGCCGCCACCGAGACACTGCCCTTGCCGGGTTATACCCATTTGCAGCGCGCGGTGGTGTCGTCCACGCCGATGTGGTTTGCCGGTTTTGCCGAGGGCTTTATCGACAATGCCGAGCGCGCGGCGCATACCGCGGCCTGGATCGATGCCAACCCGTTGGGAACGGCCGCGGGCTACGGCGTCAATCTGCCGCTGGATCGCGATCACACCACGGGCCGGCTCGGCTTCCAGCGCATGCAGCTGTCTCCGATCTATGCCCAGCTCTCGCGCGGAAAATTCGAGATGGCGGCATTGGAAGCCTTGTGTTCGGCAATGCTGGACCTGCGCCGACTGGCCTGGGATCTGTCCCTGTTCACGACCGCGGAGTTCGATTTCGTGCATCTGCCGGCCGAGTACACCACCGGCAGCTCGATCATGCCCAACAAGCGCAACCCCGATGTGGTCGAGCTGCTCCGTGCCAGCTATGCCCCGGTAGCCGCCGCCCGCACCGAGATCGAGCAGCTGTTGTCTCTGCCCAGCGGTTACCAGCGTGATCTGCAGTTCTCCAAGGGCGCTCTTGTACGTGGCGTCAGCCATGGTCTGATGGCGCTGGAACTGGTGCCGGAACTGCTGTCGAAGCTGACCTGGAACGAAGCGGCCATGCGGGCGGCGATCGAGCCGGCAATGTATGCCACCGATGTCGCCATCGAGCAGGCGGCGGCCGGAGTGCCATTCCGCGATGCCTACCGTGCGGCGGGCGAGGCGGCGGCCAGTGCCGGTGCCGGGCGGACGCCCGAGGCCAGCCTGGCCAGTCGGGTTTCGGCCGGTGCGGCGGCCGATCTGCGCCTGCAGGTGTTGAGGGAGCGCCTGGCGGCCTTGAGCGGCTGAGTGATGCCTGCCGCCGTATCGTCGCGTATGCTTGAGCACCCGGACGTCCGGGATTGATCGAGGAGCCTGCCATGTCTTCTGCCGCGTCCTTGCCGCCATTCCGGATACCGGTCTGGCGCCGTGCGGTACTCAAGGTCGGCAGCAATCTGCTGGCGGCCGAAGGTGGTGGCCTGGATGACCGCCATGCCGGCCCGCTGGCGGCTTTTGTCCAGCACAGCGTCGATCAAGGTCGAGAGGTCGTGCTGGTCTCCTCGGGTGCCGTCGCCGCGGGCCGCGCGGTACTGCGGCAACATGCGCTGAAGGCGACCGGGGGTGGGCTGGCCGCGCGACAGGCCCTGGCGGCCATGGGTCAGGTGCCCGTGCTGGAGATGTGGCGCAGGCTTTCGGCGCGGCCGGTGGCCCAGGTCTTGCTGAGCCATGACGATATCCGCCATCGTCGCCGTTACCTGAACGCGCGGGCGACTCTGCGCGAGTTGCTGGCACTGGATGTGCTGGCTGTGGTCAACGAAAACGACACGGTCGCGGTCGACGAGCTCAAGCTGGGTGACAACGACAATCTGGCAGCGATCGTGGCCAGTCTGATCGAAGCCGATGTGCTGCTGATCGCCTCGGACATCGATGCCTTGTATACCGGCGATCCCAGGATCGATGCGGCCGCCACCCCGATCCGGCAGGTATCGCAGGTGACCCCGGAGATCATGGCCATGGCCGGCGGCAGCGGCAGCGTGGTCGGGACCGGCGGCATGCGCACCAAGTTGAAGGCAGCAGTCACGGCCGCCGGGCGCGGCATTCCCACCGCCCTGTTTGATGGCCGCTCGGCCGCGACCGTGGCGGCCCTCGGGCACGGCGAGCTGCATGGCACCTGGTTCCATGCGACGGCCGAACAGCGTCTGCATGCCCGCAAGCACTGGCTGCGTCATCTGCCTGCCGTGGCCGGCGGCATCCGTATTGACGAAGGGGCCCGGCATGCCTTGAGCGATCGCCGGGCTTCGCTGCTGCCGGGCGGGATCGTGCAGGTGGATGGTGAGTTCCGGCGCGGTGATATGGTGGCGGTATATACTGCCGATGGACTGTTGCTCGGGCAGGGTCTGTGTCAGTACGGTGCCGCGGAGGTCCGTTGTCTGGCCGGTCAGCACAGTCGCGACATCGAGCGGGTCCTGGGTTACAGCCACGGCACCGAAGTGATTCATCGGGATGACCTGGTGGTGCTGGACAGGCTGTTGGCGGGAGCATGGTGATGAGCATTCTCAGGGAGCAGGCGCTGGCCTGCGTGCAGGCTTCAAGGACCATGGCGGCGCTGGATACGGCTGCGAAGCGGCGACTGCTGCACGCCATGGCTGACCAGTTGCTGTTTCGGCAGGGCGACATCCTGCAGGCCAATGCCAGTGATATGCAGGCAGCGATGGCCAAAGGCACGGCCGGGGCGATGCTGGACCGGCTGCGGCTGGATCCTGAGCGCTTGCAGGCCATCGCGGCGGCGGTGCGGCATGTGGCCAGTCTGGAAGATCCGGTCGGTCAGGTCACCCGCCGTGAACAGCGAGCCGATGGCTTGCGCATCGAGCGCCAACGGGTGCCGCTGGGGGTGATCGCGATGATTTACGAAGCCCGGCCGAACGTCACCGCCGATGCGGCGGCCTTGTGCCTGTATGCGGGCAACGGGGTGATCCTTCGCGGTGGCTCGGAGGCCGTGCACTCCAATACGGCCATCGCCCTTGCACTGGGCCAGGCGCTGCAGGCGCAGGGATTGGATCCGCAGGCGATCCTCCTGATCGAGGACCTGCGTCGGGAGACGATGCTGGAGCTGCTGCAGCTGGTGGATATCGTCGATCTGGCGATACCGCGGGGTGGTGAAGGCCTGATCCGTTTCGTGGCCGAACATGCGCGGGTGCCGGTGATCAAGCATTACAAGGGCGTCTGCCATCTGTTTGTCGATGCCGATGCCGACCAGAGGCTGGCCCTGGATCTGCTGATCGATGGCAAGACCTCCCGGCCCGGAGTGTGCAACGCGCTGGAAACCTTGTTGGTGGATGCCCGGGTGGCGCCTGAATTCCTGCCGAAGGCGGCGGCGGCACTGCAGGCGCGCGGGGTGCGCATGCGCGGCGATGTCGCCAGCCGAGCGCTGGTGCCGGTGCTGGAAGAGGCGACCGAGGCGGATTATGCCGCCGAATATCTGGACCTGATCATCGCGATTCGTGTCGTCGAAGGTGTCGATGCGGCGATCGAACATATCCGGCGCCATGGCTCGGACCATACCGAGGTCATCGCGAGCCGGAACCCGGTATCGATCGAGCGCTTTATCGCCGGCTTGCGCTCGGCGGTGGTGATGGTGAACGCGTCTTCGCGCTTCTCCGACGGTGGCGAGCTGGGTCTCGGCGCCGAAATCGGCATCTCGACCACCCGCCTGCATGCCTACGGCCCCATGGGGGCCGAATCGCTGACCATCGAGCGTTATGTGGTGCAGGGTACCGGCCAGACCCGGCATCCGGTGGATGCCTGATCCCGGCTCGGCCGGCTACTGGCCGCGATGGATGCGCAGCAGCAGCTCGGCCTCGTACAAGGTGAGTCCCGAACCCCGTGCCACCTGCTCCGCACTCTGGGATGCCTGGATCAACTGCTGCGCCCGATCGTAACGCGGATCGGTTTCCGGGTCCGGGTTGAAGGCCGGTGCCGGTGACGGTCTAGAAGCGGGCCGTTCCTTCAGGCTTTCTTCCAACTGGATCAGGCGGCGCTCGAGTCGGTTGAGGGTACTGACCAGCAAGGACACCGGCATGTCATTGATCTGATGATGGCCTGCGGTCTCGGCCGGTGGCCCGGCGGGCTGTTCGGCGAGACGGTCCAGCAATTGCCGACTCTGGCGCCATGCGACCAGATTGAGAATCAGCACGATGATCGAGATGCAGGTCAGCAGCGCCATGGCGGCGAGCAGAAGTGGCTGGAGGTTCATGGTTTGCTGGTTTCCGTAACCGTGATCTGGCACAGTCGTTGCGGGTCGATCAGCGCGATGAAGCCGTCCGCTGCGGGGACGGCGGCCATCACCGGATCACTGTCGCGTTGCGGACGGCCTTCCGGCAGCGGCTGGCGGGCATCGGCCTCGAGATTCAGCACCGCACCGACATCATCGACGCGGACCCCGACAAGGTCCGTGCCGTCATGCACGATGACCAGTCGGCGACTGGATGGACCTTTCGGGCCGTCGGGATGCGGCGGAAGCCCCAGCCGCTCGCGCATATCGATAATCGTGATGATATCGCCACGCAGGTGGATCACGCCGATGATGGCCCTGGCAGCACCCGGGACCGGGGTGATGTCCGCTTCGCGGATCACCTCCTGTACCTGCTGCAAGGGCAGGGCATAGTGCTGTTCGCCCAGGATGACATCAAGCCAACCTGCGTCACCAGGCAGGGTCGCCATCAGTTCCTGACTCCGGTGGTGGCCGCGGCAGGCATCTGCAGCGTGGCCTTGATGCGGATCGTGGTGTCTGACCTGGCCGGCTGGCTTGTGGTCGAGGGCGTGGCGGTTGCCGTGGACGGTTCTTGCTTCATCCCGCGCTCGTTGTGGGAGTGGGCATCGCTGTGGGTGCCGATCGTGCCGTCGGCGGTTTTTTTGCCCGCTGGCCGCGGATCCTTGCGGATCGAAGCCGCTGGTGCGGTCGGAGGTGCCGTCGGGGTCTGTGGCGGGGCTTCACCGCCTGCCAATGCATTTTGAAGGTTCGACGCGCGAGTGCCGGGATCACTGAGCACCACGATGACCACCCGGCGGTTGAGGTTGCGTCCTGCCGCGGTGGAGTTGTCGGCATTGGGGTGGTATTCGCCCCAGCCGAGTATGCTCATGCGTTCCGGGCTGACGCCATTGGCCGCGAACAGACGGGCGACGCTGGCGGAACGGGCAGCCGAAAGCTCCCAGTTGGATGGATAGATGCTGGTATCGATCGGCATGTTGTCGGTATAGCCTTCGATCCTCAGGGCATTGTCGAAGCCCGACAGGACCTGGGCGAGCTTGGTCAGGGTGCTGTCGGCCGTCGGAGACAGGGATGCGCGGCCGCTGGGATATAGGATGTCCGAACGGATCTCGATTTCCAGCCAGTTCTGCACCTTGCGGACAATGATCAGCTTCTTGTCGATCAGGGGCTGGACCGAACGACGAACCTTCTCGGCTATATCGGTAAGACTGTGCAAGGGAATCGGGTACAGTGAATTGTACGGCGACATCTTGATCGGATTGACCCGGTTGACCTTCAGCGGCGTGATGGGCGGCGCGGTGACCATCGGGCGCGGCAGGTTAAGGGTTGGAATCTGCTGCGAATTGTCGTGGCCCTGATCCTTGGGTGGCGCGATCATCACAATGTTGCGAGGCGTGCCGTTGAACGCCTCGTACATCGATTCGGACATGACCTTGTACTTGCCCGTATTGACGACCGAGACGGCATACATCACGACGAAAAGGGCCAGCAGCAGGGTCAGCAGGTCGGCGTAGGGGATAGCCCAGGCCTCATGGTTGGCATGTTCTTCGTGATGCTGGCGCTTCATACGATGAAACCCTGCAGCTTGCTTTCGATCAGGCGGGGATTGTCGCCATTGGCGATGGCGACCAGACCTTCGATCAGCAGCTCATGATGTTGCTGGCGCTGCTGGATCAGGCTCTTGAGCTTGTTGAACATCGGCAGCATGAACAGGTTGGCCAGGGCCACGCCATAGATGGTGGCGACGAAGGCGGCGGCGATGCCGTGTCCCAGCTTGGAGGGATCGGCGAGATTCTGCATCACCGCCATCAGACCCATCACGGCGCCGATGATGCCCATGGTCGGGGAATAGATGCCGGCGCTTTCAAAGACCTTGGCGGCGGCCAGATCGGCTTGTTCCTGGATATAGATCTGCGATTCCAGCATATCGCGCAATACGGCCGGTTCGGTACCGTCGACCAGCAGCTGCAGGCCTTTGCGGGCGAATTCGTCGGTCTCGCTTTCGATATTGGCTTCCAGGCCCAGCAGGCCCTGACGGCGGGCCAGTTCACTCCAGCCGACGATGCGGCTGATCAGATCGCGGACATCCGTATTGCCTGGCTTGAAGACCTGGCCGACGATTTTCATGGCACGCTTGAGGACCGCACCGCGGGTCTGGACCATCACGGCCGCGGTGGTGCCGAAAAAGACGATGACGACAGCGGCGGGATTCCACAGCGCCGAGATCGAGCTGCCTTTGAGAACGGTGCCGACAAGAATGACGGCGACGGCGAGGATGGCGCCGATGATGCTGAGCAGATCCATTCAGTGCTTGACCTTGTAGGGTGGTACGTGATGCAGATGATGATTGGCGATATTGCCGATATCGAGGACCAGAGCGATTCGCCCGTCGCCGGTGATGGTGGCGCCGGCCAGTCCGGCCAGTTGTCGCAGGGGGCCGCTCAGCGGCTTGATCATGACTTCTTCGCGGCCCAGTACCCGGTCGACCATCACGCCCAGGCGTTGATGGGCGATCTGGACCACGACCACGGTGGTCAGCAGCTCCTGGCCGGAGCCTGTCTCGAGCCAATCGGAAAGATCGCACAGCGGCAACGCCGTGCCATGGTTGGCGATCACCGCACGGCCATCCAGCATGCTGACCTGCTCGGGATCCAGCTCGAAGACTTCGCTGACATTGGACAAGGTCAAGGCCAGCAGACGCGAGCCGATCTGCACCATCATTACCTGCAGGATGGCCAGGGTCAGCGGCAGGCTCAAGGTGATACGGGTGCCGACGCCCAATTCCGAGTGGATGGCCAGGGTGCCGCCCAGTTCGATGATGCGGGTCTTGACCACGTCCATGCCGACGCCGCGCCCCGAGACCTCGGAGACCGTGTCACGGGTACTGAAGCCGGCCTGGAAGACCAGCTCGTAGCATTCCTGTTCGCTCAGGCGTGCGGCACGGTCGGCATCGACGACACCTTTCTCCACCGCCTTGCGCCGCAGCAGCTCCGGATCCATGCCCTTGCCATCGTCGCGAATGGTGATGACGATGCGCTCGCCCTGCTGGCCGGCGCTGAGTTCGATGGTGCCTTCCGGCGGCTTGCCGGCGGCGGCACGGACTTCAGGGGTCTCGATGCCGTGATCCACGGCATTGCGCAGCAGATGGACCAGAGGATCGGCGAGGGCATCGACCAGGCTGCGATCGAGATTGGTTTCTTCGCCTTCGACCTGCAGCCGGACCTGTTTGCCCAGCTGGTGACTGAGATCCCGCAACTGCCGTGGAACACGCTGGAACAAGCGGCTGACCGGCTGCATGCGCAGCAGCATGACGCTGCCTTGCAGTGCGTTCAGTACCCGGTCGAATTCATTGACGACCCGTTCCAGGGTGGTGTCGTGAATATGCGATGCGGTATTGGCCAGCCGGTTGCGGACCAGTACCAGTTCGCCGGCCTGATTGATCAGACTGTCCAGTCGGGCGGTGTCGATGCGGATGGTGTGTTCGACGGCCGCGGCCGGTTTGGCCGCGGCCGTATCGGCAGTCGCTGGTCTGGCGACCGGGACGGGTGCAGGGACGGGGGCGACCGGGGCTGCGGGGTCGGCCGCCGCAGGCGTCATCGAAGGGGCCGTCTTGTCTGCACTGGGGGCCACCGGCGCAGGAGCCGCCGAAGCCGCCGATTCCGCCACAGCCTGCAGATCAGGCTCGGTACTGCCTGGGGCATGACCCGTGCCATACAGCTGGTCCAGCAAGGCTTCGAATTCGTCGTCGCTGATGCTGCCGCTCTCGGTCGTCGCCGTTGCTGAAGCGCTGGGCGCGGCAACGATGTCGGCGGGGGCTGGCGAGCTCGGGAGCGGAGGGGTCGTTTCGCTGGCTATCGGTGGCGCCGCGGGACTTGGCGCGGCTTCGGCCGACGGCAATTCCAGTCCGGCCAGCAGATCGGCCGGAGCCGGCTCGGCCGGCTGGCCGGCGCGTACTGCATCCAGCATCGCGGTGACGACGTCACTGGTCTTGAACAGCTGTTCGATCTGCTCCGGACTCAGCACGAACTTGGCATTGCGGGCCTGGTTGAGCAGATTTTCGGCGGTATGACACAGCTCGACCAGAGGTTTGATCGACAGAAAGCCGGCACCGCCTTTCACGGTATGAAAGGTGCGGAACACGGCATTCAAGGTGTCGTGATCGCGTGGATCCGACTCCAGTGCCATCAGCTGATCACCCAGCTGTTCCACCAGCTCGCCCGCCTCGGTGAGGAAGGCGTCCAGCAGTTCGGCGTCGTCGCTTGCGCTCATGGCTCAGAATCCGAATTCGGCCAGCATGCGGTCCACGTCATCCTGATCGGCGACGCGCTGTGTGGTATCGGGAGGCTGGGCACCGGACAGGCTGCCGGTCAATTGCACCAGCTCGCGCATCGCGATGTCGACGCGGCCGATAAAGGCATCGACCTGCTTGACCCGTTGGCCGGCCAGATCCTGCCAGCTCTGCTCGACGATCATCGTGCTGAAGGCCTGTTGGCAAGCCTGGCCGAACGTGCCGGCCTGGCTGGCCAGGGCGAGATCGGCAGCCTCCGACGGCCTGGCCGCCAGTCGGGCTTCGGCCGCTGCGGTCAGCGCCTGAGCCTGGGGCCGCAGTTCCTCGACCATGGTAAGGCTCTGGTGGGCGGCTTTGGAACCCATGTCCAGCACTTCCTGCAGGCGATGGCGCGCGCTTTCCAGACTGGCCGCCTGTCCGGCTTCGGTCGGAATGTCCTGGGTCAGACGCTTGATGGCATCGTGCAGGTCACGGGCCAGCGTGCCCAGTGCGCGAAAGATGGACTGCTCGCGATTGCGCAGCAATTGATCCAGTGCGGCATCGAAACTGGCCTGATCGTCGGCGCGCAGCAGTGCGCACAATTCGACGGGCAGGGGATGAAAGCCGGCTGGTGGGTTCGCGGTGTCGTTCATGCGATCTCAGCTCCCCTGGGCCGCGATGCGTTCGAAGATCTTGTCGAGCTTTTCCTTGAGCGTCACTGCCGTGAAGGGCTTGATGATGTAGCCGTTCACGCCGGCCTTGGCGGCATCGATGATCTGCTCGCGGCTGTTTTCCGCCGTGACCATCAGAACAGGCAAGGTTTTCAGCGACGGGGTGTTGCGGACCTCCCGCAGAAGGTCGATGCCGGTCATGATCGGCATGTTCCAGTCGGTGATCAGCAGATCGAAACTCTGTGATTTCAGCAGCGGCAGGGCCGTGCTGCCGTCATCGGCCTCCTGGATGCCGGTATTGGGATAGCCGAGCTCCAGCAAAAGATTGCGGATGATGCGACGCATCGTCGAGAAGTCGTCGACGATCAGGATTTTCAGGTTGGTACTCAATGACTATCACTCCGCGATGATATCTGGCGGTCTATGGTATGCAAGTTGTGGGGTGGGATGCAGCTGCGGTTCATTGGCGCCATTCCGACAGTCGGGAACGAAGTCGCAGCAAGGCCTTGCCGTGGATCTGGCAGACCCGCGACTCGCTGACGCCAAGAACTTCGCCCACCTCCTTGAGGTTGAGCTCTTCGTCGTAGTACAGGGACATCACCAGTTTCTCGCGTTCGGGCAGCGCGGCGATGGCCTCTCCCAGATCGGTCAGCATGCGCTGGCTTTCAAGCTGGCTGACCGGTTCGGCGGTGACCTCGTCGGGTATCTGCAGCTCTTCGGCCTCATTGTCTTCACGCGACATGTTGAGGCTGAGTACGCGGGTAGAAGTGGCATCGACCAGCAGTTTGGCATATTCGGCTGGATCGATGCCCATGCGCTGCATGATGGCCTGGTCGCCCGCATCGCCACCCGTCTCGTTTTCGATCTGCTGGATCGCGAGCGCCATTTCACGCAGCTTGCGATGGACCGAGCGAGGTGTCCAGTCGGTCTTGCGCAGCTCGTCGATCATGGCGCCGCGGATACGGATGCCGGCAAAGGTCTCGAAGCTGGCCTCTCGTCCTGCGACATAGTGGCGAGCAGCCTCCAGCAGGCCGATCATGCCGGCCTGGATCAGGTCGCCGGTATCGATGCTGGCTGGCAGTCGTCCGCGCAGGTGATAGGCGATACGGCGCACCAGAGGCGCGTACTGACGCACCAGCTCGTCGGCCGGCATTTTCTGGGCGGCACTGTATTCCGCGCTGGCATAGGACTTGACCATCAGGCAAAGGAGCCCATTGCATGCTGGCGCAGGAAAAAACGAATGGGGCGACCCATGTCGGATCTCGTAGGCAGTCGCTCGACGGCTTCGGCCAGTGCGCGAATGGCCAGCGCGGCGGGCGATCCCGGCCAGTCGCAGATCAGCGGCTTCTGTGATCGCGCGGCCCGCCGCATATAGTCGTCCATCGGAATATTGCCGAGATGGTTGACGGAGGTATTGAGATAGCTCGATGAAACGCGCAGCAGGCGTTCGTGGATCCGGCTGCCGTCACTGGTCGGCGGCATCATGTTGGTCAGCAGCTGGAAGTCCTTGACCCCGCAATCCATGGTCAGGATTTTCATCGTGGCATAAGCGTCGGTCATCGAAGAAGGGTCGTCGCAGGCGACCATGATCACCTCGTCAGCCGCCGCACAGAACATCAGCACGTCATCACTCAGGCCCGCAGCGACATCCACCAGCAGATAGTCCGGCCAGGGATCGAGCTCGTCGAAGGCACGCACGATCGCGGCCCGTTCAGTGATGTCGAGATGGGTCATCCGCCGGTTGCCGGAGCAGGAGAAAATCACTTCCAGGCCTTCCGGCCCGGCCACTGCCAGGTCCTCGATCGGACAACGGCCATCCAGCAGATCCAGCAGCGTCCAGCGTGGATTCAGACCCAGCAGCACATCCACATTGGCCAGGCCGAGGTCGGCATCGAGCACCATCACCCGCCTGCCGCGCTGACTGAGCGCGATGCCGAGATTGACGGTGATGCTGGTCTTGCCGATGCCGCCCTTGCCGCCGCCGATGGCGATCACGCGGGGCGGTCGTTCGGCGTGGGCACCGAGACGGCGCTCCAGCAACAGTTGTTTCAGACCGTGTGCCTGATCCATGGTGCGACTAACCTGCCGGATGGGAATGAAGGCGATAGCGGTCGGCCAGCTTCAGGTCGTCCAGTTCGCTGGGAGCGGCCACCTTGCCGCGGCGGATCGTGTGATGGATCAGATGATGGGCCTGCGGCACGATGATGTCTTCCGGCACTCGCTGCCCCTGGGTGATGTAGTCCAGAGGCAGTCGGTGCCGCAGCAGCACGGACAGGGTACTTCCGATCGAGGGTGACTCGTCCAGCTTGGTCAGAATGCAGCTTGCCGGATGCAGCGGCTGGTAGGCGTGGATGGCTTCTTCCTGGGCAGAAGCCTGAGTATTGGCCGCCAGCACCAGACAGGTTCGCAGCAGGTGGCGACTGGGCTCCAGAATTGCCATCTGGTCGCGCAAACGTGGATCGGTACTGGACATGCCTGCGGTATCGATCAGTACTGCCGCGTATCCCGACATATCCTGCAGCAGTGCCTGCAACTGTCCGGCGTCATGGACGTGATGAACGCGGACGCCGAGCAATTTGCCGTAATGTCCCAGCTGGGCACCGGCGCCGATCCGGTAATTGTCGGTGCCGATCAAGGCCACGCCGTCGGCTCCGTGCTGCAACACGAAGTGGGCGGCCAGCTTGGCGATGGTGGTGGTCTTGCCTACCCCGGTATTGCCGACCAGGGCGAGCACGCCGCCGATATCGGTCAGCCGCCGGCCGCTCAGCAGCAGGCGGTTGGAAATCAGTCCCAAGGGCAGGTAGCGGGCCTGCTCGGCACTCATGTCCGGCGGCAGTTCATCGACCAGGGCCATCGCGATATCCGGCTCGATGCCGTGCTGGCTGAGCTCGCGCAGGGCCTGCACGTGCTGGGGCTTGCGCCGTCCCAGCTCATTCCAGGCCAGACTGGCGATCTGGCCCTCGAGTATCTTGCGCAGATCGGAAAGTTCGCGCTGGACCGCAATGAATTCGTTGCCTTGCGCCTCGGTATCGTCGAGCGTGAAGGGACTGTCGTCCGATGGTCGGGCCGGTTTGCGCGAAGCCGGGGCAGGGGCCGGAAACAGGCGGCCGGCGGCTTCCTTGACCAGGGCCTCGTCATAGTCGGTGGCCGCGATCACCTCGATGCCGTCATCGAGGTTGCGGGTCGACAGGATCACCGCATCCGGACCTTGCTCTTCGCGTACGGCCCGCATGGCCATGCGCATGTCGGCGGCGATGAAACGCTTGATTTTCATGGATGCCTCGTTTTCATCGTCCCACCGCCGTCACCAGCTTTATCTTGCGATCGTCGGGCACTTCGTTGTAAGCCAGTACATGCAGGCCCGGCGCCAGATTGCGGACAAATCTGGACAGCCAGGGCCGCAGACTGGGCGCCACCAGCAAGATCGCCGGTTCGCCCGCCATTTCCTGCCGACGACTGGCTTCGACCACATTGTTCTGCAAGCGCTCGGCCAGACCCGGTTCGACCGAGGGCCCGGTCGCGCCCGGACCCTGCATGGACTGCAGCAAGATTTGTTCCAAGTCCGGTGCCAAGGTGATCACCGGCAGCTCCTGACCGATTCCGACCATGTCCTGGGTGATCTGGCGGCCCAGCGCGACACGGACCATCGCGCTGAGAGCGGCGGGATCTTGGCTCTGCCCGGCATACTCCGCCAAACATTCGACGATGCCGCGCATGTTCCGGATCGGGATCTGCTCGCTCAGCAGGTTCTGCAAGACCTTGACCACCACGACCAGGGGCAGCTTCTTGGGCACCAGCTCCTCGACCAGTTTGGGAGTGGTGCTGGCGAGGCGATCGAGCAATTGCTGGACTTCCTGGTGGCCCAGCAGTTCGCTGGCATGACTTTGCAGGATATTGGAAAGGTGGGTAGCGATCACGGTCGACGGATCGACGACGGTATAGCCCAGCATCTGGGCGTGGTCGCGGGTCGAGGGTTCGATCCAGGTGGCCTCCAGTCCGAAGGCCGGGTCCTTGCCCTGGATGCCGTTCAAGCTGCCGTGGACCTGGCCGGGATTGATGGCCAGCAGGCGGTCGACGTGGATTTCCGCCTCGCCCATCGGCACGCCTTGCAGCGAGATGCGATAGGTATTGGCATTGAAGTCCAGATTGTCCCGGATATGCACAGCCGGCAGCAGAAAGCCGAGCTCCTGGGAGAGCTTGCGGCGCACCGACTTGACCCGGTTCAGCAGGTCGCCATCCTGGTTCTTGTTGACCAGTCCGACCAGCCGGTAACCGACTTCCAGGCTGATCAGGTCGACCTGGCTGACATCCTCCCAGCCCAGCTCCGGTCGCTCGGCCGGAGGCTTGGCGGTCTGCTCGGTCTTGGCCTTGGCTTCGGCCTCGGCCTCCAGCTCGCGCCGGCGCTCCAGCAGCCAGGCGCCGCCGCCGCAGAGTCCGCCCAGCAACAGGAAGGCGATATTGGGCATGCCCGGAATCAGCCCCATCACGCACAGCACCACGCCCGTCACGTACAAGGCCTTGGGCTGGCCCAGCAGCTGGGTCAGCAATTGCTGGCCCATGTCCTGGGACTGCGACACGCGGGTCACGATGATGGCGGTGGCGATCGACAGCAGCAGGCCGGGAATCTGAGCGACCAGGCCATCACCGATGGTCAGCAGCGTATAGGTGCGGGCTGCCTCGCTGACCGCCAGATGGTGTTGCAGCACGCCGACGAAGAAGCCGCCAATGATATTGATCAGCAGGATCAGGATGCCGGCGGTGGCGTCGCCGCGGACAAATTTGGAGGCGCCGTCCATCGAGCCGTAGAAGTCCGCTTCCTGGCGGACCTCCTCGCGGCGGGTGCGAGCTTGCTCCTGGGTCAGCAGGCCGGCATTGAGGTCGGCGTCGATGGCCATCTGCTTGCCGGGCATGGCATCCAGGGTAAAGCGGGCCGTCACTTCCGAGACGCGGGTGGCACCCTTGGTGATCACCACGAAGTTGATGATGGTCAGAATCGCGAACACGACCAGGCCGACCGCGAAGTTGCCGCCGATCACGAATTCGCCGAAAGCCTCGATCACCTTGCCGGCGGCACCGGGTCCGCCGTGGCCATGCAGCAGCACGACGCGGGTGGAGGCGATATTGAGGGCGAGCCGCAGCAGGGTGGCCATCAGCACCACCGTCGGAAAGGCCGCGAATTCCAGCGGTCGCAGCACATAGACCACGGCCAGCAGGATCACCAACGACAAGGCGATATTGAAGCTGAACAGGATGTCCAGCATAAAGGCCGGCAGAGGCAGCATGATCATCGCCAGAATGATCAGCATCGCCAGCGGCGCTACCAGGCCTCGACGGCCCCAGGTGCGCACGGCCTGCAGTAGTCGTGCGTTCATTGTTGATAGGGTCCTAGCAAGTGGGGGTCGACTTCCGGATCGGGCGGCGGCGGCGGCGTCTGACCGGTATCGACGGCCTGTTTCAGGTGCATGACATAAGCCAGCAGCTGGGCCACCGCCAGATACAGCGCCGCCGGTATTTCGGCGCCGACCTTGGTGGTGTGGTAAAGCGCACGGGCCAGGGCGGGCGCCCGCACCAGCGGAATCCGGTGCTCATCGGCGATCTCGCGGATCTGCCCGGCGATCAGCTCGACGCCCTTGGCCAGGACCTTGGGCGAGCGCATGCCGCTGTCCTGATAAAACAAGGCCACGGCGAAATGTTCGGGATTGACCACGACCACGCTGGCCTTGGGCACGTCCTCCATCATCCGGCGCCGGGCCATCTGCATCTGCAGACGACGGATGTGGCCGCGCATTTCAGGGCTGCCTTCGGTTTCCTTTTGCTCGTCCTTGACCTGCTGCTTGGTCATCCGCTGCTTGCGGGCGTAATCGTAGCGCTGCCACAGCAGATCGATGCCGGCGATGCCGGCCAGCGCCGCCACGAAGCCGATCCAGGATTGCGATACCAGCCGCAGACCATGACCGATCGAGCTGGTGTCGGCACCGCGGCCAAGGATCAGCAGGGTATCGCGCATGCTCCACAGCACCAGTACCAGCACGCCGCCGATCAATACCACTTTGAGCAAGGCCTTGCCCAGTTCCACCAGGCTGCGCAGGGCGAACAGCCGGCCGATGCCGCTGATCGGATCCAGTCGTTCGGGCTTGAACTGCAGCGCCTCTTTGGAAATATGCAGGCCGCCCAGCAGCAGAGGGGCGCCAAAACAGGCCAGCCAGGTCGCGGCCAGTACCGGCAGCAGCACCAGGGCCATATCGGCGACGGCGGCGGCGAGGGCATGCAGCAAGGTGTCCGGATGCTGCCATTCACCCCGTCTGATCTGCAGTCCGCGACGCATCATGGCCAGCAAGCGGTCGGTCATGAAGGATTGGGTCAGGCTCAGGGTGGCGGCGCCGGCCAGCAGCAGGATGGCCGCCGACAAGTCGTGGGAGTGCGGAACTTCACCACGGTCGCGCGCCTCCTGAAGATGTTTTTCAGAAGGTTCTTCGGTGCGATCCTCCTTGTCCTCGCCATCGGCCATCGTCAGGCTCCGATCAAGTGATGCAGGACGGCATCGGCCTGATCGCAAAGGCTGCTGAAGATGCCCGGCAAGGCACGCTGGGACAGCCAGAAGACCGTCAGTCCCAAGGTAATGCTGATCGGGAAACCCAGTGCGAACATGTTCATGGCCGGAGCCGCCCGGCTGATCACGCCGAAGCCGATATTGGTGATCAGCAGCGCGATGATGGCGGTCAGGGCGACCCTCACGGCACCGCTGAACACGATCGAGGCGAAGCTGAGCAGCTCCCAGCTCATCGTGGCCGACAGTCGCGAGGGTGGAAGGCTCCGCATGCTGTCGGCCAGCATCCCGATCAGGGCAAGATGTCCGTTCATGGCCAGAAACAACAGACTGACCATGACGGTCTGGAACTGTCCGATCAGGGGCGTATCACCCCCCTGGGTGGGGTCGATCACGGAGGCGAAGCCCAGTCCCATGGCGTTGGCGATCAGCTGACCGCCATAGCTGACGGCTTCGAACACCAGCTTCAGGGTCATGCCCATCAGCAGGCCGATGATCAGCTGCTGGACGATCACCAGAAGGCTTGCCCAGCTGAGGATGTCCAGCGCAGGCATGGGTGCTTCGGCCGGAATGATGGCCAGAGTCAGGGCCATCGCGATCACGATGCGGACCAGGGAGGGGAGGCCGCTGGCGCTGAAGATCGGTGCAGTCAGCATCAGCCCGGTGACCCGGCTCATGGGCCACAGCAGCAAGGCCATCCAGCGATCGATCTGGCTGAGGTCCCAGTGCATCTTCGTTCAGCGCACCAAGGTCGGCAGACTGCTGATCAGTTGCTGGGTGAAGTCCATCATCAGCCGCAGCATCCACGGCCCTGTGAACAGCATCACCAGCGCGACCACGATGATCTTCGGAATAAAGCTCAACGTGGTTTCGTTGATCTGGGTCGCGGCCTGGAACATGCCGACCAGCAGGCCGACCAGCAGAATGGCCAGCAGGATCGGGCTGCAGATCAGCAGTCCCAGAAACAGGGCATGCTGGCCGAGGGCGACGATGGACTCCGGCGTCATGTGTAGAAACTGCCGGCCAGGGTGCCCAGCAGCAGCGACCAGCCATCGACCAGCACGAACAGCAGGATCTTGAAGGGCAGCGAGATCAGGGTCGGTGACAGCATCATCATGCCCATCGACATCAGCACACTGGCCACGATGAGGTCGATGATAAGAAACGGGATATAGAGCAGAAAGCTCATCTCGAAAGCCGTTTTCAGCTCGCTGGTCACAAAGGACGGCACCAGTACGCGCAAGGGAATGTCCGCGTTGGCGGCATAAGGCCCTTGATGCGCCAGCTTGCTGAACAGCTGCAGGTCCGGATCACGGGTCTGTTCGACCATGAAATGCTTGAAGGGCGCCAGGGCCAGCGGCATGGCCTGCTCGGCGCTGAGGGTGCCGGCCATGTAGGGCTTGAAGCCCTGGGTATAGGACTGGTCCAGCACCGGGGTCATGATGAACAGGGTCAGGAACAGCGCCAGTCCCAGCAGGATCTGGTTGGACGGCGTCTGGTTGGTGCCCAGCGCCTGGCGCAGAAAAGACAGCACGATGATGATCCGGGTGAACGAGGTCATCATCAGGATCAGGGCCGGCAGCAGGGTCAGCACCGTCATCAGGGCCAGCAGCTGCATGGACAGGGTCCAGGTCTGCTCGCCGTGCGGACCGGTCTGGACGGTCACGGCAGGCAGCCCCGAGCCCAGCGGCATCTGCGGGAAGGGCGGCAGGTTCTGTGCCCACACATCGCTGCCCGGCAGCAGCAGACACAGCAACAGAGCCAGGCTGATCAGCCAGGTCTTCATCGCGGTCGCATCCAGCGTTTCAACACGGCATCAAATCCGCCCGGGGCCGGCGTCGGCGCCGGGGGCGGCGGCTCGGCGGCCGGATCCACCGCCGGCAGCACATGCAGGGTCCGCAATCCTTGCGGGGACGAGCCCAGCAGGATGTCCTGATGATCGACACGTACCAGCACCACGCGTTCTTTCAGCCCGATGTTCAGTGTTTCCAGTTGCCGCAAGCGGCGCGCGGGACCACCGGCGCGCAAGGCACTGGCCTGCTGCAGGCGCCGGGTCAGCCAGCCCAGCAACAGGATCAGGGCGACCACGGCCGCCAGACTGGCGGCCATCCGCAGCACGTCAGCGCCCAGGGCTGTGCCTGACAGCGGCGCGAGAGCCGGCGCCGCCACCGAGTGCGCGACGGCAGGCGAAGGCGGCCAGGCCAGCGCCATCATCGCAGTTTCTTGACCCGTTCGGCCGGGCTGACCACGTCGGTCAGACGGATGCCGAATTTTTCGTTGATGACCACGACTTCACCGTGGGCCACCAGGGTGCCGTTGACCCGCACATCCAGCGGCTCGCCGGCCGTGCGGTCCAGTTCGACCACCGAGCCCTGGTTGAGCTGCAGCAGATTGCGGATGCTGATCTTGGTCTGGCCGACTTCCATCGAAATGGTGACCGGCACGTCCAGGATCACATCCAGATTGACTTCGCCGCTGACCTCGTCCATCAGTTGCGACTGGGCATCGACAGCCTTGGGGGCGGCCGGGGTGAAGCCGTTTTCGGGGGCGGGGGGATTGGTGTCGCTCATGGTTCAGTGGTCTGCCTGGGGCCTCAAGGCAGCTCGCCGTCATCATAGTCGGCGATTGCTTTGAAGCGGGTTTCAATATTCAGGGCGGCCTGGCCATGGGCCTGGCCGTAGCGGGCGCTGAACACCGGAATGTCTTCGACGAAGACGGTGGTGTGTTCGGCCGAAGTGATCGGCAGAATGTCGCCAGGGCGCAAATGCATGAATTCGCGCAGGGTCAGCTGGACCTCGGTCAGCAGGCCGCTGAGATGCACTTCGGCATCCAGCACCTCGCTGCGCAGACTGCGGATCCAGCGTTCATCCTGATCGGCACGGTCGCTTTGCACGCCGGCGTCCAGCAAGACGCGGATCGGCTCGATCATGGCATAGGGCATGGTCAGATGCAGTTCGCCGCCGCCGCCGTCGACTTCGACATGGAAGCGGCAGACGACCACCGTTTCGGTCGGACTGACGATCTGCGCGAACTGCGGATTGACTTCGGAGTTGAGAAACTCGAAGTCCATTTTCATCACCGGTTCCCAGGCCTTGGTCAGGGCGGTGAAGGCCTCGGCCAGCACGATCTGGATCACCCGGTTCTCGGTCGGCGTGAAGTCACGGCCCTCGATGCGGGCATGGTAACGACCGTCACCCCCGAAGAAATTGTCGATGATGCTGAAGATCAGCCGCGGTTCGGCCACGATCAGAGCCGTCCCGCGCAAGGGCTTGGCCTTGATCAGATTGATATTGGTCGGCACGGCCAGGCCGTGCACATACTCGGCGAATTTCACCATCTTGACGCCCAGCACCGAGACCTCGCTGGTCTTGCGCAGCACGTTGAACATGCCTGAGCGGAAATAGCGGGCAAAGCGGTCGTTGATCATTTCCAGCGTGGGCAGGCGCCCGCGCACGATGCGATCCTGCTGGGTGAAGTCATAGGACTGGGCGACGCCGGGCGGTGGCGGCTCGGGCGGGGCCGTGTCGACCTGGCCTTTGTCGACGCCATCCAGCAGGGCGTCAATTTCGTCTTGGGACAGGATATCCATGGGTGCTTGGGTGACCGATCAATGACTGGTAGGAATTACTGCATCACGAAGCTGGTGAAGTACACCGCTTCGATGCCCTTGTGCCCGGCGGCGGCGGGCACTGCCTTGCGCACCACGTCCAGGGCGTGCTGCTGCAATTGCAGCTTGCCCTGCGCGCCACTGAGGGTATTGAAATCCTGGTCACTGAGCATCAGCAGCAAGTCGTTGCGGATCACCGTATTGGCGCTCTTGGCCGCGGCGATGGTGGCCGCGTCATGGGACATCAGGCTGATGCCGACCTGCAGCAGGTGCAGACCGTCCTGCTCCTGGAAGTTCACGATAAACGGAGGGTCCAGTGGCAGATAGGCCGGGTCGGCGGCGGGCGCGGCCTGCTGCGCAACGGCAGGTCGGGCATGATTGTTGTTCTGCAGCGCACGGTAGACCAGGCCCAGCATGGCCAGAATCACCACCATCAGAATCACCAGAATGATATTGAGCAGCGAGATCTTGGATTTGGCGACGGGCGGTGCGACGGAGGGTTCCGGAGCTGACATGATGATCCTGGGTAGGCGGCGCGAACAGCGGGGTGACCCCAGTCATCAAGCAAATGCCATGCCAGCCCTGGCGTTCGATCCGGGCGCTATTCCTTACGGCGGTTGGCGACATGGCGTCGACGGCTTGGCGCCACCTCCGGTCTCGTCATTTTATTGACGAGGAATTGCCGTCTCAGACGAAGTGGTCGATCAGGCTTCGACCGGTCCGCTGGATCAGCATGACCGGCGTCGATGCTTCCGCCGTGCCGGCATCCACCGCCATTGTCCCGGGGGAGCGGTCGTTCGACGGCTGGTCCGAGGCATCCTGACCGTAGGTCTGCCCTGCAGACTGCTGCCCGACCTGGGCCTGACCCAGTTGCAGGCCCTGAGCGCTCATCAGACTGTCCAGCTGCGGCAACGTCTGCTGGATGGCATGAACCGTGGCAGGATGCTGGACCGCGAAATTCACGTCCACCACCCCGTTGCTGACTTGCAGTTTGATGTCGATCGGTCCCATGCCCTGAGGGCTGACCTGGATGCGAGCCTGTTGCAGGTCCTGCTTCACCAGCGCGCCGATATGCTGGCTCAGCTGGGAAGCGAAGGCCGGACTGTCCATCTGGACTGTCACGGTGCTTGCGGCCGAGGTCGTGGCGACGGGAGCGGCGGGCGAGGTTCCCGCGCCACCCTGGCTGGTCACCTGGGTGGCTGCCTGTATCGAAGCCAGGCTTGCATCCATGCCGGATGCGCTTTTGCCGTCCTCCTGAGGGCTGGCGGCCAGTCGTGCCGCGAAGTCCGTGGTGGCGGCTTGCGTGTCGGCGGTCATGGCCTGGGAGGCCTGCGAGGTATGAGGGGCGATCTGGCCCTGGTCAACGGCCGGGATGGTGGTCGATGTTTGCAGTGTGCTGGCAAGATGGCCGGTATCGCCAGATCCAGTACCGCTGCTGTCCTGGGCGGAGGTCGGCAAGTCCTGCATGGTGCCTAATGCGGGCAGGCTGCTCTTGCCGCTGGCAGTGACGGCCACCTGGGTCTGATCAGCGGAGTCGGTGGTACCAGCTGTCGGTGATGCAGTATTCCCGGACGGCCCGGACCACTGCATCAGCACGGCAAGGGCGCTGGCATCGGGGCTGGCGGTCGTTGTGGCGTCCTGTTTCGAGGGCGTGTCGGCTTCTGCGCGGGACACCGTTCCGGCATCGGCAGACGCGGAAGCCTGAGGCGTACTCGGAGGGCTTGAATCCTTGCTCGTCGCGTCCGGGCTGCTGGAGGCGGCGGACAGGTTGCGGGCTTGCTCCAGCGAGTGCCTGCCTGAGTGGGCGGGAAGGTGTTTCGCGCTGGAGGCTGCCGTTTGCGACGGGCTGGCGTTCGATGTCTGGGTGGATGCGTTGCTGGCCGTGGCGGCGTTCGATGATCCGTTCTGCGCCGATGGCGTGTCTTGCGCAGTGCCTGATGCCGAGGCTGGCGGCTGCATCTGTTTGAGCAGGGCGCCGAAGCCGGTTGCGCTGTTGCTCCCTCCGCCATGGCTTGAACCGTTGGCGAGGCTGGTGTAGCTCAAGCTGGTTGCAATGACGGTCATGCGGGTTTCCGGGCAGCAGAAAGGGCGTCCAGGGCACAGCCTGACTACAGGAATCGCAAGCATGAACCATGCCAGTCGAAGGGCTGCGTTCAGTCATGCGATGGGCGCCCGAAGCGCAGCGAGCTCATTTCGTCGGCCAGCTGCTGCTCCGAATTCAGCTGGCGCTGGGTATCGGCCTTTTCAAGCTGGCTGGCGACCAGCTTGAGGGCATCGGCGCGCTGACGGGCAGCCAGCCATTGTTGTCGCAGCTGCTCCGCCTGGCGCGCCTGGCGCTCCAGATCCTGTTGCTGTTGGCCGAGTGCGTCATCGATGCGGCCCAGGAACTGGTGGCTGTTCCACAGCGCGCCTGCGGTCATGACCTGTCCGGGGCGGCTGCGCTGTTCGCCGTAGAGCGAGCGGAAGTTCGCCAGCTCCTCCCGGACGGTGCCGGCCTGCCGCTGGCGCTGCTGGTGTTCGCCCAGACGCCTTGCCGCCAGATCGGCGCGGCGTTGCGCCAATTCGACCAGCTTCAGAATACGCTCGCTGCGGCGACTCATCCCAGACCGGCCAGCAGGGTTTGCAGGCTGTTTCTGGCCTCGTCGAGATGCACCGGCTGCTCGGTGTCCTGCTGCAGAAAGGTGACCAGTCGCGGCCACAAGGCGATGGCCTCGTCGGTGCGCGGGTCACTGCCTTTCTGGTAGGCGCCGACTGCGATCAGATCGCGTTGCTGCTGATAACTGGCGTAAATCTGACGGAACCGTCGTGCCAGAGCCATCTGTCCGGCATCGACGATCTGCGGCATGACGCGGCTGATCGAGGCTTCGATATCGATGGCCGGATAATGCCCGGCCTCGGCCAGATCGCGGGACAGCACGATATGACCGTCCAGGATGGCGCGGGCGGCATCGGCGACCGGATCGCCGCGGTAGTCGTCGCCTTCGGTCAGTACGGTATAGAAGGCGGTGATCGAGCCCTGACCTTCGAGGCCGTTGCCGGCGCGCTCGACCAGGGCGGGCAGCATCGCGAACACCGAAGGCGGATAACCGCGGGTGGCGGGCGGTTCGCCGATGGCGAGGGCGATCTCGCGCTGGGCCTGGGCATAGCGGGTCAGCGAGTCCATCAGCAGCAGGACATGCTTGCCCTTGTCTCTGAAATGCTCGGCGATGGTGGTCGCCAGGCGGGCACCGCGCAGGCGGTTCAGGGGCGGGGCATCGGCGGGGGCGGCGACGATCACCGCCCGTTCGCGCCCTTCGGTGCCCAGGGTGTAGTCGACGAATTCCTTGACCTCGCGGCCGCGCTCGCCGATCAGGCCGACCACGACGATGTCGGCCGAAGTGTAGCGGGTCATCATCCCCAGCAGGGTGGATTTGCCGACACCGGAACCGGCGAACAGACCCATGCGCTGGCCGCGACCGACCGAAAGCAGAGCATTGATCGAACGTACGCCCACATCCAGTGGCGCCGTGATCGGCTGGCGCTGCATCGGATTGATCGGCGCCCGGCGCGAACTGGCGCGCTCGGTGGTCAGCAAGGGGCCTTGGTCATCCAGCGGGTCGCCATTGGCATCGATGACGCGGCCGATCAGGCGATCGCCCACCGGCGAGCCGGCACGCGTGGTGAAGGGTCGGACGCGGGCATTGGGCAGCACCCCATGCATGGTATCGGTCGGCATCAGAAACAGGCGGCCATTGTTGAAGCCGACGACTTCGGTTTCGACGCTGCCTTCACTGCCATCAACCATGCACCGCGCGCCGATGGGAGCTTCGCAGCCTTCGGCTTCCAGGGCCAGGCCGACCACCCGTCGCAGTCGGCCCTCGGCCTGAGGCGGCAAGGCGTGATCGACCTGGACTCGGCTGGCCAGCAGGCTCTGACGCCAGCGAGCCTGTCTGGCCTGGTTCCACTGCCGGAAGCTTTCGTCATCCATGGGCAGTCGGGGCCGCTCCGGCCAGCACGGTTTCGGCGAGACGGCTCAGCCGGGTTTCCACCCGGGCATCCAGATGCGACATCTCGGCATCGACCAGCACATCGCCACGCTGCAGGGCGGGGTCGGCAATGACCTGCCAGCCACGGTCATCCGCGGCGTCCGGGGCGGCGTTCAACAGCGCGGCATCGTCCGGCTGCAGGCGCACCTTGATGTGGCGGCTGGCCAGCGGCAAGGAGGCCAGCGCCGTCTTCACGGTTTCAGTGATGTGTTCCGGATTCAGCTCGATGCTGCGATAGACCACCTGGCGGGCAATATGCAGGGCCAGCTCGGCGAGTTCAGTCTCGACCTGCTGGTCCAGACTGTCCAGCGGACGGGCCAGCGCCGAGAAAACCTTCTCGAGCTGACGGCGTTGTTCGGCCAGTTCCTCGGCGGCGGCCTGCCGGCCCTGATCCAGGCCGGCCTGGTAGCCGGCATCGCGGGCCTGGGCCTCGATGGCTTCCAGCTCGGCCACGGTGGGACCGGGCGGTGGCGGAGGCGGAGCAGCAGGCTCTTTCCGGTCCGGGGTGGCGGACTCGAAAAAATCGGGGCCGGTCCAGCGCTGCGCATCCGTGCCGGTACGGTGCTGCATGACCTCGGCCAGCGTGGTGGGAGGGCGGCCGCTATTCATCCGACGAAGTCATCGCCGCCATCCTTGAGCGCGATCTTGCCTTCGTCGATCAGGCGCTTGGCGATGACCAGGATTTCCTTCTGGGCGGCATCGACCTCGCTGAGACGCACCGGGCCCTTCACCTCCAGATCCTCGCGCAACATGTCGGCCGCACGGCGGGACATGTTGGAGAAAAACTTGTCGCGAATGGCCGGTGCGGCGCCTTTCAGCGCCACCACGAGCCGGGCCGAGGGCACTTCGCGCATCAATTCCTGCATGCCGCGATCATCCAGCTCGGCCAGGTCCTCGAACACGAACATGTATTCCTCGATGCGCTCACCCAGGGCCGGGTCCGCTTCGCGGATGGACTTCATCAGTTCCACCTCGCGCGAGGTCTCCATCGCGTTGAGCAGGTCGGCGGCGGACTTAAGGCCGCCCAGATACGACGACTTCAGTTTCTTGGCATTGCCCGAGAACTGGCGCTCCATGACCTCGTCCAGCTCATGCAGGGCATGCGGCTGGACGCCGTCCAGGGTGGCGATGCGCATCACCACGTCGCCGCGGGTGCGCTGGGGCAGGTAGCCGATGACCTCGGCCGCTTGGGCGGTGTCGAGATGGGCCAGCACCAGGGCGATGATCTGCGGATGTTCCAGGGCGATCAGCTCGGCGATCGCGCGGCTTTCCATCCAGCGCAGCGATTCCAGACCCTTGCTGTTGCGGCCCAGCAAGATGCGGTCGATCAGGCTACCGGCCCGGTTTTCGCCGAGCGCACTGACCAACATGCGCTTGATGTATTCGTCGGTGCCCACGGCCAGCGAAGCATGCTGACCCAGTTCGCTGGCGAAGCGATCCAGTACGGTGATGACCTGATCACGTTGCAGGCCCTTCATGGTTGCCATGGCCGAGCCGACGGCCTGTACATCGCGTGCGTCCAGGTGCTTGAGAATTTCGCCGGCGGTTTCCTCGCCCAGCGACAGCAGCAGAATGGCGGCACGCTGGGTGCCGTCAGTCGGGGATGGGGTTGTGCGCTTGGGATCAGCCACCGTCTTCTTCAATCCAGTTCTTTACGATTTGGGCGGCCTGCTTGGGGTTTTCGGCGGCCATGCGCTGGGCGGCAGTAATCTTCTCTTCATAAGCCAGTCGCGACTGGTTGGCCAGTTCGGCCTTGCCTTCACGCGGGGCATCGTCCAGGGCGTCGCCATCCACCGTGGCCAGAGCGGTGCCCGGGGCTCCCGCCGGCAAGGCGGCCAGGGCTTCGGCGGACTGCGGCCCCTTGATCGCATTGCGCAGCATGGGGCGCAAAAGGCCGAAGCCCAGTGCCAGCACCAGGATCACGCCAAGCGCCTGCTTGCCAAGGTCCAGCACGCCGGGACGTTCCCAGAAGGGCGGACGATCGTAGCCGGCAGTGTCATGGGACGCATCGAAGCGGGCATCGACCACGCTGACGCTGTCGCCGCGATTGGCCTCGAAGCCGATGGCGTTCTTGACCAGGTTGGTCATCCGCTCCAGCTCGGCCGGGGTGTAATTGATCACCTTGGGTTTGCCCTTGGCATCGACCGACTGCTTTTCATCCACGACCACGGCCACGGTGACGCGGGTGACCTGGCCGGCCGGATCCGTACTGTGGCTGACGGTGCGGTCGATCTCGTAATTGCGGGTGGCACTGTTGCTGTTTTCGGTAGAGGGGCGGCTGGTATTGGCGGTCGCATTGGCGTTGGCCCGGTTCAGGGCCGGGTTGCCGGCACCATTGGCCGGTCGCGCCATGGTCGGCTGCGGAGTGGCATTCGGCGGCTGGTTGCTGAGCGCACCCGGGACCCCGCCTTGGTCATCGGCGCCGGTGCGATTGGAGCTGCTGACCTGCTCGCTGCGCAGGGCGGACTTGTCATGGCCAAAGGCTTCGCTGGCCTGCTCGGTGCGACGCAGATCGACATCTACCGAGACCTGGGCCTGGACGTGTCCTGAGCCGACCAGCGGGCTGAGAATATCTTCGATGTGCTGGGCATAGATATTCTCGATGCGGGTCGCCAGTCGCAGCCGGGCGTCACCGATCGCGGCGCTGCTTTCCGGATCGTTGTTGGTCAGCAACTGCCCGTCGCTGCTGACGACCGATACCTGGCGAGGATCGAGCTCCGGTACGCTGGAAGCGACCAGGTGCACGATGGCGGCGACCTGACCATTGTCCAGTTGATTGCCGGAATACAGTGACAGCACCACGGACGCACTGGCCGGATGGTTGTCGCGGATAAACGCCGAGGGTTTGGGCAGGGCCAGATGGACGCGGGCCGAGCGGACGGCATGCAGGCTGGCGATGGTGGAGGCCAGATCGGCTTCCAGCTGATGTTGATAGCGATTGTGCTCGGCGAAATCGCTGATGCCGAACAGGGAGTCGTTGCCGCTCTGATCCACGCTGGGGTGCGCCTGCGGCAGGCCCTGGGAGGCCAGTTTCAGCTTGACCTGGGCGAGCTGGGCCGCCGGCACCATGATGCTGCTGCCATCGGGGCTCAGATGATAAGGCGTGCCAGCCGCCTGCAACGACTGCACCACCGCCGCGGCATCACGCTGTTCCAGCCCGCCATAGAGCAGGCCGTATTCGGGGGAGCGCGACCACATCACCACCCACAGGCCGATGGCCACGGCCGCGGCGATGCCGAACAGTGTCAGGAGCTGGCGTGCCAGCGGCGTTGCGAGAACGCTTCGTATGGAGTCAAACCGGGCGGCAGGTTTGGGAGGCGTTTCGGCGACGGCGTTGTCTGCCATGAATAAAGCGATCTCGAATCAGTGACGGTGGAAACAGTGAGTGTGTCGGGGCGAGTGTCAGATGGACATGTTCATGATCTGCTTGTAGGCATCGGTCAGATCATTGCGCACCTGGGTGGTGGCGCTGAAGGCCAGACTGGCTTTCTGGCCGGCAATCACGGTCTGGCCTAGGTCCACTGACGGGTCACCGCGCTCGAAGGCATTGCTGAGCTGAGTGGCATGGACCTGAGTGGCATTGACCTTTTCCAGCGATTCCTTCAGCACGCTGGCAAAATCCATGGGCGTCTTGGCCACTGCTGCCTGGGTGGCGATACCGGTCGCGGTGGCGGCGGTGTCACTCACCTGTGAGGTGAGCTGGCTCAGGTGATTCAGTATGGAAATCGGTGAAATCATTTGGGGTTCCCTTGCATCATCAGAGGCTCAGCTGGCGGCATCGGCCGGTAGCCATCACCTGATTCAAGCATGATTCATGCCATGTCGGCTAGCGTACGTAGCTGCATCAGCCCGCCAGCTGGCTGTAGTTGCCGATACCGTATTTGCGCAGTTTTTCCACCAGAGTCGTGCGCTGCACGGACAGCAATTTGGCGGCGCGGGCGACAATGCCGTCCGACGCGTCAAGTGCTTGACGGATCAGCCTCAGCTCAATGTCGGCCAAGTGGTCTTTCAGGTCGATGCCTTCTTCCGGCAATCGCCCGGAAGGCCAGATATCCTTGCCTGCCTCCGCTCTGGACCAGGTGCTCGGGGCGGCCATGCCGGTTGCAGAGTCGGACTCGGAGCCGTCCGGGCTGTGATAGGGGGCGGGCAGGTCACGCCGGCAAACCGCCTGGCGCGGAAACAGAATGGCGAGCCGCTCCACCAGATTGGACAGCTCGCGGACATTGCCCGGCCAGCTGTATCGGCTCAGGGCCTGCAGCGCGTCATCGCACAGTTTCACCGGCCTCAATCCGCGACGGGACAGATTCAGGTTGAATTCCTCGATCAGCAACGGCAGGTCATCCAGTCGTTGGCTGAGTGGGGGCATTTCCAGTGGGAACACGTTCAGGCGGTAGAACAGATCCTCGCGGAACTGACCGTCGGCAATCGATTGTTCCAGATTGCGATGCGTGGCCGCCACGATGCGGACATTGCAGTGCAGGGGGCGGTTGCCGCCGACCCGTTCATAAACACGTTCCTGCAGGACCCGCAGCAGCTTGACCTGCATGGGCAGGCTCATGTCGCCGATTTCATCCAGAAACAGGGTGCCGCCCTCGGCCAGCTCGAACCGACCCTTGCGGCTGCTGATCGCACCGGTGAAGGCGCCTTTCTCATGGCCGAACAGCTCGCTTTCCAGCAATTCGGCGGGAATGGCGCCACAGTTGATGGCCACAAAGGGCTGCTGCCTGCGTGGCGACATATCATGAAGGGTTTGCGCCACCAGTTCCTTGCCGGTTCCGGAGTTGCCGAGAATCAGCACGCTGGCATCAAAGGGCGCGACCTGGCGGATCAGGCGATTGATTTCACGCATGGCGGCGGACTCTCCGACCAGCCGCCGTCTCGGCGCAGATTCACTGCGGCCACTTCGCTCTTGCCGCCACTGACTGATCTGCTGCTGATGCAGCAGCATGGTCAGATCTTCGGAGCGAAGAGGGTAGCCCACCACGATGGCATCCTGCAGCAGGGCAGGAGGGAGGCTTGTGCCATGGGCTTCGTTCTGATCGAGCAGGACAAGCGGCGGGGATGCCTGTCGAGCCAGCTTGTCCAGCCATTGGCTCAGACCTGCATTGGCACGGTGCGCGCCGAGATAGATCAGCCGGCAGTCATCAACAGCTTCTGCCGCCGGATCATCCGGGTGCATCGTGCTGTGATAGCCAAGAAAACCGAGGACCGCATGGATCGAGCGGCGCCGGGTTTCATCTGACTCGATGATGAGCGCATTCAGTAGTTGCAAGCTGATTCCCCGGAACGTCAATGAGTGAACGAGTCATTCAGGTCAGGTTACGTCAAAAAAATGTGATTTGGCAGAACAATTGACGGCAATGCTTCGTTTTGTGATGTGTATCGCAAATGTCTTGCGGCGAGGCGTTGAGTCTGAATTTTCTTCGGATCAAAAAGCGAGGTCGCCGGGTATTTCCGCGATGGCAATGTAGTGCTCTGCCGGGGTTTCTGGCTGCGGTGAAGTGTCTCGCCTCATTGATCGGGAGAGCGGGGAAGCTTTCGTTTTTCCGCAAAAAGATGCGAAGTCTGCACCTGCAGCATGAAGGGAGCGGGCCTTGTATTGCCATTTATTTGGCGGCAAGCCCTGGTTGGCATATCTTTGGATGCATGATTTTTTGACAGATGTCCGGATTTTGGCCGCAGGTCGTGTTTCTGGGGACTGGATCATATCCGGGGACGTGCCGGCGGGCTTAAGCGGCTGGCTGGCCGGCAGATCGCTCACTTGCCGCGCGAGGCGGCAACCTGGCGGCGATGATGCATGAATACCAGCCGCTCCAAGGCATCATGGACTGCCGGGGACAGGGTATCTAAGCCGACAAAGCCGGGGTGGGCGGGGTCAAGTGTGCCACTGAGCTCCAGGGGGACCGTGGGACAATGCTCGAAGTACAGGCGCAGCAGGCGTCGCGGTAATTCAGTTTCCCCGGATCCGGTGAGGGCAGGGTCCAGCAAGGCGCCACAAGCGTTGAGTCGCAGCGGGTGCCGGCTGGCTTCCACGGATGGCGAGATCCGGCCCAGCATGGCCATCACCAGGTCCAGCCGGGCCGAGATCAGCTGCAGTTCGCCTGAATAGTCATTGCGCTCGTCATCGACCAGCAGTGGGCGCTTGGGCTTGTCCAAGGCCAGCAGGGTTTCCAGCAGGCTGGCATTGAGCTGCATCTGGCCGCTGGCAGGGGCGAAATCATGGGGCAGGACCTCCAGCTGCAAGCGCAGCTGGGTTTCCAGGCTGATCTGATCACTGAAGCGTTGCCAGTTCAAGCCGGAGGCCTGGCTCACGGCTGGCCCGCCTGTTCGACGGCAAGATAGCGACTGACGCCACGCCGGCTGATGCCGAGATAGGCCTGCTGGCGGGTCAGCGAGTCCTGGATCCGGTTGACGTGGTGGACAAGCTGGTTGTGTGTTTCCACAAGGGCCAGCAACTGCGGGCGGTGCTCGTCATCGATATTGGTCAGTCGCTGCAGAATGGTGTTGCGGCGCTCGTTGAGCATGATCACCCTGGGCCAGTCATGCAGATTGGCCGCCGACTGCATCAGTTCGCTGAGTTGCTGCAGCTGGTCCAATGGGGACGTGGGCTGATCGGTCAAGCGCCTTGCTCCGTGCTTTGCTGCCTCTCGGCCAGATACTGCGGTCTGATGGTTGCCCAGGCTTCGCGAATCGGCTGGATCAGGCGCAGACATTCGTCCAGTGCCGCCGGATCATTGTGCAGATTGGCCTCCAGCAGGCGCCGCTGGATATAGGTATACAACGCGCCGAGACGTTCGGGAAGCGGGCTGGCCTTCACCGAAGGATCCAGGGCCCGTTGCAGCTCCTCGGCCATGGCGATGGCGCGGGTGATCTGACGGCCTTTTTCCGGAATCTCGCCGCGCCCCATATGGCCGCGGGCACGGTTGATGCAGTCCACGAAGCCGTCGAACAGCAAGCCGGTCAGCCGATGCGGATCGGCATCTTCGATGCTGCCTGCCGCGCGCTGTTGCTGATACGCGGCGGCGCCATTGCGGGGGTTGAAGGCCATGATCGTGCGACTCGTCAGGAAGAGCTCTTGTTCTGCTGATCGCTCAACTGGGTCAGATAATTGCTGGTCTGGTTGAGCGAGGACATCAAGGTGCTGAGATTGGTGTATTCAGTGCTGAGCTGGCTCTGGTAGACCGCCATGCGCTTGTCCAGAGCCGTCTGCTGCGAGCTCAGCGAGGTCAGCTGACTCTGCAGCGAGGTCTGCTGGTTGGCGATGATGCCGTTGCTGGCGGTGAAGCTGGTCAGGGCTGTGGTCAGCTTGGTGCCATAGCCGTTGGTGCCGGCGAACAGATCCTTGACCTGGGTCGGATTGCTGTTCAAAGCGGCGGTCAGCTTGCTGGTATCCAGGGTCAGATTGCCGTCACCGTCGCGGGTCACCCCGACCTGGGCCAGTGAGCCCAGACTGTTGTTCGATACCAGGCCCGACATGATCGAATTGACCTGGTTGCGGATGGTGTTGAGTACGGGATTGCCCAGCAGCGGGCCCGATGTCTTGCTGGTCGCATCATAAGCGGACAGCGAGCTCATGGTGCTGGCATAGCTGTTGTAGGCGGTGACGAAGTCCTGCACGGCCTGGGTGGTCGTGGAATTGTCGACCTTGACGTTGAGGGTGGTCGAGCCGGTGGTGGTCAGACTCAGGCTGACCCCCTGGATTGCGCCGGAGACCGTATTGGTGGCGCTGTCGACCGCGACGCCGTTGACTGTCAGCTTGGCATCTTGGGCTTCGTTGCTGCCCGCCGTATCCAGCTGGGTAGCGAGCGCACTCAGGGTGTCGCTGCTGCCGGAGCCGGCGCTGACGCTGAAACCGTTGCTGGTGCCGGTCTGGGTCGAGGTCACCATCAGGTGGGCGCCGTCGGTACCGTTGACCACGGTGGCAGTAATGCCTGGATTGCCGGCCGAGCCATTGATGGCGCTGGCGATATCGGACAAGGAGTCCCCGTCGCTGACCGAGATGCTGACCGACTTGCTGCCGACGGTAAAGCTGAGACTGCCGCTGCCGATGCTGGTGCCCGAGGCCACCGCATCGCTGGTGCGGCTCTGAGCCGTGGCCAGCTGGCTGATCTGCAGGGCATAGGAGCCGGCCGCCGCACCACTGGTCGCGGTGGCCGAGCCCATATCAGTGCCTGACAAGGTGGCATCGAAGGTGTCGTAGCTGCCGCTGGCGGTCAGCTCGCTGACGGCGGACTGCAGGGACTCCAGTGCGGACTGCAGGGTATTGAGGCCGGATACCTGGGTGTTGATCAGGCTGGTCTGGCTGTCGATCTGTGCCTGCTTGGGCGCCTTCTCGGCGTTGACCAGGGCGGTAACGATGCTGCTGACATCCAGGCCGGTGCCCAGGCCGGGAATGCTGACCGTGGCGCCCGACGTCGAAGTGGTGCCGCTGGACGAGCTGCCCGTGCTCGATGAGGTGGACGAAGTACCGGACAGCGCGCTGAGCAGGGAGCTGAGCGAGGAGGTGCTGGAGGTGCTGGAAGTCGTGGTCATGGTCGGGCGCCCGTCGGAATGGGGGTGTTGTATCACGAGATGCCGGCTGCAAGAAAAACGGCGTGCCGGCCTGCATCAAAGGCGGCGGTACCTGCGTACCGCCGCCCGGGTCTATCGAATCATCCGCGGAAGGATATTTCGATATTCACCTGCGCTGTTACTGCAGCAGCTTGAGGATCTGCTGCGGCTGCGAGTTGGCCGTGGCCAGCACCGAGATGCCTGCCTGCTGCAACACATTCGCCTTGCTGAGATCGGCAGTCTCGGAAGCGAAGTTCGCATCCTGGATCGTCGACTGGGCGCTGGTCAGATTGTCCGACTGCGCGGTCAGCGTCGAGATGGTGGACTGGAACCGGTTCTGGATCGCGCCCAGGTTGCTGGAGAAGGTCGACACAGTGCTGAGGGCTTGGTCAATGCGGGCAATCAGTTCGTTGGCGGAACTGACCGTCAATACATTGCCGCCGGAGAGTGACCCTGATGCGGCGCCACTGACCTCGGCTGTAGCGGAACCATCACCCAGAACCGACAAGGTGGTGCCGGCAGTGATGGTGCCACCGGTTCCGCTGGTCGCGCCGGCAGCAAGGCTGTTGGTATCCAGTGAGCCGGTGTCCTTGACATCGACCGTGCCGCCACCCGACTGGAAGATGTCGATGCCGCCACTGGCATTCAGCGAAGCCGAGATCGTGGCGCCGCTCGGTAGTGTGCCGCTATTGGCAGCGGTCGCGGTAAAGTCGGTCGAGTTGATTGCATCCACAACGTCCTGGGCGCTGCTGGCCGTACCGGAAAGTGCTACGCCATCGATGCTGATCTTGCTCATGTCTACGGTAGATGTACCACCGGTTGCATTGGTAAAGGCGCTGGCCAAGCTGTTGGTGCTGGCCTCGGCAACGTTGCCACCCAGCTGGTCGGCACGGACGCCGGAGCCCAGATCGACGGTGATGGTCTGACCCACATTGGCACCCACCTGGAAGGTGATGTCCGAGGTCGATCCATTCAGTACATTCTGACCGTTGAAGCTGGTCTGATTGGCGATACGGGTCACTTCCGACAGGTACTGCTGCACGGTGGTATTGATCGCGCTGCGGTCGCTGGAGGTATAAGTGCCGTTGGCTGACTGCACGGCCAGATCACGCACGGCCTGCAGATTGGAGGTGATCTGCGACAGCGCCGATTCGGCGGTCTGGGCCAGCGAGATGGCATCGCTGGCATTGGAATTGGCCTGGTTCAGGCCACCGATCTGGGTGGTGAACCGCTGGGAGATCGCATAGCCGGCGGCATCGTCGGCGGCGCTGTTGATCTTCAGGCCCGAAGACAGCGCTTCGGTGGCCTTGGACAGCATGCTCTGGGTCTTGTTCAGATTGCTCTGCGCGGTCAGCGACGAGACATTGGTATTGATTACGAGGGCCATGGGTATCTCCTACCGGGTCGATGGCGTTGTAGACAAGCACAAAGGCTTACCCGGCGGTCGTGCTGCATGATGCGACTGCGCCCGCCTTGATTCCTGTTTCGGCGCTGCCCGGAAAAACTTTAGCCCTTTCGTGTCGGGTTTCGTTGCTCGGCGTGCGATAAGGCTGACCTGTCCGCAGGGCGGGTCACCGCGAAGTCCGGAACGGCTTGCCGGCGGCTTGCGGCGGGCGGCCCGGCCAGCTTCGGATTCGCTCGTTTGGTCCGCGACTGGCATGGGCTGTGCTTGCAAGTGGGGCGCGATGCTTGCATCCACATTTTGTTGACACTGAATCCGTGCCTGGAGTGCCATGAAGTATTCGATCGTTGCCTGCGCCGTAGTTGATCAAGTGGACGATACTCTGGAGGCTTGGCTGGACTATCAGCATGCCTGTGGAGTCGAGCAGGTCCTGCTGTATCTGCGCGAGATGCCGGAGGCCTGGAGGGAGCTGCCACCGGCGCACACCCGCCCTTGCCCCTGGCCCGAGGCGTTGACGGTCGAGGCGGCCTGGGCGCATGCCTGCCGGCGCATGCAGGGCAGGGCGGATTGGCTGCTGTGTCAGGCTGCGACACAATATGTGTATGCCGTCGGCGGTGGCGCTCTGATCGAGGTGCTGGACGCTGTCGCTGCCGATATCGGTCAGATCCAGTTGGGCGAGATGGATAGTGATGATCCGGCGGCAAGCGTGTCGCTGCTGCGGCTGGCCGCAATGAATGCAACAGATGCCGGGCTGGAGATGCTTTCCGGTTGGGGCCAGGCGTCAACGGCGGCAGGAGTGGACGATCAGGCGGCTTCGGCAAGCGGTCTGCAGGCCGCCGTCTGGCCGAATGCCGTGTGCGGAGCGATGCTGCGGTCGGCCGGGCAGCCGGCGGCGGAGTGGTCCGCGGTGATACCTGCACCCATGCGGGATACGCTTGCTCAGGCCTTGCGCCGGCAGTGCGGGCAGACTTTGAGCGAGGCATTGCAGCCTTGGACGACACATGGCGCTTCGGGGCCACAGGCCTTGCATGGGCTGGAAGCCTTGATTCTGTTGCTCAAAGTTCTGGCGGAGGCGCATGCGCAGCCTCGTGCCTTGCTGCTGGGAGACACCCCGCCAAAACTGGCGCAGGCGGTTCTGGCTGCAGGCTACCAACTGGATCTGGTGGAAGCGCGTACGGCGCAGGTGCGGACACTGCAGCATCTGCTGCCGGCTGAGCCGGGGATCCGTCTGGCCCGGTGTGCCTGGTCGACGCTGGATGGCGATCTGGACTATGCCTTGATCGTGATGAATGACGGCGCATATTGTTGCAATCAAGCACCGGCAGCAGATGAGGCGGCACGGTCTGCCGGGTTGGCGCGCCTGCTGCATGCCGACGGCGTGATGCTGAGAGTGGGTCATGGCGGGAATACCGCTCCGGCAGTGACTGCAGGGCCGCTGCAGCCGGTGCTGGACTTTCAGGTCATGCCGGACTGGCAGGCCCCGCAGGTTTTGCTGGCAAGCAAGGCAAGGTCGCTGCTGCAGGCGGAAACAGCCGTTTTCCTGCCATCGTCCAGCGACAGCCAGATAGCGGCCAGCCTCAGTGTCTGGGGCACATGCCCTGAGGCGCTCAAGGTTCTGCAGGGTCTGGTATCCGTGCCCGCAAGCCAGGCCGTGATGCGGCGAGTGCAGCAATGGCGCAGCGATGGCATGACGGGGGGGTGGGTGCGCTCCATCCACTTTATGGCCCCGGTTTCCGAGGTGCAAGCGCAACTGGGACCCGATCTGCAGTTTCATGCAGAAGTGGCCGTCGGGGTGCCCGCCGCTCGACGCTGGCTGTGCCGGCTGCGCGAGATGGCACGCCTGGGCAGGCTGGAGTCCTTTGTTTCGGCGCTGCGGCGCTGGGCGGGTTTCCTGCATGATCAGGCCGATGACCAGGGCCTGCTGGACGGCCAATGGTTCGATGCCTTGCCTGCCCATGTCCACGAAGATGCCGAGGGCCGGTTGCAGCGGTTGGATGGCGAGTGGTGCTACCGGGTGCCGGTCGATCTGCGGCTGGTGATCTGTCTTGGGCTGTGGCAGCTGGCCTCCGATTCCGCCTTGCACCGGTTGATGCCGGCGGCCTCGCCCATGGACAAGGTCCGCTGGTTGGCTGCCTTGCTGGACAGGGATATGCCAGCGCTTTGGCTGGCATCGACCGCACGCATTCATCGCCTCACCGGCTATGGGGCCGGTGCCGGGACGGAGGTTGCCCCCACGGAGACGCCGCTGCCGGCCTATACGGCCCAGTTGAGCGAGATGCACTTGCGGCCGGCGGTGGTCAGCGTGCTGCGGCGACGGCTTGAGCAGGGGGCGGGGCTGCCACGCTTGGCGGTAATGCTGATGGGTGATGACAGCGACACGGCGGCCTTGCAGCGCAGCCTGTTGTCGCTGCAGGCGACCGATTATCCGGGCGGCATCAAGGTGCTGGCGACAGTGGCGGAAGGTTTTGGCGAGGACTGCCTGGCGGTGGTGACGGCTTCGCCGGCGGACTGGATCTTCCTGCTCGACATCGGAGACCAGCTGGATGTGGCTACGGCCTGGATCGTCGCCGATCGCGTCACAGCGCTGACCGGGTTGCAGGCCTGCTATATGGATGAAGACCGGATTGTGGCAGGACAGCGCATCGAACCGATCTTCAAGCCGGACTTCAATCTCGACCTGCTGCGTGGCTATGCCTACGTTGGGCGGGGCCTGGTGTTCCGGCGCAGCGCCTGGCTGGAGCTGGGCGGCCCCGATCCGGCGCTGGAGGCGGCGGCTCCGGCCGAGCTGTTGTTGCGCCTGGCCGAGCAGCATGGGCCGGCGGCCATCGGGCACATCGCGGAGGCCCTGTACAGTGCGCAGACCTCCTTCGATGCCTGGTTGAAGTCACCGTTATTGGCCATGCATTGGCCTCAGCTCATCGGCCGCCATCTGCAGCGGCTTGGTGTCGCCCATGAATTGATGCCCGGCCCCTTGGCCGGCAGTACACGCGTCAGATACCTGCATGCCGAGCGGCCGCTGGTTTCCATCATCATTCCTACCCGCAACCAGTTGCCCTTGCTGGCGGCCTTGATCGACAGCCTGCTGGCCCAGACGGCTTATCCGCATTTCGAGCTGCTAGTGGTGGACAATGGCAGCGACGATCCCGATGCCTGTCGCTATCTGGATGGCCTCGACGCTTTGCCTGGCGAGCAGATCCGTGTGCTGCGCCATCCCGGCGTCTTCAATTATTCGGCGATGAACAACCAGGCCGCCCTGCAGGCACGCGGCGACTATCTGTTGTTGCTGAACAACGACACCGCCATGCTTGAACCCGGCTGGCTGGAGGCGATGCTGCATCACGCCCAGCGACCGGAAGTCGGCATTGTCGGCGCCAAGCTCTATTATCCTGACGGACGCGTGCAGCATGCCGGTGTCGTGATGGGCCTGGACCGGGTGGCGGGCCATCCCTTTATCGGCTCCCCGGCCTCGGCTGGTGGCTATATGCAGCGGTTGAAATTCGATCAGCAGTATTCGGCCGTAACGGCTGCCTGCATGATGATCCGTGCCGAGATCTACCATCAGGTCGGCGGTCTTGATGCCGCCGATCTCACCGTCTCCTACAACGATATCGATCTGTGCCTGAAAGTGCAGCAGGCAGGCTATCTGATCGTATGGACGCCGCATGCCCATGTCATGCACCATGGCAGCGTCAGCCAGCGCCAGCTGGATGAGGGTCAGCAGGCGGCCAAGCGCGCGCGCTTCCGGGCCGAGCAGGAGGTGATGTATCGGCGCTGGCTGCCGTGGATGGCGGCCGACCCGGCCTACAACCGGAATCTGTCCTTGTCAGGCCATGGTTTCGAGCTTGATCCGTATAGGCACATCGCCTGGCAGCCCTTGGTGACCAAGGTGCAGCCGCGAGTGGTCTGTCATCCGGCGGATCGTACCGGCTGCGGGCACTACCGGGTACGTCAGCCCTTTGCCGCGATGCATCGGGAAGAGGTGCTGGAGGGTACCGTCACCGAGGCGCTGTTGCTTCCGGTTACCTTGGCACGCTTCGAGACCGATGCGATCATCCTGCAGCGCCAGCATACGGATGCGCAGCGCGAAGCCCTGCGCCGCTATCTGCGCTTCTCGGATGCCTTCAAGGTCTACGAGCTGGACGATTACATGTTCAATCTGCCGATGAAGTCGGTTCATCGCGGAGCTATGCCCAAGGATCTGCGCAAGCAGCTGCGACAGGCGGTGGCGATGACGGATCGCTTCGTGGTGTCGACTCAGGTGTTGGCCGAGCAGTTTGCCGACATGCATGACGATATCCGGGTGGTGTTGAATCGTCTGCCGACGGACTGGTGGTCTGGACTTAAAGCCGAACGGCGAGCGGGCGCCAAGCCGCGGGTCGGCTGGGGCGGTGGTTCCAGCCATACCGGTGACCTGGAACTGATTGCCGATGTGGTCCGTGAGCTGGCCGATGAAGTCGACTGGGTGTTCTTCGGGATGTGTCCGGACAAGTTGAAGCCGTACGTGAAAGAATTCCATACTGGCGTGCCGATCGAGCAGTATCCGGCGAAGCTCGCCTCATTGAATCTGGATCTGGCGGTGGCTCCCCTGGAAGACAATCTGTTCAACCACTGCAAGAGCAATCTGCGCTTGCTGGAGTATGGTGCCTGCGGTTTTCCGGTGGTCTGCAGTGATCTGATCACCTATCGCGGTGACTTGCCGGTAACCCGGGTCAAGAATCGCTTCAAGGACTGGGTGGCGGCGATCCGCATGCATGTGGCGGATCTGGATGCCACGGCGGCCATGGGTGATGCCTTGCGGGATGCCGTGATGCGCGACTGGACTTTGACCGGCCAGAATCTGGTTGAATGGCGAGACGCCTGGTTGCCGGATTGACATGGAAGAAGGGCGGCCCAAGGCCGCCCTTCTTCCATCTGGCAACGTGACAAGCCGCGGCCGCTGCGGCCGGCGGGTTCAGCCATGCCGCCGGGCGAAATCCTCCAGAAACTCGGCCAGCAATTCTACGGCGGCAGGCAGTACGGCGTTGTAGATCGATGCGCGCAGGCCGCCGATGGAGCGATGGCCGCCCAGGCCCGAGAAGCCGGCGTCGGCCGCCTCCTGCAGGCACAGAGCATCGAGTCTTGTGTCGCGGAAGCGGAAGGCGACATTCATTTGCGAGCGGAAGTCGCGTTCGGCCTGCGGAATCACCAGTCCACCCATGTCGTCCAGGCATTGGTACAGACGGCCGGCCTTGAGGCTGTTGATCGCCTCCATGGCATCGAGGCCGCCGATATCCTGGCGCAGCCAGCGGCAGATCAAGGTCAATGCATACAGTGAAAACACCGGTGGGGTGTTGTAGATCGAGCGATGCCGCACATGGGTGCGGTAATCCAGCATCGGCGGCAGGCCATCAGGTATCCGATCCAGCAAGGCTGTATCCAGGATGGCGACGGTAACGCCGGCCGGACCCAGGTTTTTCTGGGCGTGGGCATAGATCATGGCGTAGCGGCCGGCATCGATGGGGCGCGACAGAAAGTCCGAGGACATGTCGCTGATCACGGTGGCGCCTTCCATGCGGGGCGTCTGGTGGAATTGCAGGCCTTCGACCGTCTCGTTGCTTACGTAGTGGAAAAACGGGGCCTGAGGATTCCACGCCAGTTCCTCGAAGTCCGGCAGTCGGTGATAGCCGTCCGCCCCGCCATCCCACAGTACCTTGACCGGTGCAGCGCAGGCGGCTTCGCCGATGGCCTTGCCGCTCCAGTAGCCGGAGGCGACGAATTCGGTGGGCCGTTTGGCGCCATGGGCGAAATTGGCGGGAATCATCGAGAACTGCAGGCTGCTGCCGCCTTGCAGAAACAGCACCGCATAGCGGTCTTCGAGATTCAGCAGGTCGCGGATATGCTGTTCGGCTTCGTCCAGCAGCTCGCGAAACCAGGCCGAGCGATGGCTCATGCCCAGCACCGACAGGCCGGTTTCGGGCAAGGCGATCATGGCTTGCTGGGCCTGCAACAAGACCTCATGGGGCAGGGCGCCGGGGCCGCCGGAGAAGTTCAGATCATTGGCGGACAGCTGGACGGTGCTCATGGGCTCAACTCGATACGGTGCCGGCCCGGCCTTGCAGCATGGCGGCGAAGTGGGCAAAGACCTGCTGCATCTGCGGGACCTTGTAGGGGAACAGGTCGCGCCTGTCCATGGCATGGATCACCAGGGCATTGGCGACCTCGAAGATCAGCAGTTCGCCGTCGGCGGTCTCGGCACAATCGAAGCCGACATAGTCCAGTCCCAGACGCTGATAGATGGCGGTCAGGGCCTTGCCATGTCGCTTGCCGAAATCCTGGTCGAATCCGGCGAAGAAGCGGGCTTCCTCGTCACGCCGCTGGGGATGTTCGATCATCTCCGGATAGGGGTAGTGCACCATCCAGTGTTCGGACACGCCCATATGGCAGGGCCATGCCCGGCCATCGACCATCACGATGCGATATTTGCGGAACAGGCCATCGGCGGAGGCGTAGTCGACAAAGGGCGCCAGAAAGAAGTCATGTGCGGGCTGCCGCTGCAGATAGACCGCCAGGGCTGAGGTATCGGCGATGCGTTCCAGGCCCTGGCCGGCATGAGTGCCTTGCGGGCGCAGGATCCATGGAAAGGACGGGCACAAGCCCTCCGTGGATACGGCCTCGGGGCCCTGACCGTCCGCCATGGCCTGCAAGGCTTCACGTCCGATACGGCCTACCTTGGGCATGCGCAGGCCGGGAATATCGGCCAGAGCCTGGCTGGCCAGCGGCCGGGCCAGGCCGGGAATCGCCTGCGGAACATTCAGCACCGGCCGTGGCCAGTTCGTCAGATCCTGTTGCAGGCGTTGCAGGATGGCCAGATGCGGATCGGCTTCGGCAATGGCGACAAAGACCAGATCATGTTCGGGCAGATCCCGGGGCAGGGGATGCTGCGCGTCGACATAGACCACGTCGGCATCGACGGGTTGGTCTTCCAGAATGCATTCCAACGGCGTGTTGGCCATCAGATCACCTGCCGTCTTGATTACCAGCAGGCGCAGGCCCTTGGCTCCGGCCTGGCGCTGCAGCTGGTATACCTGCTGCTGGCCGATGGCTTGCCGCAGCACGGCCAAGGCCGATTCGGGCTGGTAGCAGAGCAAGAGGCACAGGCTGAGCTCAAGCAGCAGATACGGATCATCGGACTGGCCGGCAGCCGCAATCAAGGTCTGGGCATAGCCGCGAAGATCTTCGCCCTGGAAGCTGCGGCGCAGCAACCGGGCCAGGCCCTGCGGCTCGAAGCCTCCGGCCGGCGGGGAGACGGCTTGTGCCGGTTGGCGACAAGCTTTGGCGGATTCGGAATGACTGGTCAAAACACGGCGCCATGGCCGGCTTGCGCCGGCCTTGAAGTGGAGCGGAGACTTACTTGATATAGTCGAACAGGCTGAGCTGAGAGACCTTGGCAAAGGCTTGTTCGGAGGCCTGCAGTGCCGTGGTGTGCAGCGACAGCGAGCTCAGGGCCTGGTACATGTCGGCATCCTGGAAACCGGACAGCGCCGTCTTGTAGGTGACGCTGAGATCGGAGTAGTTGGAGGACTGGGTCTGCAGCATGCTCAACCGGCTGCCGACACTGGTCTCGGTGGTGGTGACCTGGCTGGTCGCCTGTTGCAGGGATTCCAGCTGGCGGTTCATGGTATTGGTCAGCTGGGTGCTGCTGAGACTGCTGTCGTTCAGCGCGGTGACCATGTTCTGCAAGGTGGTGAACACATCCTGTTTGGCGCCTGATGTCACTTCCACGCTGTCGCCGGCCGTCGGCGTGCCGGTGATGCCGATCTGCATGCCGTTGAAGCTGATCGACTCATTGCCCGACGTATCGCCTGCCGTGTATGAGCCGGTGGCCACCGTCTTGCCGGCATCGCTGCCGCTGGTGGAGGTTGCGGTCCAGGTGCCTTCGCCGTCGAAGCTGATCTTGTAATTGCCGCCATCGCTGCTGACGGCGGCGTTGTAGGCACTGGTATCGGTGACCGAGGTACTGCCGACAATCAGGGTTCCGGTATTGGCTGAGTCGGAGCTGGCGACGAAGCTGCCATTGCCGGCCGGAATATTCATGAATACCTTGCTGCCGGCATCACCGGTCGCGACCTGCAGGCCGGAGCCCACGGCCGCCATCTGGGTGTTGTCCGTGCCCTGGTAGCTGATGCTGCCATCGTCATTGGAGACGAAGGGCTGGCCGGCGGCGGTGCCGGCAAACAGGTAATTGCCGGCCGTATCGGTGGTATTGGCCGACTGCTGCAACTGGGTCAGGACCTGGCTGAGCTGGGTGGCCATGGCGCTGCGATCGGAGGATGACAAGGCGCCGTTGCCTGACTGGATGGCGATGCTGTTGGCCTGGTTCAGCAGGTTGCTGATGCTGGACAAGGTCGACTGCTCCAGCGACAGGCTGGTGGTGGCACTGTTGATGCCGCTGACGTAATTGTCCTGGCTGGCCATCAGGTGGCTGATGGACACGATCTGGGTCGCGGCGACCGGATTGTCCGAGGCGACGCTGACGGCCTTGCCGGTACTGACCGAATTGCGAGCAGCGTTGACCGCGCTCTGCTCGGCCTGCATCTGGCTGACGGACTGCTGGTACATCCAGCTGGTGGAAATGCGCATGGGATCAGCTCCGGATGGCGGAAAGCAGGCTGGAGAAAATGGACTGGGCGGTCGAGATCGCCTGAGCCGAGGCCTGATAGGCCTGCTGGAACTTGACCAGATTGCTGGCCTCCTCGTCCTCGCTGACACCGGAAACGCTTTGCTGCGCCGCCACGGCATTGGTGTACAGCGCCGACTGGGTAGTGTTGTTGGTCGAGGCCTGGCTGCCGATGGTCCCGATATAGCTGGTCAGCTGGGTTGCCGAGTCGATGATCGAGCTGCTTCCATTGCCCAGCGTCTTGCTGTCGGACAGCGCGGCCAGCTTCAAGGCATTGGTGTTGTCGCTGAGGCCCTTGGTGTTGGCCGAAACGCTGAAGCTGTCGCCGGCGGCCGGGTTGCCACTGAGGCTCAGAGTCCAGCCGTTGGCGCTGATGCCCTTGCTGGCGTCGTAGGTGCCGCTGCTGAGCACATTGTTGCTGGCATCCAGCACCTCATAATCCGTGGCCGAGGTGAACTTGACGCTGGCACTGTCGAGCAGGCCGTTCTGGCTGCTGTCGGTGACGGTCAGGCTCTTGACGGTCGTCGCGCCGGTATTGCTGCTGCTCGCGGTGGCGACCACGGCGGCCGCGGCGGCGATACCGGCCGGATCGGTCATGCTGACCGAGAGGCTGCTGGCAGCATCGGCGGTCGGCTTGATCTGGTAGCTGTCCCCGTCTTTGGCCGTGCCGCTGACGGTGAAGGTCATGCCGGCGGCGGAAAGGGTGCCATCGCTGTTGGTGGTGAGGCTGACCGACTGGCCGCCGGTGGTGCTGAGGCTCCACGCGCCGTCCTGACGACGCAGAATGTAATTGGAGGTGGTCAGCGCGCTGGTATTGCTGATGCTGGCCGATACGGTGGCGTCGCCGGTATTGGCCGAAGAGGCGGCGACCGAGGGGGCGGCGGTGCTGAAAATCGCGGCACCTTGTTTGCCGTTCAGATCCAGACCAGCCGCCTGCTGGCTGTTGACGCTGCTGGCCAGGCCCAGGGCGCTGAGACCCAGCATGTTCTCGCTGGTGCTGAGTACATTGTCGCGATAGCTGATCAGGCCGCCAAGGCTGCCGCCACTGATCTGGCTGCTGATGACGCTGCCGTTGCTGTCGGTGACTTCGGTCTGGGTGGCGTCGTAGGCATTGCCGGCGGTGCCCAGCGCATTGGCCTGGCTGCCTGCGACCAGCGCCTGGCCGGACTGGGTATATACGCTGATGCTGCCATCGCTCTGGGTCTGGGCACTGATGCCGACATAACCGGCCAGCTGGGTGACCAAGGCATCGCGCTGGTCGAGCAGGGCGTTGGAGCCGCCGCTGGAGGTGGTCCCGTTGCCACCGGTGATGGCGGTGTTGAGGGTCGCGATCTGCGAGGTCAGGCTGTTGATGCTGGTGACGGTATCCCCGATCTGCTGGTTCACCGATTTCTGCTGCGCCGCGAACTGGCTGGCCAGCGTGTTGTAGTTGGTCGCCGCGGCGGTTGCATCCCCCAGTACGGTCTGCCGCACGGAGGTATCCGAAACGGCGCTGGAGACGCTGGTGAAGCCGCTGAAGAGACTGTCCAGCGAAGTCTGCAGACTGCCGCTGCCACTGAGAGCGTTGTTCAGCGTGGTCGCCAGATCGTTGTAGGTCGAGGCCGACTGGGAGGCGCTGTTGGTGCTCCATACCGCGGCGGTCAGATAGGGGTTGCTGGCGCGGGTGACGCCGCTGACCGTGACGCCGGAACCCATGGCATAGCCGTCGCCACGGGTCACCACCGAACTCTCGCTTTGCTGCACGCTCTGCCGGCTGTAACCGGTGGTGTCGACATTGGCGAGGTTGTTGCTGGTGGCCGCGAGGCCGGCTTTGGCCGCATTCAAGCCGGAAATGGCGATGCTCAACAGGTTGGACATATCAATTCTCTTCAGGCGCTGCCGACTGTATCGGCGTCGACGTTGAATTCTTGAGGCTTTGCAGGGCCTCGCGCATCATCGGACTGTTGGCGATGGCCATCACCTTGGCCGCGTACTCGGGGTCTGTCGCATAGCCGCCGTTGACCAGTCCGCTGGCAAAGGACAGGGCATCGTCACCATGTCCCTTGACGCTGGCATAGCGCGGATCGCTGGCAATCAGATGGGCGTAGTCGTCGAACGAGTCCTTGGCCGAGGCATAGGCCCGGAACTGGGCGACCTTGCGAACGGCCACGCCGCCTTCATATTCCAGCGTAGGCACATTGACACGCTCGCCACCCCAGCTGCCGCCGGCCTTGATGCCGAACAGATTGAAGCTGCTGCCCTTGGCATGATCGGCCGGAATATTGCGGCCCCAGTGGGACTCCAGCGCTGCCTGGGCCAGCAGCAGGCGGAAGGAAAGCCCCAGTTTTCTGGCGGCGGCCATGGCATGGGGCGCCAGTTCCTTGACGAACTCGGTTGCCGAGGCTGGCATCCATCGTTCGATGGTCTTGCCGCCTTGCTGCAGCAGATGGTCGGCGACATGGATCACGCGATTCGACCAGTCATCGACGGGGGCTGCGGTCGCATGGGCGTCGGGCAGGCCATGGGCGGTCTGCGTCTTGTCAGTGCCGCCTGTGGCGTGGTCGGGGCTATCGCTGTCCGTCCCGCCTGTCTGTCCGCCCAACTGGCGCACCAGCATCTCGGCAATGCCCAGGCCCTTGCCGTGCTGGGTCAGGTTCAAGGACAGCTGCTGATCGTAGAGATCGCGCCAGGTGTCGGTCGCCTGCGAGTCGAACTCCGGGTCCGAAGGGGTGGCATCCCGCATCGACTTCAGCATCATCTGGGTAAACATTGCCTCGAACTGGCGGGCGACGGCCGGCAGCGCGCTCTTGCTGTCCTGTCCGGCCTGCTGGCGCAGGGAGGCAAACCCGCTGAGATCAGTCCAGGTCGACAGGCTGTGGCCAATGGAGGCATCCGTCATCCAGTCATCCTCTCGGGGAAGTGTTCATCAGATCACGATCAACTGCGCATGCAGTGCGCCGGCTTCCTTCAGGGCCTGCAGAATGGAAATCAGATCGCTGGGCGTGGCGCCGACCTCGTTCACGGCCCGCACGATCTGGTTCAGATCGACGCCGGGGCCGAAGCGGAACATGTGGGCACCGTTTTCGGAAATATCGACGCTGCTTTGCGGCACGATGGCGGTCTGTCCGCCCGAAAACGCGCCGGGCTGGCTGACCTGCGGGTTTTCGCTGATGGTGACCGTGATCGATCCGTGGGAGACCGCTGCCGGGCTGACCTGCACGGTGGAATTGATCACCACCGTACCGGTCCGCGAGTTCACGATGACCTTGGCGGGTGCATCGGCCGGCGTGACATTGATGGCTTCGATGGTGGCCAGGTAAGCCACTGTCTGACCGGGATCCGCTGGAGCGCGGACCACGATGGTGGCCGCATCCTGGGCCACGGCGGTGCCGCGTCCCAGCTGCGCATTGATGGCATTGGCGACCCGTGCGGCGGTTTCGAAGTTCGGCGAATACAGATTCAGCCGCACCATGCCGCCATTGGACAACATGGTGGGCACGGCGCGTTCCACCGTGGCACCGGCCGGAATCCGGCCGCTGTTGGAGATATTGATCTGTACGCTGCTGCCGCTGGCACCCTGGCCATTGATGCCGCCGATGGCGACGCTGCCCTGGGCCATGGCGTAAACCTCGCCATCGGCGCCGTGCAAGGGGGTCAGCAGCAGCTCGCCGCCGCGCAGGCTGCGGGCATTGCCGATAGAGGCCACCGTGACATCGATGGCCTGGCCGGGTTTGGCAAAGGGGGGCAGCTCAGCGGTGACCATGACTGCCGCGGAATTGCGCAGCTGGGTGCGATTGACCATGTTGGCCGGGATATTGATGCCGAACTGCTGCAGCATATTGGTGATGCTTTGCGTCGTGAACGGCACCTGGGTGGTCTGGTCACCCGAGTTGTCCAGGCCGACGGCCAGACCGTAGCCGACCAGCTGGTTGCTGCGCGAGCCGGCCACCTGTGCAATGTCGGTGATGCGTTCGGCATGCGCGATACCCGTCGCCAGGCAGGTCAGCAGCACCAGGGCGCCTCTGAAACATCCGGTGGCGCGCATCAGTACGGGGCCCAGCGCGAGTTGAAGAAGCGGCTGAGCCAGCCCTGGGTATTGCTGTCGGCCACCGCGCCACGTCCGGCGTAAGTGATCCGGGCATCGGCGACGCGATAGGATTCGACGGTATTGTCCTGGGCGATATCCACCGGCCGCACGATACCTGATATACGGATCAGCTCCTGACCCTGGTTGATGGTCAGCCATTTCTCGCCGATGACCAGCAGGTTGCCATTGCTGAGACGCTTGGCCACGGTGACGGTGATTTCGCCGGTCAGGTCATTGCTCTGGGTGCTGGTGCCGGCACCGGCAAAGGCATGCTTGCTGCCGACGCCAAGCAAAGCGCCTCCCGAGGCGGGATAGGTCACGCCGTTCACGGTCGGGCCGTTCATATTGTCGGAATTGGTCTTGCTGGTGGTGGTGGTGGCCTGCTTGGTCGCCGCCGTGCTCTCGTTGAGGGTGATGGTCAGGATGTCGCCGATCCGGTGCGCACGTGCGTCGGTGAACAGTTCCATGTCCGAGTTGCTGCCATGATAAATGGCGCCATCGGTAGGCGGAGCAGCGGCAACATCCGGATCGGTCGGTCCGAAACGAGGATCTTCGCGCACGGACGGGGCCAGTGCGGCGCAGCCGCCAAGACACAGAAGCAACAGGGAAGCAACAGAGAGTGATACGGACCTGGACATGATCGGCTTACAGGTTGGTCGTCAGATTCTGCAGCATGTCGTCGTCGGCGCTGATGACCTTCGAGTTCATTTCATAGGTGCGCTGGGTTTCGATCATGCTGACCATTTCCTGCACCACGTTCACGTTCGATGATTCCAGCGAGCCCTGCAGCAGGGTGCCCAGGCCGTTCAGTCCGGGCTGGCCGGTCTGCGGCGCGCCACTGGAAATCGTTTCCAGATACAGGTTCTGGCCCATCGGCTGCAGGCCGGCAGGATTGATGAAGGTCGCGGTCTGCAGGCTGCCGATCTGGGCGGCCTGACTGGAGCCGTTGGAGGTCGCGGACACGGTGCCGTCGGTACCGATGGTGATGCTGGTGGTATTGGCCGGTACCGTGATCGAGGGCGAAATGGGGTAGCCGTCCGACGTGACCAGCTGACCGTTCTGGTCCATCTGCAGCGAGCCATCGCGAGTATAGGCCAGGGTGCCGTCGGGCAGGGTCACCTGCAGAAAGCCCTGACCCTGGATGGCGACATCCAGCGAATTGCCGGTCTGCTCCACGCTGCCTTGGGTGAACAGCTTTTCAGTGCCCGAGATCTTCACGCCGGTGCCCAGCATCAGGCCGGAAGGCGACTGGGTCTGCTGGGTAGTCTGGGCACCGGGCTGACCTTTGTTCTGGTAGATCAGATCCTGAAACGTCGCACGCGATGACTTGAAGCCGGTGGTGCTGGCGTTGGCGATATTGTTGGAAATGACATCCATCTGGGTCTGCTGGGCATTCAGACCGGTTTTGGCGATCCACAGGGATGAGAGCATGGCAATGGGGCCTTGGGATGGTTAACTGTTTTGCAGCAGGGCTTGCGTCGACTGCTCATTGCTGTCGGCATTCTTGATGGATTGCATCTGCATGTCGAACTGGCGTGAGATCGAGATCATCGAAACCAGTGCGGTGGACGGATTGACATTGCTGCCTTCCAGGCTGCCGGCCTCCACGGTCACGCCGGGATCCATGGCGGCCTGGGTGCCGTTCTGCATGTGCATCAGCCCGTCCGACTGCTTGACCAGCTGGCTGCGATCCGGATTGACCAGTTTCAGCTGACCCAGCTGGCCGACCGAGTTGGGGTCCTGGCCGAGCGAAACCGCCGACAAGGTGCCATCCTGGCCAATGGTGATGCGATGGCTTTGCGGCAGGGTGATGGTGCCGCCGGTGGCGCTGACCACGGGATTGCCCTTGGCATCGGTCAGCAGGCCGTCGCTGGTGATCTGCAGATCACCGGCCCGGGTATAGCCTTCGCTGCCATCGGGCGACTGCACGGCCAGCCAGCCGCTGCCTTTGATGGAAACGTCCAGGTCACGGCCCGTGGAGATCTGCGGACCTTCGCTGAAGTCCTGGCCGAGTCCCTTGGCGACCACGTTGGCGCGGCTGGCTTCGCCATCTCCGAGCACGGGTATGGCCGTCATGGCGCTCAGCTCGCTCTTGAAACCGGTGGTCGAGGCATTGGCCAGATTGCTGGCCACCTCGTCCTGCATCCGGGTCAGCTGCGCGGCGCCGGTCATCGAGATATAGAGAGAGCGATCCATGGCCTGCCTTAGCGCGAGATGGCCGACATCAGGGTGCTGGTCAGCGTGTTGGTGGTGCTCAGCACCTGGGCGTTGGCCTGGTAAGCCTGCTGGGCCTGGATCATCGCCACCAGCTGGGACGTGGTGTCGGCGGTGGTCGAGCTTTCCAGTGAGCCGGACTGCAAGTCACCGAACTGCCCGGAATTGGCGGTGCCCATGATGGCCTGGCCCGAGGTGGACGTGGCCTTCCAGTTGGTGTTGCCGACCTGGGCCAGGCCTTGTTCGTTGGTGAAATTGGCCATGGCCAGCTGACCGACCTGGGTGTCCTGGCCATTCGAGTAATTGGCGGTGACGATGCCATCGCTGCCGATGTCGATCGAGGCCAGAGTGCCGGCCTGATAGCCGTCCTGAGAGACGGTGCCCGCGCTGTAGGACGTGCCGTACTGGGTGCTGCCGGACATGTCCAGGGTGATGTTGACCGGGCTGGCGCCGTTGCTGGGCGTGTATGTTGCCAGAGCGAGCTTGCCTGAGCTGGGGCTCGACAGCTGGCCATTGCTGTCGAACGTCAGATCAAGGCCGCTCGAGGGCGTGACGTCGGTGCCGTCGACCACGGCATGGGCCTGCCAGCTGTTGGTGCCGGTTTTGACGTAGTACATCGTGACGGCATGGGTCTGGCCCTGCGAGTCGTAGGCCGTGAAGGTGGTGGTGTTGTTGTAGCTGGTGGAGTCGCTGGCACTGAACGGGGTCGTCGTGGGCGTGGTGGCTCCCGAGGGGAGATTGGCCACGATCTTGGCGCTGGTGGTCGCCTGGGCGGCACCCTCCGAGGTGGGGATCGACAGATTGATCAGATGACTGGTGTCGAAGGTGCCTTCCGTGGCGCCCGGCGCATAGACTTGCAGGTTGTAACCCTCGGCATTGATCACGTCACCGCTGGAATTGGTGTGAAAATTGCCGGCACGGGTATAGGCGTAGCCATTGCCGGTATTCAGAGTAAAAAAACCGTTGCCGTCGATGGCGACATCGAGACTGTTGCCTGTCGACTCGATATCGCCCTGGTTGAACAGCTGGGCGGTATCCGTCAGTCGAGTGCCGCTGCCCACGCCCACCGTCGACAGGTTGTAGGCCGTCGAGGAGAAAATATCGCCGAACTCCGCACGTGAGGCTTTGAAGCCGGTGGTATTGGTGTTGGCGATATTGTTGGAGATCACATTCAGATCGGACTGCGCGCCGAGAATGCCACTCAATGCCGTATTCAGGCCCATGTCTGTCTACCTCGAAATCTTGGAATGAAGGATGCCGGCGGGCCGGGGCTCAGTAGATTCTGGAAATCTTTGCTAGCGCGACCTCGCCCACGCCATCTACATCGAGCGTGGTGGAACTGCCGCTGCTGGTCGACGGATTGACGCTGACGACCTGGCCGGCGGCATAGGTGCTCAAGGCGGTAGTGCCGCTCATGGCGCTCATGGTGTAGGTGCCCGAGGCCAGAGCCTGGCCCGAACTGTCGGTACCGTCCCATTTGAATTCGGTGAGGCCGCTGCTGGTGGCGGTGACCGGGACCGAGGCTACGGTATTGCCGCTGGAATCCTTGATGGCGACATTGACGGTGCCGGCAGCGGTCATGTCGATGGCGCCCACGGCCGGAGTGCCCGAGGTATAGGTCAGGCTGCTGCTAGGGGCCATCACGTACTGCCCCACCAGACTGGTCGAGCTCAGGGCCTGCGAGGTCTGCAGACTGGATGAGAGGGCCGACACGGTCGAGTTGATGTTGTTGGTGGCCGACAGCTGGCTGAACTGGGCCATTTCCGACACGAACTGCGTATTGTCCACCGGCTTGGTCGGATCCTGGTATTTCAGCTGGGTGGTCAGCAGAGTCAGGAAGTCACTTTGGCTGAGCGTGGCGCTGGAGCTGATGGCGCTGCTGAGCGAACTGGTTGAGCTGGTCGAGGTGCTGCTGGTGATGGACGTCGTCAAGGGGGTGCCCTGTGTTTACTGGCCGAGGGTGAGGGTTTTCAACATCAGACTCTTGGCATTGTTCATGACTTCGACGTTGCTCTGGTAGGAGCGGGAGGCGGAAATCATGTTGACCAGTTCGTCGATCGGGTTGACGTTGCTGCCATAGACAAAACCGCTCTCGTCGGCCAGCGGGTTGTCCGGCTCGTAGCGGCTGCTGATGGGCTGGTTGCTTTCGGAAATGCCCAGCGAACGCACGCCGGCCGAGGCGGCATCGGCATCCGTATCCGGAAAGCCGCCCGCTTCGGTGACGGCCTTCTTGATCGTGGCGAACAAGGGTTCCTTGGCGCGGTAAGCCGTATCGGGGCTGTTGCTGACCGTGTCGGCATTGGCGAGATTGCTGGCGGTGGTGTTCAGCCGCAGCGATTCGGCTGCCATGCCGGAGCCCGAAATCTGGAAAATGGACAGCATCGACATCAGTTGCTCCCCGTGATGGCGGTTTTCAGCAATTGCACTTGGGCATTGATAAAGCTGAGGCTGGCCTGGTAATGCACGGTATTTTCCGCGTAGGCCGAGTCCTCCATCTGGGTGTCCACGGTATTGCCGTCCATGCTGGGCTGCATCGGCTGCCGGTACAGCAGCTCGGCTTGGCTGACCGACGCCGGCTGGTTGCCGATATCGTTGCTGCTGGTCACGGTCAGTGGCAGCTCCTGGCTCTGGCCGGTGGCGGCACCGAGCACGCTGCGGAAATCCAGGTCGCGGGCCTGGTAGCCCGGCGTATTGGCGTTGGCCAGGTTGTTGGCCAGCACCGTGGTGCGTCGCTCCCACAGACTGAGCGCGTCGCCATGCATGCCGAAAGGTGAGCTGAGGGAGCTGATCGAACCGTCCATTCAGGAATCTCGTGGAAGCCTGAACATCACCAAGCATGGAATGTGCCAAGTCATATCCCTCGGATTGCAAAGGATATTTTCTTGAAGCTTTCTGATCTCGCCAAAATAACGTCGGTGATCAAGGCTCAGTGCTTGCGGAGCATGTCCTGTACGGTCTGGCTGAGTTCGCCCGGGTCGAATTTGGCGAGAAAGCGATCGGCGCCGGCACTGGTGGCCTGCTGGTCGTTGAATACGCCGCTGAGCGAGCTGTGCAGCAGAATCGGCAGGGTTCGCAGGCTGGCGGTCTCGCGGATCTTGCGGGAGAGGGTGTAGCCATCCATCTGCGGCATTTCAATATCCGAGATCACCAGGTCGAAGCCGGCGGGGCCGTGTTCCGGATCGGGCTGTGCGCTGCGATCCTCCAGCAGGGACAGGGCCTGGGCGCCGTCATTGGCTGTCATATAGTCAAGGTTGAGCTGGTCCAGCAGACGGGTGATCTGGCGGCGGGCCACGGCAGAGTCATCGACGACCAGTACCCTATGGCGTGACGGCAAGGGGGTGGCATTCGTGGCCTGGGCAATAGTCGGAATGGAGTGCGGAATTTCTTCGGAGGCCGGTTCAATACTGGCCAGGATCTGTTCGACATCGATGATGGCCACAATATGGTTGTCGACATGCGTCAAGGCATTGACGCGCCCGCCATAAGTCAGGACGCTGTTGGGCTGGGTCAGCTCGGTTCCCTTGCAATGGATGATGCGGTCCGGCTGGCCGATGATGAAGCCCTGCCGGCTGCGATTGAATTCAGTAACCATCAAATGAGCGCTGTCCTGGCCCGTCAGCGGCGGATAAGACATTGCGCTGGCAAGGTCGATCACCGCAATCTCTTCGCCGCGGTAGTTGCAGCCACCCGCGACCAAAGGGTGCATGCCGGGCAGGCGCTCCAGTTCGGGCAGGCGCAGCACTTCACGCGTCTTCAGGATATTGATGCCGAAGCGGACATTGTCGCCCAGCCGGAACGTCAGCAGAGCCAGCCGGTTGTAGCCAGCCAGCTGGGTGAAGGGTTCGGTGCGTGAAGCGGGCGCTGCGATCATGCGGGTACGGCCGTGATTCAGAAAACAGGGACTGTATCGGCCGACTCGCGCCAGGCTTTAGGCCTGCTCGACAGAGGGGTGTTGCGAGGCAGGCGGTCGGTTTTCGGGCACGTTTCTTGCAGTGTACGCAGGGATTTTTTCGACATGCGGGCGGGGCGGTTGCCATGCCTTCGGGAGCATAGACAGATGGGTTGGTTGAATAGTGATCGCGTGGCCACCTTGGCGCAGGCCATTGCCGCGGGCAATGCCATGGAAGCGCAGCGTCTGATTCAGCACGACAAGCGGCTGGCGCGCAGCATGGGCGTATTGGTGGCGCAGATGCAGGCGGTGCCGCCTGTCTTGCCTCCTGCTCCGGTGGCGGCTGCCGTTGCTGCGCCGGTGCCGACGGTCGATGCGCAGGATATGGCGCAGCGTGTCGTGGTGGATCTGGTCGAGCGTCAGGACGAGGTACTGGACGGCGCATTGACGCTGGGCGTGCGTCAGCGTCAACAGCTGGATCGGCTGGAAGGGGTGCAGTCCGGCGTTGGAGATTTGACGCGGGATGGTGAGCAGCTGACCGGCTCTCTGGCCGAGGTGCACAGCTGTGTCGGTGAAGCCATGCAGGTGCGCGGACGCATGACGGGCCGTGCGTCGGAGCTGGATGGAACACTGCAACTGCTGCGCGGTGCCCTCGCCTCCATGGCGCATACCCATAATCAGTTCAGTGCCTTTTTCGAGAAAATCGGTCGGTTGACTTCGGCCATCCAGGAGATTGCGCATCGCACCAATCTGGTGGCCTTGAATGCCGCGATCGAGGCGGCGCGTGCCGGCGAGGCCGGGCGCGGCTTCGCGGTCGTGGCTGACGAGGTCAAGTTGCTGGCTGAAAAGACGACAGCCTCCACCGGCGAGATCGAGGTCGCGACCAAGTCGGTGGCCCAGTATGCCGGTGATCTGGAGCATGCCGTGGCGGATTGCCTGTCAGGCCTGGATCGCACGTCACAGGGACTGACCTCGCTGAGTCAGCAGCTGGATGCCGCCGACAGCTTGTGGGGACGGCTGGATCAAGGCATGCAACAGCTGGATGCGGGGGCTTCGCGGTGGCGTGGCGGCCTGGCTGAAGCTGCCCGCTCGATGGCGGCCGTGCATCAGGGGCTGGAAGATCTCGAGCGGCAGCAGGAGACGATTCTGGTGCAGGCCATGCAGGGCCGCACTCAGGCCTTGCAGAGTCTGGATGCGGGTGGTCCTTCGGCGGTGCCGGCGCTGTATGCCGCCTTGCGCGGTCTGCAATATGCCTTGCTGGCGGCGGATGCGGCGCCGCAGCGGATCGAAAGGACCTGGTTCGACTGCCGGCCGGTTGAGCGGCTCCTGGCCAAGTGTGGTGCCAGCCTGGGCGAGCCGGGACTGACTCAGGTTCGGCAGCTGTTGAACGATTACCTGGTGGTGTCTGCCGAGTACCAGAAGTCTCTGCAGGAGGGGCGTCGAGAGGCGGCCGAGGCCGCCGTCGCTGGCGTGCGAAGTCGTCTGCAGGCGGCGGTGACCCAGGTCATGGGCGTGATGCGCGGCGCGGCATGATGGGACGATGGCTTCTGTGCGGCTTGCTGGGTCTCGCCGGGGCATGCATGGGAGCGGATTTGGATCAGCTGGCGCAGCGCGCGGTCCGGTCGGTGGCTCCGCCCGGGGCTGATCCGGAGTTCACCGGTTTCGGGAGTGCGGCCGTCGCCGGTATGGCGCGGACATGCCGTGGCGTACTGGATAGGCAGGTAGTCACCTCCAGGCTGGCGCCGCGGATGGAAGTTCGATTCCAGTGTCATGACGTGCCGGGCTGGGTGACGCATCGGGTAGTGTTGTGGCATGTATACCAGCCTGTATTGGTGACTTCCCGGCCGCTGGCCCGGCTGGATGCGATCAATGCGGACACGGCACGATTCGAGCGGAGGGATCTGACCCTGCTGGGTTATGGTTACATTACTGACGCATCGATTCTCGGGCAGCGCTATGTGGGACGGCCACTGGGTGCAGGTGTGGTCTTGACGCCATCGATGCTGATGCATCACGAGTTGATCAGGACGGGTGACCAGGTGCTCTTGCAGAGCCGTTTCGATGGATTGGTGGTGCAGGTTGCCGCGATGGCGTTGTCCGGCGGTGATCAGGGGGATCGGGTCCGTGTGCGCAACAGCTCGTCGGGCAAGGTCGTAGAGGCCGTCGTGATGGCCCAGGGTGTGGCGCAGGTCTTGCCTTGAGTCAGGGCGGTCGCTGTCAGTACCGATGTGGCGCTATGTCACGCAACCTGCCATTCAGGGGTAAAGTTTCCCCGGTGGTGGCCGATAAGAGCTACCAGAGCAACAAGCCGCAACGGGACAAAGGTCATGGTCACTTCAATCAAGCCGGGATCGATACCGGGATATTCGCCGGCATCGGCAGCAGGCAGGGCGCAGGCTGACAATGCCTCGACGAATGCTGCCGGTGGCGCGCGCATGTCGACCGACGCGGATCGCTTCGAGCTGACGCCACAGGCTCGTGCCGTGGCTGAGGCCAGTCTGCAAACCGGCGACATGCCGGTCAACACCGCCAAGGTGCAGGCCCTGCGGCAACAGATTGCCGATGGCAGTTATACGGTGGATGCGCAAAGCATTGCTGCCAAGTTGACGCAGCTGGACAGTTCACTGGCTGGTGACTGACGGATCGGGGAGTGATGCAATGGACGATATCATTCCCGGCCTGACTGCTTTGGTCGCCGAGATGGCGGTGGTGGTCGAAGAGATGTGTGTCGTGCTGCGTGCCGAGCGCGAAGCGCTGGATCGATACGACAGCGATGCGCTCAATGAAGCCAGCGCTCTGAAATCCCGCACCCTGGTCAGGCTCGACGAGCTGGATGCCGAGCGGGTGCTGATGTTGCGGGCAGCTGATCTGGATCCTCAGGAAGGCATGGCGGAAATCGATGGATGGCAGCCGTTGCTGCAGCAGCTGGCCATCGGGCGGGATCTCAATCACGAGAATGGCGAAATCGTGTCCCGGCGTCTGCGGCAGGTCAGGCAGGCATTGACGATGTTGAACCAGATGGCGGGCTCCAGTGGGGCCGAGGCCGAGGTCTACGGTCCCAAAGGCCTGTCCAGGCAGCGCGGGGGGTCGTCCACTCTTGGCAAGGCTTGATGCGACGCAGTTCCGGCCTGATCGTGCAGTGTCTCACAATACATGAAATTGGCCGTGGGAAAGGCTGAATTTGCGCTTAAGTTCGTTCCGGCGAAGCCGATATGAGCCTGTTGGGACTTAGCGTGCGTCGATGACGCCTTCAATTTGTGAGAGCTGCTTTATGAAACTGACCCTGTCCGGGATGTTGTTGTGCAGTATGGCCGCCGGCCCTGCATTCGCCGATTGCACGGCCAAGGATTTCAGCATCGAGGGGCTCAAGGTCGAGACCACTCAGGTGGGTCGACCCATGGTCATTACCGGGCATTTGGTCAATCACTGCGGCTCGGCCGCGGCCGCGCAGATCAAGATCGAGGCGTTGGACAGCAGCGGAAACTCGATACAGAGCCGCATGGGATGGCCCGGTGGCACCACCAATCTGGCGCCGGGAGATTCGGCTTCGTTCAGCATGGGTCGCATGTTCCGCTATTCCTCCGACATGGCTTCCTATCGGGCCGCCGTGGTCGCTGCCCGAGTCTGGTGACGGCCATGGGCGCGACCGGCCTTGGATCATCGACCCCTCTGGTCTTGAGCGGTGATTGGCGGATCGGGCGACTGGAACCCCACCGGGTCTGCTTGCTGAAGGCTCTGGATTCGGCTTCGACCGGATTCGATCTGGATGCGTCCGGTATCACCCATATCGATACGCTCGGGCTGCAGTTGCTGGCCGTGTTCGTGCAGCAATGCCTGCGTCGGCAGATCACGATCCATTGGTCGGCGCGGCCCCCGCTGTTGCAAGAGAGTGGCGCCCGGCTGGGACTGGATACCCTTTTGGCGTGGCCGGCCGATGCGTCGGCCGGAACTATTTGAACAGGTAGAAAACTGATGGCAAAGATACTGGCAGTGGACGATTCGGCTTCGATGCGCAGCATGGTGGCTTTCACTTTGCGTGGCGCGGGGCACGAGGTGGTCGAGGCCGAAAACGGGCAGCTGGCCCTGGATCAGGCCAAGCTGGCGGCTTTCGATCTGGTGCTGGCGGATGTCAATATGCCGGTCATGGACGGCATCACCCTGGTCCGCGAGCTGCGCCAGCTGCCGGCTTACACCGGTGTGCCCATTCTGGTGCTGACCACCGAGTCGCACACCGACAAGAAGATGGAAGGCAAGGCCGCCGGCGCGACAGGCTGGCTGGTGAAGCCGTTCGATCCGGAAAAGCTGCTGGCCACCATCCAGCGCGTGCTCGGCTGACAGCCATGTCGACAGTTGACCTGAGTCAATTCCATCAAGCCTTTTTTGATGAGAGTCTTGAGGGACTTGATGCCATGGAGACGGCGTTGCTCGCCCTCGGCGAGCAGGGCGCCGATCCGGAGCTGGTCAACACCATTTTTCGAGCGGCCCATTCGATCAAGGGCGGTGCGGCGACTTTCGGCTTTGCCGATATTGCCGCATTCACCCATATCGCCGAATCCTTGCTGGACGAGGTACGCAACGGTCATCGGGTAGCCGATCCGGCCTTGATCGATCTGTTTCTGCGTTGCGTGGATACGCTGAGGCACATGTTCGATCGTGTCGGAGCCGGTCAGGTGGCTGCTGACGCCGACAGCGACGCCCTGAAAGCCGAACTGGCCGCTTATGCACAAGGCGGAGCGCCGATTCCCGGCGCGACGGCGGCCGTTGCTGCCGCCTCCGTGGCTGCGCCAGAGGCTTGTCGCCAGTGGCGTATCAAGTTTCTGCCCAAGCCGGCCATGTACAAGGGCGGCAACGACAGTGTGCGCATTTTCAAGGAGCTGCAGGGTCTGGGCCGGTTGCAGGTGGTCCGGGTGTTGCCGTTGCCCTTGGAGTCCTGGCCCGGTCTCGAGGGTCTGGCCGTGGACGAAGCCTTTCTGGGCTGGGATCTTGAGCTGTACGGTGCCGGTCGCGATGCGGTTGATGAGGTGTTCGAGTGGCTGGATGGTGACTGCGAAGTCACCATCGAGGAGCTGGTCGAGCGCCGCCAGCCCCGCCCTGCCGCGGCTCCTGCGTCGGCCGAGTCGCGCCAGTCTTCGGGTCCGCGAGGTGAATCGGGTTCGATCCGTGTCGATATCGCCAAGGTCGATGCCTTGATCGACATGGTCGGGGAGCTGGTCATCACCCAGGCCATGCTGCAGGAGTCGAGGCAGGAATTGTCGAGTCGATCCCATCCTGCGCTGATGGCCGGGCTGGCGGCGCTGGCACGACATACCCGGGACCTGCAGGACATGGTCATGGGCATCCGGATGCTGCCCATCGGCCAGGTGTTCCAGCGTTTTCCTCGGGTGGTGCATGATCTGGAAGCCAAGCTGGGCAAGAAGGTCCGCCTGCAGCTGGTCGGCGAACACACCGAGGTCGACAAGACGGTGATGGAGAAGATCGGCGATCCCTTGACCCACCTGGTCCGCAATGCCATCGACCATGGCCTGGAGACGCCCGAGCGCAGGCTGGCGGCAGGCAAGGACGAAACCGGTCTGCTGCAGCTGGAGGCCTTCCATCGGGGCGGCAATGTGGTGGTGGAGATATCCGATGACGGAGCGGGCCTGAATCGTCCGGCGATTCTGGCCAAGGCGCTGGAGCGAGGCATCATCAGCAGTGGCGAGGGCCTGAGCGACGCCGCCATCGACGAGCTGATTTTCCAGCCCGGTTTTTCCACCGTAGCCCACGCCACGGATCTGTCCGGTCGCGGTGTGGGCATGGATGTGGTCCGCAAGAACGTGGCCGCGCTGGGCGGCGTGGTCAAGGTCCGCAGCCAGACCGGCAAGGGCAGTGCCTTCACCATCGTGTTGCCGCTGACACTGGCGATCATCGAGGGGCTGGTGGCGCGGGTCGCGGGCGAGCGCTACATCCTGCCGCTGGTGGCGATTGTCGAGTCGGTGCCCCTGGCCGGCCACGAACTGAGGGTTCTGCCCGGCGGTAGTGAGCTGTTCAATTTCCGCGACAGCTATCTGCCGCTGGTGCGTCTGGCCAGCGTATTCCGCTGCGAGTCCACGGTGGATGCGCGTTCCGGCGTGGTCGTCGTGGTCGAATGCGAGGCTGGCCGCATGGGCATCGTGGTCGATGAATTGCTGGGCCAGCAGCAGGCGGTGGTCAAGTCATTGGAAACCCATTATCAGCGGGTAGCCGGTCTGCAAGGCGCGACCGTACTGGGTGACGGCTCGGTGGCCTTGATCATCGATGTGGACGGGCTGCGCTCCATGGCGCGGGAGGCGCACCATGTCGGCCAGTAATTATGTTGTGCCACGGCGGGTGGCGATTTTCTCCGGCCTCCGTGCCGGACTCTGCGGTGAAACCCCATGAATGATGTTCAAACCAGTGCGGCTGTGCAGCACCTGACCTTCAATCTCGCCGATGAGGAATACGGCATCGACATCCTCTCGGTCCGCGAAATTCGCGGCTGGAGTCCGGTGACGCGCATTCCGCAGGCGCCTGACTACGTCCTTGGCGTGATCAATCTGCGCGGCGCGATCGTGCCGGTGCTGGACATGCGCATCCGCTTCGGCCTGCCGGTGGTCGAGCGCGACAAGAACGCGGTGACGATCATTGTCGCCATCAACGAGAGGAATTTCGGCATCGTGGTCGACAACGTCTCGGACGTCGTCAGCATCGGCTCAGACCAGATCCAGCCGGTGCCGGATATGGGGGCGGTCATCGACACCCGATATCTGCGCGGTCTGGTGCGTCAGGATGATCGGATGGTGCTGCTGCTGGATATCGAGAAGCTGATGAAGCCCGATGACATGGAGTCATTGAACGCGGCGCTGCCGGCCGCGGCGGATGTGGTGGCCTGATTATGGAAATGCGAGTAGACAACGTGAAATCTTCCCGATTCTTCAGCAAGTGGTTCAGTGTTTCCATCAAGGCCAAGTTGATCAGCCTTTTTTCGTTGCTGGGCGTGATGCTGATCGTCGGCGCCTATATCGGTCTGGGAGGCATGAGCCGGGCCAGCGATGATACCGGCCGGCTGTACAATGAGCAGCTGGTGCCCTTGCGGGAACTGGACGAGGCGGCCCGGGCTCTGATGAACAGTTTTCTCAGCCTCGGCGAGGCGGATTATCACGCCGATGACAAGCATGTCCTGCAACAGAAGCTGCATGATGTCGAGACAAGTATCACGGCAGCCGATCATGGTCTGGCTCAGGTGGAAAAGGGATCAGCCATCTGGTCGTCGACCGAGCGCAAGGACTGGACTGCACTGCGCGGTTCCGAGCATGACCTGATCGATTCGATGCATCAGGTTATTGACGGCATGCAACAAGGGCAGGACGGCATTCGCGACAGCATCTACAACGATGCGCTGCCGATGCTGGCGATTTTCCAGAGCAATCTGCGTCGCGTGATCAATGATCAGCGCGACACCGTGGAATCGCTCTATACCGCCCAGGTGCATCGTCTCAAGCTGGTCCGGCTGGTGACTCTGGTCGCCCTGGTGCTGGGTCTGTTGCTGGCCGCCGTGGTGGTAACGGTCGTGATCCGCTCCATCGTGCGGGCGCTGCATCATACGGTGACGGTGGCCAATGCCATCTCGAAAGGCGATCTCGGTCATGCCCTGCATGTCGAGAGCCAGGATGAACTGGGCGTGCTGCTGGGTGCCTTCAAGGCGATGGACGAGCGGCTGAGCATGATCGTCGGTCAGGTGCGCCAGAGTGCCGACCTGGTACGGGGGGCTTCGGACGAGATCGCCCGTGGCAGCGATGATCTGGCCAAGCGTACCCAGGATCAGGCCGCCAGCCTGGAGGAAACTGCGGCATCGATGGAAGAGATGACTTCCACCGTCAAGCAGAATGCCGAAAACGCCAGTCATGCCAATCAGCTGGTCAAGGCGACCCGGGATCTGGCCGAACGCGGCAACGAAGGCATTGCCCGCACGGGCGGGGCGATGACCGATCTGCGCAAGTCCAGTCGCCGGATTGCCGATATCGTCGGCCTGATCGATGAAATCGCGTTCCAGACCAATCTGCTGTCACTCAATGCCGCGGTCGAAGCGGCGCGAGCCGGTGATCAGGGCCGGGGGTTTGCGGTGGTGGCCTCCGAAGTACGCAATCTGGCGCAGCGCAGCGCCGAGGCGGCCAAGGAAATCAAGGCGTTGATCAGCGACAGCATGGAGCGCGTCGACGTGGTCGGCAACATGGCCGAGGAAAACGGCAAGGTCCTCGGCGAGATCGTGGAGAGCGTGCGCAAGGTCAGTGACATCGTCGCCGAGATTGCCGCGGCAAGCTATGAGCAGTCTGCCGGCATCGATCAGGTCAACAGCGCGGTCACCCAGATGGATGATTCGACCCAGCAGAATGCCGCCCTGGTCGAAGAAACAGCGGCTTCGGCACGGATGATGCAGGAGCAGGCCACCGATCTGGCCCAGCAGATGGCCTTTTTCCGCGTCAACGGCAGCGCCGGTGCCCGGACGGTTGCATCCCCCTCGGCAGGACCGGCAGTGCCTGCCAGCGCCGCCGTGCCGGCGAAGCCGGCGCCGACCCATGCGCCGGCGCCGGCAGCCGCGGGCGATTCCGACGCGATCTGGAAGGAATTCTGAGTCGATGGCCTGGGTCCCCACCACGGCTGCGGAACATGGACAGCAACTGTCGGATACGGATTATCGTTTCCTGCGGGATCTGATCCATGCCCGCAGCGGGATTAGCTTGGGTGACCATAAGCAACGGCTGGTGCAGGGGCGTCTGCAGCGGCGGCTGCGGCAATTGGGTCTGGCCAGTTTTGCGGATTATTGCGAACGCGTGCGCGAGAATCCCGAACCGGAAATGGATGCCTTGCTCAGCGCGGTCAGCACGAATGTGACTCGCTTCTTCCGGGAGCCGCATCATTTCGACTATCTGGCTCGCGAGCTGCTGCCGCGTTGTCTGCAGGCTTCCGGCCGGATCAGGATATGGTCCGCCGGCTGCGCCACGGGCGAAGAGGCCTATACTTTGGCGATGATTCTGGAGCAGGCCGTGCGCGAGCACGGGCGGCCGGCGGATGCGCTGATTCTGGCGACTGATCTGTCGGTGGAGGCTCTGGACGTCGCCCGCGCCGGTATTTACCGGGCAGATCAGCTTGTCGACATCCCTTCCGAATTCCGAAGTCGCTGGTTCATGCGCGGCACGGGGGCGCATGAGGGGGAGGTGCGGGTCCGTCCCGAGCTGCATGAATGGATCCGTTTCCAGGCTCTTAATCTCCTGGACGAGTGGCCGATGCAGGGTCGGTTTGACGCGATATTCTGCCGCAATGTAGTGATTTACTTTGATCGCGAAGGCAAGCGCAGGCTGTTTTCGCGATTCAGCCATCAGCTGGCGGCTCAGGGATATGTCTTTTTGGGACATTCCGAGTCAATGGCAGGTCTGTCGGATGATTTCGACTTGATCGGGCGCACCATTTACCGACGACGCCCGGATGCATCGGCATGACCCCGCAACCCTCGTCGACAAGTTCCGTTTCGGCAGATGCAGACCTCGTCCGTTTTTTTGATCCGGCCGTGGGCCGCACGG
>JGI2924J29684_1078550_pt1 | contig 64917 bp, 58 predicted proteins | sample BenlonsequencITS_FD_29684 | JGI IMG/M metagenome (IMG submission 29684) | reverse complement strand
GGGCTGCCGCTGAACTGGCAGCTCAGGCAGCGCGGCGGACGGCTGCTGGAAACCCCCCGCAGCTCGCCGGACTACAAGCTCTACGCCCTCGCCGGCGGGCCGCCGCTGCGCCCGGGCATGGTTCGCGTCGCCGAAGGCGGAGCGGCCGTCGAGGTTGAAGTCTGGGAGCTGCCGAGTCTGGAGCTCGGCTCCTTTCTCACCGGCATTCCGGCACCGCTCGGTCTGGGCAAGGTGCAGCTGGCCGATGGTCGCTGGGAAACAGGCTTCATCTGCGAGCCCTACGGCCTGGACGGCGCCCAGGACATCACCGAACTGGGCGGCTGGCGCGCCTATCTGAAAAGCCGCGGCTAAACGGCGGCAGCACACGGGGCGCCGGTGCCATGCAACCAGCAGTCCCGGCGCCTTACCCAACCCTGCAATAACCGCTATAGCCATTCCGTCGCATCGCCGGAACATCCCCGTTCCGGCCGACCTCCGATGCAGAGCCATGCCGATCTCGGTCGGCACCATCTGCATCCGAAGGAGGACTCCATGCGTATCACCCTGCCACGCATCGGCCTCGGCGGCGCACCGCTGGGCAACATGTTCCACCCACTCAGCGAAGAAACCGCGGACGCCACCCTCAATGCCGCCTGGGACGCCGGTTTTCGCTATTACGACGTGTCGCCGCACTATGGCGCAGGGCTGGCCGAGCAGCGCTTCGGGCGCCTGCTCAGTGGCAAGCCGCGCGATGAATACGTGCTGAGCACCAAGGTCGGGCGACTGCTGCAGTCGGCCGGCCAGCCGGAAAACGCCAAGCCTTTCGTCGACGAGCTACCCAACAAGCGCGTCCCGGACTATTCGGCCGACGGCGCACGCCGTTCCATCGAGGACAGTCTGGAGCGCATGGGCGTCGATCACCTCGATGTGGTGTTCATTCACGACGTGTCCGAGGATCAATGGGGCCCGCAGTGGAAGGAGTACTTCCAGCAAGCGATGAACGGCGCGGCGAAGGCTCTGACGCAATTGCGCGATGAGGGTGTGATTCGCGGCTGGGGCCTGGGGGTCAATCTGGTCGAACCGTGCCGCATGGCGCTGGAGCAGAGCGATCCGAACGTGTTCCTGCTGGCCGGGCGCTATTCGCTGCTCGAACACGACGAGGCGCTGGACACGCTGTTCCCGACCTGCCAGGCACGCGACGTTGGCGTTGTCGTTGGCGGGCCGTTCAACTCCGGGGTGCTGGCCGGTGGCGATCACTATGAATACGACCAGATCCCACCACAGATCGCCCAGCGCAGGGAGCAGCTCAAGGCCGCTGCCGAGCGCTGCGGCGTCGATCTGCGCGCCGCAGCCCTGCACTTCTGCCTGGCCAACCCGGTGGTCGCCTCGGTCATCCCCGGTACGGCGAACCCCGAGCGGCCGAAGCAGTACATGGACTATTTCAATACTCAGGTTCCCCGCGAATTCTGGCAGACGCTCAAGCGTGAGGGACTGCTGCGCGAGGATGCACCAGTACCGACCTGATTCATTCGCCGCCGTTGGCCTCCCACCACACAGCCTTGCTCCGCACTATCGCAGAGCAAGCCTCCCCATTAGTGAGCAGCGCCGTGCTGGGCCTGCCATTCGTGGCGACCCAGGTGCTAGCTGCAACTCATTGAATCTTCAAGAGCTCGCTGCCAGCCACCGCATCTGGCACGCAACCTGCTGTATCTCCAGTGAACGGGATGAGTCGCCACCGGCACTCATGACGCTTGGCACAATCAGGAGCAACTTCAAGGAGAACTAGGGTTCCGGCTCACAGGGAGTGGGCGCTGGTCCGAGAGTTCTCCGGTCCCAGGGACGGGACTACACGGAGGGATAAAAGCCCGGGAGACGCGATGTCATCCCGTGCCTTGTCATTCCAATGTGTAGGGAAATCACGCCATGTCCACACTGCGCTCGCTGAACAAGACCCTCCTCGCCGCCGGCCTGGCCGTCGCGACATTGTTTTCACCGCTGGCCAGCCAGGCTGCCGAGAAGCTGAAGATCGGCACTGTGGTCTGGGCCGGTTACGGCCCCTTCTACGTCGCCGACAAGAAAGACCTGTTCAAGCCCCACGGTCTGGATGTAGACCTGCAGTTCTTCAACGACCCTGCGCTGATTCCCACCGCCATGCTTAGCCGCGCACTGGACGGCGGCATGCTCACCTACGACCAGGTGGTGGCCTCGGTCGCCAAGGGCCTCAAGCATCGCGTGGTGATGCCCATCGACTTCTCCAACGGCGGTGACGCCATCGTCGCCGATGCCTCGATTCAGTCCGTCACCGACTTCAGGGGCAAGAAGGTCGGCTTCAATCCGCTGTCGCCATCGGACTTCCTGCTGGCCTATGCGCTGCAGCAGAACGGCATGAGCGACAAGGACATCAACGCCGTCAACATGACCCCGGAAGGCATTCCCGGCGCCATGGCCTCGGGCAACCTGCCGATTGGTGTGACCTATGAGCCCAACGTCTCGCAGATCCTCTCCATGGGCGGTGGCGGCAAGTTCAAGGTGGTCTACTCGTCCAAGGACGCGCCAGGGCTGATCACCGACGTGCTGGTCTTCGATGAGGCGGTTATCGCCAAGAAGCCCGCTGCCATCAAGGCGATGATCCAGGGCTATCTGGACGGCCTGGCCTACATGCAGGCGCACCCCGAGGAGTCGGCTGAGATCATCGGCGAGGTGCTCGGTGTCAGCGCCGAAGAAGCCGTGGAGCAGATGGCCGGCGCCTACAACATCCCGCTGGCCGAGATGGGCAAAAGCTTCACCCCGGGCGAGGACACCCATTCGTTCCATGGCAGCGGCGCGATCATCGCCAAACTGCTCAAGGACAACGGGCAGATTCCGACCATCCCGGACTTCAGCAAGACCTACGACGCCCAGTTCACCGAAGCGCTCGCCCAGTAAGCCGATGCCCGGCGGGCAGTTGCCCGCCTGTGCTGGAGAAGACCATGAACGCAAAACCTCTGTACCGCTACGCCGATGGCCGCGTGCCCAACACGCTGGCGATCCTCTATACCGCTCTTGCCTACGGCGGCGGCCTGGCCCTGCTATTCGCCGCCAATGGTTGGCTGAACGCACTGGGCACGTTGCTGCTGGCCCACGGCATGATCATCGCCGCCTACCTGATCCACGAATTCGCCCACGGCGCGATTTTCAGCGTGCCCAGGCACAACGAATGGGCCGGCAACGTCTGCAGTTGGTTGTGCGGCAGCTGCTACGCCGAGTTCCAGGACCTGCGCAAGAAACACATGCGCCATCACGTCGACCGCGCCGACGTGATCACTTTTGACAGCAAGGCCTTTCTCAAGGCGCGCCCCGTGTGGTTCCAGAAACTGGTACTGGCGCTGGAATGGGCCTATGTGCCGGCGGTGGAGCTGATCATGCATTTCTACGTGATCGCCCTGCCCTTCATCACCGACAACGACAAGCACCGCGCCCGACGCGGCAAGGTCGCCGCTGTGCTGGCCGTTCGCACGCTGCTCTTTGCCGGGCTCGCGGCGCTCTCGCTGAAGGCCGTGCTGCTCTACGCCGTAGCCTGGATGATCATGCTCAGCGTGCTGCGCTTCGCCGATGCCTATCAGCACACCTACGAGGCCTTCGCCGTGCTGGAAGATGGCGGCAAGCTGCCGGACGACAAGCGCCGCGACCGCAGCTACGAGCAGCAGAACACCTACAGCAACGTAGTATCGGAACGCTGGCCGGCGCTGAACCTGCTGCTGCTCAATTTCTCCTTCCACAACGCCCACCACGAGAAGCCGGTGGCGCCCTGGTATCGCCTGCCCAAGCTGCACGCCGAGCTGTACGGCAGCACCTACAACCAGGTCATTCCGATGCGCAAGCTGCTCGGCAGCTTCCATCGCTACCGCGTACGCCGCGTGCTGGACGATGACTACGGCGTGGTCAGCGAAGGGCCGCACAAGGCCGACAACTTCTACGGCGCCGTGGGCGTCTCCTTCCTGACGGCGGTGTGACATGCACAAGGCACTGGATTACAGCGGCCGCTGCGTGGTCATCACTGGTGCGGCAGGCGGTATCGGCCGCGGCCTGGCGCAGAGCTTCGCCGCCGCCGGCGCCACCCTGGAACTGCTCGACCGTGACGCCGACGCCCTCGCCCGGCTTGCCGACGAACTCGCTGGCGACGCGCCGTTGCGTTGCACCGCACTGGACCTCGGCGACCGCCAGGCGGTGCAACGCTACGCCGATGACCTCGCCTGTCGCGGCCTCCATGCCGATGTGCTGGTGAACAACGCCGGCGTCGAATACGCCACGCCGCTGGATGAGTGCAGCTTCGAGGCCGATCAGTGCTGGTCGACCCTGCTGGAGAACAACGTCGGCTCCATGCAGCGCCTGACCCGTGCGTTGCTGCCACGCCTGCGCGCCGGCGCCAGCGTGATCAATCAGGCCTCGATCTGGGGCCTGAAAGGCGTGCCGGGCTTTTCCGCCTATGTCGCCAGCAAGCACGCGGTAGTCGGCCTGACCCGCTCGCTGGCCTGGGAACTCGGCCCGCGGCGCATCCGCGTCAATGCGGTGTGTCCCGGCTGGATCGCCACCGATGCGGCCATGCGCTCGCTGCAGGTGATGGCCGATGCCAACGGCCGCAGCGACAGCGCCGAACTGGCGACGATCCTCTCCAACCAGGCCATTCCGGAGCTGCTGACACCAGCCGATCTGGGCGGCACCTTCCTGTTTCTCGGCTCGCCACTGGCCGCCGCCCTGACCGGCCAGGCGCTGTCGGTCAGCCATGGCGAGGTGATGCACTGATGGGCAGCAAACGCTTCGCAGGCCAGACCGCCCTGATCACAGGCGCGGCGACCGGTATCGGCCGCGCCACCGCGCTTGCGCTCGCAGCCGAGGGCGCGCGGGTCTGGATCAACCATCGCGACCAGCATGATCTGGCGAACCAATTGGTCGAGCAGATCACCGCCAATGGCGGCGACGCCTGGGCCATCGAGGCGGATGTCAGCGATCCGGCCGCAGTCGCGGCGATGTTCGAGACCATCGAGGCGCAGGGCTCGCTGGATCTGCTGGTCAACAACGCCGGGGTAATCCTGGAAAAGCCCTTTCTCGAGACCAGCGAGGCGGACTGGGCAATGGTGCTGGGCGTCGACCTGGGGGGCGTCTACCGCTGCTGTCGCCATGCGCTGGCGCAAATGCAGCCGCGGCGCAGCGGCGCGATCGTCAATGTCGCCTCGGACCTCGGTTTTCTCGGCCGCGAGCAGTACGTTGCCTACTGCACGGCCAAGGCCGGGGTGATCGGCCTGACCCGCTCACTGGCCCGCGAATTCGCTGCAGACGGCATTCGCGTCAATGGCGTCGCACCCGGCCCCATCGCCACGGCGATGGTCAGCCCGGAGCACATGAGCGACGAGTGGATGGCCAAGGAGCTGGCGATTCCCATGGCGCGTCTGGGCACGCCGGAGGAAGTCGCGGCGGCCATCGTCTTCCTGCTTTCGCCGCAGGCGAGCTATTTCACCGGACAACTGCTCGGGCCCAACGGCGGCTCCTGGATGGGCGCATGAACAGCCTGATGCCGCAGGGCATGCTGATCGGCGGCGCCATCATGTGGGGGCTGGGCTGGCTGCCGCTGCAGTTCTTCGCCGCCCGTGGCCTGGCCGGCATGCCGCTGGTGCTGCTGACCTATTCGCTGCTCAGCCTGCTGGCGCTACCGGTGCTCTGGCAGCAGCGCCTCCAGTGGGCGAGCCAGTATCGCCAGGTACTCACCATGGGCCTGTGCGGTGGCTGGGCCACCGCGGCGCTGGTCACCGCCCTGGCCGAAGGCAACGTGGTGCGGGTGATGCTGCTGTTCTACCTGGCGCCGGTGTGGGCGATGGTCGGCGGCTGGCTGCTGCTCGGCGAACGCCTCAGCGGCACGCGGCTGTTCGCTCTGGGGCTGGCGATGCTGGGCATCGGCCTGACCCTCGGCATCACGGGCGAAGCCCTGGATGCGCCAGGCGCGAATGACTGGCTGGCGCTTTCCGCCGGCCTCGCCTTCAGCCTCAACAACCTCGCCACTCGCGCCGCTGACCAGGTGCCGCTGGCGAGCAAGGCGCTGGTCAGCTTCATCGGCAGTGCGCTGCTCGGCGGACTGTTCTGCCTGCTGTTTCGTCAGTCGATACCACCGCTGGATCTGACCCTGACCTGGCAGATCGCCCTGCTGGCCCTCGGCTGGCTGGTCAGCATGGCCGCTGTGCAGTACGGCCTCACTCATCTTGAAGCCGGCCGTGCTGCGGTGCTGGTGGTGTTCGAGCTGATCGCCGCGGTGCTGTCGTCGGCCTGGTTCGGCAGCCACGCTATCGGCCCGAACGAATGGCTCGGCGCCGCGCTGATCACCACCGCAGCGCTGATCGCCGGCTGGCCCGAACGTCCCCTTCCCATCGCGACAAGGAGCACCTGCGCATGAGCGTGCACATGGATCAACTGAGCTGGGTCGAGTACGAACGCCGCATCGGCGAAGGCGCCGTGGTCTTTTTGCCCTGCGGCGCCACCGAGCAGCATGGCCCGCACCTGCCGCTGGGCACCGACGCGCTAATGGCCAGCGCCATCAGCGCCGAAGTGGCGGCGCGGGTTGGCGGGCTGGTCGCACCGGCGCTCTCCTACGGCTACAAGTCGCAACCCAAATGCGGCGGCGGCCAGCACTTCTGCGGCACCACCAGCCTGGACGGCGCGACCCTGAGCGCCCTCGTGCGCGACGCCGTGCGGGAGTTCCACCGCCACGGCGTGCGCCGCCTGGTGCTGGTGCTCGGCCATTACGAGAATCAGTGGTTCGTCGCCGAGGGCATCCAGCTGGCGCTGCGCGACCTCGGGCCGGACGCCGGGCTGGAGGTGATGCGCCTGGAACACTGGGACTTCTGCCGTGAACAGACCCTGACCGATGTCTTCCCCGACGGCTTTCCCGGTTTCGCGCTGGAACATGCTGCGGTGATCGAGACCTCGCTGATGCTGCACTTCCATCCGCAGCTGGTGGCGCTGGAGAAGATTCCGGACGACGCCCCGGCCGACTTCCCGCCCTACGACATGTATCCCTCCCGTACCCAGTGGGTACCGCCTTCCGGCGTGCTGTCCTCGGCCAAGGGCTCCAGCGCAGAGAAAGGCCAGCGGCTGGCCGAAGACATCGTCGACGGCATCGCCGCCGCGGTGTGCAAGGAGTTTGCCCTGTGAGCCTGGCGACGAACCTGAACCCTGGGCGCACGGCGCTGCTGGTGATCGACATGCAGCGCGACTTCTGCGCGCTGGGCGGTTACGCCGATCAGGCCGGCATGGACGTCAGCCGCCTGCGTGCACCGATCCCGGCGATCCAGGCACTACTGGATCGCGCACGCAGCCTGGGCATGCTGGTCGTGCACACCCGCGAGGGGCATCGCCCGGATCTCTCCGACCTGCCCGAGCCCAAACGCCGCCGTGCCGAAGCGACCGGCGCCCCCATCGGCAGCCCCGGCCCCCTCGGCCGCCTGCTGGTGCGCGGCGAATTCGGCCATGACCTGATCGACGAACTGCAACCACGCGCCGGCGAGCCGGTGATCGACAAGCCCGGCTACAGCGCCTTTGCCTACACCGATCTGGAGCTGATCCTGCGCCGCCGCGGCATCGAGCAACTGATCCTGAGCGGCGTGACTACCGAGGTCTGCGTGTCCTCGACGCTGCGCCAGGCTATCGATCTTGGCTTCGACTGCGTGAGCATCAGCGATGCCTGCGCCTCGTCCGATCCACAGCTGCACGCCGCTGCACTGGCGATGATCGAAGTCGAAGGCGGCCTGTTCGGCAGCGTGACCGACAGCACCGAGCTGCTGCGGTGCCTGGAGCGTGCCGCATGACCGATGTGCTGAAGCTCTGGCCGCTGCTGACTGCCACGCATCGCTACGACAAATCGATCTCTACCCGTAATCGTGGCCAGGGCACGCTGATCGACGCGCCGATCCTCGCCTTCCTGATCGAAACCCGACAGGGTCGCGTGCTGTTCGACGTCGGCTGCGACTACGCCAAGCTCAGCGATCCGCTACTGCGCGCGCGCTGGTTCGATCCGGTGGAGTTTCCCATGGGCCCGCCCGAGATGACCGAGGAGCAGCGGCTACCCGTCCACCTCGCCCGGCATGGGCTCACACCCGCGGATATAGACCTGGTTTTCCTCAGCCATCTGCACTTCGATCACGCAGGCGGCCTGTGCGAGTTGTGCGGCTGCGACGTGCATGTACACGAAGCGGAACTCGCCGCCGCCCGCGTCCAGGCGGACGACGCCTACTTCGCCGATGACTTTGCCGGCGAGCATCACTGGAAGCTGCAGCGCGACGAGTACGAGCTGCTGCCCGGCCTACGCGCGATCAATACCCCTGGGCACACCGCCGGCCACATGTCGCTGCTTATCGAATTGCCGCACGGCAAGCCGGTGATTCTCGCCGGGGACGCTGCAGACCTGAGCGAGAACCTGGTCGACGAGGTCGCCCCCGGCCTCTGCTGGCAGGACCGCGAAGACCTGGCGCTGGCCAGCATTCGCAAGCTCAAGGCCACCGCTGCCGAAACCGACGCCGCAATCTGGCCGAATCACGACATGTCCTTCTGGCGCACCCTCAAACGCTTTCCGGAGTACCACGCATGAAGAGCGTTCCCGATGCCTATCTCGGCGTGTGGCGCCGGCGCCTGCTGGCCACCACCGCCGGCTTGCGTGACGAAACCAGCGAGGTCTACTGGCTGCAAACTGCCAGCCTGCACGCCGACCTGCGCCTGCCGCGGCCGCAAGCGCTGCCGCCAGCCGCCTCGCTGGAAACCTGCAGCCATGCCCAGCAGCTGGCGCTGAGCGAACAGGCCGGTTTCGCCGGTGTCACCGAGGTCAACGATGATATCTGCCAGTGGCATCGGCTGATCGACTTCCAGCCACCGGGCGGGCCGGCGGATATCGGCCTGATGCACTTCGAAACCCCGGAGCGGCTGCTGGAAGACGGGCTGGACGGCAGCTATCACGAGATCTGGCAGCGCCTGCCCGAATCACAGGGGCGCAACTGGGGAGTCTGGTTGAGCGCTGCTGAGCAGCCTTCGCGCCAGGCCTGCCTGCTGGTGGCCGGCGACTACTTCCTGTTCGCCGCCGATCGTCCGCTGCCGCTTTCAGCGGGCGACAAGCACCTGCGCGAGCAACTAGGCGCCGTCGACCCTGCGCTGCGGCCGCAGCTGCTGGCATTCGAACTCTCCTTCGGCCGCCATCGCAACGGCGCCACACCGTGGCAGATCAGCCATTCGACGCTGCCCGGCCGCGTCGGCGACGCGCTGCTGTCCAGCTACTGGAACTTCGCCGACCCCGCCAGTCTGCCCGCCGCGGACCTCGCCGCGCTCGGTCGTTATCCGGCGGCCGGTGGCTGGCAACGCGTCGAACTCGATGTGCCCACTGCTACACAGGAGGTTCCCGCATGACAGCGCAGATCAGCATCCCCTCCGCTGCTAGCGCCGCGCAGCAGACGCAACCGCCAGCGCCCGCGGCACCGGCCGAACAGGTGGTGCGCAAGAGCAGTTTCTGGCGAATTCGCGGCGAGATATCCCGACGCAGCGCCTGGCTGCTGACCGGCGCCGGGCTGAGCCTGCCCTTCGTCGTCTGGTGGCTGTGGACCGCCCTCGGTCTAGCCGACCCGATGTTCATGCCGAGCCCCGGCGCAGTGCTCGAGCGCATCGGCCGCTGGTGGACCAGCGAGGGGCTGCTGGGAGATATCGGTATCAGCGTCTGGCGGGTCATGGCGGGCTTCGGCGCCTCGGCGCTGATCGCCCTGCCGCTGGGGCTGTACATCGGCACCTACCGGCCGGTGCAGGCCTTTCTCGAACCGCTCACCGATTTCATCCGCTACATGCCGGCCGTGGCGTTCATTCCGTTGGTGATGCTCTGGGTCGGCATCGACGAGGGCTCGAAGGTTCTGATCATCTTCATCGGCACCTTTTTCCAGATGGTGCTGATGGTCGCCGAGGATGTGCGCCGTGTGCCCATGGCGCAGATCGAGGCGGCGCAAACCATGGGCGCCAATCGGGGCGAAATCGTCAAACTGGTGATCCTGCCGTCGGCCAAGCCGGCGCTGCTCGACACCCTGCGCATCACCTGTGGCTGGGCCTGGACCTATCTGGTGGTAGCCGAACTGGTCGCCGCCAACTCCGGCCTCGGCTACGCCATCCTCAAGGCACAGCGCTACATGCACACCGACAAGATCTTCGCCGGCATCCTGCTGATCGGCCTGATCGGCCTGCTCACCGACCAGGCCTTCCGCTGGTTGCACCGCCGCGCCTTCCCCTGGATGAGGAAATGACCATGTCCGATGCCAAGATTCGTGTCCGCCAGGTCGGCAAGACCTTTGCCAGCGAGCGCCGTGAGGTGCAGGCGCTGCAGTCGATCGACCTGGATATCCAGCCCAACGAATTCGTCACTTTCGTCGGTGCCTCGGGCTGCGGCAAGTCCACGCTGCTGCGCATCATCGCCGGGCTGGAAACGCTGAGCCGCGGCGAGATCCTGCTCGACGGCAGACCCATCGACGGCCCCGGCGTTGACCGCGCCATGGTCTTCCAGCATTACAGCCTCTACCCCTGGCTGACGGTGATGCAGAACATCAAGTTCTGCCGCCAGCTCAAGGTGATCGGCAACACCGTGCGCCACGACGGTGACGTGGAGTCCGCCGCCGGCCGCGCCGACGCCCTGCTCAACCTGATGGGCCTGACACGCTTCGCCGATGCCTATCCCAGCCAGCTCTCCGGCGGCATGCAGCAACGCGTCGCCATCGCTCGCGCCCTGCTGCCCAAACCGGCGACGCTGCTGATGGATGAGCCGTTCGGCGCGCTGGATGCGCAGACGCGTGAGGTCATGCACGACCTGATCCGTCACGTGCACCGGCTGGAAAAGAGCACCATTCTGTTCGTCACCCACGATGTCGAGGAAGCCATCTATCTCGGCAGCCGCATTGTGCTGATGGCGCCACGCCCCGGACGCATCGATTCCGTCTACGAGGTGCCGCTGCCAGCCCAGCGCCATCAGGACATGAAGCTCGCGCCGGAATTCACCGAACTCAAGCGCGAGATCCTTGCCCGCATCCGCGAAACCTCTGGCATGCAGACCGATCTCGAGCAGCTGGCCAAGCTCAGCGCCGTGGCCGGCTGAAGGCTAGCGCCCGAGTAGCTCGGCCATCGCTGCGAAGACCTGCTGCATGGCCGCCGCGCCGCGGCCGGGCCCACCGGCGCAATGACCCCAGTCTGACTCGAGCACGCGCAGTTCGGCACCGGGAATCAGCGCCGCCTCGTGGCGGGCATCCTCGACGGTGAAATACAGATCGCTGCTGCCGGGCATGAGGATGGACCGCGCGCGGACGCGACCCAGCGCTTCGGCCAGCGAGCCGGCAGCGAAACTGCGGGCCGGGTCGGCCGATTGCCAGGTATGCAGCACGCAGAGCAGGTCGTTGGCGTCCTGCTCCAGATGATCCTGCTCCCAGTAGTCGAGCAGCGCCTCCAGGCTCTCGAAACCCAGCTCGCGCCACAGCTCCTGACGGTAGAACGCCTGAGAGTAGGCCCAACCGGCATAGGCACGGCCGAAAGCCCGCAGGCCGCGTTCCGGCGGCACGCTGTAGCGACCACCCAGCCAAGCGGCGTCGGCGCAGAGCGCCGCCTTGACCCCCTCGAGAAACACCCGGTTGTGCGGCCAGCAGTGCGCCGTGCAGCAGAACGGCAGGATGGCGCGCACCCGCTCGGGATAGGCCATCGCCCAGAACAGCGTCTGCATGCCACCCATGGACCAGCCGGTCACCAAAGCGAGCTGCCAGTCTTCACCATACAGCCGGTCAAGTAGCGCCTTCTGCGCTCTTACGTTGTCCAGCAAGCTGACTCGCGGGAAGTCCGCTGCGCCCTGACCGGGTGCGGCGTTGCTCGGCGAAGTCGACCAGCCGGCACCGAACAGGTTGGTCAGCACCACGCAGTATTCGCCGCCCGCCAGCGGGCCATCCGCACCAAGCAGGGGCAGGCTGCCCCAATGTGTGCCGCCGTAGTAGCTCGGAATCAGCACCAGGTTGTCCCGTGCGCGGTTCGGCGTGCCCACCACCTGATAGCAGAGCCGTGCATTGCGCAGACGCTCGCCGTTTTCGAGGCGCATTTCGCCCAGCGCGAAAAATTTCTTTTCCCTTTTTATTTCAATCATCTGCGTGACTCCTGCAGTGGCGCAGAGGGCGCCAGGCGGCACCAGCGTCGGCCCGTTTCTATACACGCTGGCATGTATATTGGATGAAGGAATCGTGCCAGCGGCCCCGGCCGCCATTCATGACTCCAAGGAGCGCAAGCCGATGACCAGCTTTCCCCTCTCCTCCGTCGAGGAGCTGAAGCAGCAGTTGCAGGACAAGGGCGTGAAATACGCGATGGCCAGCTACGTCGACATTCACGGCGTGATCAAAGGCAAGTTCGTCCCCATCGCCCATCTCGGCCAGATGCTCCGCGGCTCCGAGCTCTACACCGGTGCGGCGCTGGACGGCGTCCCGCAGGAGATCAGCGACAACGAGGTGGCCGCCATGCCAGACCCGGCGACCGGTACCCAGTGCAGCTGGAACCGCGACCTGGCCTGGTTCGCGAGCGATCTGTACCTCGACGGCAAGCCGTTCGAAGCCTGCTCGCGCGGCATCCTCAAGCGCCAGACCGAAGCCGCCGCCGAGCTCGGCTACACCTTCAACCTCGGCATCGAGACCGAATTCTTCCTGTTCAAGGACACCCCGGACGGCGGCTTCGCGCCTATTTCCGAGCGCGATGACATGGCCAAGCCGTGCTACGACCCGCGTCTGCTGATGGACAACCTGCCCATCGTCGACGAACTGGTGCAGGCCATGAACGAGATGGGCTGGGGCGTCTACTCGTTCGACCACGAGGACGCCAACGGCCAATTCGAAACCGACTTCAAGTACACCGACGCCCTCGGCATGGCCGACCGCTTCGTGTTCTTCCGCATGATGGCCAACGAGATCGCCCGCAAGCACGGCGCCTTTGCCACCTTCATGCCCAAGCCCTCGGCCAACCGCACCGGCAGCGGCGCGCACTACAACATGTCGCTGGCCGACATCGAAACCGGCAAGAACCTGTTCGAAGTCGACGGTGAAGACACCTACGGCTGCGGCGTGACCCCGCTGGCCTACCACTTCATCGCCGGTGTGCTGAAGCATGCCAAGGCGATCTGCGCCGTCATCGCGCCGACGGTCAACAGCTACAAGCGGCTGATCCGCAAGGGCGCCATGTCCGGCTCGACCTGGGCGCCGGTGTTCTGCTGCTACGGCAACAACAACCGCACCAACATGCTGCGCATCCCGTCCCAGGGCGCGCGAGTCGAATGCCGCGCCGCCGACATCGGCTGCAACCCTTATCTCGGTGCCGCGATGATCCTCGCCGCCGGCCTCGAGGGCATCCGCGACGAGCTCGACCCCGGCCAGCCGCATCGCGAAAACATGTACCACTACAGCGAGCAGGAAGTGGTGCAAATGGGGATCGAAACCCTGCCGCGCACCCTCAGCGAAGCCATCGACGCCTTCGAGGCCGACCCGCTGTCGCGCCAGGTGTTCGGCGATGCCATGTACCAGGCCTTCGTCGACTTCAAGCGCGACGAATGGAATGCCTACCACACCCACGTTTCCGACTGGGAAATCCAGCGCTATCTGAAATTTTTCTGAACAGGGAGTCTCACCATGCACGGCACCATGAAAAAACTGTTCTGCGCCGGGGCCATTGCCCTCGCCGCCCTTTCCCCGTTCGCCCAGGCCGAGGAGAAGAAAACCTTCAACCTGGCCTGGACCATCTACGTCGGCTGGATGCCCTGGAAGTATGCCGACGAGTCCGGAATCATGAAGAAGTGGGCGGACAAGTACGGCATCGAGGTGAACATCAGCCAGATCAACGACTACGTCGAGTCCATCAACCAGTACAGCGCCGGCCAGTTCGACGGCGTGGTCGCCACCAGCATGGATGCGCTGTCGATCCCGGCAGCCGGTGGCGTCGACACCACCGCGCTGATCGTCGGCAGCTACTCCAACGGCAACGACGGGCTGGTGATGAAGGGCACCGACGACCTCAAGCAGATCAAGGGCCAGCAGGTGCACCTGGTCGAACTGTCGGTGTCGCACTACATCCTGGCCAAGGCACTGGACAGCGTCGGTCTTTCGGAGAAGGACGTGAAGGTGGTCAACACCTCGGACGCCGATATCGTCGCCGCTTTCAGCACCGCCGACGTGCGCAACGTGGCGACCTGGAGCCCATTGCTACAGGAAGTGGCGGCCGCGCCCGACGCACACCAGGTCTTCGACTCGGCCAGCGTGCCGGGCCATGTCAAAGACCTGCTGATCGTCAACAGCGAGACCCTGGCCGACAACCCCGCCTTCGGCAAGGCGGTCACTGGCGCCTGGTACGAGGTGATGGCGATCATGGCCAGCGATACGCCGGAAGGTGCTGAACTGCGCGCCCAGCTGGGCGCGGCATCCGGCACCGACCAGGCGGGTTACGAGGCGCAACTCAAGGGCACGCATATGTTCTATCAGCCAGCCGAAGCGATCGCCTTCATCTCCGGCGAACCGGCCCACGAGGCGATGGACAGCGTACGCAAGTTCTCCTTCGACCACGGCCTGCTGGGCGACGGTGCCGATTCGGCGGACTTCGTCGGTATCGCCATGCCGGCCGGCTCGCTCGGCGACCAGGGCAACCTGAAACTGCGCTTCGACACCAGCTACATGCAGATGGCCGCCGACGGCGCCCTGTGAAGGCTTGCCACGCAGTGTGCCCTGCCGGCACGCTGCGTGGCCGCCGCGCATTTCGAGGAACCTCATGCGCCGTACCAAAGAAGACGCCGAACAGACCCGCCTCAAGATCATTGCCGCGGCGCTGGAGCTGTTCAGCCGCAACGGCTATTCGAACACCACGCTGGCGATGATCGCCGAGGCCGCCGGCTTCAGCCGTGGCCCCATTTACTGGCACTTCAAGAGCAAGGACGAGCTGTACGAAGCGGTGCTGGCCTATTCCCAGGAGCCGCTGGAGCGGCTGATCGAACAAAGCCGAGAACGCGCTGCCGATCCGCGCGCGGCGCTGGAGCACTTCATCAGCGAATGGTTTCGCCTGCTGCTGGACGAGCGCTGGTATCGCCAATCCTTCGAGATCCTGCTGAACAAGACCGAGCTCACCGCGCAGATGGCGAGCACCCTGAAACGCGAACGCAAGCTGACACGCGCCATGGTGCAGTTGCTGGAAGAGTTGATCGCCAAGGTGCATGAGGACGAACGGCCGGCGCGCTCGCTGGCCCTGCTGCTCTATTCGAGCCTGATGGGCATCACCCACACCTGGCTGCTGTCGCCGAAGCTGTTTTCACTCAGGGAACAGGCGCCCTGCATGGCGCTCAGCCTGTTGGCGCTGGTCAAGCCAGGCCTTACATCAGATGGGCTATCCCAGTAGCCGCGGGCGCTTGAGCCTGCTCAGCAACGCCGGTCGGAGCGCCGCCGCATCCAGATCAATGGCATTGATCAGACCGGTGATATCGGCTTGGGAAAGGGATATGCGACATGGCAGACCAGTCAGCAGCAGCGACTCACCGGCTGTCTCGTCTATCAGCATCACACGAATCGTCGAAGGTGAATCCATTCGCGCGCTGAACACCAACGGCGCGTAGTACTGCTGCACCATCGCGAAGGCTTCGGGTTGCCTGAAGCGTTTCATGAAGGACAACTCCATTTGTCAGGCGGCGGATTCTAGCAGCGGCTGACGCCTTGGCCTCTGTGGCAATTGCCAACTCCGCCACAGGCATAATCGATTTTTGTTAAGACACGATCGCCAAAGGCGCCGCTGCGATCAGGCGCACCAGAACAGTGCTTGATGCCAGCGTCAGCGAGGGAACAAACAGAGGTGATCACGGGCGCCAAATGCCACGGCGTCGCCAAGGGCTACGAGCGCTCAGCTGCCGGCGATAGGTCCCATTATGGGAACCGTATAAGCCATTTTTCCAAGCCCAGAAACGCTGAAGGCCCCGGAATACGGGGCCTTCAGGATTGCAGATGGCGGAAGCGCAGAGATTCGAACTCTGGGAAGGGTCTCCCCTTCGGCGGTTTTCAAGACCGCTGCCTTCAACCACTCGGCCACACTTCCGGATAAAGCGGGCGCAATAGTACCGGATAGAAATACACTGTCAAACACTGATGCTAGGCATCTCACTTGCCTCTGCTATGATCCGGGACAAATCGTCTCAGGCTTGATTTCATCCAAGGAGTGTCGCCATGCACGAACACGAATACGCGCTTAGCCACACGCAGGTCGAACAGCGCGAGGTCAGCAAGGTCCTGCGCAACACCTACGGGCTCTTGGCCATGACGCTCGCGTTCAGCGGCCTGGTTGCCTACATGGCCATGCAGGCCAACGCTGCCTACCCGAACATCTTCGTGGTGCTGATCGGCTTCTACGGCCTGTTCTTCCTCACCGCCAAGCTGCGCAACTCGGCATGGGGTCTGGTTTCCACCTTCGCTCTGACCGGCTTCATGGGCTACACGCTCGGGCCGATCCTCAATATGTATCTGGGTCTGGCCAATGGCGGTGAGCTGATCAGTTCGGCGCTGTCGATGACCGCCCTGGTGTTCTTCGGACTGTCAGCCTACGTGCTGATCACCCGCAAGGACATGAGCTTCCTCAGCGGCTTCATCACCGCGGGTTTCTTCGTGCTGATCGGCGCCATGCTGGCGGGCTTCTTCTTCCAGATCACCGGGCTGCAACTGGCGATCAGCGCAGGTTTCGTGCTGTTCTCCTCGGCCTGCATCCTGTTCCAGACCAGCGCCATCATCCATGGCGGCGAGCGTAACTACATCATGGCCACCATCGGCCTGTTCGTTTCGCTGTACAACCTGTTCATCAGCCTGCTGCAGCTGCTGGGCATCTTCGGTGGCGACGACTGATCCGGCATCGCCTTGAACGAGCCCGCTTCGGCGGGCTTTTTCATGCCCGCAGCTGGCGTATCATGTCAGCTGTTCTGCCATGGTGCTCCGATGAAATTCGTAATCGCCCTGTTCGCTCCGCCCCATTCACCCGCTGCCCGCCGCGCGTTGCGCTTTGCCGAAGCCGTGCTCGCTGGCGGGCATGAAATCGTCCGGCTGTTCTTCTATCAGGATGGCGTGCACAGTGCTTCAGCGAACGTCGTCGCGGCACAGGACGAACTGGACGTGGCGGCTGAATGGAGCCGTTTCGTCAGCGCCAACCAGCTGGACGGCGTGGTCTGCATCGCCGCCGGCCTGCGTCGCGGCGTACTGGATGCCGGCGAAGCGCAGCGCTACCGGCGCCCGGCAGCGAATCTTGCCGCTGGCTGGGAGCTGTCGGGACTCGGACAACTGCACGAAGCGGCGCAGCAAGCGGATCGCCTCGTCTGCTTCGGAGGTCATTGATGGCACGCTCCATGCTCATCATCAGCCGCCAGTCGCCCTGGGCCGGCCCATCGGCGCGCGAGGCGCTGGATATCGTGCTGGCCGGTGGGGCTTTCGAATTGCCGTTGGGGCTGCTGTTTCTCGACGACGGCGTGTTCCAGCTCGTCGCGTCACAGCGGGCTGCTTCGCTCGAGCAGAAGGACCTGACCGCGAATCTGCAGGCGCTGCCGCTGTTCGGTGTCGATGCGCTGTTCGCCGCACGCCGCAGCCTGGCCGAGCGCAACCTGGATGAATCCGCTCTGGCACTGCCTGTCGAGGTACTCGATGACGCTGGCCTGAGTGCCCTGATCAACCGCTATGACCATGTGATCACGATCTGATGGCAACCCTGCATCTGCTTTCCCACACGCCTTTTGCCGATAGCCGCTTCGCCAGCTGTCTGCCGCTGCTGGCCGATTCCGACGCCCTGCTGCTGACCGGCGACGCGACCTACGCCCTGACGGCAGGCACACAGCCTGCGGCCGAACTGGAGCGCCTGCCGGAACAGGTCGCCGTGTTCGCGCTGGAGGAAGACGTGCAAGCCCGTGCGCTCAGTGCCCTGCCCGCTCGTGTGCAATTGCTGGACTATGCCGGCTTCGTCGAGCTGACCTGCCGCTACCAGCGGGTCAACAGCTGGTTATGAGCCTGTTAGTCGACGGGCGCGAGATCGCGCTGGACAAGGACGGTTTTCTGGTCGATCTGGCGGACTGGAACGAAGCCGTTGCCGAAGCGCTGGCGGACCATGAAGGGCTTACGCTGGAAGCCGAGCACTGGGAAATCCTCCGGCTGCTGCGTGAGTTCTACAGCGAATTCCAGCTGTCGCCGGCCACTCGCCCTCTGATCAAGTACACCGCGCTCAAGCTGGGCGCGGAGAAAGGCAACAGCCTGCACCTCAACCGCCTGTTCAAGGGCACTCCTGCGAAACTGGCCGCCAAGCTGGCCGGGCTGCCAAAACCGAGCAATTGCCTATGAGCCTCGAAACGCCTGCAGAACATCCTTTCGCCGCCTTCGTGCGCATTCTCGGCAAGGGCAAGCGTGGTGCACGCGACCTGACGCGTGAAGAAGCTCGCGAAGCCATGGGTATGCTGCTCGATGGCAAGGTGGAGGACGCTCAGCTGGGCGCCTTCCTCATGCTGCTGCGGCACAAGGAGGAAAGCGCCGAAGAGCTGGCCGGCTTCACCGAGGCGGTACGCGCACGGGTGCAGGCACCGGCGATCAGCGTCGATATCGACTGGCCGAGCTATGCCGGCAAGAAGCGCCACCTGCCCTGGTATCTGTTGGCAGCCAAATGCCTGGCGGCGAATGGCGTGCGCATCCTCATGCATGGCGGTGGCGCGCACACCGCAGGGCGCATCTATACCGAACAGCAGCTGGAGCTGCTGGGCATTCGTCGCTGCGAGAACTGGCAACAGGTCAGCGCTGCACTGGACCAGAGCAATCTCGCGTTTATCCCGCTGGGCGCCTGGATGCCGGTGCTGCAACGCATGATCGACATGCGCAACCTGCTCGGCCTGCGCTCACCGGTGCACTCGCTGGCGCGCCTGCTCAATCCGCTGGGTGCCCGCTGCGGCCTGCAGAGCATCTTCCACCCCGGCTATCAGGATGCCCATCGCCAGGCCAGTACCCTGCTCGGCGACCACGCCATCGTCATCAAGGGCGAAGGCGGCGAGATCGAGATGAACCCGGACAACATTTCCCACCTCTACGGCACCACCAACGGAATGCCCTGGGACGAAGAGTGGCCAGCACTGTCCGAGCGCCGGCATGTGAAGCCCGCACAGCTCGACTCGCAACAGCTGCTCGCGGTCTGGACCGGCGCGCATGAAGAGGCCTACGGCGAACTGGCGGTGATCGCCACCATGGCGCTTGCCTTGCGCGGCTTGGGGATGGAGCGCGAGGCAGCATTCGCCCAGGCTCGAGCCTACTGGCAAGCACGCCACTCATCGATTTAAGCGATAGGATTAACCCACCGTTCGGTCACATTAATCGAACCATGCTTCCTAGACTGCCTCCTATCCGCAACAGGAGGACAAAATGGGATTACTGATAGATGGCCAGTGGCATGACCGCTGGTACGCAAGCCGCGACGGCAGATTCGAACGAGAGCATTCCAAGCGTCACAACTGGATCACCCGGGACGGCTCACCGGGCCCGGGTGGCAAGACGGCCTTTCCAGCCGAGGCTGGCCGTTACCACCTCTATGTCTCTCTCGCCTGCCCCTGGGCTCACCGCACGCTGATCTACCGCAAACTCAAAGGCCTCGAGAAGCTGATCGACGTGTCGGTGGTCAGCTGGCTGATGGCGGAAAATGGTTGGACCTTCGACAAGGCCACCGGCTCCAGCGGCGATGCGCTGGACAACCTCGACTACCTGCATCAGCGCTATACCCGCGATGATTCCGGCTACTCCGGACGCGTCACCGTGCCCCTGCTATGGGATCGCGAGCGCCAGTGCATCGTCAACAATGAATCCTCCGAGCTCATCCGCATTCTCAACAGCGCTTTCGACGACCTAACCGGCTCGCACCTGGATTTCTACCCCGAGCCGTTACGCGGCGAGATCGATGCGCTGAATGCGCGGATCTACCCGGCCATCAACAACGGCGTATACCGTGCCGGCTTCGCCACCACACAGGAGGCGTATGAAGAGGCATTCGACGAGCTGTTTCGCGAGCTGGATTGGGTCGAACGGCGGCTGGGCAAACAGCGTTATCTGACCGGGGAATACCTGACGGAAGCCGACTGGCGCCTGTTCACCACGGCCGTGCGCTTCGATGCGGTGTACTTCGGCCATTTCAAGTGCAACCTGCGTCGAATCGAGGACTATCCGAACCTGTCGAACTGGCTGCGCGAGCTGTACCAGTGGCCTGGCATCGCCGAAACGGTGGACTTTACCCATATCAAGAGCCACTACTACGCCAGCCACCGGCAGATCAACGGCAACGGCATCATTCCCAAAGGGCCAGCCCTTGGGCTGCACCGACCGCATGACCGCGAGCGCCTCCCGGGACGTGGCATATGGGCGCGCCACCTCAGCGCTGCCTCGCAAGCCTGACGACCGCTGCGAATACCGGCCGTGTCGCTACCCCGCCGTGCCGTGTTCCAGCATGTGGCACATGGCGGTTTTCAGCTTCATCGGCCGCACCGGCTTGTGCATCAGCATATGGCCGAGCTCGCGCACCTGCTGCTTGAGTTCGTTGCTGTAATTGGCGGTGATCATCAGCGCCGGTAACGGGCTGGCGCGTCGCGCGTTGACGGTGGCGACGACGTCGATGCCGGTGTGGCCGTTGTCGAGGTGGTAATCGGCAATCATCAGGTCGGCTTCAGCATGGAAGTTGTCGACCTGCCGCGCCAGGTCTTCCTCGGACAGCGCCGTGATGACCTTGCAACCCCAGCCTTCCAGCAACGTGCGCATGCCGGCGCAGATCGCAGTGTCGTTATCCAGCACCCACACCCGGGCGCCCTGCAGGCGCTGCAGTACGAGTTCCGTGGTGCTTGGCTCCGGACGTGCCTTGGGCGCGCGCTTGGCCAGCGGCACCTCGATGGCGAAGCAGGAGCCACGTCCCGGTTGCGAAGTGACACGAATGCGATGACCGAGGATGCGCGCGATCTTCTCGACAATGGCGAGGCCTAGGCCCAGCCCGCGATCCTGATTCGGCCGTACGCCCTCCCCGCGTTTGAATTCCTGGAAGATCTCCTCGAGCTTGTCCGAGGCGATGCCGACGCCGGTATCCCACACTTCGATGGACAGGCTCTGCCGATGCCGCCGACAGCCCAACAGCACGCGCCCCTTGGGCGTGTAGCGAATAGCATTGGTCAGCAGATTGCGCAGGATGCGCGCCAGCAGCTGGATATCGCTGCGCACCAGTGCCGAACAGGGAATGAAATCTAGCTGCAGCTGCTCGGCCCCGGCGATCTGGCGAAACTCCATGGCGAGGTTTTCCAACAGCTCGCTGACGGCGAACGGGGCGATATCCGGCTTGATCACGCCGGCATCCAGCTTGGAAATATCGACCAGGGTGCCAAGCAGGTTTTCCACGTCTTCCAGCGAATTGCTGATATTGCGGATCAACCCGCCATTGAGCGCTCCCGGCTGTTCGAGCAAGGCGCTGGTGAACAACCGTGCAGCGTTTAGCGGCTGCAACAGATCGTGGCTGACGGCCGCGAGGAACTTGGTCTTGGACAGGTTGGCCACTTCCGCTTCGCGCTTGGCCTCGCGCAGACGCGCCTCGGCATGACTGCGCTCGTCGATCTCGCGCAACAGCTGGCCGTTGAGACTGGTCAACTCGGCAGTGCGCTCTCGCACGCGCTGTTCGAGGTTCTGGTAGGCCTGGTGCAGCGCCTCGGCGGTGCGGCGGCGGTCGGTGATGTCCTGGATCAGCACGAAGATGCCGGCCACTTCGCCATTGGCCTGCCGGTTCGGTACATACGAGCGCAGCATATAGCGCTGCTGCCCTGCGTGGTTGCGCTCGGCCATCTCGAAACTGACGCTTTCGCCCGACAGCGCCCGGTCGATGTACGGCTCCAGTTGCCGCCAATGCTCGCCGCTGTGCACCTCACGCAGGGACTGGCCGAGCATGCCGTCGCTGGGCCAGCGGTACCATTCCTCGTAGACCTTGTTGGTGAACTCGTAGGTGAGATCGGCCGAGACATAGGCGATCAGCGCCGGAACATGGTCAGTGATCAGGCGAATCCAGCGCTCGCTCTCGCGCAACGCCTCGGCATGGCGGTAGCGCTCGGTGATATCGGTGAAGGTGTTGACGAAGCCACCGGTGGGCAGCGCGTGGGTACGAATTTCCAGCACCCGACCATCGAACAGGCGCTGTTCCAGCTCGCGAATCGGCCGGCCGCGGGCGTCACGGCTATTGGGTGTGAGCAGGGTCAGCTCGCTGTCGGCCATGACCTCCTCGAACGGCCGGTGTGCCTCGATCGGTGCCAGCCCGCAGAGCTCGAGAAAGCGCCGATTCCACAGTTCCAGCGCGCCTTCGGCGCTGACCATCGCCACGCCTTGGGACAGGTTGTCCACGGCGCGCTGCAACAGTCGCGACTTCTGCGCCAGCGCCTGCTCGCGGCGCATGGTTTCGCTGACCTTCACTTCGGTGATGTCGGTGTAGAGGATGACCAGCCCACCTTCGCGGGTCGGGCGCTCACTGACCTGCACCCAGCGCCCGTTGTTCAGGCGGTACACCGTGGGTTCATCGCCCTTGCCACGGTGCTCCTCGACGATCAGCCCGGTGCTTTCGGCCAGCCGCCGCACTTCCGCCAACCGCGTGCCGGCGTTGATACGCGCGCGCGTGCGTGTCCACAGCGACTTGAAACGACGGTTGAAGAGGACGATGCGCTGGTCGCGGTCGAACAGCACGAATGCATCGGAAATGCTTTCGATGGCGTCGACCAGGTGCTGGTGCGCGGTTTCCGCGCGCAGCCGCGCATCGCTGAGCAGCTGATTGCTGCCCTTGAGCTCGGCCATCGCCTGATTCAGGGCGTCGGTGCGCTCGCGGACCTGCTCGGCCAGTTCCACCGAATGCTGGAATGCCGCATAGGAGGCATCCCGTCCCGCGCCGCTGGATTCGACACGTTCGATCAGCGCGGCGTTGATGCGTTTGAGCTTGTGGTTTTCGCGCTCGAGTTCGGCCTGCCGTGCCAGCAGCTCAGCGACCTGCCCGGCCTCCGGGTCGGCCAATGGCGACACCGGTGAAGGTCTGGTTGATGTGCATGCCATTGAACTGCTCTCCGTAGGTGTTGAAGCCGATCACCTGCTGGCGTCGGAGAAAAGCCGAGGTTTCCTCACTGGTATCGTTGGCCTCGATTTCCAGACGGCGCAGGAAGCAGTCGCAGCCGATCGTGAGCAGCGGCGGGCCAAGGCGCTGCTCCAGCCGCTCGAACAAAGCTTCCAGATTCGGCATCAATGGCCCCGGCTCCATGGCCGTCAGCACGATGCCGTTCTCCACCGCGCAATAGAAGGTCAGGCTCATGTCCTCGTTGACCTTCTGGATCGAGCGCACGTAGTAGTGCTCGTTGATCCGCACCGCCAGCGGATGGGCTGCGAACAGGCGGTGGTCGAGATCGCTGACCGGTACACCGATCAGCCGTGCATATTCCTCGGCAGCCGGCTCGGCGTTCAGTTCGTACACCCGACGGCTGTTGCTGTCGGCGCGGGTCACCACCAGTTTGTCTTCGAGGGGCAGGATGTGATGGGTGGTGAACACCTCGAAATCCAGCCAGGTATTGATCAGTACCACGATCGCCGCGCCACTGTAGAAACGGCCGTCGTAATACACATAGGTATCGCTCAAGTGGTTGTCGTCGCCGGCTGAGCCACCGAAATGCGGGATGCTGCCGAAGGCGGCGCTCAGTGCCGAGAGCACCACCTCCTCGCGACTGGACAGCCCGTCGAGCAGAGTCAGCGCAAAGCTGTGGTCCTTGATCGGCGCCAACGAGTTGCTGCGGCAATCGCTACCCAGCCGCTCGACCAGCTGCTGGGCCTCGATCAGGCTGAAGCGGTCCATCTCGTCGATAAGCTCGCAGGCGATGGAAAAGTTGCGATGGTCGAAGCCGACTGCCGTCACGCAGCTGCGGCCATAGCCCTGGGAGGTAATTTCCCCCGCCGAGGTGCAGCCGACCAGGCGCACGCCACCGAAGTACTGGCGCAGCGCATCGCCCAGCGCGGGCAGGTCGTATTCCGCCGAACAGAAGAACAGCACGAAACCCAGATGCGGATGCATCAGCTGGCGCGCCAGGTCCTGTGCCACCGTCTCGGGCAGCCGGGCCTCGGACATCGCGGTGCGGATTACTTCGCCTTGTTCATCGGTCACGCACGATACCCCGCACCACCTGAATCGGATGACCTCATTCTTGGCCAGGGCATATGGCCCGAAAATGCTACTTGAGTACCGGTAAAGGCCTGCCTAGGTAGCATCGCGACGAAACAACGCAGGCTGGCTACAGTTCCGCTGCCGTCCGCAACCCTCCCGGGATGTGCGCGAAAAAGGCCGGCCCCTTGCGGGAACCGGCCTTTCAGGATGCAACGTTGATCGCTGCAGTCCGGGCGTGGAGACGATCAACGTACACACCACTGCTTCGCAACGGATGGCACGACCTACGGTTCGGCTGCCATCCGCGCCCTTCGATCACGCCTTGCTTAGAAGCTCAGCGCCGCGCCCAATGCAAAGGTGCGGGTTTCTTCGTCAAGCGCCGGGGTGTCGCGACCCTCGATCTCGAACTGGTTCAGCTCGGCCACCAGCGTCAGGTTGTCGTTGATGCTGTGGAACAGGGCGATGCCACGGGTCTCAAAGTCTGCCGCGTTGTTACCAAGACCATTGCCGTCATCCTTGGTCTTGCCGTAGGACAGCGCCACACGGTTCTTGCCGAAGCGGTAGGAGCCCTGCAGCAGATAACCGTCGCTGTCCACTTCACGCAGCAAGGCCTTGTTGGCGTTGTTGGTGAAGAACGGGTTGATACCTTCGGCCTGGAAGCCCGACGCGGTCAACGACAGGTTGCCCATCTTGGCCTGCACGCCATAGCCCAAGCCTTTGGAGTCAACTTTCTCGATGCTGCTGTCGGTATTGTCCGAACTCTGCTGCATGCCGTTGATCCAGGTGTAGAACTGGGTGCCGCCCAGCTCGAACTCGTAGGTCACCTCGGTTTCGAAGCGCGGGGCTTCCTGGTAGGCCTTGTCCAAGTCATAACCGGGCACAGTGGGATCCGATACCTCGGTAGTATCAACTGGATCCATGATGCCGGCGGCGATGCGCAGGCCGCTCATCTTCGGCGAGCGATAGGTGATCTGCGAAGTCGGGAACGGGTACGGGTAGCCGGTGCCGATATTGCCGAAGGACACGCCGCCGCCATCGACCAGGCCCAGGGTATCGCTGACCTGGCCGTAACCGCTGAGCAGCTCGTCGAGCAGGATGTTGGAACGGCCGAACAGGCCGAAGTCCTTACCGAACAGCACTTCACCCCATTGCTCGTTGCCGGCAGTGGCGTAGAACTGACGTACGTCGATGCCGGTTTCAGTGCCGTTGGTGTCACTGTCGTTAATCGTTACCCAGAAGGAAGAGCGGCCACCCAGCTTGAGGTCGCCGACCTGCTTGCCGAAGTTGAAGCCGATCCAGTTGGGCAGGAAGCCCATCTTCACCCGCGACTGCTTGCGATCGAACTGCTCGCCGTCCCGCTCCACATCGCTGTGGACATAGAAGGTGTTGAAGTAGCCATCGGTAGAGAAAGTGGTGTCGTTCTGGTCATAGAGCACGATCTCGGCCATTGCCGACTGGCTCACGGTCATGGCTATTGCACTGGCCAGGGCCAGGGGCAGCAGGGTTGATACGGCTTTCTTGTTGTTGTGCATGGCGCTCTCCGCTGTATTGACGACAAGCAGTCGTGACGGGAGCGATTATCGAAAGGCCATCAAAGCGCACATACGCTGCGATGGCGGCGAAAGGCTAGTACTTTCGCCGCGGGTGCAGTCTTGCATGCAAAGCATCTAATCCATGCGGCTAAGCGACGACGCTTAGGTCGTACACCCAAAGCAGCGAACAGCCGACCCGGCGTCCGGGCAAAGGCAGCCTTCGGCGTGGAGGATGATGAGAAATGGTTGTTCGAGTTGAGCCGCGCTCGTTCAGCGCTGCTGCCAGCGTCCGTCAGGGGCATCGGCATTGGCGACCACATGCCATCCGCCGTCCGCCGCACGCAGCGCCTGGAGCTGGGCCTTGATAGCACTGACATCGCCAGTCGGCATCGCGGCAGCCACCGCTTGCGGATGCTCGGCGTCAAACCCGGCCAACCGCGCCTGCCAGACAGCCTCAGCCCGACGGCGAAGATCATGGCTCAGCCCATTGGGCGACTCACCGGTGGAGATGGCCTCCAGAACCTTGTCGGACGACGCTTCCAGGCCGGCCGAAAAGGATTGGAGAAAGGTTTCGATATGGCCGAGGATCTCGCCGGCAGGCGCGGAGGGCGACTGCACCGCGAAGACGATACCGGCGCGCTCGCCAAGCTGGCGAAAGCCGCAGAACACCGCGTAGCCAAGCTGCAGTTCGCTGCGCAGACGGCGGAAAAAGGCGCTTTCCATCAGCCTTGCCAGCTGGCGCCAGGCTGCTTCCACTGACGCGCTACGCACGGGCAACGGACAGAACAACACCAACGCGTGCTCGGCGCCCGGATCACCGAAGCGCGACCACAGGTAGCGAGGAGGCCGCTCAGCCTGCCGTTCGGCAACGGGCTCGGCGAGCCCCGGCATTGCGCCAAGGGCGTCCTGCAACGGTCCGCTCAGTCGGGCGGGAAGACCTACCGCCAGCGCATCCCATCGCGACACCTGCCAAACCCGCTCGAGCGCGCACTGATCCTGAAGCGTACTACCATCGACTACTGGCGGCTCGGCCAACACGGGCAAGCGCCGCAGCAGCTGTCGTATGAGTATCTCGTCAGCGCCGGGCACCTTCGCCTCGTCGAACAGACGCTGGCCGTCACTGAATGCAGCGACCCGTGGCATTTTCAGCACGTCGAGCAAGTCATGCAGGACGAGCGGCAGTGCCTCGGCGTAGCCGAACAGCGCAAGGCACCAGCTGCCGCCCAGATCGTCGAAACGCAATTCGACACCCGTTTGGGCAGCGGCAACGGTGTGCACCCGCAATGCCGCGTGGAGCACATGCCATAACCCGGCCGGCGGTCGCCCCGCAGCGAACCGCCAGCGCAGGTAGAGTGCGCCCTGCCCGCGCGGATCGTCGCCATGCTCCAGCCAGCACAAGGCCGGCAACACCACGGGCGATACCCGCGGCTGTATCTGCCTGCTCAGCCAGGGGTTGCGCTCAGGCAGCTGCCACTGTCGTGCCTGGCTGGTAGCGACCGGCAGTCGTTCCGGCAGCATGTTCAATGCGAAACCGGCATTTGCCGCGATGGTGTCTGCGCTATGATCGCCGCGCTCTTCGCCCACCGTCAGGATGATCGGCTTGCTCCCATCGAGCTGCGCACCTAACGTCTGCAGCGCATGCTGAACCCGATTTGCGTCGATCGATGGCGCCCAGGCAGCCGGATCGGCCCAGTAGCGCAACAGCGCCAGAGGCTCCTTGCCCAGCAAGCCACGCTGACGGATCTGCACGTACTCGTCCCATAACTCGGGCCACGGCGCCTGCGAAGTCATGTACCGCAGCCAGCTGCGAATGGCCGCGACGAGCTCTGCGCGATGCGCCATGCCCTGTCCGGTCAGCTGCAGTTCCACCACGACGACGCCCTGCCCGTCATGCCAGTAAGGCACGCGAAGCGCCAGCGCCTCGCACCAGCCGGCGTCGCGCATCGCCATACAAAGGCTGCCGCTGGCCTGGGATGCCAGCCACGAACCCAGAACATCCAGCGCCACGCAGGTTTCGTCGGGCAGGCCGTCCAGTGCAAATGCCAGGTCCAGAAGCGGTCGCGCACCCTCCACTTGCAGACGCAGCGCAACACCGTCATTGACCCGCAACGGCGCGGTCTGCCTCGAGACGGTAGGGGCAACCGGCAGCTGGCATTCGGCGCACTGCAGCAATTCCAGCAGATGCTCGATTCCGCACGGAGCAGCAATCAGTAACTCCATCTGCCCGCAGTGATAGAAGCGCTGGTGATAGCCCTTGAGCGCCTGCTGGAAGGCAGGGGATTCAACCGCCAGCGTGTCGCGATTACCCGCATGAAATGCCGAAAACGGATGCGGAGCGCTCAGCGCTGTGCCGATAGCGGCATCGCACAGCGTTTCCCGATCACGTCCACGGGCCAGAAATTCCGCCTGTAGCACTTCGCGTTCGCGCAACTGCGCGGCCTCGTCGAGCAGCGGCCGCGCCAGCATATCGAGCAGGCGCTTGAGTGCGTCGTCGAAAACGTCGGCAGATATCTGAAAGAAAAAATCAGTGTGGCGCTCGCGCGTCGATGCGTTCAGTTGCCCGGCATGCCCCTGCACGAACGGCATCAGGCTTTCGCTCGCCGCGTAGGCCCGGCTACCGAGAAACAGAAGGTGTTCGAGGAAGTGCGCAAGCCCCGGGTACTCGCCTGGCGCGTCATGCGCTCCGGCATGCACGCGGACCAACGCCGCCGCCTGGCTACCGGCCGACAACTGGATGAATCCCAGTCGCAGCCCGTTGGGCAACGTCCGACGCACCGGCAGCAAGTCAGATGGAATGCTGCCTGGTGTCATGGATTGCACTCCGTTACCCGGACAGCCGTTGGCATCAGGTATCCAGCTGGCCGGCGAGGAACTGCCGCAGACGGCGCTGCATCAGTTTGCCGGAGCTGCCCAGGCAAGCGATCGGCGAGCCCGCCAGGGCTTCACGCCCAAGTTCGGCTGCCTCGCCGGCAAGCGCCAGCGGGCAATCGAGACCCAGTGAAAGTTTGTTGAGCTGCCGCAGCTGCGCCTCGCCATGGGGCACATTGGAGAACAGCACGAGCCCCTGGGGCTTCATCTTGTCGCAGACCAGCGCCAGCTCTTCCAAAGGCTGGCCGATAGGCAGCACGCTGACGGCAAGGCTGTCGCCGCTCAACATCAGCCCTGCGACCAGCAGCTCCAGTTCGCGGCACTGACCCGGCATCGCCGCGAGCAGAACACGCTCGCCGGCAGGCATGCGGGCCAGCTGCAACCGCTGCAGTGCCCGCGCGCGCAAAAAGGCATCGAGGAAAAGCCACTCGCTGGTGCCGCCGAACTCATCCTGCCGCAGCAGCAGCTCCTGCCAGACCGGCAGCAGCACATCCTGGAACACCACGGCCAGTGGATAGGTGGAGAACACCTGGCCGTACAACTGTTCCAGACGCACTTCGTCGAAGCCATTCACCGCTTCGCGCAGCTGCCCCTGCCACTCGCCCCATTCGCCGCTAACCGTCGCAACCGGTTCCTCGGCTTCGCGAGTCGCCGCGCTGCGGGCCAGGATGCTGCCGACTTTGCTTACCGCCACACCGCGTTCGGTCCAGGACAGGATGCTGCGAACCGCTTCGACATCCGCCATCGAATACAGGCGGTGGCCGCTATCCGTACGCGTCGGGCGGATCAGCCCGTAGCGACGTTCCCAGGCACGCAGGGTGACCGGATTGACCCCCGTGAGGCGGGACACTTCGCGGATGGGGAATAGCTCCTGCTGCTCGAAGGCACTCGAGGACAGGGTCGAAGCGCCGGAAGATTCGGTCATGGGGCGGCTCGCTGGAAAAGAATGCCGAGATTGTAACCCAGCGTTTCGCAGCATACCCTCTACAAACGTTGTACAAACGTGAGATGCGATGAAATGACTCCTGATCTGCCACTGACGCTGTATGTCGATCGGGCCTGCCCGCTGTGCGCTCGTGAAGTTCGCTGGCTGGAACGCAGCGCTGACCCTACCCGGCTGCAGCTGGTGGATATCAGCGCCGTCGATTTCTCAACCGAGGGGCTTGGCCGCGATCTGCCGCAGCTACGTCGTCGCCTGCACGCGCGTAGCGCCAGCGGAGCCTGGCTGACCGGCGTGGACGCAACCTACTGGAGCTGGCGCCTGGCTGGGCATGGCCGCTGGGCCGCGCCACTTGGCTGGCGGCCGTTGCGCCCGCTCCTGCTGCTCGGCTATCAGCTGTTCGCTGTGCTGCGTCCGCATCTCGAATGGTTGCCGCATCCGGACGGCGCCAGGCGCTGCACGGCTACACAGTGCGACGTGACACAGAACCCCTCACCTTCCGCCGGCAAACCCGAGAACCACCGTTAGTTCTCCGCGCGCAGCGGAATGCGCAAGCCCCGCTCGGGCTCAATGCCGAGCGGGCGGCCGATCATTTCGTCATGGCTGACCGGCTGCCGCCAGTAAACCTCGCGCACCCCACAAGCCTGCAGAACCCGTTTCAAACTGCCCTGGTCGCTCCAGACCGTCCGCTGGCCTTCGGCGAACTGGCGCCGCTTACCGCTGCGCTCGACTACCCAGGCGCTGTAACCGCAGCAGCGCAGGCCGTGCAGCTCGACCCGATCTATCCGGCCTCTGCAAACGGCAAAACGCAGCCCAAGCTTCGAAAGTTTGCTCTTCACGATTCTGATACCTATACAAAATCAGACTTGCGCACACGCCAGGCCGGTCGATGCGCCCCACGCCTGGAGCCTGTCCCGTGGTATGGCAGCGTATTCCTCTACAATTACTTGTACAATATTATTTATTCGTATAGCTTTGATCACATCTGGTGCTGACACCGCTCAGCCCATCGTCCACACATCAGCGCTAGGCGCACTTAAAGGTCCCGACATGAACGATCTGCCCGGTCATTACCGCGAAATACTGTCTGGCGTGGGTGAGAACCCGGAGCGCGAAGGCTTGCGCGACACACCGCTGCGGGCCGCGAAGGCCATGCAGTACCTGTGTGGCGGTTACAACCGTAGCCTGGAAGAAGTGGTCAATGGCGCACTGTTCGCCTCTGACAATGACGAGATGGTCATCGTCAAGGACATCGAGCTGTACTCGCTGTGCGAGCACCACATCCTGCCCTTCATCGGCAAGGCGCATGTCGCCTATATCCCCACCGGCCGCGTGCTCGGTCTGTCCAAGGTGGCGCGCATCGTTGACATGTACGCCCGCCGCCTGCAGATTCAGGAGAACCTGACCCGCCAGATCGCCGAAGCCATTCAGGAAGTTACCGGCGCTGCCGGTGTTGCGGTGGTCATCGAAGCCAAGCACATGTGCATGATGATGCGCGGCGTGGAGAAGCAGAACTCGGTGATGAACACGTCGGTGATGCTTGGTGCCTTCCGCAGCTCCTGCAACACGCGGATGGAGTTTCTCCAGCTGATCGGGAGGGGTCAGTAATGGCGCGGCTGGAACCGGGCATGGCGCGTATCCGGGTGAAGGATCTGCGCCTGCGCACCTATATAGGCATCAACGAGGACGAGATCCTCAATCGCCAGGATGTACTGATCAACCTGAACATCCTTTACCCCGCCGTCGAGGCAGTGCGCGATAACGACATCGAACAGGCGCTGAACTACCGCACCATCACCAAGGCGATCATCCGCCACGTGGAGCAGAATCGCTTCGCCCTGCTCGAGCGCATGACGCAGGAAATTCTCGATCTGGTAATGGCGCATCCCGCGGTGAGCTACGCCGAGGTGGAAGTCGACAAGCCGCACGCGCTGCGTTTTGCCGATTCCGTTTCGATCACCCTCGCTGGCAGTCGCTGAGCGCCGCCATGACCAGCCGCCGCAACGTCATCATCGCCAGCCTGCTATGCCTGCTGCCGATGCTTGCGGCGGCGAACTGGCGCGAATCGGTGCCCCAGGCACGCCTGGTCGGCGAAGGCGAGCTGCGCTTCTTCGGCTTTCGCATCTATGATGCCCGCCTGTGGAGCGAACAGGCGCCGCTACAAGCGCAGGCACCCTTCGCCCTGGAATTGACCTATCACCGCGCCATCAGCCGCGAAGACTTCGTGCGCACCAGCCTCGAAGAAATCCAGCGGCTCTCCGGCGAGCCGGCCGATTCCCCGCGCCTGCGCCAGTGGCGCGCAGAGATGCAGCGGGCCTTCGTCGATGTCACGCCCGGTGAGCGCATTACCGGTGTCTTTCTGCCCGGTCGCGGCTGCCGCTTCTACGTGAATGATCGACTGCAGCATGAAGTAGCCGACCCCGCCTTCGCCGATGCCTTCTTCGCCATCTGGCTCGACCCGCGCAGTCGCGACCAGAAGCTGCGACGTAATCTGCTGGGCCAACGGTGAAGAATCCGGCGCTGGCTGCCTATGGCCTGCTCGGCCTGCCGCTGGCGATGGCCATGCTGCCGATCTACGTGCTGGTGCCAAACTTCTACGCGGCGGATCTCGGGCTGGGTCTGGCGCTGACCGGCACCGTGCTGTTTCTGGCCCGCTTGCTGGACACCGTGCAAGACCCCTGGCTAGGCCGCTTCATCGACCGCCGCTCGCCACGCGGCTGGACCATCATGCTGGCCGGCGCGGCCATCCTGCTGAGCCTGGCAATGGCGGCGCTGCTGATTCCGCCGGAGCGCCTTGGCAAGTTCAGCCTTGCCTTCTGGCTCGGTGCATTGCTCGCCCTCACCTACACCCTGCACAGCCTCGTCAATATCACCTACCTGGCTTGGGGTGCACGCCTCTCCGATCAGCCTGACACCCGCACCCGGGTCGCCGCCTGGCGCGAAGGCGCGGGGCTTTTCGGCGTGATTCTGGCCAGCATGCTGCCCAGCGTACTGGCGACGCAGTACGGCATGGCCGCGGCGCTGACGACCTTCGCCGCCACATTCGCCGCACTGCTTTGCATCGGCGCCGCTGTTCTCTTGCTGGCTGCACCCAGGCCGCGCCGTGCCGCACGCACCACCGCCGGAAGCTGGCGCCTGCCGCTGCGCAACGCGGCGTTTCGCCGGCTGGCGGGCGTCTATTTCATCAACGCCGTGGCCGTCGCGATTCCGGCAACGCTGGCGCTTTTTTTCATTGCCGACCGCCTGCAACTGGCGCAACTCACCGGACTGTTCCTGGCACTGTATTTCGTCAGCGGCGCCCTTGGTCTGCCGTTCTGGACGCGCCTGGCCGATCGCCTGGGTAAGCGGCGCAGCTGGCGGATCGGCATGCTTACCGGTTGCGCCGCCTTCGTCTGGGCGGTGCTGCTGGAGCCCGGCTCGGCCTGGGCCTATGCCGGTGTCTGCGTGATGTCCGGTCTCGCCCTCGGTGCCGACCTGGCGCTGCCACCTGCACTGCTGGCGGACATCATCCCTACCGATGAGCGCGACTCGACCGCCGCCTACTTCGGCCTGTGGAGCTTTCTTGCCAAGCTGGCGCTGGCCATCGCCGGTCTCGCCTTGCCGCTGTTGGCATTAAGCGACTACCAACCGGGCACACCGGCCGGCTGGAACCTCGCACTGGTCTACGCCGGCCTGCCCTGCCTGCTGAAGCTCGTGGCGGCGCGCCTGCTCACTTCCCTTCCCTGCGGAGAACCCAAACCATGAAAAAGGTCCTGATACTGGCGTGCTGCCTGCTCCTGCTCAGCTGCACCGCAGTCGACGTCGAGCATTACCGCAACGAGGAACCGCAGCTGGAGCTGCGTAAATACTTCGTTGGCAAGGTCGACGCCTGGGGCATGTTCCAGAAGCGTTCCGGTGAGGTGGTGAAGCGCTTTCACGTCGAGATCGACGGCAGTCTGGATGGCGACAAGCTGATTCTCGACGAACACTTCCGCTACAGCGATGGCACCACCCAGCAACGTGTCTGGACCCTCACCGAAGAACGCCCCGGTCACTGGCGCGGCACCGCTGCCGACTTGGTTGGCGAAGCTCATGGCGAAGTGGCCGGCAACGCGCTGCGCTGGCGCTACGTGCTCAGCCTGCCGGTGGATGACAAGGTCTACGACGTGCATCTGGATGACTGGATGTATCTCATCGACGAACACACCCTGGCCAACCGTTCGTTCATGAGCAAGTTCGGCGTCGAGGTGGGTCAGGTCACGCTGTTTTTCCGCAAGCGTATCGAATGAGCTGATGTTTCGAGCACTACGGCAAGGCACTGATCAGGCCAAGTTGTTCTAGAATGCGCCGCATGCCCCTTCAGGATGTCGTGACATGATCAATGCCAAGCTGCTGCAACTGGTTATCGAAGCCTCCAACGATGGAATCGTGGTCGCCGAGCAGGAAGGCGACGACAACATCCTGATCTACGCCAACCCGGCCTTCGAACGCCTGACCGGCTATGCGGTGGACGACATCCTCTACCGCGACTGCCGCTTCCTGCAAGGCGAGGACCGGGACCAGGCTGGGCTGCAGGCGATCCGCGAGGCGGTGAAGAGCAACCAGCCCTGCCGCCAGATCATTCGCAACTACCGCAAGGACGGCACGCCGTTCTGGAACGAGCTGTCCATCACCCCGGTATTCAACGAGGCCGACCAGCTGACCTACTTCATCGGCATCCAGAAGAACGTCACCGCCGAGGTCGATGCGCTGCAGCGGGTCGAAGCGCTGGAAGCCGAAATCCGCGATCTCAAGGCACAGCTCGCCCGCACTCAGGGCTGAGCCAGGTGCCCGACGGGCACTTAACCGCCGCGCTCCGTGCTGGCGCGTGAGTATCAGCAGGCTCCGCCAGACCTACCTTAGTGCGGTGCACTCACGCGTTGCGATATGGGATACTGGCCACCCGCCATATATCAAATCCTGATGTGGGCATGCTGATGCCCTAGGATCCTGTCTTGACTCTCAACGCCGTCGTCGAAAACGCGGTCATGCTGCTCGCGTTGTGCTGGCTGCTGGCTTTCACCACCTCCGAATGGTATCGGAGCGCCAAGCTCTCCGCGAAACTGCTGGCCGGACTCTGGTTCGGCAGTGCCTGCATCCTCGGCATGATGAGTACCAGCTTCGGCGAGAGCGGCATCATGCTCGATGCGCGCACGGTGGTGCTTAGCATGGCCGGCCTGTTCGGCGGACCAGTAGTGGCCGGTACCGCCGGCGTATTGGCGGCGGGTTACCGCCTGTGGCTCGGCGGCGTTGGCGTAGTCCCTGGATTGGTAAACATCCTGCTGCCAATCCTGCTCGGGCTGACTTACCGCTGCCTGCACCGGCAGGGCCTGATACGCATCGGCTTCTGGCAGCTGCTCGGCTTTGGCGCGATGCTGCATCTCGGGGTGCTGGGCGTGATCATCTCGCTGTTGCCTGACCACCTGCGCTTCGTTGCCGCCCAGGAGGCCGCGCTGCCGATGCTGCTGGCGCTGCCGCTCGCCACCGCCGCACTGGGCCTGCTACTCAATGATCTGCTCAAACGCGATCAGGTCGAGCGCGCACTACGACTTAGCGAAGCCCGGCTGCGTGCCATCACCCACGCGATACCCGACCTGCTGCTGGTGATCGACGAGGACGGTTGTTATCTCGATATCATCTGCGCCGATCACAGCATGCTCTACGCCGATCCGAGCCTGCTGCTCGGTCGGCACCTGCGCGACATGATGCCGGAAGCAGAAGAGCGCCGCTTCCTCGACTTCATCCGGCAAACGCTCAACAGCGACACGCCACAGCTGATCGAATACAGCATGCAGACGCTGGGCGGCCCGAGGATTTTCGAGGGGCGCGCCCTGCCCCTGGAGCAACCACCTGGACAGAAACGTGCAGTGGTCTGGCTGAGTCGCGATATCACCGATCGGGTCAACACCGAACTGGAGCGCCGAATCGCCGCCATCGCCTTCGAGTCGCAGCAGGGCATGCTGATTACCGATGGGCAGAACAGAATCCTGCGGGTCAACCGCGCCTTCAGCCGCATCAGCGGTTTCAGTGCCGAAGAGGCTGTTGGCAAGACCACCGCCCTGCTCGCTTCCGGCAAACACGGCTCCGAGTTCTATCGCGCGATGTGGGCCAGCATCGAGGCGACCGGCGTCTGGGAAGGCGAGATCTGGAACCGGCGCAAGAGTGGCGAGATCTTTCCCGAGTGGTTGACCATCAGTGCAGTACGTAACCTGACCGGTGACATCAGCCATTACGTGGCCGCCTTCACGGACATTACCGACCGCAAGGCGGCGGAGGAGCGCATTCACAACCTGGCGTTCTACGACCCACTGACCGGCCTGCCGAACCGCCGGCTACTGCTCGATCGACTGCAGCAGGCCATGGCCGCTGGCTGCCGCAGCGGGCAGTTGGGAGCGCTGATGTTCATCGATCTGGACAATTTCAAGAACATCAACGATCTGCACGGCCACCAGACCGGCGATCAGGTGCTGCGTATCGCTGCCGAGCGCCTGCAGGGCGAGATACGCGCCAGCGACACGGTCGCGCGCCTGGGCGGGGACGAATTCGTGGTCATGCTGGAAAACCTCGGCGACGCCCCGGAGCTCGCCGCAACGCAGGCCGAACACATCGGCATGAAGCTGCTCGGCTCTCTCGGCAAACCCTATCGACTGAACGATCTCGGCCTGTACAGCAGCGCCAGCATCGGCGTGGTGCTGTTCGGCACGGACGGCAGTAGCAGTGACGAGCTGATGAAGCGCGCCGACATGTCGATGTACGAAGCCAAGGTAGCGGGCAAGAACGCGCTGCGCTTTTTCGACCCGCGCATGCAACAGGCCGTGCAGGAACGCCTGCACCTCGAAAACGAGATCCGTCAGGGTCTGAAGAACGGTGAATTCATCCTGCACTATCAGGCACAGCTGGAGCAGTCGCAGGGCATCGTTGGTGCCGAGGCACTGGTGCGCTGGCTGCATCCGCAACGTGGGCTACTGGCGCCAGGCGCGTTCATCGGCCAGGCGGAGCACGCTGGCCTGATCCAGACGCTCGACCAGCATGTACTCGAACAGGCTTGCGCCGAGCTGGCGCTGTGGGCAAAACAGCCGGCCCTGGCCCAGCTGACCCTGTCGGTGAATATCAGCGCAAACCTGCTGTACGAGAACAACTTCGTAGGCAGCCTGCTCGAACTGCTGGAAAGCAGCGGTGCCAATCCGGCCCGGCTCAAGCTGGAGCTGACCGAGACGCTGCTGCTGGACAATATGCCCGAGGCGATTGCCCGGATGACGCAGCTGAAGAACCACGGCATCCGCTTCTCCATCGACGATTTCGGCACCGGCTACTCATCGATGAGTTATCTGCAGCAGCTACCACTGGATCAGCTGAAGATCGATCAGAGCTTCGTCCGCGGCCTGCCCGAGGATGCCAACAGCCTGACCATCGTGCGTGCCACCTGCGCCTTGGCGGCAGGCCTGCACCTGGAGGTCATTGCCGAAGGCGTCGAAAACGAGGCCCAGCGGACGATGCTGTTGGCCAACGGTTGCCATCGCTTCCAGGGTTACCTGTTCGGCAAGCCGCAGGCAGCGGCCAGCTTCGAAGAAATGGTAATGGCCAGCAGAGCCGAGCACTCCAGCTTCTGCTCGTGAACCGACAAGCCCGCTGCGCGCGGGCTTGCTGCCCAGTCAGAGCGCCTGGGGTGCGCGGCCGCAGAGCTTGACCAGCGCCTGCACCCAGTCTTCGTGGGTGTTCAGGCATGGCACCAGTAGCAGATCCTCGCCGCCCGCCTCGATGAACTGCTCGCGTCCGCGATCGCCGATCTCCTCCAGCGTCTCGATGCAATCGGCGACGAATGCCGGGCACATGACCAGCAGCTTCTTCACGCCCTTCTGCGCCAACTCGTCCAGGCGGGTTTCGGTGTAGGGCTCGATCCACTTGGCGCGGCCGAGACGCGACTGGAACGAGACCGACCATTGATCATCACGCAGACCTGCCTGCGCGGCGAAACCGGCTGCGGTACGCATGCACTGCGCGCGATAGCAGCTCGCAAGCACCATGCCCTCGGCCCGCTGACAGCAATCGTCGCCCTTGAGGCAATGCGAACCGGTCGGGTCGGTCTTGTGCAGATGCCGCTCGGGCAGCCCATGGAAACTGAGCAGCAGGTGATCGAAGCCCTGCTCCAGATGCGGCTTGGCGCTGGCTGCCAGCGCCTCGAGGTATTCCGGCTGGTCGTAGAACGGCTGCAGGATCGACAACTGCACGTTCAGCCCGTGCTCGCGAATGACCCGCCGTGCTTCCTCGATCACCGTGGTGGTGGTGCTGTCGGCGAACTGCGGATAGAGCGGTGCCAGCGTGACCTGGCTGATGCCCTGAGCGGCCAGGCGGGTCAGCGTGGTTTCGATGGACGGCTCACCGTAGCGCATCGCCAACTCCAGCGGCCCTTGCGTCCAGTACGGCCGCACCGCCTCTTGCAGGCGCCGACTCAGCACCACCAGCGGCGACCCTTCCGGCCACCAGATCGAGGCGTAGGCATGCGCGGACTGCTCGGGGCGCTTGATCAGAATCAGCGAAACCAGTAGACGCCGCAGCGGCCAGGGCAGATCGATCACATAGGGATCCATCAGGAACTGGTTGAGGTAACGGCGCACATCCGCGACTTCCGTAGAGGCTGGCGAACCCAGATTGACCAACAACAACGCCTGCTCTGTCATGCAACTTTCCTGACTGCTTATTGAGGTTGCGCCTGGCTCCAAGCGGCAGGCGCGCTATTTTCACACAAGGGCGCGCCTTTCAGGGGCGCGTCAACAGCTCGGCCAGCGCCGAATCCAGATCGGTGAAGCGAAAATTGAACCCTTCCTCCTGCAAGCGCTGCGGCAACACGTGCTGGCCGCCGAGCAACAACCCGGCGAGTTCACCGAGCAGAGGTTTGAGCACCGGAGCCGGCGCCGGCAATATCGCCGGGCGATGCAGGCAGCGGGCGAGGCTGCGGGTGAAATCGGCGTTGCGTACCGGCGCCGGTGCGCAGGCATTGTAGGGGCCACTGGCTGCTGGCTGCTGCAGAAGAAAATCAATCAGGGCGATTTGGTCTTCGATATGGATCCATGGCATCCACTGCCGCCCGTTGCCCAGGCGCCCACCCAATCCAAGCTTGAACACCGGCAACAGGCGTTGCAGAAAACCGCCATCGCGCGCCAGCACCAACCCGGTACGCACCAACACCACACGGATGCCCAGCACCGTCGCCTCCGTGGCGCGCTCTTCCCACGCATTGCACAGCTGGCTGGCGAAATCCGCGGCGACCGGTTGATCGGCTTCGGTCAGGCGGTGTTCGCCACCATCGCCATACCAACCCACCGCGGAGCCGGAAATCAGCAGAGCCGGTTTCTGCTCGCGCTTGCCCAACCACTCCACCAACTGCTCGGTAAGCTTGACGCGACTGTCCCAGAGCAGCGCTTTGCGCGACTTCGTCCAAGGCCGGTCGGCAATCGGCGCGCCCGCGAGGTTGACCACGGCGTCCAGCGTCACCCCATCCAGCTGCTGCAAGCTGCCGACACCCTGCACCTCGGCGCCGCATAGTTGCGCCACCGTCTGCGGCGCACGGCTCCACACCCAAAGTCGATGCCCCTCAGCCAGCCAGTGCCGGCATAGCGCACGACCAATCAACCCGGTACCGCCAGTCAGCAAGATGTTCATGGTGAGCTCCTGGTGCGCTGCCACGCTGCGCGAGTTCGACGGCTTTCGATTAAAGCATACACCTATACATTGAAAACCGACTGTACAGGACTGGACGGCTGCGCGGCCCGCTGCAATAGCCGTCGCCAGCAGCCCCTGTCCGATTCAGCTGGCACGGCGGCGGCCCATATAAGCCAGCGCAACAACGCCCTATAGCGATCCGCCGCGGATACTGTACAAGAAAACCTCATCTACTTGTACATCTACAGTTGACTTGTACAAGATGCCGATTAAGATAGCCTCAAGTTGTACAGAAATCCGCTTTGTACAAGATGAGGTCACCATCATGCACACCACGCTCCCCACGCCAAAGATCGGAATCAGTGCCTGCCTGCTCGGCAACCCGGTGCGTTTCAACGGTGGCCACAAAGAGTCGCGCCTGTGCAGCGAAACCCTGGCCCAGCACTTCGAGTTCATAGCGGTGTGCCCCGAGGTCGCCATTGGCTTGGGCACACCCCGCGAGCCGATCCGCCTGGTGGGCCAAACTGATGCGCCGCGGGCGGTCGGTACGGTCCGCCCGGAGCTCGACGTCACCGAGGCCCTCGCCGCCTACGGCCGGCAGATCGCCGAGCAGCTGCAGGACATCAGCGGCTACATCCTGATGCAGAAGTCGCCGTCCTGCGGCATGGAGCGGGTCAAAGTTTACGGCTCCAACGGTCATACCCTGCCGGGCGGTGGCGCTGGGGTGTTCGCGCAGGCTCTGATGCAGGCACGACCCGATCTGCCGGTGGAAGAAGACGGTCGCCTGAACGATGCGGTGCTGCGGGAAAACTTCCTGACCCGCGTCTATGCCTACGCCGACTGGCAGCGCCTGCTGCAGGGCGGCATCACCCGGCGCGCCATCGTCGATTTCCACTCGCGCTACAAGTACCAGCTGATGGCCAGCAACCCGCTGCAGTACCGCGTGCTTGGCCGACTGGTGGCCAACATTGCCGAGCGCTCGCTGGATGAATTCGCCTCGCACTATTTCAGCCAGATGATGCAGGCATTGAAGAAGCCGGCCACCCGCGGCACGCATTGCAACGTGCTGCTGCACCTGAGCGGCTATCTCAAGGACGCGCTGGGCTCGGAAGACCGCCGCGAAATGCGCCATCTGATCGATCAGTATCGCGCCGGCGTGATTCCTCTGGTAGTGCCGCTGACCCTGCTCAAACACCATTTCCGCCGCCATCCCGACCACTACGTCGCGCGCCAGGCCTATCTGCAGCCGCACCCCGAAACCCTCAGCCTGCGCAACGGAATCTGACCATGACCGAACAACCGGACCTCGCGCAGCTGACCGCCGACGGCCTGCTGCCGATCCGCGAGGTGGCGCGCCTCACCGGCGTCAATGCGGTAACCCTGCGAGCCTGGGAGCGCCGATACGGGCTGATCGTCCCGGCGCGCACCGCCAAGGGTCATCGTCTTTACGAGGCGGGGCATATCCAGCGCATTCGCGACATCCTCATCTGGCTCAATCGCGGTGTCGCGGTGAGCCAGATCAAGCCGCTGCTGGATACCACCACACCGCCGGAGCTACCGCAGCAGAACCAGTGGTCCGAACTGGTGGATGAACTGTTGCAGGCCGTCGACCGCCTCAGCGAGCGCCATCTGGACGATGCCTTCAACCGCGCCATGGCGCTGTATCCGCCGCGCACGCTTTGCCAGCACCTGTTGCAGCCCTTGCTCGAGGCGCTCGACAAGCGCTGGCGTGGGCAATACGGCGCGGCTCTGGAGCGGGTGCTGTTCCATTCGTGGCTACGCAGCAAGCTTGCGACACGGATCTATTTCAACAACCGCCAGCAGAGCGGCCGCCCTCTGCTGATCGCCAGCCTCGACGAGGAAGCCTTCTCCCCTGGGCTGTGGCTGACTGCGTGGCTGGTTTCCAGCACCGATTGCCCGGTTGAGCTCGTCGAGTGGCCGGTGCCGCTGAACGAGCTGAATCTGGCCGTGGAGCGCGTTTGGCCGCGGGGCTTGCTCCTGTATGCCGGCCATTGCCTTTCCGCCAGCTGCCTGCAGCGCCATCTGCCACGCCTGCTCGAGCAGAGCGCCGCGCCGCTGCTCATTGCCGGCCCGGCCGTCCATATCCATGCGCCGGAGCTGCGCCAGTACCGTGGCCTGCTGCTGGCCGATTGTCCGTTCGACGCCCTGCAGCAGCTGCACAACGCCGGTCTCCTGCCCGGCAGCGAAGGGAGCGCGTCATGACCCAGCTGTTCTGGTTGCGCAACGATCTGCGCACAAGCGACAACAGCGCCCTCACCAGCGCCATGGCGGCCGGCCCTACCGTGGCGATCTACCTGATCACGCCCGGCCAGTGGCTCGCCCATGACGACGCGCCCTGCAAGGTGGACTTCTGGCTGCGCAATCTCGTCGAGTTGTCGGCGCAGCTGCGCGCGCTCAACGTGCCGCTGCTGATCCGTGAGGTCGACGACTGGCAATCGGTGCCCGCGGCGCTGCTGAAGCTCTGCCAGGAACTCGATGTGCACGGCCTGCACTACAACGAGGAATATGGCGTCAACGAACGACGTCGCGACCGCACCGTCGCTGCAACGCTGGGCGCCTGCGGTGTGCTGGTACGCGGTCATGTCGATCAGGTGCTGTTCGCTCCGGGCACCGTGCTGACTCAGTCCGGCGGGCACTTCAAGGTATTCAGCCAGTTCCGCAAGCAATGCCTGTCGCGCCTGGCCGTGTCCCTGCCGCCCTGCGTCGGGGTGCCGGCGGCACAGGCGCCGCTGCCAATCGCCAGCGATCCTGTCCCCACCGCTGTTGCCGGGTTCCCACGGCCAACCGACTACCTGCGCGCGTTGTGGCCCGCCGGCGAAGCGTTCGCGCAGCGGCGCCTGGCGCTGTTCGTCGAGGATGACCTGGATCTCTACCATGAACGTCGCGACCTGCCGGCGGAGCCCGGCACCAGCCAGCTTTCGGCCTACCTTGCTGCCGGCGTCATTTCGGTCCGCCAGTGCCTGCATGCTGCACTTGGCTACAACCAGGGCGAGCTGGACAGCGGCAGTACCGGCGCAACTACCTGGATCAACGAGCTGCTCTGGCGCGAGTTCTACAAGCATGTCCTCGACGGCCACCCGCGGCTGTCGATGCACCGCGCCTTCCGCAGCGAGACCGACGCGCTGCCGTGGCGCCATGCGCCTTACGAACTCGAAGCCTGGCAACAGGGCCGCACCGGCTTTCCGATAGTCGATGCCGCCATGCGCCAACTGCAGGAAACCGGCTGGATGCATAACCGCCTGCGCATGGTGGTCGCCATGTTCCTCAGCAAGAACCTGCTGATCGACTGGCGTGAAGGCGAGCGCTGGTTCATGCGCCATCTGATCGACGGCGATCTGGCCGCCAACAACGGTGGCTGGCAGTGGAGCGCCTCGACCGGCACCGACTCGGTGCCCTACTTCCGACTGTTCAACCCGATCAGCCAGTCCCAGCGCTTCGACCCGAGCGGGCAATTCCTGCGCCGCTGGCTTCCCGAACTGCAGCACCTGGACAAGCGCGACATTCATGATCCGTCGGCGCATCGCAGTCTGTTCGGCGTAACGGAATACCCGGCGCCTATCGTCGATCTCGGTGCAAGCCGTGCCCGGGCGCTCGCCACCTTCCGCAACCTGTCGGAGGCGCGTCCATGAGCAGCTTCCTGCATCGTTTCGCCGCGGAGTTCGCGCAGCTGGATGCGAGCAACCTTGATCGGCTGGCAGAGCTCTACAGCAGCAACGTGCATTTCACCGATCCGCTGCACGAGGTCAGCGGCCTGGCCGAGCTGCGGCGTTACTTCAGCGAGTTGTACGCCAACGTCGAACACCTGCACTTCGAGTTCATCAGCCATGACGAAGTCAGCGAGGGCGAGGGCTATCTGCGCTGGGTCATGAGCTACCGCCACCCGCGGCTCAATCGCGGCAGCCTGATCAGCCTCGAGGGTTGCTCGCTGCTGCGTTGGAATGCCGAAGGCAAGGTCGAGCGCCACCGCGACTACTTCGATGCCGGCGCCCTGCTCTACCAACATGTGCCGCTGCTCGGTTCGGCCATCCGCTGGTTGCAGCGGAGGCTGGCATGAAAGTCTCACGGCGGATCTGGCTGACCGGCGCCAGCAGTGGCATCGGTCAGGAGCTGGCGCACCTGCTGCTGGCCGAGGGGCACTGTCTGGCGCTCTCGGCACGCCGTGCCGAACCCCTGCAGGCTTTCGCCCGGCGCTATCCGGGCCGGGTTCTGGCTCTGCCGGCTGATCTCACCGACAGCCAGCAGGTGCGCGCCATCGGCGCGGAGATCGAAGCGCAATGGGGTGCGCTGGACAGCGTGATCCTCAATGCCGGCACCTGCGAATACATCGACGCAGGCCAGTTCGAAGCGGCACTGCTGGAGCGCGTTATGCAGGCTAACGTCCTCTCGGTCGGCTATTGCATCGAGGCAGCGCTGCCCCTGCTGCGCCAGGGTGTACGCCCGCAGCTGATCGGCATAGGCAGCTCGGTGACCTGGTTCGCGCTGCCACGTGCCGGTGCCTATGGCGCATCCAAGGCAGCCATGCGCTATCTGCTCGAATCGCTGCGCCTGGATCTGGCCAGCGAAGGCATCGATGTAACCCTGGTCAGCCCCGGGTTTGTCGATACGCCACTGACCCGCCGTAACGACTTTCCCATGCCGCTGCGCTGGTCGGCGGACAAGGCCGCGCGGCACATCGTCCGGCGCCTGGAAAGCCGCCCGCTGCACATCGATTTCCCTGCGCCATTCATCTGGGCGCTGCGTCTGCTTTCACTTCTGCCTGCGCGTCTGCAGTTCGCCCTAGGCCGGCGAATGGCGCGCTCGTCACTCAAGGAAGGATAACCATGAAGATCGCCATCATCGGCAGCGGCATTTCCGGGCTCACCTGTGCCCACCTGCTTTCGCGCCAGCACCAGGTCACCGTCTTCGAGTCGGCCAGCTGGATCGGCGGCCACACCCACACCGTGGACTTCCATCTGCACGGCCGTGACTATGCGGTGGATACCGGTTTCATCGTCTTCAACGACTGGACCTATCCGAACTTCATCAAACTGCTCGGCCAGCTCGGGGTGCGTTACAAGCCGACCGAAATGAGCTTCTCGGTCAGCGATCCATTCAGCGACCTGGAATACAACGGACACGATCTCAATACCCTGTTCGCCCAGCGCAGCAACCTGTTCTCGCCGCCGTTCTGGGGCATGATCCGCGACATCCTGCGCTTCAACCGGGAAGCGCTGGACGACTACCAGAATGGTCGCATCGGCCCGCATGTCACGCTGGGCAACTACCTGAAGCTGGGGCGCTACAGCCAGCGTTTCATCGATCACTACATCGTGCCGATGGGCGCGGCGATCTGGTCGATGTCACTGGCCGACATGCTCGAGTTTCCGGTCGAGTTCTTCATCCGTTTCTTCAAGAACCACGGGCTGCTGTCGGTCAGCGATCGCCCGCAGTGGTACGTCGTAGAAGGCGGCTCCAGCGCCTATGTTTCGCCGCTGACCAAGGGCTTCAGTGAACACATTCGCCTCAATTGCCCGGTGTTCGAGGTGCTGCGCGACGCCCACGGCGTGACCCTGCACAGCCCGGCAGGCGCCGAGCGCTTCGACAAGGTGGTGTTCGCCTGCCACAGCGACCAGGCGCTGCGCATGCTCGCCGAACCGAGCCGCGCCGAGCGGGACATCCTCGGCGCGCTTGGTTACGCCAGCAACGACGTGGTCCTGCATACCGACACCCGCCTGCTACCGAAGCGCCGTCGCGCCTGGGCGAGCTGGAACTATCGCCTCGGCGGCCCGAGCGAGCAGCTGGCGGCGGTGACCTACAACATGAACATCCTGCAGGGTATCGACTCCCCGGAAACCTTCTGCGTCAGCCTCAACCAGACCGACGCCATCGACCCGGACCAGATCCTCGCCCGCTTCACCTATGACCATCCGCAGTACAGCCTGGCCGGTATCGCCGCCCATGCCCGCGCCGACGAACTGCTCGGCGCACATCACAGCTACTTCTGCGGCGCCTACTGGGGCAACGGGTTCCATGAAGACGGCGTGGTCAGCGCACTGCGCGTCGCCGGCGCGTTCGGAGAGTCGCTGTGAGCGCCGCCATCGAGCACAGCGCCCTGTATCGAGGCTGGGTCCAGCATCGGCGCTTCTCGCCGCGCCCCCATGCCTTCAGCTATCGCATGGGCCTGCTGTACCTCGATCTGGCCGAACAGGACGCCGTATTCGGGCTCTCGCCGCTGAGTGGCCGCGCTCGCTTTGCGCCGTTTTCCTTCCGTGAGCGCGACTACCTGCCGGAATACACCCGCCAGGGCATCGCACTCGCCGACGCAGTGCGCCAGCGCGTATCCGAAGCCCTCGGTCGGCCGGTCACCGGCGCCGTGCGCCTGCTGACCCAGCCGCGCAGCTGGGGCCTGTGCTTCAACCCGGTCAGTTTCTTCTACTGCTTTGACGAGCAGGAGCAGCTGCGGGCAGTGCTCTGCGAGGTCAGCAACACGCCCTGGCGCGAGCGCTATCACTACGTGCTGCCGGCTTCCGGCAATCGCAACCTGCGCTGCACGGTAGCCAAGACCTTCCACGTCTCGCCGTTCCTGCCGGGCGAACTGGAATACCGCATGCGCTTCAACCCGCCCGGCCGGCGCATCGGCGTGCACATGGAGGACTGGCAAGGCGAGCGCAAGCTGTTCGACGCCACCCTGGGGCTCGAGCGTGAAGCGCTGACAGCAGCATCCGTGCACCGCTACCTGCTTGGCTTCCCCTGGATGACCGCCAAGACCCTGCTCGCCATCTACTGGCAGGCCTTGCGCCTGTTGCTCAAGCGCACCCCGATCTTTGCCCATCAGCCCGCCACGGCCCCCTACGGAGTGGCCGTCACTCACACATCCGGAGCCCGCCATGAAGAGTCCTAGCCTGACTGTCAAAGCCCATCCGCTGGCCGGCAAGGGGTTGGCCAGCGGCCTGTTGCGCCGCATGGTACTGCGCCAGCTGGAAAAGCTGCGCCACGGCCAGCTGACCTTGCGTTTCGGCGGCGAGTGCCAGCTGTTCGGCGACCTGGCCAGTCCGCTGCAGGCTGAAATCCATGTCGTCGACGGCGCAGCCTGGGGTCTGATCGCCGCCCGCGGCTCGATCGGCGCCGGCGAGGCCTACATTCATGGCTACTGGCACAGCCCGGACCTTACCGCGGTGATCCGCCTGTTCGTCGCCAATCTGGATGTGCTGGACAGTATCGAACGTGGCAGCCTGGCGCTGTTCGGCCAGCCGGTGATCAAGGCGCTGCACTGGCTCAACCGCAACACCCGCGCCGGCTCGCAACGCAATATCGCCGCGCATTACGACCTCGGCAACGAGCTGTTCGAGCAGTTTCTCGACCCGACCATGATGTACTCGGCGGCGATGTTCACCAGCCCCGAACAGGACCTGGAACAGGCCCAGCTGAACAAGCTCGAGCGCATCTGCGAAAAGCTTGACCTGCAACCCGATGACCATCTGCTGGAAATCGGCACCGGCTGGGGCAGCATGGCGCTCTATGCCGCGGCCCGCTATGGCTGCCGCGTGACCACCACCACGCTGTCGCGCGAGCAGTTCGCCTATACCCAGCAACGCATCGAAAAGCAGGGCCTGCAGGACCGCATCACGCTGCTGCTCAAGGATTACCGCGACCTCGAGGGCCAGTTCGACAAGCTGGTCTCCATCGAGATGATCGAGGCGGTCGGCCATGACTTCCTGCCGACCTATTTCCGTCAGTGCTCGCGCCTGCTCAAGGACGACGGCCTGATGCTGCTGCAGGCCATCACCATCCGCGACCAGCGCTACGAACAGGCGCGGCGCAACGTCGACTTCATCCAGCGCTACATCTTCCCCGGCGGCGCACTGCCGTCACTGCAACGGATGCTCAACGTGGCCTCGCAGGATACCGACATGAACCTGCTGCACATGGAGGACTTCGGCGAGCACTACGCACGCACCCTGCGGCTGTGGCACGAGAACTTCCGGCGCGCGCGCAGCGAGCTGGAGCGCCACGGCTATGACGACTATTTCTACCGGCTCTGGGAGTTCTACCTGTGCTACTGCGAAGGCGGCTTCATCGAGCGCGCCATCGGCACCGCACAGCTGTTGCTGGCCAAACCTGACGCTCGTCGGAAACCGCTGTATGCCGGATCAAGCGGCTCGAACGGCAACCGATAACAGCCATGCGCAATTTTATCCGGAGCACTCCATGAACACCGAAAGCGTCACGCTGCAAGCGCATTACCTTAAGGCCGATCGCATCATGCTCGGTGTCATATGGTTTCTGGTGGCCTATTCCTTCGCGATTGCAGCGTTCTATGGCAACTGGGCACAGGCATTCGTCATTGGCGGACTGACGGCTGTCGCGGTGACGACGCTGCATATGCTGATACCCGGCCAGCGCCTGCTGCGCTGCGTGATCGGTGCCGCATTCATGGTGCTGGCTGCGCTGCATATCAACCAGGCACACGGCATGCTGGAAATGCACTTCGGCATATTCGCCCTGCTGGCCTTCCTGGTGTACTACCGCGACTGGCTGCCGATCGTGGTCGCGGCGGCGACCATCGCCGTGCATCACCTGAGCTTTTTCGCCCTGCAGCAACAGGGCGCCGGCGTGTTTCTGATTCCCGATGGCAACTGGGGCGAGGTGTTCCTGCACGCGTTCTACGTGGTACTGGAAAGCGCGATCCTGATCTACCTGGCGATTCGCGCCAACGCCGAGGCTCGTGAAGGCGAGGCGTTGCTCGGCGCGGCCGCGGCCATCACTGCGCACCCCGAACGCATCGACCTGAGCTATCGCAGCAAGGCCTCTGGCCCGGTTACCCAGCGTTTCAATCACCTGCTCGACCAGCTGGGCGAACTGGTCGGCGCTGTGGTTCGTGACACCGCCGGCCTGGGCGGCACGGCTGCCAACCTCAGCGAAGCCACGCGGCAGATGCGCGACGGTGCGAGCCGACAGCTCGACGAAACCGCTTACATGGTCGACGCCATGCAGCAGATGACCGTGGCCATCGACGATGTCGCCGGCCACGCCGATCGTGCCGCCCAGGCGGCGCAGGGCGCCAGCCAGAAGGCCGGTGAAGGCCGCAATGCCGTGAGCGGCGTGCGCAGCGAGATCGGCACCCTCGCCGAGCACATCGAAGGCACCGACCGTCTGGTGCAGGATCTGGCCGCGCAATCGGAGCAGATCGACCGGGTGCTGGAAGTGATCCGTACCATCGCCGACCAGACCAACCTGCTCGCCCTCAACGCAGCCATCGAAGCCGCACGGGCTGGCGAGCAGGGTCGCGGCTTCGCCGTGGTCGCCGACGAGGTGCGCAATCTGGCGCAGAAGACCGCCGCCTCCACCACCGAGATCCAGGGCATCATCAGCCGTCTGCAGCAGGGCAGCCGCAAGGCTACCGAGGCGATGCAGAACAGCCGTGACAGTGTCGGTCGCTGCGTCGGCAGCAGCCAGCAGACCACTGCGCTGCTGGACGCCATCGCCAGCGAGATCGAGGCGATCAGCCAGATGAACGAGATGATTGCGGCGGCGACCCACGAACAGACTGCCGTTTCGGCCGATATGGGCCGCCACCTGCAGAGCGTTCAGCAGGTTGCCGAACGCAACGCCGGTGACGCCAGCCAGCTGGACAACGACGGCCGCCAGCTGCATGAGCTGGCAGGCCGCCTGGGCGGCCTGAGCGGGCGTTTTACCGTCTAGCGATAAGGCGGGCCAGGCTTCAGCGCCGCCCGCCGCTTCCAACCGAATGCCCCATGTAGCGGGCGCTGGGCTGCTCGAAAGCTGCGCACACCGCAGCCACCAGCAGCCGGGCATGGGGCGGTATCACCAAGCCGTCGTCGCTCAACACGATCACGCCATCGAGATGCAATTGCCGCAGCGCTGGCCAGTGCCGGGCGTAGTGCTGCCGAGCATCCACACCGCTGTGCAACGCCAGCGCGTCGAAATCCAGCTCGAACGTGCAGAGCAGACGCTCGCACAGCAAACGCTGCAGTTGATCGACATGACTGGCGTGCAGGCCGCAAACAGTTGGCAGCTGCCCCTGATCGAGGGCCAGCTGATAAGCCTGCACCGTAGCGGCGTTCTGCGAGTACAGCCCGCCGACGCGGCTGATGGCACCGGCGCCCAGGCCAAGGTGATCGCAGGCGCCATGCAGCGTGTAGCCAACGATGTCGTGGTGCAGCGCGCCGATCTCCTGAGCCATGGCCAGGTCATCGTGGGGCAGGACGAACTTGCCCAGCCCGATATAGCGATAACCCGCGGCGCTCAGCTGTTCGACACCGTGGCGGTACATCGCCAGGGTATCCGCCGCCGAAGCCAGCCCCAGACGCCCTGTGGCGGTCGAGCCCGCTGGAGCGACGTCGCGGTAATCGAACATCGTTACCTGATCGGGTGCCAGCTCGATGATCGAAGCCAGCTTGCGCGCGAAGCTCGCCGGGGTCTGCCAGGACCTGCCGTAGCCGAGATCGAGATTCACCGAGCGGTAATGCAGCGTATGGGCTGCCTCGATCACTGCACGGATCCGCGCCGAGCTGCGGAAGTACTCCACGGTGCAACCGTCATCGGCGCGCAGATCCGGCACGCTCACGCTGAGCTGATTGAACCCCAGTTCGTGCAGTGCGCCGATCAGTGGCCAGTCGACATGGGCGAGTTCGACCTCGGCGGTGAAACTGGCGGCACCGGGTTCGGCGAAATGGAAGCGCGACTTGAGCAAGCCCAGCAGATGTCGCAGGTTGTCGATGCTCAGGGAGCCGACGCTCAGGTGCAATTGCTCGACCACTTGGAGCGGGCCGGTATGGCAGCCGAGTTGTTCGATCTCGCGCTCCAGGCGCACCAGGTAGGCCGCAACCTCTTCTGCTTGCAAGCGGGCACCGCCCGGCAGCTGCAGCGAAAGGGAAAGCGCACGTCCAGCCCGACGGCTTTCACGCAGCGCCCGCAGCAGATCCAGCGGCGCGAGACGATCATAGAAATCGACCGCAGCCGGGTAGCTGCAATGCAGCTGCCCGATGCGTCCGTAGCGTTGTACCAGGGCGTCGTCCCAGTTCACTGAGCCAAGCATAAGAGCCTCCCGGCATCGAATATCGCTTTAGCCGGCATCATCCGCGAGCTGCCGCGGACGGCTTTGGCGCCAGTCAAGTAGGTGACAGATGGGGCGTGCAGCCGGCTGGATGGTAGTAGTTCCTCACAAACAAGACCTCCGCCTGGACAGCCAGGCGGATTTTGCGCGATGGCCAAGCGGTGGTATTGATGACCGGTCGCCAAGCAACCGGAGCCGATCGTGATCCCAGCCTCTTTGCTTTCATCCATGCGCTCAGCGCGCCATGTCGTGGTATTCACCGGCGCCGGCGTTTCCGCCGAGAGCGGCATCCCGACCTTCCGCGACGCGTTGACCGGCTTGTGGGAGCGTTTCGACGCCAGCGAGCTGGCCACGGCTGACGCCTTTCGCCGCGACCCAGCGCTAGTCTGGGGCTGGTACGAGTGGCGGCGCATGCGTGTACTGCAGGCGCAACCGAACCCGGCTCACCTGGCCATCGCCGAGCTGGCGCGCCACGTCCCGCAGCTGACACTGATCACGCAGAACGTCGATGACCTGCACGAACGTGCCGGCAGCCAGGCCGTCATCCACCTGCACGGCAGCCTGCACCGACCGCGCTGTTTCGCCTGCGCCCGCGAGCCTGCCGAGCCGCTCCCCGCGCCGGACGAACCGGAAGACGGGCGTCGCCTCGAACCGCCGCGCTGCAGTCACTGTGGCGGACGGCTGCGGCCCGGCGTGGTGTGGTTCGGTGAAAGCCTGCCGGTCGCCGCACTGAATGCCGCGTTTCAGGCGGCTGGCGAATGCGATCTGCTGCTGTCCGTCGGCACCTCTGGGGTGGTCTATCCCGCGGCCGAGGTGCCGCACCGGGCGCGTGACGCCGGAGCCACCGTGGTGCACGTCAACCCACAGGGCGAGCCGACTGCCGGCAACCGCGAGTACCTGATCGCCCTGCCCGCCGGCGAGGCACTGCCCGAATTGCTCCGAGCGGCGTTTGGCGCCTGACGCCGAGACAATCTGCTCCCTGCCTCGGGGACCTGATCGCCCCAAAGCGGGGAGCGCGATTGCATCGCCGCACTGTTCTGGTTCAAGTCTGCCGCGCTCAGGTCGCAGTGACGGACGCTGATTCGCTCAGCATCCCGGCAACCAACACCGCGTAACGCCGCGCAATCGCGCGACTTACAGCCGCAAGTCCACGCTAACGGACAAGCTGGCATACAACCTGCAATCACCCTGGCAACACCTGCCGCCTCGCGGCAGGACGTCCCAGACGGTCAGCGGCGACCGTCAAGCCAAGCGGCGCGGGACCGGGTGTAGCAGGCAACGAGGCCTGACCGACCACCCCACACACCACTAATTACCAGGCAAAGGCGCCTGGAGCTGATACCAGCTCCAGGCGCCTTTTTGCGTTTTGCCGGCCCAGTGCCGCAGCAGCTCGACTGAGGAAAGGCCATGAGTTCTACCGTCACTCCGCTCACGCTCGAAAAACTGGTCATCGTCGGCAACGGCATGGTCGGTCATCACTGCATCGAACAGCTGATCGAGCGCGGCGCCCTCACCCGCTACGAGCTGCATGTGTTCGGCGAGGAGCGCCAGCGCGCCTATGACCGCGTGCACCTGTCCGAATACTTCGGCGGTCGCGATGCCGAGTCGTTGGCCATGTGCGAGGCCGACTACTACGCCAGCCACGGCGTCTACACCCATTTGGGCGTGCAGGTGCTGGGCATCGACCGCGAGCGCAAGGAGGTCATCACCAGCGCCGGCCGCCAGCCCTACGACCAACTGATTCTTGCCACCGGTTCCTACCCCTTCGTGCCGCCAATAACCGGTGCCGAAGGCAGTGCGCGCCTGGTCTACCGCACCCTTGATGATCTCGACGCCATCCGCGCCGCCGCGACCAATGCCCGTCGCGGTGTCGTGGTCGGCGGCGGTCTGCTCGGGCTGGAAGCAGCCAACGCGCTGAAGTCGCTCGGCCTGGAAGCCCATGTCGTCGAATTCGCCCCGCGCCTCATGCCGGTGCAGCTGGACGGCGAAGGCGGCGCGGCATTGAAGGCGCGCATCGAGTCGCTCGGCGTTGGCGTGCACCTGTCGCGCGCCACCCAGGAGATCGTTGCCGGCGAGGACTACGCCTGGCGGATGAACTTCACCGACGGCGAATTCCTCGAAACCGACCTGATCGTGTTCTCCGCCGGCATCCGCCCGCAGGACGCCCTCGGCCGTGTCGCGGAGCTGGAGATTGCCCAGCGCGGCGGCATCGTCATCGACAGCGAATGCCGCACCTCGGACCCGGCAATCTTCGCCATCGGCGAATGCGCCAGCTGGAACGGCAGCGTGTTCGGCCTGGTCGCGCCTGGCTACAGCATGGCCCGCAGCGTCGCCGCGCAGCTGGCCGAGGAACCGCACGAGCCCTTCTACGGCGCCGACATGTCGACCAAGCTCAAGCTGCTCGGCGTCGACGTCGGTTCCATCGGCGATGCCCACGGCGCTACACCCGGCTCGCGCAGTTACCGTTTCATCGACGAGGCCAGTGCCAGCTACCGTCGACTGGTGGTATCCGCCGATGGCAAGACTGTGCTCGGCGCGGTGCTGGTGGGTGACAACAGCTACTACGACACCCTGCTGCAGTACGCACAGAACGGCATCAAGCTGCCGGCCGACCCGTCCGGGCTGATCCTGCCGCAGACCGAGGGCGCTCCGACCCTTGGCCCGGACGCCCTGCCAGCCAGCGCGACCATCTGCTCCTGCCACAACGTCAGCAAAGGCGCGGTGTGCTGCCAGGTCGATGCCGGCGTCACCGATCTCGGCGAACTCAAGGCGGCAACCAAGGCGGCCACCGGCTGCGGCGGCTGCAATGCCCTGCTCAAGCTGGTGTTCGATGCCGAACTGGCCGCGCGTGGCGTGGCGGTGGACAAGAGCCTCTGCGAGCACTTCGCCTACACCCGCCAGGAGCTCTACGGCATCGTCCGCGTCGAGGGCATCCGGAGCTTCGCCGAGCTGCTGGCCAAGCACGGCCGCGGCCATTTTGGCTGCGACATCTGCAAGCCGACGGTGGGTTCGATCCTCGCCTCCTGCTGGAACCAGCCGATCACCGATCCGGCGCTGATTCCGCTGCAGGACACCAACGACACCTTCATGGCCAACATGCAGAAGAACGGCACCTACTCGGTGGTGCCGCGCATCCCGGGCGGCGAGATCACCCCCGAAGGGCTGATCGCCATCGGCCAGGTGGCGAAGAAATACGACCTCTACACCAAGATCACCGGCGGCCAGCGCATCGACCTGTTTGGCGCCCAGCTGCACGAACTGCCGGACATCTGGGGCGAGCTGATCGCCGCCGGCTTCGAGACCGGCCACGCCTACGGCAAGAGCCTGCGCACGGTGAAGTCCTGCGTCGGCAGCACCTGGTGTCGCTACGGCGTGCAGGACAGCGTCGGCATGGCGCTGCGCCTGGAGGATCGCTACAAGGGCCTGCGCGCGCCGCACAAGATCAAGTTCGCCGTGTCCGGTTGCACCCGCGAATGCGCCGAGGCACAGAGCAAGGACATCGGCGTGATCGCCACCGACAAGGGCTGGAACCTCTACGTCTGCGGTAACGGCGGCATGCGCCCGCGGCATGCCGAACTGTTCGCCACCGACCTCGACGATGAAGCGCTGATCCGCACCATCGACCGCGTACTGATGTTCTACATGCGTACCGCGGACAAGCTGCAGCGTACCTCGGTCTGGCGCGAAAGCCTGGAAGGTGGCCTGGACTATCTGAAGGCCGTGGTCCTCGACGACAGCCTGGGCCTTGCTGCCGAACTGGAAAGCCAGATGCAGCACGTCGTCGACAGCTATGAATGCGAATGGGCCAACGCCATCAACGACCCGGAGAAGCTCAAGCGCTTCCGCACCTTCGTCAATGATCGGCGCGGCGATCCCGATATCCACTTCGTCAAGGAACGCGGCCAGCGTCGGCCGGTGCGCGCCAGCGAACTTCACCTGATTCCCCTCACCCAGGAGGTGCTCTGATGAGCCAGTCCAACGTCGTTCGTCTCGACTCCCGTTCCACCGCACCAGCGGTCTGGCAGGCGCTGTGCAGCCGGAATGATCTGGTCGCCAACTCCGGTGTAGTCGCCTGGCACGAAGGCGCTCAGGTGGCGCTGTTCCACCTGCCCGACAACGCCGAAGGCGAGCAGCTGTTCGCCATCGACAACCGCGACCCCAAGTCCGGCGCCAACGTGATCGGCCGCGGCATCGTCGGCAACATCAAGGGTGAACTGGTGATCGCCTCACCGCTGTACAAGCAGCATTTCCGCCTCGCCGATGGCAGCTGCATGGAATACCCCGAACAAAGCCTGCGCGTCTGGCCGGTGCGCCTGGAGGGTGACGTGGTGCAAATCGCCGTCGGCTGATTGCCGCCCATCACTCACGCGGCTCCCTGCTGTCAAACCGTACCGATCCGTGGGAGCGGCCTTGGCCGCGAACATGAACTCGATTCGCCAGCAAATCACATCGTTCAGCCAGTGCTCCACGACCGCCGTCGGGGCCTGGCCCCTTACTGCCATTCAGAGAGACTGACATGTCCTACATCATCCCCTCCGAGTTCGTCACCAAGATGGTGGACGCCGGCGAATCGAAGATCTTCATGTCCACCCGCGACACGCTGATCCGCGCCTTCATGGCTGGCGCCATTCTTTCCCTCGCCGCGGTGTTCGCGGTGGCCGTGACCGTGCAGACCGGCTCGCCGCTGGTCGGCGCGATGCTGTTCCCGGTGGGTTTCATCATGCTTTACCTGATGGGTTTCGACCTGCTCACCGGGGTATTCATGCTCACCCCGCTGGCCCTGCTCGACCGCCGTCCTGGCGTGACCGTGAATGGCATTCTGCGCAACTGGGGTTGGGTGTTTCTCGGCAACTTCGCCGGTGCGCTGGTGGTCGCCTTCATGATGGCCTTCGTCTTCACCATGGGCTTTTCCACCGAGCCGGGGCCGATCGGCGAGAAGATCTCGCACATCGGCGAGTCACGCACCCTGGGCTACGCCGAGTTCGGTGCGGCTGGCTGGGCGACCATTTTCCTGCGCGGCATGCTGTGCAACTGGATGGTCTCGATGGGCGTGGTCGGCGCGATGATCTCCACCTCGGTCAGCGGCAAGGTGATCGCCATGTGGATGCCGATCATGCTGTTCTTCTTCATGGGCTTCGAGCATTCGGTGGTGAACATGTTTCTGTTCCCCTCGGCGATGATCATGGGCGGCGACTTCTCGGTGATGGACTACATGGTCTGGAACGAGATCCCCACCGCACTGGGCAACCTGGTCGGCGGCCTGGCCTTCACCGGCCTGACGCTCTACACCACCCACGTGCGCACCGCCCCCAAGCGCGCCGTCTACTGACCCTGGAGTGAACGAGGGCCCCGGTTCGCATGCGCGCCGGGGCTTTTGCGCAGATGAAGATACCCAGCCAACTCGCAATTTCCCTCGGCCAGCATTCGGACCGCGGGTGCAAGCCGGCCAACCAGGACTTTCACGGCGCCTGCGTGCCCACTGACGCTCAGCTCGCCAGCAAGGGCATCGCCATCGCGCTGGCCGATGGCATCAGCAGCAGTGAGGTCAGCCATGTCGCCAGCGAAACCGCGGTGGCGAGCTTTCTTTCCGACTACTTCTGCACCTCCGACGCCTGGTCGGTGAAGCAGTCGGCGCAGCGGGTGCTGGTGGCGATCAATTCCTGGCTGCATGCGCAGACCCGCCACAGCCCGCACCGCTATGACCGCGACCGAGGCTATGTCTGCACCTTCAGCGCGCTGGTGCTCAAGTCGGCCAGCGCGCACCTGTTCCACGTCGGCGATGCGCGCATCTATCGACTGCGCGACGGCGACCTCGAACAGCTGACCGAGGATCACCGTGTGCGCGTGTCGGCGGACACCAGCTACCTCGGCCGCGCGCTCGGCATCGACCGGCACCTGGAGATCGACTACCGCACTCTGCCGCTGGCGGTCGGCGATCTGTTCCTGCTCGCCACCGATGGCGTCTACGAGCACATCGGCGCGCGGGAGGTGGCGCAGCTCGTTGCCGAGCATGGCGACGACCTCGACCTGGCGGCGCGACGGATCGTCGAGCGGGCATTGGCCAACGGTAGCGACGACAACCTCACCGCACAGCTGGTGCGCATCGACAGCCTGCCGGAGCAGGCCGTCGACGATGTGCAGCGGCAGCTCGGTGAGCTGGTGCTGCCGCCGCTGCTGGAGCCGCGCATGCAGTTCGACGGCTATCGCATCGTCCGTGAGCTGCACGTCAGCAGCCGCAGCCATGTGCACCTGGCCGTCGACGAAGCCAGCGGCGCCACCGTGGTGTTGAAGACGCCCTCGCTCGATCTGCGGGGCGACGCGGCCTATCTGGAGCGCTTTTTGCTGGAAGAGTGGATCGCCCGGCGCCTCGACAATCCTCACGTGGTCAAGGCCTGCCCGCCGCCGCGGCAGCGCCGCTACCTGTACACCGTGAGCGAGTTCATCGACGGCCAGACGCTGACGCAGTGGATGCTCGACCATCCACAGCCGGACCTGGAAACCGTGCGCGGCATCGTCGAGCAAATCGCCCGCGGCCTGCGCGCCTTCCACCGCCTGGAGATGCTGCATCAGGACTTGCGCCCGCAGAACCTGATGATCGACGCCACCGGCACGCTGAAGATCATCGACTTCGGCTCGACCCGCGTTGCCGGGCTGGCCGAACGCAACGCACCGGGCACGCAGGACAACCTGCTCGGCACCGCCGCCTATACCGCGCCGGAATACTTCCTCGGCGAGGCCGGCACGCCGCGTTCGGATCAGTATTCGCTGGCGGTGATCGCCTATCAATTGCTCAGCGGTCGCTTGCCCTACGGCGCCGACGTCGCCAGGGCTCGCACCACTGCAGCGCAAAAACGCCTGTGCTATCAGCCGCTGCGCCATGCACAGCGCGATATCCCGGCATGGATCGACGAAGTGCTGGGCAAGGCGCTGCATCCCGATCCGTCCCGGCGCTATGCCGAGCTGTCGGAGTTCGTCTTCGAGCTGCGCCAGCCCAATCCGGCGTTTCTCAACCGCGCCCGCCCACCGCTGCTGGAGCGCAACCCGCTGCTGTTCTGGAAAGGCCTGTCACTGCTGCTGGCGGTGACAGTCGTCTTGTTGCTGTTGCGCTGAGCCCTAGCCACGCCGTGCCAGGCGCTCGGTGGCGCCCTGGGCCTTGCGCGTGTACCAGAACACCCGGCTGACGCCGCGGGTGATCGCCACGTAGCCCAGGCGCAAACTCTCATCGGCCATGGCCTGGTCATAGCTGTTGCGGAAAAAGCCCGAGTAGGCATACAGCGCATTGCGCAGCGGGTGCGGCTGCACCGGCGCGCAGTCGTCGACGATGATCGCCACCTCGGCCTGCAACCCCTTGGCACGGTGGATGGTATAGGCCTTGACCGGCAGCTTGCGGTCCAGCTGCGCCTGAATGGTGCGCAACGGCTCGTTGCGCCGGCTTAACAGCAGCACCGCGGTGCGTTCGCGGCTTTGCCGTTCGGCCACATGGGCGCACTGCGCGGTGATCGCCTCGATCAACTTCGGCAGGCCCTTGTTCAGCTCGAAACCGGTGACCAGCTTTACCCCGTGGTCGCCGGGCTGCGTCGGTTTGCATGGCCGGCTGGTCTTGGCCTGCTTGAACTGCACGCCGGCCAGCACCGCCTCGCCATCGCGGATCACCGGCTCGATGGAGCGGTAGTTGGTTTCCAGCAGCAGCGTCTCGCTGCCCTTGGCGCCGCGCCGCGGAAAGTACTTGTCGAAGTCCATGAACAACTCCGGCGAACTGCCGCGCCAGCCGTAGATCGACTGCCAGTCGTCGCCGATAGCCATCAGGCTTGGGCTGCTCTTCTGTCGCGCCAGCTGGCGATGCAGCGCTTGCAGCCATTGGACGATCTGCGGGGAAATGTCCTGAAATTCGTCGATCAGCAAATTTTCGAACGGCACGAGGCAGGCCTGCGGCATATCCGAGCCTGAGGCCAGGCGCTCGGTGAGCTGTTGGAAAGCCTCGTTGAAGGTCATCAGCCCCTGCTCACGCAGCGCGGCCCTGAAGTAGCCATGGAAGCTCACCAGCGCTTCGACGAAATCCCGCTCGCGCGGCGCGCACTGCAGCTTGCCTGGCTGCAGCTGATCAATGCGAATGCCGATGCTCTCGATAAAGCCTGCCTGGGCATAGAAGGCCTCGTACAGCGGCAGCGGGGTGAACTCGCCGGCCAGGGTGAAGGTGTCCCCGGGCGCTTTCAGCGCAGCGCGCTTGCCCTGTTCGCTTTCGGTTTGCGGCGCAGGCAGGTCGAGCAGTCGATGCACCAACTCACGGAATGTCGCTTGTTCGGCGTAACACTGCTGATAGGCCTGCTTGAGCAGGCGAACTTGCGCCGGACGCAGGCGTGCGGTGGCCAGCGGGTTATCCGGTTCGTCCGCCGCGGCGGCCTTGTCGTCCAACTGCTCGAACCAGACCGGTCGCTCCAGCACTTCGCGCGCCAGCTGCGCCATGGCCGAGTGGAAGGTGCGCACGCACTGGCGCGCCTGCTGCGCATCGAACGGCACCTGCCAGAAGCCGAGCACGCGCACCAACTGTTCGCGCAGCTGCGCGCAAGAGGCATTGGTGAACGAGATGACCGTCAAGCGTCCGGGCTCGATGCCCATGTGGCAGAGCATGAACACCACCCGCAGCAACAAGGTGGTGGATTTGCCGGAACCGGCGCCGGCGAAGATTCGCGTCACCGGGCTGCGACTGAGGATCATCGCCCATTGCTCTTCCGACGGTGCACTGATGATGCCGGCGGCCACCGCCTGCTCGACGCGCTCGCGCATGGCCTGGACCTGAGCGTCATCCACTTTCAGTTGTGCCGCGGCGTAGATCCCCTGCGCTGCCGTCCCGCGCGGCTTGCCAGCAGCGCGAGCCGGCCCCTCCGACTTGCTCTTCGGCTTGGCCTTGGCTGCAGGCTTGCCCTTGCGCTTGGCGGTCGCAGCCTTGTTCGCCTTGCCGGGCGCAGTGCCCCAGCGACGAAACAACAACTCGTCCTCTTCGCGCAGATGGGCCGAGGTACGTGGAAAACAGCGCTGCAGCACCCCGGCGACCAGGGCCCTGTAGCGCTTGACGGCAGAAAGCATCGGAAATCACCGTGGGCATTGCATATCGTTGATATGGTACGGGTTTTTCCCTGTACCCTGGCCGCTGCCAGGACGAACAGCAGCGAATGGAGGCATCAATCGCCTGCATCGCCGGCACGACTTCTTGGACAATCGGCTGTCCGAGCTGAACCAGCTCTGATCTGGATAACCCTGCCCTGCCCTCACACCGGATACGGATCGCTACTGATGGACCCAGCAGCACACCCCGCGCCTGACGTCTCAAGCCATGTATTCCTCCCCGACGGCGGCGAACTCGGCGCACTGATTCGTCGCTTCGACTGGTCGCAAACGACGCTGGGGCCTCTGGCTGGCTGGCCGGCAAGCCTGAAGACCGTCACCGCCATGCTGCTGCTTTCGCCGACGCCCATCGTGCTGCTCTGGGGCGAGCGCGGCATCATGATCTACAACGACGCCTATTCCGTGTTCGCCGGCAGCCGGCACCCGCAGTTGTTGGGCTCGGAGGTGCGCGAAGGCTGGCCGGAAGTCGCCGATTTCAACGACAACGTCATGAAGGTCGGCCTGGCCGGCGGCACGCTTTCGTACAAGGATCAGGAGCTGGTGCTGTACCGCAACGGCCGTCCTGAGCGTGCCTGGATGAATCTGGACTACTCGCCGGTGTTCGACGATCAGGCGCAGCCGGCCGGTGTCATCGCGCTGGTCGTGGAAACCACCGAACGGGTACTGGCCGAACGAGAGCTGCAGGGCCAGCAGGCACGCCTGCAAGAGATGTTCGAACAGGCACCGGGGCTGATGGCGATGCTGCGCGGCCCCGAACACGTTTTCGAGATGGCCAACCCGGCCTATCTGCGGGTGGTGGGCGAACGCGACGTCATCGGCAAACCAGTACGCGAAGCGCTACCGGAGGTCGAGCGCCAGGGCTTCATCGATATTCTCGACCGGGTCTACCGCAGCGGCACGGCCTTTGTCGGCTCCGGTATCCGCGTCGGCCTGCAGCGCATCCAAGGCGAGGCAGAGGAAGAGCGCCTGCTGGACTTTGTCTTCCAGCCGGTGACCGATGCGAATGGCAATGTTGCCGGGATCTTCGTCGAAGGCTATGACGTGACCGAGCGCGCCGAGGCCGAACAGGCGCTGCGCGAGAACGAACAACGCCTGCGCTTTCTCGATGCGCTCGCCAAGGAGACCGCGCGCAGCGTCGACGCCGACGCCATTCTGAGCATAACCACGCGCATGCTCGGCGAGCATCTGGGACTGTCGAGCTGCGCCTATGCCGACATGGACCCCGACCAGGACGGCTTCACCATCCGCGGCGACTGGGCGGCGCCAGGGTGCGTCAGCATCGTCGGTCGCTATCGCCTGGCCGCGTTTGGCGCACTTGCCGTAAGCAAGCTACGCAGCGGCGAGGCCTTCATCATCGAGGATCATTGCGCGCAGCTGCCGCCCGCCGAGGCAGCCACGTTCCAACAACTCGACATCGCCGCCACCATCTGCTTGCCATTGGTAAAGGAAGGTCGGCTGACCGCACTGATGGCGATACACGACCGTCAACCACGCGTCTGGAGCGGCTACGAACTTGCCCTGCTGACGGAAGTCACCGACCGCTCCTGGGCGCATATCGAGCGCGTGCGCTCGGCGGCGGCGGTCAGGCAGCGCGAGCAGTGTTTCCTGGAAGAGCTGGAGGCCAAGGTAGCGGAGCGCACCGCAGCCCTGGCACGCAGTGAAGCCAACATTCGCGCGGTGCTGGAAACCTCCCACCTGTACAAGGCGATGCTGGCGCCGGACGGCTCGATTCTCTACGTCAACGCCACGGCGTTGGCCGGCATCGGCGCGCGTTTTCACCAGCTGGCGGGAACGCCCTTCTGGGCGTCGCCCTGGTTCGCCGCCACGCCCGGCATGCCGGAAACGATCAAGGCCATGACCCAGCACGTTGCGGCAGGTGACACCGAGCACGTCACCATAAGCCTGAACATGCCGGGCGGCATACGCATCTTCGACTTTTCCATGCGCCCCGTGCTCGGCGAGGACGGCAACGTCGTCGCCCTGGTGCCGGAGGCGCTGGATATCAGTGAACGCGTCGCCACCGAACAGACGCTGCAGCAGCTGCACAAGATGGAAGCGCTGGGCAACCTCACCGGCGGTATCGCCCACGACTTCAACAATCTGCTGATGGCGGTGCTCGGCAGCCTGGAACTGCTGCGCCGGCGCATGCCGCCCGACCCGGCGCTGCTGCGTCTGGTGGACAACGCCCGGGCCGGTGCCGAGCGCGGCGCCTCGCTCACTGCGCGCATGCTCTCCTTCGCGCGCAAGCAGGAACTGCACAAGACCGCGATCGACCTGCCCGTGCTGATCGAAGACATGCGCGCGCTGCTGCTCAGCTCGCTCGGGCCGACCATACAGCTGGAGGTCGAACTGCCGCCGCAACTGGCACGGGTCAAGACCGACCCCAATCAGCTGGAGACCGCCCTGCTCAACCTTGCCGCCAATGCCCGCGATGCCATGGCCGGCGAAGGACGCATCCTGATCACTGCTGAGGAATGCGCGCTGACCAGCGAACAGAACGGCCTGCCGATCGGTCGCTACGTTTGCCTCGCACTCAGCGACAGCGGTACCGGCATGGACGAAGTGACGCTCAAGCGCGCCGTCGAGCCGTTCTTCACCACCAAGGGCGTCGGCAAGGGCACCGGTCTCGGATTGTCGATGGTGCACGGACTGGCGGAACAGTCCGGCGGGCGGCTGATGCTGCAGAGCAGCCCAGGCCTGGGCACCACGGCGGAAATCTGGCTGCCGGCGCTGGATAACGATGAAGAAACGTCTGCACCGGCGCGCAGCTCGACGCCTGAGGAAAAGCAACGCCAAGTCGCCAATGCCCTGACTCTGCTGGCGGTCGACGACGACGAACTGGTGCTGTTCGGCACTGCCGGCATGCTCGAAGCGGCCGGCCATCGCGTGCTGACCGCACGCTCGGCCGGCGAGGCCCTGGACCTGCTGCGCACCAACCAGGTCGACATGCTCATCACCGACCATGCGATGCCGCTGATGAGCGGCGCGCAATTGGCCGCAGTGGTCCGCGAAACCCGCCCGCAGCTACCGATACTGCTGGTGTCCGGCTATGCCGAGCTACCCTCGGCCACCCCGGCACTGCCATTGCGCCGGCTGGCCAAGCCATTCAGCCAGAACGAACTGCTCGATGCCGTCGAGCAACTGAGCGCCCGTCGGGCCTGAGACCATCCGGGCCAGGTCTCGCTCCGCATCGCCGGCAATGCGGTTAGCTGCCGATCACGCCGCCATCGTCCTTGGTAATCAGCACGGTGGATGAGCGCGGGCGTGACTGACCGTCGCTGGCCGGAAAGCTCAGCCCCGGATGCTGCACGTTGATCCACATGGCAAGATGGTCCGGGCTCCAGGTGATACCAGTGATCTCGCAGCCACGCGGTCCTACCAGAAAGCGTCGTACCTCGCGCGTGACCGGATCGGCACACAGCAACTGGTTGGTGCCCATGGCCTGCATGGCAGGCTGGTCGTCGTCAAAGTCGGTCTGAATCCACAGCCGACCATCACGGTCGAACGCCAGTCCATCCGGCGAGGAAAAGCAGTCGCCATCGATGGTGCCGATCAGATTGGCCGCCACCGGGTTGCCCTGGGCGTCCCGCGCCCCGCTGCGCTCGCCGGCGAGCAGGAAGACCTCCCACTCGAAGCGCGTGGCGGTCGGATCACCGCCCTCTTCCTGCCAGCGCAGGATCTGCCCGTGCAGGTTGTTGGGGCGCGGGTTGGCCTTGTCCAGTGGCTGCTTGGCACCGCGACCGTCATTGTTGGTCAGGGTCACGTAGACCTCGCGACTGCGCGGGTGAACCGCCACCCATTCCGGCCGGTCCATCGGCGTTGCGCCGGCGCGGTCGGCGGCGGCTCGGGCGTTGAGCAGCACCTCGGCCTGGCTGGGAAAGCCGTTCTCTGTGGTCAGGCCGTGGTCGCCATGCACCAGCGCCAGCCACTCACCGCTGCCGTCGGCGTCGAAGCGGGCAACGTACAGCGTGCCCTCATCCAGCAGACGGCGGTTGTCGGCGTCCGCCCCGGCCACGAAGCGACCGCTGGGCACGAACTTGTAGACGTATTCACCCTTGGTGTCGTCGCCCGAGTAGAAGGCCATGCGGCCTTCATCGCCCAGCGACAACACCGAGCATTCCCGGCAATAGCGGCCGAATGCGGTGCGCTTGATTGGCGTGCTTTTCGGATCGAAGGGGTCTACTTCGACTACCCAGCCAAAGCGGTGCGGCTCGTTGACATAGCCGAGGTGAGGCTGATCCGCCTGCGGAGTAGCATCGAAGCGCGGATCGGCGGTTTCCCAGCCATAGAGCTTGCTCATGCCGCTGCCGGCGATGCCGTAGCGGTTATGCGAGACGCGTGCGGCGAGGTCGTCGGCGTCGTGGTTGACGAAGTAGTTGTGCCAGTTTTCCTCGCAGACCAGGTAGGTGCCCCAGGGGGTGAAGCCGCTGGAGCAATTGTTCAGCGTGCCCAGAACGGTCCGGCCATCCGGATCGGCGGCGGTCTTCATGCTCGGATGGCCGGCCAGCGGCCCGGAAATGGCCATCTCCGTCAACGCGCTGAGGCGCCGGTTGTAGCGCGACGGCAATACCCGCTGCCACTGGCCCTGGGCATCGTTGCGCACTTCAATGACGCTCAGACCGTGGGCCGCCTGCTCCTTGCGCACCTGTTCCAGTGGGCGCCGGCCTTCCTCCAGACGCATGCCGTCGGTGTGCAGCGTCGGGTTGACGTACTCGTGATTGATCACCAGCAGGCCGCGGCTGTCCGGCGCGTCGGGGAACGGGAAGAAATGCATGCCGTCGTGGTTGTCGCCGGCCTGCTTGAGCTGCGCCTGCCAGTCATCGCTGGCATCGGCCTGCCACTGCGGCGCATCGGCCAGCACCGGATCGCCCCAGGAGAAGAACACCCGCGCGCTGTACCCCGGCGCCACCTCGACACGGTCGAAATGCAGGTCGAGTTGGGCCGGAATACCCTGAAAACCGATCAATCGCGTGGGTCCGACAGCAGCCCGGGCACCGGCCAGACCGCCGCCGAGAAAGGCGATGCCGGCCAGGCCCAGGCCGCCCTTGAGCAGGCCGCGGCGGCGCTGGTCGATGACATCCTGCAGCGGCGCGTTGCGGCTGGGGTTGATCGCCTGGTCGTCATGGGCGGCGATGCCGGCGTGAAAATCGCTGAAATCCTGTCTCATCGAAACGAATCCTGAATGACTGAACTGCATCACTCGATGCGGTAATGAAAGGTGTTCTGCACGTTGGCCACCTCCACCGCCCGCCCATCGACGATGCGCGGCTGGTAGCGGAAGCTCTGGGCCGCGATCAGCGATGGACGGATGAACAGCGGATGGCAGTCACCAACCACCTTGGGCGAACGCACCCGTCCCTGGACGTCCACCGTATAACTCACCGTGCAGGCGCCCTGCAGTCCCGAATCCAACGCGCGCTGCGGATAGACCGGCGGCTTCTTGGCGATCGGCAGGTACTGGCGGCTGGCGGCTTCGGCGGCAGCCGCCT